>Ga0209427_10006322_pt1 | contig 13536 bp, 9 predicted proteins | sample DeeMarSWOR136_30_FD_187465 | JGI IMG/M metagenome (GOLD analysis project Ga0209427, IMG submission 187465) | Marine sediment microbial communities from White Oak River estuary, North Carolina - WOR-1-36_30 (SPAdes) (version 2) | ecosystem: Environmental > Aquatic > Marine > Intertidal zone >... | reverse complement strand
GCTCCCGGCGTGGTGATCACCGGTCCGGTATGGGATATGTACCCCACCATCAAGTTCTGCATTGAGATGGTCCAGAAAGATGCATGGGTCTCCATGGACCTGGGGGAGTGGTCCATGATGGCGAAGGGGGGAGCCCGCCTCGCACCCTTTCACGGTTTTGAGAAAAAACTGCCTGCAAGTGTGATTCAGGAAGTGAGGGAGCTCGAGCAGAAGATTCTCAACGGAACCTTCCGGGTTCCTGTGGATGAACAACCACCTGTTTCGGACTAAAACTGAAAGAACCGGCGGGTACTTCCCCCGCCGGTTTTTTTTCTCGTGCGCCAATTTCTCTCTCCCTTGAGGGGCAGACCCTCCTGTTTTCCCTTTTCGCCCGCCTAAGGCGGAAAAGAAAGGAGAGGACACCTTCTTTCCCCTTGGGGAAAGGAGGAACGAGGTTAAGGTAGGAGGTTTTAGAACGAGCAACGGGGCGAGGTGGCGCTGAGAGGTGAGCCATGGGACGTGAAGAACACCCTTTGGTCAGCATGCGGGCTATTACAAAGCAGTTCCTGAACGTGGCTGCCAACAAGGATATTTCCTTTGACCTTTTTCCGGGCGAGATTTGCGCTCTTCTTGGCGAAAACGGGGCGGGAAAAACCACGCTGATGAATATCCTTTTCGGGTACTACAGCTGCGATACAGGGGATATCACCATCAAGGGGGAAAAGGTCGATCTCTCCTCTCCCAAAGACGCCATCTCTCGCGGCGTTGGCATGATCCACCAGCACTTCACCTTGGTGCCCTCCCAGACAGTGCTCGAGAATATCATCGTGGGCACACAAACAGGGAAGGGCATTTTTCTTGATTTGAAGTCAGCCCGAGAGAGGCTTCTTGCGCTTCAGAAGAGATTCGGACTCCAGGTTGACCCAGAGGCAAAGGTCTGGACCCTGTCGGTAGGCGAGCAGCAGAAGGTGGAGATTCTCAAAGCCCTCTACCGGGATGTGGACATTCTCATCATGGACGAACCCACCGCCGTTCTCGCCCTGTCTGAGACGGTGGAGCTTTTTCAGACCCTCAAATCCCTGGTTCAAGAAGGGCGGTCCGTGGTTTTCATCTCCCATAAATTGCATGAAGTTATGGCCATTTCAGACCGCATCGTTGTGCTCAGAGGCGGGGAAGTGGTTGCGGAAAGAAAGACCTGCGACACCAATAAAAGGGAGCTGGCCAATCTCATGGTGGGCAGAGATATTCTTGAGCGGATCGAGAAAAAGAGTTTGAAGCCCGGCCGGCCCGTTCTTGAAATCGAAAACCTCGAAGCGCTGAATGATAAGAAACTCCTTGCGCTCAAAGACCTCAATCTTGCGGTGAGAGAGAATGAGATTTTGGGGTTGGCCGGGATCTCTGGAAATGGTCAGAGGGAGCTTGCTGAAGTGCTCTTCGGCATGCGGGAGCCTGCGGGAGGGATTGTCAAGGTCAACGGCATGCCTCTTCGGGCCGGAAGTCCTACATCACCCATCAAGTTGCAGATGGGCCGCATACCGGAGGACAGGATTGAAACCGGGCTCTTGATGGATCTTTCTGTAGAGGAGAATCTCATCCTGGAGAAACATAACGCCCCCGATTTTTGCGGCTGGGGGCTGATGAACTTTGCAAGAGTTCACCAGTTCAGTGACGAACTGATAGCGGCTTACAGCATCAAGACAGACGGAAGGGATGCGGTGACCAAAAGTCTTTCCGGTGGGAACCTCCAAAAAGTGATGCTGGCCAGAGAGCTTGCCCGAAAACCGGCCGTTGTGGTTGCTTCGCAGCCCACACGGGGCCTGGACGTGGGGGCCATGGAATTCATCCATCAAAGATTGCTCCAGGAAAGAGAAAGGGGGGCGGCCATTCTTCTGGTTTCTGAGGATCTGGACGAGGTTTTCGCTTTAAGCGACCGCATCGCTGTGCTCTTTGAAGGAGAGATCATGGGAGAGGTGGCGGTGGAAGAAGCCTCGCGAGAGCAGATCGGACTGTGGATGAGCGGGGTGAGGCAATGATCGGATTGAGGATCGTAAAGCGGGAGCCTTTGCCGAGGTGGGCAAGAGTCGTTATCCCGATTGCAGCGATTGTCGTTACCCTCATCCTTTCCGCCATCCCGATCCTTGTGGCCGGAGGACATCTGTGGAAGTCCTACTTCTATCTCTTCTACGGGGCGTTGGGCACGCGGTTCAATTTGCTGGAAACCTTTGTGAAGGCCAGCCCGCTCCTTCTAACGGGCCTTGCCGTGGCTTTCGCCTTCAGGGCGAAGTTCTGGAATATCGGCGCAGAGGGTCAACTCCTTGCGGGCGCTTTGGCCGCCACAGCGTTGGGCATTAATCTGGGTGGTGTGCCCAAGCCGATGGTTCTGCCCATCATTATCATTGGAGGTTTTCTGGCGGGGGGCATCTGGGCTTCGATCCCGGCTCTTCTCAAGACAAAGCTGAAGGTGGATGATGTGGTGACCACCCTTCTCCTCAATTATGTGATGATTCACATCATGGGCGCGCTCCTGTTCGGCCCTCTCCAGCAGCCTGGCTCAAGCTGGCCCCGATCATCGGCGATTATTGAGGCCGCCCAATATCCCATTCTCATGACGCGCTCAAGATTTCACCTTGGAATTCTCATCGCTTTCTTTGCCGTCCTTGTCGTGTGGTTTATCAACAGTAAAACCGTGTTTGGCTATCAGAACAAGGCTGTGGGCGTCAATATCCGGGCCGCCCACTTCGGGGGGATCAACACGACTTCGGTCATGCTCTGGACGGCCCTCATATCCGGAGGATTGGCCGGGCTTGCCGGCGTGGGGGAACTTTGTGCCCTTCAGTATCGGCTCATCATGGATATTTCTCCGGGTTACGGGTACTCCGGGATCGTGATCGCCATGCTCGGGAACCTTCATCCCGTGGGCGTGCTTTTTTCTTCTCTTTTCTTCAGTGTGATTATTGTAGGAGCGCAAACCATGAGTCGTATGACGGGCGTACCAACTTACATTGCCGAGGTCATCCAGGGAATGGCGCTCATGGTGATGCTCATATTTTTGCTATTTAGGGAATACAGGATCAAGGTGGTGAAAAAGTCATGAGCGGTATTCTCGAAGGGGCCTTTGTCGCGGGACTCATGGGTGCCATGATGCGAATGGCGACACCCATCATATTCGCGACCCTCGGGGAAATCCTGGCAGAACGATCCGGTGTTCTGAACTTGGGCATTGAGGGCATCATGTTGATGGGAGCCATGACGGGATTTCTCATTACCTTCGTCTCCGGTTCCCTTTGGGTTGGTGTAATCGCAGCCGCTTTGGTGGGCATGATTCTCGGACTGCTCATGGCTTACCTCTCCGTTTATCTGGGTCTGAGCCAACATGTCTCCGGGCTGGGCATTACCCTTTTTGCCACGGGTCTGGCCATGTATGTTTACCGTCTCCGTTTTGGGTCCCCTACGGTTCCGCCCACTGTGGACCCCTTTAACCAGATCGCCATACCGCTGCTTTCCAAGATTCCTGTCATCGGTCCGGGCCTCTTCACCCAATACAGCTTGACGTATGTTGCATGGCTGTTAGTCCCTATCATGTCCATCTTGCTTTACAGAACGAAGATAGGGCTTAAAATCAGAACTGTTGGAGAGAACCCTCTGGCCGCTGACACCATCGGTGTCAACGTGAATCTGACCCGAACCCTTTGCCTTGTATTCGGCGGTGCCCTTATGGGCATCGGTGGGGCCTTTCTCACCCTGGCCCATCAGAACATGTTCCTCATCGATGTGATCGGGGGTCGGGGGTGGGTGGCTATAGCCATGGTCATTTTCGGAAACTGGGACCCCGTCAAAGGGACGCTGGGAGCCCTCATCTTCGGGTTTCTGGACGGATTGCAGCTGAGGCTTCAGGGCTTGGGCTTTGACATCTCTTTTCACATTTTCCTGATGATCCCCTACCTTCTGACAATCATTGCGCTGATAGGGGTTTCCAGAAGGGCAGCCATTCCGGCGGGTCTTTTGAAGCCCTATCGAAGAGAAGAGAAAATGGGGTAGACAGGATCGCCAACCATCCTGGTTGCGGCTGCGGTGCCCCGTGTGTTCTGAGCCCCTGTGGAGAGTTCTTCTAAGCGGAGTCAAGGATGACATTGAAGTGTGTTGGAAAGTCTTTTGAGAGGACGGACGGCTATGCAAAAGTGACCGGCTCAGCGCAGTACGTTGCCGATATCAAACTCCCGAGAATGCTCCATGCCCAGGTCCTTCGTCCAAAACATGCCCACGCACGGATTAAGTCCATGGATACCTCAGGTGCTGAAAGCAGTGAGGGGGTCTACAGGGTCGTTACGGGCCAAGGCGGCGAGATCTTTTTCGGCGCCTGCGGCTTCCTGGATCAGAATCCCATCGCAGTTCACAAAGTGAGACATATCGGTGAACCTGTTGCGGTTGTAATTGCCGATACCGTAAACAATGCCAAGAAGGCCCTTTCAAGAATTCGGGTGGACTATGAGCCACTTCCGGTTTTATTGGACCCTGTTGAATCCGCGCATAACGGACAGGTTCTGATACACGAAGCGCTGGGAAATTACCGGCATCTTCGCTCTTATTTCCCGAAACCCGGGACCAACGTCTTCCACCACTACAGGCTGAGAAAGGGCGACATCCAGACTGGTTTGAGGCAGGCCGATGTGGTCGTGGAAGGTGAGTTTGAATTTCCACTTAGTGCCCATTCTGCTTTGGAACCGCACGGCGTCATTTGCCGATGGCATGAAAAAAACTGTGTGGAAATCTGGGCCAGTTCTCAGGGCCCATTTGTCCTCCAACAAGTCGTGGCCGACATGTTCCAGATTCCCCATTCTCGTGTGAGGGTCCATGTTCCCTACCTGGGAGGAGGCTTTGGCAGCAAATCCGATGTCACCATCGAACCGATGATCGCCTATGCCGCTCGGTCTGTACCCGGCTATGCCGTCAGATTCATATGCAGCCGGAAGGAGGTCATGACGAGCACCGTGCTGGGTCGTGGCATGAAAGCCCGTGCCAAACTGGGTGCCAAAAAAGACGGTACCTTTACGGGATTCCAGGCTGAACTGTACTTTGCCGGCGGTGCATTCGGGGATACGGCAGCCAACATTGTCACCGTTGCAGGCCACAATTGCGTCGGACCTTACCACATCGATCATTGCCATGTCGATTCCTACGGCGTCTATACGAACACACCGCCTGTGGGCGCCTACAGGGGTTATGGACATCCGGAAGGGTGTTTTGTCTCCGAGCGTCTTGTGGATATGCTGGCAAGGAAAATCGACGTGTCTTCTCTTGAGTTGCGGCGGAAAAACTTCCTTAGGGCCGGGAAAAAGAACGCTTTAGGGGAAACGATCCGGGATGACAACGGAAATCTGTACAAGTGTCTGGAGCACGTTGAGACCATGCTTTTTGCCACAGCAAAACCCGAAGAGGATGATAGATACCTTTACGGGCGAGGTGTGGCCGCCATGATGAAATCTCCTAAAGGGGCGACGAATGCATCCACATGCTGCCAGATGAAATTCTGTGCCGACGGCAGCGTTCAGGTGAACCTGGGGGGCATCGAGATGGGGCAGGGTGCGCAGCAAGCCATTCGACAGATCGCGGCGGAAGCCTTGAAGATACCGCAGGAGAGGATCGCTGTTTTTCGTGAGGTGGACACCCAGCATTCTCCATGGGACTGGATGACCGTCGCCTCCATGTTTACGTACAGGGGCGGAAATGCAGTCCTGAAAACGGCTGAAAAAGCAATCCAAATACTCAAGGAGAATGCAGCCTTGGTCTTAAAGGCTCGGGTTGATGACTTGGATTACGATGGAGAACACGTCTTTCTCAAGAGGGATCCGAAAATGCGGGTCGCCGCGAAAGATTTGGCCAGAGGATACAGGCACGAAAACGGCCTGACTGTTGGCGAGGTCACCGAAGCAACGGCAGGTGACAGACTTCCTGGATGCGTCGAACCGGATCCCAAATTCGGCACGGGAAATGCTGGAGGCACCTGGACATTCGGATGCCAGGGCTGTGAGCTGCGCGTGGACAAGAAAACCGGCGAGGTCCTTATTGACAAATTCGTCTCATCCTTTGACGTGGGCAGAGTCATCAGCCCGCAGATGCTGCGCGGGCAAATTGTGGGCGGGGTGGTCATGGGGATCGGCCAGACCTTAAAGGAGAAAATCGAATTCACCAAAGATGGCAAGGCAGCGAACGCCACCTGGGCGAAATACAAGATGCCGCGCATCCAGGACATCCCGTTGAAACAGGATGTGATTTGTGTTGAAACGCCGGAAGGCGGTGGGCCTTTTGGGGCAAGGTGTGTGGCAGAGCATCCTATGGTTGCTGTTTCCCCCACGATTCTGAATGCCCTTTATGATGCCACAAAGCACGATTTCTGCCACATTCCGGTGACGCCGAAAGACATACTGGAAGGGCCGAAGGCTAAAGGCGTAAGGCGTAGGCAGGGTTCAGTTGGATCATGGGTTTCCCGTGAGCCTTAAGCCGGGCGCCTTACGCAAGATAACGGTCTTCTCCGACGATGCAGGTTGGTTGGCCATGCCATTTTGACATAGAGCCTCATAAATTACTGCTCATATTTTTTCGAATCTTGTCGTAGGGGCGGGATTTATTCCCGCCCGGAAAAGCGTTGAAATTGGCTCATAGGGTGGGCATACAGCTCACCCCTACACATAGTCGTGTTTTGGAAAGGCATACACATTTGTTTTTCGCGCTACAGATAGGAATACTCTGGAGGTAATTCCTAGATGCCCCAATCCATCACCATGACCGTCAATGGCGTCAAAGTGACCGTTTCGTGCACCGGCAAGGAAAGCCTTCTTGAAATACTGCGGGATCATCTGGCGTTAACCGGGGCAAAAGAAGGCTGCGGGTACGGTGCCTGCGGAAGCTGCACTGTGGTGGTGAATGGTGAAGCCGTCAAATCGTGCACCTTGAGGGGGAAAGACAAGCTTAACGGCATTGAGGTGGTGACCATTGAGGGATTGGATGGGAAGGATGGGGCCCTTCATCCTATCCAGAAAGCCTTTCTTGAAGCGGGGGCTGTTCAATGCGGTTTCTGCACCCCTGGTTTGATCATGAGACTTTACGCCTTGTTCACGAAAAACCCCGAGGCTTCGGGAGAAGAAATTCGTGAAGCCCTCTCGGAGCATCTCTGCCGGTGTACCGGATACGAGGCGATTTGGGAAGCATCCCTCCTGGCTCAAAAAACAATGAAAGCGTAGAAAAGGAGGATATTATGCTCAGACTGAGAGCACAGCTGTTGTTTCCTCTTGTTTTCCTCTTCATAAGCCTGTCAGGATGCTATCTTCTCAATCGGTATGAGAAAGAGGGAACCCTTGTTCTCAAGGGTTTGAAGGCACCGGTCACGGTATTGCGGGATGAAAAAGGCATGGCCTACATCTATGCCGATAACATTCATGATGCCATTATGGCCCAGGGCTTTGTGACGGCGCAGGACCGGCTCTTTCAGATGGAGCTCACCCGGCTCTTTGCAACGGGAAGGATTTCCGAGTTGATCGGGAAAGATGGCATAGGCCTTGATACAAGAATGCGAACCATCGGCTTTTATCGCAATGCAAAGAAATACGCGGGATTGTTGGACGATAGCACCCGGCGTTTTTTCCAGGCTTATGTGGACGGGGTGAATGCATACATACAGGACAGAAAAGATAGCCATCCACTGGAGTTCAAACTGGCGGGCCTCAAGCCCACGCCATGGTCCATAGCCGACTCCCTTTCCATTTTGTACTACATGAGTTGGGATACTTCAGCAAACCTTCATACAGAAATCATCACGCAGATGCTTCTTGAAACAGTGGGTTTGGAGAAGGCGCAGGAGATTTTTCCTCTTAACATCAATCCAGATGATGAACTGGAAACGGCGGGTAATGCTTGGCGCCATGCAACGCCTTGGGCTCGTCTCCACCTTGCAGGGGACGAGAAGCTTCTTTCCTATTTGCAAGGTGGTACCTTGTGTATCGGGAGCAACAACTGGTCTGTGGCCCCTGAGCGTACAAAGACCGGCAAGCCTATCGTGGCCAATGATCCGCATCTCGACGCCAGGATACTGCCGGGACCTTGGTATCCATGCGGTCTCCTCGGCCCGGATTTTAGGGCTGTGGGGGTCATGGTACCGGGCATGCCGGGTGTGGTCATAGGCCGAACGAGTCACATTGCGCTTGGGATCACCAACGCCTACGGCGACACGCAGGACCTCTATGTGGAAACCTTGGACCCTGAAGACCCCGAGCGGTATATGGAGGGTGATCGGTCTGTGCCTTTTGAAATCGTTCAAGAGTCACTCAAAATCAAAGATAAGGAAGCGCCTGGAGGATATGGCGAAGTCAGGCTTGAGATAAAATTGACCAGACGGGGGCCGGTCATATCCGGTGTGCTGGCCGGGTTAAAGACCGATAAGGTTCTATCTGTGCGCTGGGCGCCTTTTGAGGTCATGGATCCCAAGATCGGGTTGGAGGATCTACTGCGCGCCCGTTCTGTGAAAGAAGCTCGAGAGGGGTTGAAACATGTGAATATGATTGCGTTCAATTTCGTGTTTGCTGATAAGGACGGAAACATCGGTTGGCAGACGTCGGGCAGGCTGCCGGTTCGTTCCCGCGGAGATGGGACGGTGCCCTATGTGGTGAGGGATGGAGAGGACAACTGGTCGGATTGGATTCCTTTTGATCAAATGCCTTGCCAATACAATCCTCCGAGGGGATGGGTGGGCACATGCAATCACAGGACGGTTGCTCAGACATACCCTTACTACTATTCATCATGTGCCGCCCCATCGTACCGGTATCGCCGGCTCAAGCAGCTTATGGGGGACCCAGGCGCTAAAGCCGCTGAAGACCATTATGCCTGGCAAAGAGACACCGTGAATTTGATGGCCAAAGAAATCGCCCCATTGATGGCGAAAGCGCTCTCAGCCCATGAGGACACTGACGAGATAGGCCGAATTCTTTCGACTTGGAACTTCAGGGATGATCCCGACATGGCTGCCCCGGCTATCTTTCAGGCGGTATATGGCAAGTTTGCTCTGTTGGTGTTTCAGGATGAACTGGGGGAAGATCTTGCGCGGACCATGCTGGAGAACTGGTACTTCTGGGAGGAAAGGCTCCAGAAAATGGTCTTGGACGGGGTATCGCCCTGGTTTGATGACATAAAGACCGGAGGGATCCGAGAAACCCGGGATCGGCTCTTCCATCGGGCCGCTGTTGAGGTGGTAGAGACCCTCGGTTCCTTCTTAGGCAAAGAGCCTAATAAGTGGAAATGGGGGGAGGTCCACAAAATCGAATTTCTTAGCCCCATCCGGAGGCAGGGTCTTGGAAAGGGTCTTCTGGGAGGGTCCCATCGTGCCCCGGGTTCGGCTGAGACGCTTTGCCGCGGGATCTATGAATTCAATGATCCTTTTGGTGTCACGGTTTTTGCTTCCCTCAGAATGGTCGCGGACCTGGGCGACCATGACAAGGTGCTTGCGGTTTTGCCGGGTGGGGTCTCGGGTCGTCTGTTTGATTCGCACCACAAGGACCAAATTGCCCCTTTCATGGAGGGCGACAAGGTGTACTGGTGGCTTAGCGACAAGGCCATAAAGGCGCACGCCAAGACCACCCTGTTTCTAAAACCGGAGTAGCGGGAAAAGGGGGTTGCGGGTCCTGGTGTCGAGCCCGTTCTGAGGCTGACTTATTCAGAGCACCCCTTTTAATGGAAAGAGGCGCGCCACTGTGCGAGAAGGCGCGAAAGGAGGTTCATCATTCACCCATCGAGGAAGGAGGTAAATTGGTGATGAAATTCATGGCTACGAGATTCGGTGTTTTACTAGGGGCTTTGGTTCTGACACTCACCCTTATCCCTGGCGGTAAAGCCTTGGCTCAAATCGATCGCCCCATCAAGGTGGGGATCATTGACTGCTACAGCGGCCCTCCTGCCACATACTGTAACGAACTCCTGGACGGTTTCAAGATGGCCCTGGAAGAGATCAACAAGCAAGGCGTTCTCGGGAGCACGATCGAGTTCACAACCCGCGACACCAAATTCAAAGTGGACATTGCTTTGAGCATGGCCAAGGAACTGGTGATGAAGGAAAAGGTGGATGTTCTTATGGGAACCATAAACAGCGCGGCCTCTCTGGCGGTCTCCGAATACTGCAAGAGAGAAAAGGTCCCCTTTATTGTTGGGATCGGCATGAGCGAAAAGATCACCGGAGAAAAAGGGCATCGCTATGTGTTCCGGACCCATGCGAACACGGCGCAGATGGGCAAGGCTGGCGCCATTGGGCTATCCAAGAAGCCCTTCAAGAAGTACTGGATTGGGGGCGATGACTACGAGTACGGCCACGCTGTCGCGAATGCAACCTGGGGGAACCTCAAGAAGCTCCGGCCGGACGTCGAGCTTCTTGGAGAATCATGGTGGAAAGTGGGTGAACCGGATTTCACGCCTTACATCACAGCCATGCTGGCTGCGAATCCGGATGCCATCATCCAGGCCACCGGCGCTCGAGATGAGATCCCTTTTCTCAAGGCAGCCAACTCCACGGGCTTGCACAAGAAGGTCGCTTTGTATGCTTATGCTGCCACGGATTTGGGTACCCTCAGACCCATGGGAATGGAGGCGCCTGAAGGGGTTTTGGGCACCGCACCGTATCACTTCTTCTATCCGGAAACACCGGAAAACCTGGGCTTTTCCAAGGATTTTTATGATCGGTACGAGACGTATCCCGGCTTTGGTGCCTTCGACGGGTTTTGCATGGCTCGGTTTGTCGCCGCAGCCTTTAGCAAGGCCCGTTCTCTGGACAAAGAGAAGTTTATCGACGCCCTCGAGGGCATGACCATTGACAGCCCGGTGGGCAAGATGAAGATGCGGGCTTACGATCACCAGGCCATGGGGCCGGGATTCTTTGGCGTGACCACCAAATCACCGAAATATCCCTTCCTCATTGCCAAGGATATTGAGATGATTCCCGGTGAAGAGATCATGCCTTCCATTGAGGAGATCAAGAAGGCAAGGGGGGAGTGATCCCCAAGGGAATCGGAGAAGCGAAGAGCGCATTCATGGATAGGGCGTTTCTGCGCCATCGTGACGTGGACATGGCGCTCGAACCTGCACTCTCCCGCAAAGCAGCGCGCATGCCGGGGTATGTGCAGAACGAAGAGGTCATGATTCACTATACGGTCACCGAAGCGTGTCCGTTCAACTGCCGGGGGTGCATCAACGCCCTGACGGCGGGCATGGGCCGTGTGGACCGTTCAAAATACGTTCCGAATGAAAGGGAAGAGGGCTGTTCGGACCGGGACATCAAAGGCATTGCACAGCTCATAAAGCAGAGCGGAAAAGACAGGGCGGTCATTGTCTACTATGGAGGCGAACCCATGCTTCGCCTCGACAAGATGAATCGCTTCAAAGAGTCCTTGGGCAATGCCTTCGATGGATCATCGTCGATTCGGTACATGGTGATTACGAGCGGGCACTACCTGGAACGGGCCATCAGAAGTTATCCAGAGCTTATCTCGGATATGTGGCTCACAGCGGTGTCGGTGGATGGGACCAAAAAACAGCATGAAGCGATGCGCAGGGGGACCTCTCTAGAGACGATCAGGCGGCAAGTCGCTGCCCTCAACAGGATCCGAAAAGGGGAGGTGCTCATCTGGTCGACCCTACGGCCCGGCATGTCCCTTTCAGACTGTTTCACGTCTTATATGGTCTTTCGCGAAAGGGGACATGCCCAGCACTTTTTCTGGCACTGGGATGAGGCGGATGCAGAGATCCCCGACTTGGCCGGTCATCTGGAGAGCTACACAAGGGACCTCGATGCGATCATGGGGGTGTATGTGGACCACCTCGCAAAAGGGGATCTCCTTTCCATGGTCCACATCAATGAGCTGCTTCTTTACTTTCTCACCCAGAAGCGACGGGGAAGCACGGCCTGCGCTGTGGAAAAAATGGCCAATTTCGACATCATCGGTGATGGGAGAGTGCATGCCTGTGCCGATCTTCCTGAAACCATGGATATTGGAGATATGACGGAATCCGGAGAAGTCCGAATCCGAGGGGACGCTGAGGAGCGACTCGCCAATATTGTGGCGTACAAGGGGGATCTTGGCTGTGATGAGTGCGGCGTGGAGCCCTACTGTGGTGGGCGGTGTCCCGTGCAAGTCCATATCGGCGGGATCGAACGCGCGCGACAATACTGCTTCATGATGCGTGAGCATGTGAGGACGGTAAAGCATTACCTTGCTGATATTACAGAGCTCCTGGTCAAACAAGATATGGGCCTGGAAGACCTCTACCGGTCGGCGCGGTATGCAAGATTTACCGACGTGACGCCATAGCTGATCGTTAGGTGTGGCGGTAATAAAAAGGTATCAAGAATCTTCTAATTCTATCCTTATCGAGAAACACTGAAACATGGATGTCGCCAAAGAAGTAATTGAAGCAGAAAAACGTATTCGACCGTATGTTCGGGAAACAATACTTGAACACAGCATCTTTTACAGTGATCGGTTGGGGGCCAATGTTTATTTCAAGCTGGAAAACTTGCAGCATACCGGCTCCTTCAAGTTCAGGGGTGCCATAAATAAGATGCTTTCCCTAACTGCCGCCGATCGAGATCGAGGAGTTGTAACGGCTTCTACCGGCAATCACGGTGCGGCCTTGGCTTTTAGTCTCGGTAAGGTAAACGCCTCCGGCATCGTCTTTGTCCCGGAAAATGCTTCCCAAGTGAAAACCAATGCAATCGAACGGTTAGGGGCCGAAGTCCGCTATTTCGGGAATGATTGTGTCGAGGCCGAAGCCCATGCCCGGCAATATGCTGAGAAGAACGGGTTGACTTATATACCGCCTTACAATGATCTAAAAATCATCGGAGGGCAGGGGACGATTGCCGTGGAATTAGTAAAGCAGCTTGATTACATTGACGCGGTTTTTGTTGCCCTTGGTGGAGGGGGCATGATGTCGGGAATTGCAGGCTATCTCAGATCATTTAGACCGGAGGCACAAATTATCGGCTGCTCCCCCGAAAATTCACAGGTGATGATTCAATCTGTAAAAGCAGGCAAAATTTTGGACCTCCCATCTCTGCCCACCCTTTCCGACGGCACTGCAGGGGGTGTCGAACCGGGCTCGATCACGTTTGATCTGTGTCGGGAGTTGGTGGATGACTATATCGCTGTGACGGAATATGATATCAGAGAAAGTCTGCGAGAATTTATACAATCACATCACATGCTGATTGAAGGGGCTGCGGCCGTTGCTGTTGCGGCATTTGTTAAGCAGGCCGACCGATTCAAAGACAAAAATGTGGTTGTCATCATCTGTGGCGGCAATATAAGTATTGAGACCTTGAAGGAGATACTATAATAGGTTCTTATATGAAACAAAGATTGATTTGGAAATAGCGTGCTCCCATTTTTCATTTCCTTTGATTTTTGATGGATCATCGGATCGTTACGGGTTGTATATTACTCGGAGCATCAAATTGTTTGCATGGAACGTCAAACATACGAGGGTCATGGGGCTTTTCTGAAGTGACTGGTGGGAGGCCGC
>Ga0209427_10006321_pt1 | contig 13536 bp, 19 predicted proteins | sample DeeMarSWOR136_30_FD_187465 | JGI IMG/M metagenome (GOLD analysis project Ga0209427, IMG submission 187465) | Marine sediment microbial communities from White Oak River estuary, North Carolina - WOR-1-36_30 (SPAdes) (version 2) | ecosystem: Environmental > Aquatic > Marine > Intertidal zone >... | reverse complement strand
AACACCCCCGAGGAATCCATGATAACGTATGAGATGTCTGAGGAAGCGGGAGTCGACTACATGAGCGTTACCGCCGGCTGGCAGGAATCGATCTACCCGGTGATCAGCAGGGATATCCCGCAAGGTTCCTGGCTCCATCTGGCCGAGCTGGCCAAACAACACCTGACAGTTCCGGTCTCCATGGCATACAGGCTTTTCATTCCCGATATACCCAACAAGGCCATTGGAGAAGGCAAGTTGGATATCTGGGAGATGTGTCGCCCCATGATTGCCGATCCCCTGATGCCCAAGAAAGTCCTGGAAGGAAAGGAGGACGAGATTCGTCCGTGCGTTGCGTGCAATGTCTGTCTGGCAAGGCTCTTCCGCGATGCACCCATGACCTGTTACATCAATCCCGTTTGCGCCCATGAGTGGGACCCCAAATACCAGATCAAGCCTGCGGAGATGGATAAGAACATCATGATCGTCGGTGCCGGCCCTGCCGGGTTGGAATGTGCTTGGGTAGCCGCAGAGAGGGGCCATGAAGTCCACATTTACGACAAGAGAGAAGAGTTGGGCGGAACCATCATTGAGGCCTCCAAGGCCCCGTACGGCGATGACGAGTTATACGGGCAGATAAGCTTTGCAAAGGCCAAAGCGGAAAAGGCAGGCGTGGAATTCCACTTGGGTACCGAGGTGACTCCCGAACTGATCGAAGAGGAAATGCCCGATACCGTTGTCCTGGCAACAGGGCCTAATTACGTTAAGGGTACGGCGCCCGGTTTTGACCGGGAAAACATCGTTTCGGTGTTGGACGTCCTCAATGGGTCGGCTCAGGTGGGAGAAAACGTCGTTGTTTGGGGAAACCTCAAACCCGGGATTGGGGTAGCCCTCTACCTGGCCAAACAGGGCAAGAAGGTGACCATCGTAGGCAGAGAGCGGAAGCTCGGAAAGGACATTAACCCTTCCTTCCTCTGGCGATATGTCGGATATCTCAGACAAAGCAAGGTTACCTCATATAACGACTGCGATATCGAAGAGATAACCGATGACGGTGTTATCGTGAAAACCTATGACGGCTATCGGATCCCGATCAAGGCCGACACCGTGATCACCTCCGAGAGGGAGGCGAATCCGGCCCTGAAAGACGTGGTACAGGAAAACGGTATTGAGCTTTTCGTAATTGGAGACGCACTGGTACCTCGGAATCTATCGAGTGCGGTTCACGACGGCTACCGAATCGGTATTCGGGTCTAAAGGGAGGTAAGAGATGGCAGTTGATCCAGAAAAGGAAATAAGCGGCTTGTGGAATGCATTGCGTGGCGCCCAGGATGCCACCAGGAGAACATTCTATCAGATGCGCCAAGCGGCAATTGAATGTGCTGGGACCGGTGCAAATCCATTCGATACCGGGATTCGGTGCTGGGAGCTTTTGGGTAAGGATACCGGCAAGTCCTATCTCCCGCGCATGAATCTATTGAAAGGCGAGGAAGGGCTGCTCATGAGCGTTGCCCGTGCCTTCCAGGGTTTATGGTCAACCAATGGGGCGGTGGTGGAGATCCAGAAAGGCGAAAACAGCAGTGAAGTCCTCGTTACATGGAAACGCTGTCCGTGGCCCACCTCGGCAAAGGAATACGGCGCCTCCATGAAAGAGGATCTTACGGGGTGTGACCGCTATCTTCAGACCTTTCTCGATGAAGTCAACGCCTTCTTGGGCACCGATTTGAAGATCGAGACGCAGAAGGCCATCCCAAGCGGAGACGGCGTATGTCTGCGGAGAATACACCTATAGGCAGATAACAGGAGGACGCACTATGGCTGCTCAGGTAGATCCGAAGAAATGCACAAAATGTGGAGGCATAGCACAACCGCTCTGTGTCGAGATATGTCCAGACCAGGCCATCAGGGTGCAAGACGATCGGATCGTGGTCACGGAGTTCTTGTGCGAAGACTGCAATGAATGCGGTTTCATCTGCCCGGATCACGCGATTTCGATTCCACTGGAGTTGGTAACATTTTGATGCCCCTGGGGAGGGAACCATGAAAGTAAATAAGATCGATCACATCTGTATTGCCGTCAAGGACCTGGATGCCGCTCGCAAGATCTGGGAACCAATTTTGGGCAAGCCCGAGCCAGATGACCCCTATGTGGATGAGCCGGAAAAGATACGGGTAGCGCGGTATTGGTTGGGCGAAATCGGTTTCGAGCTCATGGAGTCAACGACCCCGGATGGAGAGGTGGCCAAATTTGTCGAACGTCATGGCGAAGGGGTCATGATCATCAGTCTCAACGTGGATAACACCAGGGGAGCAATGGATGAGCTCAAGGGGAAAGGCTATCCTTTTATCGGGGGGGCAAGGCCCTTTAGGGATTGCGAATTCGCCTTTATCCACCCAAAGGCGGTGAACGGTGTACTGCTGGAGCTGATCGACTACAAGTGGGATGAGTTCAAGAAGTAATTTACCTTATTAGTTCTTTTGCATAATGGGACTGAACCGCTTCGGTGATATCCTAAACCATCTGCTCAATCGGCTGCCACTGCCACGACTCTCGTTTTCGGATAACCTTCCCCAGACCTGGGAAGGGGAAATGGAAGGCAAACACCAAGGCTTTCTCGGCCGCGGCACGGCTGAAAAGCTTCCGCCTGGTGGCAACTATTTCCTCTGGATCAAGGTCAACGGCCGCATACCAATCGGGACACTCCAGATGAATCGGATGCAGCGCTCCGTCGGATATGCACAGCAGTTGTTCGCCCTCTGAGGAGATCTCCAGTGCAAGCTGCCCCGGAGTGTGCCCGGGCGCTGTCAGGGCACGTATGCCAGGCACAATTTCCGTTTCACGATCAAGGAGGTCAACTTTTCCTTTAATCGGTGGGAGGTTCTCGCGTGCGCACCGGAGAAGGACCTCCCTAACGTGTTCATCAAGTCTCTGTTCTGCCTGCTCCGTAGTCCAGAAATCCCACTCCCCTTTCCATAGAACATAGCGCGCGTTGGGAAAAGCGGGCTTGCCCTCGGAATCGGTGTTCCCGCCAATATGGTCCGGGTGCCCATGTGTGAGGACGACCGTGTCAATGTCAGCCGAGGTAATCCCCTCTGCCTGGAGATTGTCAAGGAGTCTGCCGGTGGTTGGTGCAAGGTCCCCTGCTCCCGTATCCACCAGAACTAGATTGTGGCCCGTGTTGACCGCCAGACAGCTGTACGAACTCGTCCACTCCACCCATTGTCCTGGCTGTACGCCATGTTCCAGAAGCACCTGCTCAAGACGTTCTGTTGGCGCGTTCGCGAATAGAAGGGTAGCAGGGGGAGGGAAGGTCGGGGGTGCGTACGTAAGCGCGCCGTCGCTGACGACAGTGCATTCGAACGTCCCTAGTTTGAAGCGATAGTTTTCGGTGGCCATAGCTTGCCTCCTTTTCATGCACCGGAATTGTTAAGAATCAAAGATAAGGTCCTTTTTGGAGCAAGATAAGGATTCTGTTTTTCGGTGAGGTACCTCCGGCTGACAGTTTAATGGTAAAGCGTAAAACCTTTTGCTCATTCAAAGGATATGAGAAGGCATCTACATGTCAAGAAAAATCGAGTTTCGTAATCATTCCAGAATCAACGATTCTGGTCTCGCAAAGGATAAGGAACATTCACAAGATCTTGTGGTCGATTCCAGCGCCGGAGAAGCACCGCGCACTCCCTATGGCAAGGTATCACCACTCCTCCCTTCAGCTCTGGTCAATTTACAGATGGCTCGAAAGAGCAACAATAGAAGGCAATCTGCATTCTACTGGGCTTGGAAGGGATTAGATTTGTCTCTGTAATCGTAACGATTTTGAGTGATGAATAAGAATGCCACAACCTAGAAAGTTAACTTTGGCCTTGATACGCAAGGCCGAATCCCTTATAGTCCGAGTGCGAAAGAGGAAGCTTATATTTCTCGGCTTTTCATGATCTCGCCGTTTTGCTGCCGAGACTCCTTTACTTAAAGCCTGATTTCAAGAAAATGCAATACTGACGGTGTTTCAATAAATCAAGTAGGCGAATCTTTAGAGATTAGATACATTATGAGGAGGTTTACGTGGAGATAATAAAAAGATTTGAGAAGGCAGTTGATCAACATCTATCGCTGGCGACTTTACCAATAGCCGTCAAGCTACTGGAGAAAGGGGAGGACATGCCCGCAAATATGTCCAGACCAATAGTCGAGCTTGGCGAGCCAATCAGGCCCTGCGAAGGGTGGCACTTTGCCAGACACAAGGGTCTTTCAATAGCGATGCTAAAGGATGATTTCTCGACTGCGTGTCCGCATGCCATATTTATCTTTGGAATCTTGGAGCCAACACAGTCGTACGTCGATGGAGATCTAACGTACGGGATTTACACAACTTCGAGGAAAGCTGCGATGAATATGGAAAGAAATATCTTTCGGCTCGACTTTGGTAGGTACGGAGGAGTAGTTTTCGCTCCCCTAAGCAAGGCGAACTTCGTTCCGGACCTCGTCATGACATATTGCGACTCAAGGCAAGCAATGCGTTTGGTTACGGCAGCAGAGTGGGCGGATGGAGAGCCCCTAACTGGAAAAATAGCCGCCAGATGCATCTGTTCAGAGGGCATTGTGCAACCCTTCCTTAGGGGTGAACCTGTGGTAGGTATACCATGCGGCGGAGACCGGGAACACGGCAAAACCCAAGATGATGAGCTCGTATTCACGGCACCCGTAAGCAAACTAGAGGGTATTATTGAGGGCTTGAAACTATTTCAGGATAAGCACAAAATTCCAAGCCTGGGAGGTGAATCCAAGCTGATAGAACGGTACAGTGAAATGGCTAGGTCTTTGGATCAAGAGCTGGGTAGGCTGGCCTCATAAGGAGGTTCTCTAGTCCTTCGCTTCTCTAATCGTTAGGATCTACTTCAGCAAATTACCAAAGTGCTCCAGGCCAAATGGATTAATCTTGCCTTTAATTAACTGACAGAATTGTTTCTACTTTGCTAGTAAACTGTTTGAATTTAAAAGGTTTTTGAATCAATCCATTTTGCCTATCGTTTAGAATCTGCTGAACATTTTCGTCGGTGCCATATCCGGTTGAAACAAGTACTTTGATATCAGGATTAATCCTTTTTAAAACCTTATACGTGGCGGCTCCGTTTTCGTCTGGCAAGATCATATCTAAAACGACCAAGTCAATATGATCTTTCTCATCTCTATAGAGTTGACATGCCTCTTTGGAATTAGTTGCTTGGAGGGTATTATAACCAATTCGTTCAAGCATCAAAACTTCTACATAGAGTGCCATCTCCTCATCGTCAACCACTAACACAGTTCCCTTGGGCTCGTTCATATTTGTACCCCGCCAACTAAATAATTGCTCGCACTAATACATTTCGCCGTTTCATTAGTTATATCGTCCTGTAAAATCAAAACCTTAAGGACTATTACCCGTACACGACAAATTAGCGTACGAGAAAAGGGTACTGAAAGAAAAGTAGCATTCCCTCTCGTGCCGGGCAGCCTTACAGATCGTCATATGCCGTGTTCGAATTCTCTTTCGCCTATTTCTCCAAGACCTATGCTTGTCGATTGCGCAGATAAATCCGTATCTGCGATGGCCTCGCGGACCGATGGTCTCTCACAAGCTTGACCGCCTTATTGTAGCGCCGTTGCTCTGACTGCACTTGATCAGGCGTAATCTGACTTCTTAAGAGAGAAATTCCACGATCGAGAACCCGTGCCCGTCCAATTCCGATACCAGGACAAATGGTACTGCCCCTCAGCACAACCTCATCCCCGCTTTCCAAACGTATACGTTCGGGCGCCCCCTTTTTAACCATTTTGGTACTCTCCCGGCAGGCGAACTGTGACGTGGGTTCCCTCCTCTTCAGATGTGGTAAAACTGATATCGCCTTTGTGGGTGCGGGCTACGAGCAAAGCGTTGTGGGTTCCCAGGCCAGTGCCACCTTCTTTGCCTTTGGTTGTATAGGGTTCGAAGAATCTCTCGCGTATATCCACAGGTACGACACCCATGTTGTGAATATCGATCAGATGCAACCTCGTGTGTCCCGGCTGCTCCACAGTATCAATGGAGACGCTAATAGTACCTCCTTCGGGCGAGGCTTCAATGCCGTTCTTTATGAGATTGGCAAACATCATTTCAAGTAAGATCTCCTCGCCAAGAATCACGTATTCAGCTTCTAGATTGGTGCGCCGACCAAGTAAGGCAAACACTAGATTCGTTTTTTTTCTTAAGGCCAGAGGCTTAAGTTCTCTCTCTATTCTGCCTAATATGCCAAGAAGATTAACCTCCTGTGGATGAAGCTCATAGTTACCTTGTTCCATTTGGAAAAGATCTCGGGTTCTGTCAATGAATCCGAGCATTCTCTCACCCAGTTCCTGGATCATACCTATCTCTTCACGCTCTTTCTCGGTGAGATTGTCACCTTTCAGCAGCAGCCCCGCAAGACCAATAATGCCTACTAAAGGAGATTTGAGGTCATGGCGCATCATGCGGTGAACATCATCTCTAAGCCGTGCAACACGCTTTTGCTCGGTGACATCTCGAATGATGCCCTGATACCCTAAAATACCACCGTCAGCAGACCGGCGCACAGTAGCATTGAGGACGCAGTCCATCTCCGTACCATTCTTTTTTTTGAACTTTACCTCATAATCTCTAACTGATCCCTTTTTCTCTACTTCCTGCTGAAAGGTATCTCTTTCGCCAGGGTACACATATATTTCCCTTACATCCAGCTTGTCTATCATCTCTTCTCTGGTGTATCCGAAAAGCTCTAATAAGGCGGGGTTGATATCAAGGAATTTACCCTCTCGACTGGTAATGTAGATCGCATCGTTTGATTCATCGAATAGGGTCCGGTACTTCTCCTCGGCTTCCCGGGTTGCTTCCCCTGCCCGCGTGAGCTCAGCGGCCTCTCGCGTTAATTCCTTACTGCGTTGCTCTAATTCCTGGTGGGTTGGTGTTCTGGTCATAAGAAGATTTTCCCATTGAGCTTAGAAAACCCCACGAGGGCACGTTGAATTGCTTTTTCAGGGTACTATTATAGGTTCCGCATGGCCAACGAGATCATTACTTTAAGAATAGATTTTTCTTTCTTTTTTCTATCCGGAAGCAGCCTTTGATCACCATGGTTCATATGCCCCATTTTTGGCTACGGTTCCGATTCGCCGCTGGCTGCTTCCTCCAGGCGATATCTCTTCTCGCTTTTTCGGCACAGCTCCCATATTATGCACCCCTGCCTGAACTTGCAGTATGTACATGGATCTGTGCATGCCTCACAATCATCCAGACATTCCTGGCAATAGCCAATTTCCATCTTCTGACAGACCACTCTGGCCTCTCTATCAGGATGATAGCGACACTTCATATTGATATCCTTACAGCTACAGATGGATTTAGCTCATAGATGGGTGATCCTGCCTTGAAGACCTCTGGAAACGATCTCAACTTGGGGCTTATAATGCCTGCTGCCTTAAGCGCGGCAATAAGGCCATCAACTCTCTTGCTCAGCCCAAGCCGAAAGCAGATCTTCTTTATGTGGTTACCGCTGATTTGTTGGCCACTCGCCTCTTCGGCAATGCGCCTCACAAGCTCGGGGATCTGCTTACAGTTCGGATCATCAAATTCCTTAAACAGCTCACCTATGGCATTCTCAGAATTCCACCTTCCAGATTCAAGAGCTTCACTTGCCATATATCGTATTATATTCGGCATTTCATATGTTTCGCCGTCTTTCATGGTTAACAGCCGATCTTCCCAACCGGAACTCTTTACTGTCCTTAGGGGCAGAAGCAATCTCCATTTATCGGCCAGAAGAAGAACGTCCTCCAGATCATCCTTGATAATCCCCTGGATTTGCTGATACGAAACCGTGCCCTTTATAGCGGCATGAGCAAGCACCTGAGATAGTTTGCTGGTGAGCTTGCCATGACCAAGGAAAGCGCTCAGGGCCCGTTCCAGATACTCAGTTCCTTTCGCCTTCTGCTTTTCCATCAGCTGCATTTCCATGAATCCGATCTAATTCCTTCTTCTTCTCGCTTATTGTCGTCTCTAACTCCTCAATTGCTAACAGTTGTTGTGGCCTCACGGAATGGGCAGGAAGCGAGGCTTCTCGCTCTCTCAATTCTGCCTCGAGCGCCTTTATCTCTTCTTCTAACTCTTCTTTTGTGGCCATAGTGAAGTGCTTTCCCCTACCCCTCTGGCCCCATCTAGATTGGGCTCAACAGGTTTGTATACCTTTCTCCATACCGCCGAGAGAATCCCCTTTGCCGTGAAAAAGGCCGAAGATATAGATCACGCGAGGGCAGCCGCCTGCTCTGAAAGCAGAGATTTCAGCCGATCCAGGGTAATCGGATAGTACTGAATCGGGATCCCCATCCAATCCGAATACTCCAGAAGCTCTTCCGGTTGCTCCGCCATATAGCGATCCATATATCCTATTCCATCAAGCACAATTGCCCCACCGGTGTGCCGGGGAAAGTTCTCGTTTGCCAGTCCCTTATCCCAGCCATTGAACACATCATGGCGGAACTTGATCCAGCCCGGTGTCATCCACCAGACCTTTTCGCCCCCGGCCATTTCTTGGGCAATCTTCTCTCGCTCCTCTTCGCTTGCCACCATGTCCATACAATGTGTAGCCTGAATCCTCACGACCTCAGGACCGAGTTCCCCGATGATCGTCTTCATGATGCGTGTTGGTTCATCGCCGTTCACGTAACAGAACTTGCCCCCATAGACCACGATTACCTTGGATGCCTTTTCTTTGGCTTTCTCTACCCGCTTGACGAGTTGCTTCTCCAGTTCTTTCGGCCTCTCGTGCAGCCCCGGGGTAGTAAACAGGATCTGTTGGGCGTCCAGAAACCCGGACTCCTTTAAATGGTTCAGCTCCAAAGTTAAGGTACCGCAGGAGACTATAGCGATATCGGAAAACGATGTTTGCTCCATTGCTATACCTCCATTATGAGATTCACTTCACACCGGATGTGATGAGAGGCTCTCAGGCCCTTACGTGTCAACAGCATTCTTCGAATTCCGCGTCAAAGGCCTGAGCCTCTGTCCTCATCGCTCCCGGGAGATAATCCTCGATTTGATTCCATCTTTATGGATGATTTGTAATCACCTTGTCATTGGTGTACCACATTTTGGACATTTCATCTCGTAGCAGGGCGTGCCTCTTTGATGGGTTGCCCTGTGGCCACAATTGGGGCATACGCATTCTCCGCCCACACCTAGACTTTGGCCTCCCATCCTACCTCGGCCGCCACCTCGTCCGAGTCCTCTTCCGGTACCCGGGCCTTGCCCTCGTGGGCCTGTTCCGTCTCCTCGTGGCATTTCTAATCGCCTCCTTCCCTCCTTATTCTTGTTTGCGGATCGCGCTGGATCTTGGAATACGCTCTATGAACCTCTCTCCTCTCATCGAGAGGCGCCGGAAATTCTTTCCCTCTTGATCAACGCATCGATTCTATCCAAGATGCCCTCCATCCTCTTAGAGAGTTCGCTTACTTCTTTTCCCAATGACTCCAAAGAAGGGGAGGGTCCTGAACTGGACATGAGAGAAGATCGATAGAATCTATTGGGATATGGGGTGAACTTTGCCCTCAACCCGATGATATCGCTTATCTCATAACCTATCCAAGGGTTCTGCCTGCAGCCAAAAGGTGATGCCGTACCCTCTGCCACGGCTTTAGCAAACTGCCCACAGCTACCATACCCACAAAAACCACAATTTAACTGCGGCAATGCATCATAAATCTGTTTTATTTTTTCCTTAGTGGCTACCATTATCTGTGCCCTGGAATGCCGATCGGTAATTTTTATTTATGCTCTAATTTGGCGAGGACACCGGATAGTTGCTTGTTTGCCTCCTCAACCCGTTTCGCCGCTTTTAGCACGGGATCGTATTCCGCATTTGCCTCCGGATTCTCGGCCTTTTCCTTCCATTTCTCGAACCTCTCGCCATGCTTTCTGTTGTGCTCGGTCCATGAACGCAAAAGAGCTATTAGCCTTCCCTTGTCATCAGATGGGAATTTCTTGAGAATCTCATCAACCTTTGTCCGGATCACGTGCTCAGGTACGGCGCCGAGGATCTCATCCACCTTCTCCCCACCGTTGAAGAACATCTGCATCGGAATGCTCACAATGTTGTACTGCCTCGCCATTTGGGGATTTTGATCAACGTCGATCTTGCAGAACTTGAAATCCGTATACTCCTCAGAAAGCTTATCGTATACGGGAGAAACCATATGGCAAGGGCCGCACCAGGGCGCCCAAAAATCGACCTCAGTTGGAACATCTGAGTCCAAAACCTCTTGTTGAAAATTCTGATCTGTAACTTCTATTACCTTGGTCATACTACCCCCTCCTCACACAATAGTTTGACTTCTTTTCGAAATTCATCACCTTGCCTGTTTCAATATCCCTGTTGTCATGTACCAGGGTTTCATGAAAAACATCTTCCAGATAAAAGTCGGCGGCCTTCATCCGTATTAGCTAAAGGGAACAAGATAAACCTTGTCGCCTTCCTTATGCCCCTTTACCAGTTCACAGTGTCTCAGCGTGGCCAGTTGCGTCTGCATCTCTTGCTCGGACAGGCTGAGCTCTTGGATCACTTCCTCCCTGCTCACCTTACCCTTGCGTTTCACAAGTGCGTAGATTTCTTTCTGCAAGTCGGTCAAACCCTCCGTTCCCCTGAGATTCGCACTTTCTCTCGAGCGAGTGGCAGAATAGACTGCCCAAGGATCGCACGTCTTTACCTCAAATCTGATATCCAGGTAACAGTCCTCACATAATGTTTCGCCTAGGTGCGTGTAGCTATTACCCTCGCTCATTTCCTGTCCGCATCGACTACATTTCATTGCTAGTCTTTTTGCCTCCTTCTTTCCCTCTTTCTCATTCTTTTCAGATTCTATTGCCCACACGAGACTTTCGGATATGCCTTTGCCAGACATATAATTCCACACCCCTCTCCTCTTTGTTTGTCCTGTTCCATGTTTTAGTGCCTTGCCCTAACCGTGTGGTATTAATCTAAGGTATTAACTGAAATAAGCAATAGTGCTCTTGCCACTCCCTCCTTCACCACACACTGATATCTTCATTCACTCCTCCGGTACCCGGCATCATGCCAACCAGGTTCCAATATAATCCCGATCTACTCACACGATATCGCTCGCCTCCTCAGCACACTCTTGGCAATATCCCTCCAAATAGAGCTCAACTTTCGTAAGATTAAAGCCATGGTCATGCTGCAGTTTCTTTGTCAGCTTGCTGAGTAACGGACTATCAAATTCTATAACCCTGCCGCAGCCCTTGCACACCAGATGTTGATGCCCGGGAAATTCTTTCATCTCATAAGAGCAGTAGATCTCGCCCAGCCTCCTCTCTTCAATCAGGCCAAGCTCTTTGAACAGCCGCAAGTTACGGTATACCGTAGCCAAACTTATGGACTTGTTTTTTCTGACGGCCCGAGTATAGAGCTCCTTAGCATTAATATGTCCTCCAGCTCGCTTGATTAAGTCTAAAAGCAGCTGGCGCTGAGAGGTAAGTGGTCGGGCTTTGATACCGTTTTGCTTTTTGCGAATGTTTCTCATTCTCAAGCAATTTAACCGATTCTTACCTTCCTTTGTCAAGGAGTTTTTGCATATTTTTCTGCCGAGCCTTTTCTTGCTGGCAGTTCCGCTCGTATCAAAAAGGCTGCTATATTATTCTTAAATCTTCATTTCTTCCTGTCAACCTCACTCAGGTTGAAACAGGCCTTTTGAATTTGTTTGGTCTCGCTCGATTAACTCTCATGAGTGCAAGATGGAACAGCGGCGTTTTACTACAATACGTGCTGCTTTATCTTTGAACTGCTGGGTTCGGAGCCCACTCCGGGCTCCTTTAGCAATGAATTGTCCTTGACAGGTTCATGGCTTGGCAGGTAATCACCTGTATCGGGGTATCATCGGGACTCCCCTCTATGCTGGAAGTCGAAAGCGAACTGAATAACCCCCTCCAAGAGGAATAACACGAAGTGGACACGCTTTATCTTGCCCCTCCCATTTTCTTGCTGATCGCACTGGTCTTTGCGATGATTGGCTTGGGCGGATCGCAACTGTATATTCCGATCCTGTTCTGGCTCGGGATGGATTTCAAGACACAGGCAATTCCCCTGGGTATGTTGCTAAATGTCATTAACAGTTCTTCGGCCGCCTGGACCTATGGAACAAGAAGGATGATTGCGTGGAAGGTGGCCGTCCCCTTTGGTATTGCCATGATCCTCTTTGCGCCTCTCGGCACCCGGATCAATGTCACCCTGCCTACCAAACCAATCATTCTGATATTCGCTCTGTTCACCGCCTCGGCAGGCCTCTTGATGCTCAGCGGATGGAGACCGAAAGGCGACTGGCTGTCACCCGGACACCGAGTACTCTTGGGGATCGCAGGCGGCAGCGTGCTGGGCTTTTTTGCGGGGTTGATAGGACGGGGCGGGGGCAGCTTTGTGGTCCCTTTGCTCTATATGGCTGGCCTGGAGGCCAAGGCAGCGGCCGCGACCTCGGCCCTGGTGGTAACCTTTTCCGGGACTTCCAGCTTTGTCTCCCATATTGCCTCGGCTGCACGGCCCGTGTGGGGTGTGTGGATACTGTGCGCTGTTGCCGTATTTCTGGGCGGTCAGATAGGCTCTCGATTAATGGCCGAAAAGCTAAAGCCCCAATCAGTGAAGCTGGTTTTCGGGTGGATCCTTTTGGGGGTGGCCCTGTTGTTGATCGTTAAGCACGTATTATGATATGGCGACGAGATCCATATACGTTACTCCGTCTTCTATGCGCTGCCTCTCTCTTTTCCCTCCCTTACCAGGCAGAGTTCTAAATCACACCGAAGGCATCGCTTTGCCTCCTGCACTGCAAGCTTTTCATCGAAACCGAGTTCAACCTCATCAAAACCCCCGTGCCGCTGTGAAACCGGCATGGTGGGCATGACTGCCCGCTTCAAGTCTGCAAACCCCGCCTCCCGTTTGCCCGTATACGACTCAGCGGAGGATCTCTCTGCGAGCGTTTCGTCGAGCAGTCCATCTCCGCCCAGGAATCTGTCGATTGAACTGGCAGCTCGTCGTCCCGCTGCAATGGCATCGACGATGGTGCCCGAAACGCTGGTTATGTCACCGCCTGCAAATACCCATGGGATTTCCGTACCTTGCGTTTCGTAGTCAACCGCTAGCAACCCTTTTTCCACCCTCAAAGTTTCCCCATTACCGATGCAGGAAAAATCCGGCGCCTGACCGATGGCCAGGATCACCTGGTCAGCATCTACCGTTATTGCTTCAGTCCCGAAGGCCGGACAGAAATTCCCCTCCTCGTCAAATACGCAGGTACATTGAACCAGTTCTACTGAGGAAACCCTTCCGCTCTTTCCGACGATCTGCTTGGGGCCCCACGAAGGCATGAGGATAACGCCCTCCTCACGGGCTTCCTCAATTTCCCACGGGTTCGCCGGCATCTCTTCTCTGGCTTCGAGGCATGCGAGGGTAACCTCTTTGGCACCCAACCTTAGCGCGGTGAGGGCCACATCGATGGCCACATTACCG
>Ga0209427_10006319_pt1 | contig 13538 bp, 13 predicted proteins | sample DeeMarSWOR136_30_FD_187465 | JGI IMG/M metagenome (GOLD analysis project Ga0209427, IMG submission 187465) | Marine sediment microbial communities from White Oak River estuary, North Carolina - WOR-1-36_30 (SPAdes) (version 2) | ecosystem: Environmental > Aquatic > Marine > Intertidal zone >... | reverse complement strand
AAAAACAAAGTAATTTAAAACTAAAAAGTGTAAACGATGTACCCGGTCTGAAATGTAAACGATGTTTTAGTTGCACGAATGAGACGCCACCTTAATCCTCCCCTAAGAGGGGAGGAAAATGGAACTAGGGCTGTGGCGGGCGGGTATTCTCTTTTTTGCCCTATACGCCACGCGCTCTGCCATATGTCTCCCGAATGTCTGTCCTATCCGCAACAGTCAATGATCGGGTACCTGTATTCATCCCCCAGATAATTTCTGATGATATATTCGTCTCCTTTGATCCCGCGAATATAATCAGGGGTGATGGGGATCTTGCCTCCACCCCCGGGGAGGTCTATCACGAAACTAGGTATACCGAGTCCTGAAATACTGCTCTGTAATTGTGATACTATCTCTACCCCCTTTCTAATGTCGGTCCAGAAATGGGAAGTTCCCTTTGCAAGGTCAGCCTGAAACAGATAATACGGCCTCACGCGTATGCTAAGAAGTTTCAACATCAATTCCTTCATTATAATTAAATCATCATTAATACCTTTTAAGAGAACGGTTTGACAACCCATTGGAATCCCGGAGTCTGCCAGCAGTGAACATGCAAAGGCTGACTGCGGGGTGATCTCCGAGGGATGGTTAAAGTGGGTATTGATATAGAGTGGATGAAACCCTTTGAGCATGTCCGCAAGCCCTTTTGTAATGCGCTGGGGGAGAGTGCACGGGATCCTTGTACCTATTCGTATGATCTCCACATGCGATATTGATCTGAGTTCGCTAAGTATATTAAAGAGTTCTTTATCTGAAAGTATTAATGGATCTCCGCCCGACACAAGGACATCCCTGATCTCTTTAGTGGCCTTAATATAGGATATCCCCTCCATTATTGTCTCTTTACTCACCATGGAAGATCGTCCTACCTTTCTCTTCCTGTTGCAGAACCTGCAGTACATGGCGCAACGGCCGGATACAAGGAACAGCACCCTATCCGGGTATTTATGGGTAATGCCTGGCACAGGCGAAAGACCTTCTTCATTTAGGGGATCCACAAACCCTTCCAACCGGGTTATCTCGCGAATATCAGGAACAGCCTGCCTGTATATGGCGTCACTTCTTTCCCTTATAAGGCTTAGATAATATGGATTTATCAACATCGGATATATCGAGACGACCTGCCGAATGTCGGATTCTTCAATTTCAGAGAATATGGAGGAAAGCTGATCAGGCTCGGTTATGCTACCCTTTAGAATTTGTTCCCATGATTCCATTGTATTATGTCTTTATCCCTCAAATTATTAATCATATCTTCATATCGGTTCACAATACCCAGGCCAATATTTTTGAAATTAGCAAAGTATTTGCTATTTTATGGCTGCTCAAGGCCTCATCTAAGATTATTTCGGATCGCAACTACATTAGATATATTCTGAGGTCTTAGTAAATAATTTCGTCGATCTTTGCAAGTTTTGACTTGTTAATATAAGGCATTTTTGATTAAATTTTTTTATTTAACCGAGATAAAAGGGGTAACTAATGGATATATTTGAAGTTATCAACAACAGAAAGAGCAGTAGGTGTTTTTTGGACAAGCCCATAGAAAGAAAAATACTTGAAAGATTATTCTCACTGTCAACGATGGCGCCGTCAGCGATAAACCTTCAGCCCTGGGAACTGGTGGTAGTATCAGGGGAAGAGAGAAAAAGGTTAAGCAGATTACTTATAAAAAGAATGAGGGAGAGGAATATCTCATGTGGTCCCGATGCCAGAGGCCCATTACCCGAACTCTATAAATCGCGTGAGAAGGCCCTGCTGGATTGCATGCTTCCGGATATCCCTGAGGGCCTCCATTTTCAGGAATTTTTCAACGAGGGAAGCTGTAATTTTTATGGCGCGCCTACGGCTGTAATTATTAATATTGATCAACTTTTTTTAGGTTCTCATCTGACGGACATCGGTATTCTTGTCGGATATTTCGTGCTTGCGGCCCATGCTCTTGGACTTGGATCCTGTCCTATTGGCCTGATAACAGCCTTTGAAGATGAAATAAGAGAACTACTGAATATCCCTGATAGAAAAAAGGTAGTGATATCTATAGCTGTCGGATATATTGATCCCGACGCAAAAATCAATTACGCCAGGTCAAAGAGGGTGCCTATTGATGATATGGTAAGATGGATAGGATAGGCAAACCAATCCTTTTAAAACAATACATCCATCAATCCTCTGACCGATTCTATGCCCACCATCTTCATATTGGATATGGACACACAGTTTTCCTTGTTGCTTCTAGATAGAAGACATCTGGTGAATCCGAGCTTTTTCGCCTCCTTTATCCTCAACTCCGGCTGGCTTACTCCCCGGACCTCGCCTGCAAGACCGATCTCTCCAAAGACTACCATGTCAGGATTTACAGGTTTGTCAAAAAAGCTTGATATCATTGCCGACACAATACCGAGGTCAGCGGCAGGCTCATCCACCTTGAGCCCCCCTGCTACATTAACAAAAATATCCTGATCCCCCATCTCTATCCCCATCCTTTTGCCCAGAACAGCCACAAGAAGTGATACCCTGTTATGATCAACGCCTATTGCCGTCCTTCTCGGGACACCGAAGGGGCTTGCACCTACAAGTGCCTGTATTTCCACAAGTATAGGCCTCGTGCCTTCAAGACACGGTATCACTACTGAACCAGCCGCCCTTTCCTGTCTTTCCTCCAGAAATATCCTGGATGGATTTCCAACCTCCTTTAATCCCTCCTCATTCATCTCGAAGACACCTATCTCGTTTGTAGACCCATAACGATTCTTTACAGCCCTCACTATCCTGAACACATGGCTGCTGTCGCCTTCAAAGTAGAGAACTGTATCTACCAGATGTTCGAGCAGTTTCGGCCCGGCAATGACGCCGTCTTTGGTTACGTGGCCTACAAGAAAGACAGGCGTGTTGGTCTCCTTGGCAAACCTGAGGAACCTAGCGGAGACCTCGCGCAGCTGTCCCACACTGCCGGGTGTTGAAGGGAGCCCATTCGTATAGATCGTCTGAATAGAATCGACCACTAACAGATCAGGATTCAGTTCCCTGATCCGTTCAAAGAGATCTTCGATACAGTTACCTGTTATAACAAAAAGGTTTTTCGAATGGATCGAAAGACGCCTCGCCCTCAGCTTTATCTGTTGCGGAGATTCCTCTCCGGAGAGATATAAGGATTTTAGTCCCTGCCCGGAAATCCCACCGGCTACCTGGAGTATAAGTGTGGATTTACCTATCCCGGGTTCTCCGCCCAAGAGAATAATAGAGCCGGGTATCACACCTCCGCCAAGGGTGCGGTCGAATTCAACAATCCCTGTCTTTAACCGCTGTTCATGATCAATGGATATGTCATCTATGACCTGAGGTCGGCCCACGTTGGAAGAGATACCGTCTCTATCCCTAGGTTCAGAGATCTCCTCAATAAAACTGTTCCATTGACCGCATTCGGGGCACCTCCCCATCCACTTCGGGGCTTGATGACCGCAGCTCTGGCAGACAAAGATGTATTTATTCTGTTTTGTCATAATTCAGATGACACGTAATAATTGGCGTCCGATTAGGATGTTGCATCTAATATTGATCTATTGTCCCATGGGACATTCTTGCTTTTAAAACTTTATGCAAAATCTTAACATGTACCGTATTACTCTTTAATCTCCGCTACTCCGTGTTTCTTGTATAATTCAATCAGTGCCATCCGCCATCTTGTTGCTTCATCACGTCCTTTCTCTATCTTTTCATTCCCCTGAATAATAATATCTTCACTGCCGTTTTCTATCCCGAGCATCTTGGTTTTAAATCCGTCATACATCAGTTCAGCTGCCAGGATATAGATCGCATGTACTGCCTTTATCTCCTCGTTCTCGGGCATTATTTCCCTTAATCCGTCAAGGAACCTCTTATACACGGGTATGACAAAATCCCTCAATTCCTCATAGACCCTCTGGTCTGTTGTATAGTTCTCCCCTACAACAGAGGCGTATCTTTCCAGTGATTTCCTCTCCAGTTCCGCGATGTTCAATATGCCTTGATTCACGTAATTTACCAGGTCCTTTGCGGCTCTACCGGTAACGATCCCGCTCTCTCCCCGGTTAAAGATGCATCCAGTAATCCATAGACAGATAAGAAATATTGATGTGATGACCGCTATCCTTCCTCTCGCCATGACTCCCTCCTGAAGTATCTATTCAAACATCAATTGTATTGATTTTTATCATAGCCTCTGTTAAACCTTGTTCCGTTATTTGTCAATGATGAAAAGTCATTATCGATAGGGTGTTATCTATTATAAATTCTCAGAAAGGATATATTTTTTGGCTGACGATTTCAGATCAGATCTATTTAAATCAGCAGTTAAAATGTATGCCATCCTTTTACTTGTCTTGGCATCATCCCTATCTCCTGTCAAATTAATACCGGTGCAACCCACATACGCCCTGGACCGCCCATTTAACAATGCGGCCAACTGGGGCGGGACCGGCCTGATCGAGACCCCCAACGCCAGGATCCTTGAAGACGGGGTAATCAGGTTCGGCGCTGCCCAAGCATCTCCATACAGGTGGTACACAGGCGCCATGGGCATCCTGCCGCGGCTGGAATTTTCAGGCAGAATTACCCAGATTACCAATATACCGGTCCCTTCCATGCCTGGATACGGAACCCTTAAAGATAAGGCCTTTGATATAAAATTTCAGATCATACCTGAGTCCAGAGAACTGCCGGCCGTTGCCATCGGCATACATGATTTTCACGGGACACGACTATTTGCAGCCGAATATCTGGCTATAAGCCGTCAGTATTATCCTATAGACTTCACGCTCGGCATCGGAAGCAAGCGCCTGAAAGGCCCTATGGAACTGCCTGTTCTCGACAGATACGGCCTGTTCGGCGGGGTTGAGATAGAGTTAAATGACCGGCTTCACTTCATCGCCGAATATAATCCCATTGAATATGAAATAGACAAAAGCTCTGCAAGAGGTGTTCCGGAAGGTGCGAGGTATCCGGTCAACGTGGGGCTCAGGGCCAGGATCTTAAGCGGTATAGATCTAGGTCTATCTTATCAGAGGGGTAACACCTTCGGTATAATGCTGCATATCCGGGCAGGGCTCGGTCAACAGATCCTTCCTTATCGTGCTGATCCGCCGCCGCTGGTCTCCGTGGATCGGAGGCCCTTTAATAAAAGGGATCAAAAGGAGATGGTTGAAAAGATCCATGAGGCCATTCACGAGGCAGGCTTCTCTGGTGTCGCTGTCTATACCGATGGACGCGATCTTATCGCTGAATTTGAAAACAGTAGATATCTCTCAAATCAGAAGGCAGCTGGCAGGGTCCTTCGTATTCTCCTGTTTTACTCTCCCAGCGATACTGTGCGATTGACTGCCGTTCTCAAGAAACTTGACATGCCCATATTGAAAATCTCGGTCATGCCCGATCAGATGGAGAAATACATTCTCGGGGAGATATCCGAGGACATCTTTTTTGAAAGGCTGTTGAATATTGAGATCACAGATCATGTCCTTGAAACACGGGACGGGGAATATATCCAGAGCAAAAAGGACAGGACATCTAGATACAATATCGGGATTAAACCCGATATTGATATCTACTGGAATGATCCCTCCGGATTCTTTAAGGGCACGGTTTCAATAAAACCTTATATCAGGACGGATTTATGGAAAGGGGCGTCAGCCTACGCAAGGTTTAGCATACCTTTATATTCAAACGTATATTCCCCTTCAGCCGCTTCTCTGCCACCGGATGTCATAAGGACGGACATATCAAAATACATGGGGAAATATTACACCTTTGACAGATTGCTGATAAACCAGGCCTTTCGCATATCTAAAAAGACCTTTGGCCGTCTCAGCCTTGGTTATTTTGATAATATGTATGCGGGTGTTGGCGGAGAGATACTTTTTTACCCCGGCGATGGTAAAATGGCCTTTGGGGCTGAGGGTGACTGGCTTAAAAAAAGGGTACCGGAAACACACTTTGAGTTGATGGATTTTAAAAGATACAGTATACTCGCTAATGCCTACTACTATTATCAAGACCTTGATATGACCTTTCATGCCCAGTATGGCAGATTTCTTGGAGGAGATATAGGATGGATGCTTGATATCAGCAGAAGGTATGATACAGGGGCTATTGTTGGGATCTATTACAGCTTTACGGATACGGATGTATTTACGGAAATATGGAACAGGGGCTACCATCATAAAGGCGTTTATCTAAGTCTGCCTTTGAGGATGTTTCTTACACGCGATTCAAGCCAAATGCTCAATTACGGGATATCTCCATGGACAAGGGATGTTGCTGCTACTGTAAGCCACTGGCAGGATCTGTTCAGCCTTGCAAAGGACATTACGCCGGCCAAATTTAGGGCAAAACTGGTCGAAATAAAAGAATAAAAAAATATTAAAAAAAGTACTTGACTAACCTAGTTTATTATATTAAATGTTTACAATATTTAAGGTGTGAAAAGTGAGGGGCTAATTCTTATCCAGGAGGATTAAAATGAAGAAGAAAAACCTATCTATGAAGATTGTTATTGGTATTATGTCCTTGTCCTTGATACTTATACCTCTATCTTCGACTGTATCTATAGCACAACAGCAAGGTGCTGCAGCTGGGTCGGCTGCAGCTGGGTCAGCAGGTGCCGGGGCAACAGCTGGAATGAGTACAGCAGCCATTGTCGGGGTAGCGGCAGCAGTTGTTGCTGCAGGTGTTGTTGCTGCGGTAGCTGCTAGTGATGATGCAGCCATGGCGCCAGCAGCACATCATCATCAGTAATCAGAATTATCAATCCTATTTAAATCCTTTTACCTATATTATAAAAAGGGGGGATTGCCATAGATATAATCCCCCCTAAATGTCTATATCCCTGTTCCCAAACCGAATATATCTATAACCAATCCCCCTATTATTATCGCCTAAGCATCTTACTAATATTTAATATTTGACCATCTTTAAAAACAGACCCTGGGGCGGGGCCTTTATTCCGGCATTGATCCTGCTATGTGATTGAAATATCTCTTGAAATTCATCAAGGCTGATCTTATCCTTGCCAACTTCAACCACCGTACCTATTATATTCCGCACCATATGCCTTAAGAAACCATTTGCCTCAAAAAGGAAACTGAGCACACCTTGCCTGGGGCCATGAAGTTCAGCCCTGATCATCTCTCTAACAGGATCTATATTGGCGCTTCCGGAAGATTTAAAGGAAGAAAAATCATGTCTCCCGATTAACATGGAAAGGGATCTCCTTATCGCATCGATGTCCAGTTCATCCCTGATATGCCAGGTATAGTTGCGTAAAAAGAGATTCGCGTCTCTCCTGTTCAATATCCGGTACTCATAGGCCTTGCTTTTTACACTGTATCTGGCATGGAAATCGATCGACACGTATTTTATCTTTCTGATCTTGATGTCATCCGGGAGGAGGGAATTCAATCCCCGTCTCATGGGATCGGGTCCTATCTCCGATCTTGTAATAAAATTACATACCTGATAAAGGGCATGCACCCCGGCATCTGTCCTGCCTGAACCGATCAGGGTAATCCTCTCGCCGGTAATGATGCGGATACTATCTTCAATGATGGCCTGTATGGTAAGATATCCCTTCTGCCTCTGCCACCCGTGATACCGGGTTCCGTCATATTCCACAATCAGCTTAAGGTTTTTCTTTTCATTCATGTCTATCTTAACTGGACAAACCAGCCTCCCATTAAAAAGGGGAAGTCACCAATGACTTCCCCTTTTTTAAAAATATTAGATATTTCAACGCCAAGCTCCGCGATAGAACAAGATTTTTATTAGCGCTTTGAGTACTGAAATCTCGCCCTTGCGCCGACCTGCCCGTATTTCTTCCTCTCTTTCATCCTTGGATCCCTTGTCAACAATTCCGCCTTCTTCAGAAGGATGCGAAACTCGGGATTAATACTGACCAATGCCCTGCTTATCCCATGCCTGATAGCGCTCGCCTGCCCCAGCACACCCCCTCCCCGGACATTTACGGAGATATCGTATTTATTAATAGTACCTGTTATTTCAAGAGGTTGTTTTATAAGCTGCCTCCCCGATTCTCTTGATAAATATTCATCAATAGACCTGTTATTAATCATTATAGCGCCTTTGCCTGGCTTCATCCATATACGGGCAATGGAAGTTTTGCGCTTGCCAACAGCGTGATATCTTTCTTCAGCCATTCGACCTCCTAAATCTCCAATCTTTCCGGTTTCTGAGCCATATGAGGGTGATCCGAACCGGCATAAATCTTTAGTTTTTTTAACTGGCTTCGTCCTAGACTGTTTTTAGGCAGCATTCGTTTAACAGCCAGGCGTAAGACCTCTGTGGGCTTTTTTTCAAGTAGTTTTCTGGCGGAAATCTGTTTAAGCCCCCCAAAATAACCGGAATGTCTGTAAAACATCTTATTATCCCATTTCGAGCCTGTTAAGGCAATCTTGTCGGCGTTAATCACTACGATAAAATCACCGGTGTCTGTGTGGGGGGTAAAGATAGGTTTATGTTTTCCCCGCAGACGTGTGGCTATCTGGCTGGCCAAACGTCCCAAAATCCTGTTTTCCGCGTCTACAACGTACCATTTTTTATCAACTTCTTGTTCTTTGGCAATAAATGTTTTCATGATTTAATATCCTAAATACAAAAATAAAAACACATTTAACTAAAAAACTATTGATAATATGTCAAGTACTTTTTTCCTTTTTATTAAGTCGCATTGAAATTATTATCCGTGTTAATCCCTAAGATGGCGGCCGCATTCATCCCCTTTAAATTAATAAGAACTTCAGGGGACAGACCGGTTGTCTCCATCTCTTTGAAATAACGCCCGGGCCTTAAAAGGGGATAATCCGAGCCGAATAAGATCCTGTCAGATCCGATAATCTCTACCGCTACTCTATAGATATCAGGAATATAAAGGTATGGGGATGCGGCAGTATCAAACCATACATTGGCAATCGCCTCCCTGACATCTTCCTTCATCAATTTATAGAAGAATAGACCTCCCCCCCAGTGCGCAAGGATAATCTTGTTTAAAGGGTGTCTTCTTACCAGATCATAGAGATGGTTAAGGGCCATTGGCTGTTTCCCGGGATATTGATGTCCCACTGGTTCGCTGGCATGTATGAGAATTGGGGCATTGCGCTGAAGACAAATAGCCATGACATCATTCAACGAGTCGATTGCATCTGCCGTAAGATCAGGATAATAAAAAGCCACCTCGCCAACACCTTTAAGCCCGGCATCCAGACACCTCTCCACCTCATTTGATGCATCCCTAGACATGGGATCAAAACAGCAGAAACCTATGAACCTGTCCGGGTACTCCTGTACCGACTCAATAATATAGTCATTATGCCTTTTGTAGTAATCGACCTTTCTCCATGGGAAACCAAAAACAACTGAACAATCAATCCCCTCCTGATCCATGTTATCTATCAGGTCTTTTTTGCCGGCCATTTTTGATTTAGGTGACCTGTACAGGAGATCAAATCCTGGCTCTTTGTCAAAATACAGACTCCTCTCTTTCCTGAAAAAGGATGGGAAGATATGGGTGTGAAAATCGATTATCATTTCAGGATCTTTGCCAAGGACTTCTCTACCGCACCTGGTATAAAACCCATGCGTTTGTTCACTATCATCCCATCCCTGTTGATGAAAAACATAGTTGGGATGGCATAATTTCCATTCCCGAAATATTTTACGGTTGTTTCTTGATCCGCCCTCAGTATCGTATAATTTACCTTGTATTTTTCCTTAAAGGCCGAGATATAATTATTGTTTACCTGAAGGGGATTATCTACTGAAATCCCAATAACAACCAATCCCTGATCCTTATATTTATCCTGTAACTCCACCAGTTCTGGTATTGAATAACGACAGGGCTGGCACCAGGTGGCCCAAAAATCCAGGAGTACAACCTTTCCCCTGTACTGTTGGAGGGAAACGCTATTGCCGGAAAGATCTTTAAGCGTAAAATCAGGGGCAGTTTTGCTTGAATCCGCATTATTCCTGCACCCTAATATCAATACAGGTGTTATTAACAGGCTCGCATAAATTATTTTCCTTACAAAATTAAGATACATCTGCCAATCCTTTCAACAGTGAAAAATTTAAATAATTTGACATCTTGACCATTGCGATTCCTAAATATGCGCGTTCATATAGATATGATAACTTATTTGTGTCGTTCAATATTATAGATTTTCATAAAATAGTTTATTTATATTAACTATTGCTATATAATATATCAAGATATTTAAGGAGGTTGGAAATGCATAAGAATTCACTTGTATCTGTTCTAATAATACTTTCAATATCTATATTCCTTGCATGGAGTATATCAAATGCAGTTGATGATAATCTAAAGGATAACAATGATTCAGAAGAGATACGTCTTCCCTCTGTTGCCGGGTCATTTTATCCGAGAAATGCATCCGAAATTCGTAAAATGATAACGGAAATGCTGGATAGCGTCCCCGAAATCACGCCCGAAGGAGAGATATTTGCAGCAATCGCGCCTCATGCGGGTTATGTCTATTCCGGCGCTGTAGCGGCCCATACATTTAAACAGCTATCCAGAATAGATTTTGATACTATCGTAATCATTGGCCATAGTGCAAATAGTTCCGCGGTCGCTTTTACATGCCCGGTGGATTATTTCCAGACACCACTGGGCAAAGTCCCCGTTGATAAGGAGATGATCAAAAAAATGGAGGCCTTTCACAAGGGCATCAAGGCAAATCGATACATACATAGGGAGGATCATTCCATAGAAGTCCAGATCCCGTTCCTCCAGGTCCTGGGTAAGGACTGCATGATCGTACCAATCCTGTTTGGAAATCCCACACCGGAGAAGTGCCGCATACTGGCCGATGCAATCATCGCCTCTGCGGGAGATAAAAAGATCTTTGTCCTGGCCAGTACGGATATGTCCCATTATCCCTCATATGGATCCGCCAATATGGTTGACAGATCAACTCTGGATGTCCTTAAGGAAATGGATGTCGGCCGTCTTTTTGATCACCTAAATAGACAAATTGATACACAAACCATCCCGAATTTAGCGACGGCTATGTGTTCAAGCGGAGGCGTAGGCACTGCCATCCTATTTGCAAAAGCCCATGGGGCAAATCATGCACAGATACTGCATTATGCGAATTCAGGGGATGTTCCCGTGGGGGATAAACAACGCGTTGTTGGTTATTCATCGGTCCTGTTGGTTAAGACAGCCGACAGCGATTAAAAAATAAAAAAGAGGGACAAAAAATGGCAGACGTAATTAAAAGAATCTCTTATTTCTCTATGGATGTAGCCGATAAACCAGGAGAGGGTGCCCGGATATTGCAACTGCTCAGCAATGCCGGGATAAACCTGCTGGCCTTCACCGGATTCCCCAGAGGCCGGCGCGCCCAGATTGACCTCATACCCGAGAATGCCGCCCTCTTCCGCAAGGCGGTGGCCCGCACAAAACTGAAGGTCCGGCCCAAAAAGACCGGTTTCCTAGTCCAAGGGATAGACCGGCGCGGCGCGGTCGCAGGGATCACGCGGAAACTGGCGGAAGCAAACATCAATCTGACCGCCATGGATGCTATCAGCGCTGGAAAGGGACGCTATGGGGCAATCCTGTGGGTGAAGCCCAGGGATGTCAATAAGGCCGCTAAGGCCCTCAAAGCTGTTTAGCCCACATCATATCCCTTAAAAGTATTGGCATTATCAGAACTGACCGGTAAAGGCATGTCTCATGGGGATCTTTTTCCAGAGGCGAAACGCTTTAAGAATATAGAATACCCGCCTGCCAAAGCTCTCTAGCTAATTCTGCCTATTTATTACTGAAATAGGATACACAATGTATGGAGTATTTATATCCAATAGGCATGAGCGGGCAGGTCGATTTCAGAATATCGAATATTGAAAGAGTCTAAACTTCATAATTCAAAATTCTCTGTTTGACCTGCCCGCCCATGCCTTATGGCATATTCACGTTTAATCCGCCGCTAATTATGAAGCAAGAGAAAATACGCAGCATAATTTGAATAGGGCTATGGCAGGCGGGTATTCGATAAAGCGAATGCCTTGAGCCTCCAATTTCTACCTGATGCCTGCCCTTACGCTCTCGAAAGCCTCAAAGTCCAGACTACCGTATGAGGGTCTACGCAAATCATGACATGGTAGATTGTTTTTTCTCTATATATCTTTGACTAATCACGATCATATGTGTTCACATTTTCCAAATGCATCCCTTTCAATCTAAGAAAATAAAAATACTTAATTCTGGATAAAGCAAAAGATATTTTAATATTTTATCAATGCGGTTTGATTCTTAAAATCAATTTTATTGCCTAAAAATCAGGTTTTTTATATGATTGCCATGAATTTTTCTAATCATTTAATATCTAATAACAAATTTATTTGTTATAAAGCGTTCACTCTGCCAGTTTAAGGTGGCCGCAGGATAAACGGCCATACAGGTAATCTCAGGAGAAAATGACAACATGAAGGTAATTATTATCGGGGCAGGAGAAGTGGGTTACCACATTGCGGATATCCTCTCCCGCGAAATGGTCGATATTGTGATCATCGACAAGAATGAAAAGCGGCTGCATGAGATCTCAGAGGACCTGGATATACAAACACTTGTCGGCAGCGGCAGCAGCCCCGAGGTGCTCAGGCGCGCGGACATAGCCAATGCCGACATGGTGGTGGCTGTCACGGATAGCGATGAAACAAATATGATCGCATGTCTTCTCGCCTCCACCCAGTCCCGTATCCCCATCCGGATCGCCCGGATCAGGAATCCTGAACTCGACGAGAACAATCCTCTTTTCCAAAGAGAGCAACTCAATATCGATCTATGTATCAATCCGGAGCGCGAGGCGGTCAATCACTTGATGGACCGCCTGGAGTTCCCTGGCGCTTCGGAGGTATTGGATTTTGCGGGAGGACGCATCCGGCTGCTAGGGTTTGCCATTGATCCCGAGGCAGCCGTTGTAGGAAAGCAACTGATGGACCTCCGAGCTATGACACCGCCGGGATTCAAGGTCCTGATCACCTCCATGGTCAGGGATGAAAAAATCCTTGTGCCTACTGCCGATACCAAAATCAGGGCCGGGGACTATATCTTTGCTGTTACTGACGCCACCAGGGTTCGGGAACTGCTGCATTTCTTTGGCAAGGAGACAGAACCTCCTCGAAGGATCATGATCATCGGCGGCGGCAACACGGGGTTGATGCTCGCAGAACACATTGAAAAATGGGGCATCTCGACCAAAATCATTGAAAAGAGGCGTGATAGATGTGAACAGCTGGCCGCCTCCCTGGAAAAGAGCATCGTCCTCCAGGGCGATGGAACGAGCCAGGACCTCTTAAAGGAAGAGCACATTGAGGATATTGATTTCTTTATCGCCGTGACTAATGATGAAGAGGCCAATATCCTCGGGGCGCTCCTTGCCAAACAGCTTGGCGCAAAGAAAGTCATCTCGCTGATCAGGAAGATC
>Ga0209427_10006318_pt1 | contig 13538 bp, 17 predicted proteins | sample DeeMarSWOR136_30_FD_187465 | JGI IMG/M metagenome (GOLD analysis project Ga0209427, IMG submission 187465) | Marine sediment microbial communities from White Oak River estuary, North Carolina - WOR-1-36_30 (SPAdes) (version 2) | ecosystem: Environmental > Aquatic > Marine > Intertidal zone >... | reverse complement strand
AAGCAGCCGAATAGGAGTCTATGGAAGGCTTAGAGGGGACAGGATGAGCTTCGAGAGTGGCTTCGACGAGAAGATCGACGTCATAGACCTCATCATAAATGTCCTCAAAGACCACGAAAATAAGCTAGACGAATTGGTCTCCAGGTTGGAGGGTGCAGAGGTTCTGAGAGAGTCCCCGACCGACACCAAAAAAGAGGATATATACTCCCTAGAAGAACCAACGCCTAGACCAGCCAAGCGGGCTCCCTCAATGGGGGCCGGCGTCAAGGCGAAGCTCAAGAGCTGGACCGAGTTCAGGGAGAGGAGCGAGGGCGCTGAGCTTGTAACCTTCGACGTAGACGGAGGATACTTCAAGGTGTCCGCAGTGGCAGAAGGGGTTCTCTATAGCTTCAAGGAAGAGATCCCGAGAATGGAGATAAGGTACAGCAAGGCCGACGAGAACGCCCGAATTGACACAATAGATATAAACAAGGCAGAGCTAGTGCTGGTAGCCCTTAGAGGACAGCTGAACTGTGGTCTTCTCTTAGAGAAGAGAGATGTAGAAATAGAGACACACGACGGCAACAAGGTCCACAAGGTGGTTTACAACATCAATCCCGGCACAGCAAAGAGCTGGCTGGCATACCAGATCGGAATCGATGAAGGAGCGATACTATGGGGAAACCTTGAGATCTAATGAATGTTAAAAAGATTCATCCCATAATTTCTATAAAATAGAGAGCCAATAATATGTTTGAAAATTATATTGATATTTAATCAGGTAAGATGCGTTTTTGTCACATTATATATTATAATGTTGCTAATATTAGAGATAAATATATATTAATCGTATATACAAGTTTGATTGGCTGATCTAAGTCGAGACCTTGAATAGATTATATAAGCATTAAGGGGGTTGGAGAGTCGTCAGAAATTAGCATCCTGAGATCGACACTCCTTCTCGTTAGGTCTAGAATCGAGGCTATATTTGTCTGGTCATGGGCTACAATTGTTGCCTGTCTCATAGTTGGCGGTGGCTTCCCTCCCCTTATTCCCACTGTGAAAGCGATAGTTGCCGTTATATTCATCTCCATTTCAGTCTACATCTACAATGATGTCATTGACATCGAGGCAGATAAGCTCAATTCTATTAAGAAGTTTAGGCCTCTACCCTCGGGGAAAGTTGCCCCGGAATTCGCAAGAATAGTTTCCATAATAGCCGGTTTGATAGGATTAACGATAAGCATCACTATCAATATAGAGTCCTTCATTTTCAGCCTCGCATACTTCATCCTGTTCTCAATCTACTCATATCCTAAGATCCATCTCAAGAAGAAGTTTATTTTAAAAGAATCTGTTGTTAATGCAGGCTTTGTACTCACAGGCCTCATCGGTAGTTTCGCCGTTACAGGTACCTTCTCGATCACCGTCTTTTATTTCAGCCTGATCAACGTAGCCCTCAGCTTCGCATTACAACCTCCTTTCAACGACACAACAGACATAGAAGCTGATAAGATACAGGGTGTTAGGAGTCTGGCTGTCGTTCTCAGCTGGAAGCAGAAGATGCAGCTTCTAATAATCATTATACTTTTCGTGATGACAATTACACCCTTCACATACACCCAATTCGGCTTCAATATGATATTACCCATATATGTAGTGGCTGGAAGTCTACTGCTGTTAACTTACATGTTTCCAATCATCTACAAATATGAACATGTTAGGGCCACAAATGCCAGAAAACTTGTGGTTGTCTATTACTTTTTACTACAACTGTTTGCCGTTTTCAGTGTATTACATTTTAATCTTATCCTTTAGATCCTCTGAATTCTCCCAGAATGAGTCATAAACCTCCATCAGTTTATTTGCTATAATCTCGTCATTTATGTATATAGCAAACTTGTAGATATCCGAAATCTGGTCTTTTATTTCTATAATGCATATCTTCTTATCCACAATTAAAAATGTATAAGGAAGTCGGATCTTCCTGATCTGAATATCAGGGGATTTCAGGAAGTTAAAAAACGAGGATATCTGACCAGGGTTGGTGAGCAGAGAGAACATGATTTTCATAGTTTTTGTAATCTGATCTACCTGGGAGAGGAGAACCCGACCCACGATCCCTCTCTCAAGTGCCCTGAACCCTGAGTCGATAACTCTATTATCTATATATTGGGTTGCCAGTTCCAGCCTTTTCTCGGCGTTGTCAATTGTCTCTACAGTTATGTTCACCAGATCTTCGAAAGAGGTTATCACCCTTATCTTATCCGTGCCCCCCGATAGGTCGAGGGAGAACAGCTCCATAAGTCCCTGCTTCTCCTCCTCTGAGATATTCGCCCTATTGAGCTGGTTTATAATCTCCAACTTTTCCTTGTTGATGAGGAGCTCTTCCAGGGAGAGGCCCAGATCACAAAGTATCCTACCAAGAGCCGTGTGCCTGTATTCTCCCTCAACCTTCTCGACCAGCTTGTTATCTATGAGGTCCTTAAGGCGGGAGTAGAACCTCTTCTGGGTGAGGCCCAGAGTCTGAATCGCCTCCTTAGAGCTGCTAATGCCGTTATTAGTATAGAGGAATATCGCGAGGGCGTCCTCGTTTCCCAGGGCGTTCAGGATCTTCACGAGTTCGGCGAAGGCAGTCATATCTACGTCTAGGGGATAGCATGGAATCTCTTCTGACTCAGTGGCAATAGTCAACTTATTATGCCTCTTACCAGGCCGGAAAGTACTGAGAGCGTATTTAATATAAGGAAAATGAAGATATGAAAAGTATTCCTGCTCTGGAAAATTATCACGTATCTATGCAAAAAAAGTTCAAACGGCCCACTTTCTCGTCTTCGACCTCTTACATTCCCCATGCGAAGGACATATTCTCTCAATATCCTCTATTATAGAGTTGTATGTTTTCGTTTGATACACACACACAAAATCTTATTCATTCATATCTTAACCAGACATTTACCGCATTAGGAGTACGAGTATGACCGCAGCTGATATACTGCTTGTGGATGACGATCTCGAGATTCTCCGCTCATTCCAGATGATCCTGAGGAAGGCGGGTTACAGTGTACAGACATTGGCAAACGGCAAGGGAGCCATAAGGGCGGTTAGGCAGCTCAAGTTCGAAGTTGCGATAGTGGACATAAAGCTCCCCAAACATCATGGGCGACGAGGTCGTCAGGCAGATTAGAAAGATCGACGAAACCATGGCTGTGATACTCATAACCAGGTACACCTCACTTCAGGACTGCATAGATGCGATAGACCTCGGGATTCAGGAGATCCCGCTCAAACCAGTGGGAGCTGACGAACTCCCCCGGGTAACCCGGGACGCCTTGTCCCTCAGACAACAGGTTGAAACAGGGGAAGTCTCGCCAAAGCTCGTATAGGACCTCCGCACAGGGCTGTTCCATCGCTATGTGGGAAAAGGTAAAATAAGGCGAATACCATGATTGCAAAGCCCCCTCTGTGGGGTCTTACAGAGGAACATACATGTCGTTGAGGGATCCTTTCAAGCTGGAGCTTGCGCGCAGGCACCTTGTGTACAAGACGGTCTGCAGGAACTGCGGGGCCACCAATCCGCCGAAGGCCACAAAGTGCCGTAAGTGTCGCAGCAAGAACCTGAGGCCCAAGAGGACGAAGGGGCGGGCCCGCTGAGACCTCACTGACTCGGATCCTACTGGCACGCTGGTACCTTATCTCAGAGGATGTTGAAGTCCTCCTTCAGGGTTATAAGGACGAGGTGGGTCCTAGTCCTCTCCACGTTGTGTATCTTGAGAACCGCCTTAGTGAAGTTGCTCAGCTCATCCCGCGTCTTGAACTTGGCTATGACCATGACGTCTGAGTCGCCTGTGACGTTGTAGATGGCACATGCCTGCCTATGGCCTTTGATATCCTCAGCTACCTCGACGATCATGCCCTTCGAAACTGTCACCTCCGTGATGACCGTCAGCTCATACCCCAGCTTCTCGTAGTCGAGGAGGGCGCTATACTTCTGAATGATGCCCTTCTCCTCCATCTCCTTGATCCTGGAGACCACGGTGCCCGGGGAGACGCCCGTCCTGCGGGCCACTTCCCTGTAGGACTGCCTGGCGTCCCTCAGGTACTCCTTGAGTATCTTCTCATCCGTCCCATCTATCATCCCGTGAAACCGACCCCCTTTTGCACATATGACCACTCTCCTCTAAAATCTTAGTCATTTGAAGATAAAAACATAGATCATGTTTTTATACATATAGCTGAGTAACCATTTCTTGGACAGCGTCAACGAGACGCCGTTCGCGTTCCCGGAGGGCTCAGCAGGTTCAGGCACGGAGTTCAGATCCAAGCCTCTCGTAGTTGGATGATTTGGGAGGATCCCTCCCTTCCGATTACCATGCTCCCCCTGAACGTTGCTGAGACCGGGACATAACAAGATTCTGCGAATGATGGTGTTCTGGCGACTCGTGCCTTTTCTTAGCATACTCTTGTCGGCTTGGGAAAAGGATTTTATTGGGACCACCCAAGATATGGGTGCAGCTGGGCCGGTCGTTCAGCTTGGCTAGGACACCACGTTCACACCGTGGAGGTCGCCGGTTCAAATCCGGCCCGGCCCACCATTGAAGGCGTGTGTCCCTGGGGGAGATTGCCCTTTTCGGTCATCCTTTTTTAAGGTCTGTAAGCTCGAGCATGTCATGGTACTCCCTGAGCTCCTCGAGGTTGTCGTCGGTATCCCTCATGAGCCCAGCAATCCTGTCCAGGGTCGGCTTGACCTCACTCTCAGGGATGTCCCTGAACTGCGGGCACTCCCAGACCTGCACCTCCTGGCCGAAGAGAGCCAACATATCCCGTATCATCGCCGTGTGCAGGAAGGGCCAGCCACTGATGCCACCCGGGATTCCGTACCTCTCAATTGGATCCCGACCCTGCCTGACCCTCTGCCATGCCTCCCACCCGAAGTCGAAGTGCTCGTGAGGTATGTCGTAGACGCTGAAGTCGAAGCCCCTTCCCCTCACAAACCCGTCTGTGGCGTCGGCGTCTATCAGCCTCCAGCTTCCGTCCAACCACGCCTCCAGCACTGTGTGGTCGCAGCTGAAGTCGAATGGGAGGTAGGGGGCGAAGCCGCACCTGAGGCGAGCAGGGATTCCTCGGCTCTTGAGTATGGAGGTCATGAACAGGGCGTGCCCACGGCAGTTGTTCACAACTTTCTGATGATTTTTCCTCTCAGAGGAGAGGCCTATGGGCGCCCTCCGCTGGAGCATGGTCAGGATGCCCCTCATGGTCGTGCACCTTTCCTCGTCCTTCTTCTGCTCCTCACTCAGCTCGATGCTCAGCAGCTGAGCGGCCATAGGATGTATAAGCTGCGTGTGAACGACCTCGCTTATGCCCTCAAGGCTCGTTGAAACCTCGTCGTAGAGAGAGGCATACTCCCCTGGATCTGTGTAATAGCTGAACTCAAGGAAGCATTCCTTGGGCATCGTACCCACAGTCTTCCTTTCATACCTTTGCGATATGAGCCTTTTCATGCTGTAAAACGTAAAAACGTGGCTCCTGAAGTGCCGTCTATGGTCTTCACTCGTCGACCGAGGGGAGGAACACCAGCTTTCTTCCCTCAACAAGAGCCTGTGTGGTCTTCTTCCTCGCCCTCTGGAGGAGCCGCCACACCGTTCCCCTGCTGACCCCCATACGGTCTCCGGCCTCCTCCTGGGAGAGGTCCTCGAGGTCGACGAGCCTCAGGGCTTCCAGCTCCGCCGCCTCAATGTGGATCGGTTCCTTCTGGCTCGATGGGTTCGGAGCCAACTCCTTCACGGGGGGAGTGTGGCCTATGTATACTGGGGTGGGGATTCTCCCCTGGCGTCCACGTCTCCTCCTACCACGGCGGGCCATACACTATTGCGTCTTCATGCACAATATTTATATGTTTCTGTGCATATGCACATATTGAATCCGTGCATAAGAACAGAAAGATGTGAGATTTATGGGATATAGAGGAGGAAGAAGAGGTTTATACCCCGGGAACGGGCCGTTCAGAGACCTGCCGCCATGGCAGAGGCCTGGATGGCTCTACAGCTACGGCAGGGGGCCAGGCCTCGGATACGGGTACGGGGGATTCGGCTACGGTCGAGGGCTAGGCTACGGTAGGGGTGTAGGATACGGGTACTGGGGAGCCCGCTACAACCCAACGGTATGCCAGAAGTTTCCTTGGCTGCCGAGATGGTGGTGGGCTAATCCAAGCTACGGATACTCGGCGCCTTATGCGAGCGCTTATCAAGGCTACGGAGGCTACCCGACATACGAGTATCCACGGGCCTATCCAAGCTACGCGCCCGAGCCCTATCCTCGATACTGGTAGAAGGAGAAACGCAGATGTCTTACAGGAGTTGGAGATATCCTTGGACGGGGCAGCCATACGGCTATCCGCCGATGGCGGGACCCTCCCCATGGATGTGGCCCCCTTCTCCCTACGGGTATCCACCATACCAGCCGGCGCAGGCACCCGAAGCTGAGATGGAGATGCTCGAACAGATCAGGGAACAACTGGAAGGAGAACGGGAGGCCATAAGCAAGGAGATAGAGGAAATCAGCGCCCGGATCGAGGAGCTGAAGAAGATGATCGAGGAGGGCCTCCCCCCGCAACCCGCGCCCCCCACAGGACAGATGCCCTTCTGGGGCCCGGGGCAGTACGGGCCCATGCCTGCGCCGTACCCGCCGATGCCGGCCCCTGAACAGGAGAAGCAGATGCTGGAGCAGCAGGCGAAGGCCATGGCAGACCAGATAGAGGCGATCAGGAAGCGCCTCGACGAACTCCGCGGAGTAGAGTAACCACTTGAAGGTCGCAGTCTCCTCCACGGGGGGCAGTCTAGACTCCGCAGTCGACCCACGGTTCGGAAGGTCACCATACCACGTAATCGTCGAAACAGAGACGATGGCATTTGAGGCGATGCCCAACGCCAGCATGAGCAGCCCCAGTGGAGCAGGAATAGGGGCTGCCCAGGCAGTCGCGGGCAAGGGCGTTCAGGCTGTGCTCACAGGAAGTATTGGGCCAAACGCCTCGTCGGTTCTCTCCCAGGTCGGGATAAAGATGTTCTCCGGGGCCTCAGGCACTGTCAGGCAGGCGGTAGAGACCTTCAAGGAGGGCAGGCTCAGCGAGGCCGCTTCGCTCAGCGCCGGGGTGATAGGCTATGGGAGAGGGCGAGGCGGAGGCAGGGGCATGGGAATGGGACGGGGCATGGGAGTCGGCATGCGCGGCACGGGGATGGGACGGGGCGCATACGGCTATCCCCCACAGCCCCAGACGCCCTACCAGTCTGCAAGCCCAACGAGCTTTGAACAGGAGAAGGAGAGTTTGACCCAGCAACTCAAATACCTTGAAGAACAACTAAAGAAAGTGAAGAAAAAACTGGAGGAGTTGGAGTGAAAGGGACAAAGCTCGTAGCGCTGCCCACAGAGGGCAAAAATGGCCTCAAGGACAGGGTCTCAGAGGTCTTCTCCCGGGCCAAGACCTTCACGATAGTGAAGCTGGAGGAAGGCAAGCCCAGCCAGGTGGATGTCTTGGTGAACACAGCCGCCGAGCTGAAACAGGGGGCCGGGCCGCTAGCCGTCAAGGCCCTCAAGGATAATGGCGTGGAGCTTGTTTTGTCGGGCGACCTGGGGCCGGGCGCAACCACGCTCCTCGAGACGATAGGCATCGAGACCATCAAGATAGAGCCCGGCTTGAAGGTCTCAAAGGCAATAAAGCAAGCCCTGAACAGCACAAACGAGTTATATACGTAACCGACTAAACCGGAGCAGGCTAGTCGAGGGCTATGCTCCATGGAAGAATTCAGTTACAGCCCTATAGGGGTGACCCACTCCCCGTACAAGGAGGTCATGGGGACGCCAATACAGCCTACTGGGGCCGAGGGAGTGGAAGGTCACATAGAGGTCTACCCCGAGTACCGCCAAGGCCTCAAGGACTTGGAGGGATTCTCACACATCTTTATTCTCTACCACTTCCACCTAGTCGAGAGGTTCTCCCTAGAGGTGAGGCCCTACATGGACAAGGCCACCCACGGTGTTTTCGCTACGAGGATACCCGGGAGACCTAATCCCATAGGCCTATCCATCGTCCACCTCGACAGGGTAGAGGGATGCACCCTCCACATAAGGGACGTCGACATAGTCGACGGCACACCTCTCCTAGACATCAAGCCATACGTACCGGCCTTCGACCATCGGGATAAAGTAGAGATAGGGTGGCTCGCGGGGAGGTCGAGAAACGTGCGCCACACCAAGTCGGATGGTAGGATTAGATAGCCCCTGATTTTTCAACCGCTGTCCCTGAAGGCCAGCAGTATCATTATCTCTCCTAAGGTCGTATTATGGGTATATGCACGAAAACGTTTTAACTTTGAAATACGTCTCAGGGTGATTATTCTATGGCTGTCTGTTTCCTCAGGGAACTCAAAGAGATCTGGAGCAGGCAGCACCTCAACTGGCGCACAGTCGTTACGAGGCAGGTCTTCAACCGCTTCTTCAGCCAGATGACAGCGCAGTACTCTAACATCTACATAAGAGCACTAGGGGCATCGCCCGTCGAGCTCGGCGCGGTGAACAGTGCTTCAGGCCTCGGCAGCAGTCTCATCTCTCTCCCCCTCGGCTACCTCCAGGACAAGCACAGCGTTAGGAAGCTTTACCTCGCAGGCGTAGCCTTCCTCACCCTCGTCCCCCTCTTCTACGCCATCGCCTTCAGGTGGGAGTTCATAGCAGTCGCCATACTCGTCTCCGGCCTCTGCGCGAGGCTGGGCTCCTGCGTCGTCATCTGCGATCTCTCCCTCCCCAACGAGGATAGGGCAACAGGGAAGGCCATGTGCGAGGGAATAGGCGCCTTGCCAACCCTCCTCGCCCCGACTGTGGCCGCCATCCTCGTCACCTTCTTCGGCGGGCTAAATGCGGAGGGGATAAGGCCCCTCTACTGGATACAGTTCGCCGCGAGCTTCCTACTATTTCTGTTCGTCTACATGAGACTTACAGAGCTGGAACGCCCGGAGCAGGAGACAAGGAAGTTCGACCCTATAGGGGACTTCAGGGAGGTCTTCCGAAGGGGAAGGGCGACAAAGAGGTGGCTACTCTTCCTCTCCCTAAATATGTTCTCCAGTGGCATCATGACTCCTTACAGGTATCCCTATGCCAACGAGATCAAGGGCGCCAACCAGTTCATAATCGGGGGGATAGCCACAGCCATGATACTGGCGGAAGCCATTTTCTCCACACCCTTGGGGAGGATGGCCGATAGGATCGGTCGGAAGAAGCTATTCTACCTGATGACGCCAGTCTATTGCCTGGCGAATATTATTTTCATCATGGCTCCTTCACCGGTTTGGCTGCTCCTCGGCGGGCTCATGATGGGCTTCAGGATGCTCTCGGCCTTCGCCTATGGATCGATGACCCCCGAACTTGTCCCAAGGGACTGCATAGGGAGGTGGAGGGGGCTGATAGGGCTGTTCACTGGACTGCTCTCCATACCGGCGCCCATAATCGGCGGCCTCATCTGGGAGAACTTGGGGCCCGAGTGGGTGTTCATCGTCCCCGTCTTCGTCGACCTCTTCATCAGGATACCCCTCCTCTACACCGTGCCTGAGACTCTGAATAGGAACTGGAACAACGAATAGAGTACCAGAGATGCTAACTCATCATCTTGAAACCCCTTACATCATTCAGCGCGGCTGGGCAGCCTTCTCATGAAGAACCTCTTACCCCTATATTGCAGCTCTAAGAGCTTCTCTTCCTCGATCATCGTCTCAATAGCGGACCAGTCGGATCCAGACTTGGACAGGAGGAGTTTCACTCCCTCCTCCCTCATTGGGTGAACCGACGTGATGCTCAGGAGGTCCTCTTCTATCCTACCCGTGGAGGCGAAGGCATTCCCCTCGTACCCTATGAGGTACTCGACATGCCTCAGCCCATCTGCGAATATCTGATATGCTCGGTTTAGGTCTTCCTCGTATGGGGGTTCCACCCAGGGCTCCGCTGGGGGCCTAGTAGGTATGGCCAAATATGCTTTGTCAGGATTAAGCTCTCCAAGGAAGTCCGCCACCCTGGCGGCCTCCTCCCCTCCGTCGTTCAGGCCCTTCACCAGCATCGTCTCTGTCGCCAGCTCGCCCTCGAATACTTCGGCGAACTCCCGCATTCCATCTAGGACGTCGTCTATGTTTAATTTCCCGTGGGGTCTGTCGACCTTGCGCCATGTTTCATCGGTAACGGCGTCTACCTTGAGGGAGACCCAGTCGGCGTCCAGCAGGTCCTCCCTCACGTCATCCCTCCACATCAGGGAGGCGTTGGACAGGACGGCCGTCCTTACCCCTAGCGGTTTCAGCAGCCTTATCTCCTCTCCGAGGTTGGCGTCAAGGGTGGGCTCACCGTCCGGCACGAAGGTGAGGTAGTCTATACGCTCTCCCCTCTCCCAAGTCTTATTCACCTGATCCCGGACCTCCCTGACGATCTCCTCAGGGGGGTAGAACTCATGCCTCTCGCACCTCATGCTGTTCGTCCTGCCGAGCTGGCAGTAGACGCAGGAGTAGGTACAAATCTTTGGCGGGACATGGTTGATTCCCAGGCTCCTGCCGAGCCGCCTCGACGGGACAGGTCCATAGGCTAACATATCTAGGTAGAATGTCGATGTCTGACCGTAAATATTGTTGGGTGTCAAGGGAGCACTGATATACGGTTTTAACCGTTTAGTCAGTGGATGGTTGCCCATGCATAAGCGTATAGGTATCCTCGGGGGGATGACCCCCGAGTCTACGGTAACCTATTACCAGCACGTCTTCAGGAGGTACGAGGAGCTCCACGGAGACCTCGGATACCCCGAGACTGTCATCTACGACGTCAGCTTCCAGAGGTTCGAGGACTGGATGGGGAAGGAGGACTGGGAGAGCATAGAGGAGGCCCTCCTGGACGGTTTGAAGCGGCTGGCCGCGGCGGGAGCCGACTTCGCCGTAATCGCCACGAACACGATGCACATCCTCTTCGATAAGCTTGAGGCCAGGTCCCCCATACCACTCATGAGCATAGTCGACGCCACGGCCGAGGCCGTCAGGGAGGAGGGATTCGAGGTAGTCGGCCTCCTCGGGACCCGGTTCACCATGGAGAAGCCCTTCTACAGGGAGGGGCTGAAGAGACACGGTATAGACACCCTCGTGCCGGACGAGGGGAATAGGGAGTACATCAACAGGGTCGTCTTCGAGGAGCTCTCCAGGGGCCAGCTTCTGACCGAGTCAAGGAACAGGTACCTGGAGATAATAGACGGCTTGGTGCAGGAGGGGGTGCAGGGAATAGTCTTGGGGTGCACCGAGATCCCCCTCCTTGTCACCCCGGAGCACACCGACGTGAAGCTGTTCGACACCGCCGTCATACACGCGGAGAAGGCCCTTCAACACGCAATAAAGCGGTGAGAACCCAGCAACGGCAGTCGCTTACCCGGCCTTGTAGGTGACGAACTCCCCAGCGAGCTTGAATTTGGGCGTCCCCCCGCCCTCCGCGATGACCTGCAGTGCCTTGTCGGCATCCCTTATCCTCACGCCGCCCGCGTAGTCGACGCCCCTGCTGAACAGGGGGTCAGGGACGCAGCTGACGGTGGGGCCGACTAGCGCTATTGTCCTCGCGCTCCCGGCCAGCTCAAGAAGCCTGTCCACCGTGCCGTTTGCGAGGGTGCTGCCAGTGATCACGACGACATCGGCCTCTGGGATAACCTCCTCGCAGGCGGTGTCAGGGAGAACACCCTCCTCCTTCCGGGCTCCCCTCTCCAGGATGTACAGCTTCTCCGCCTTTGACCTGAAGACGGGAACGAAGGGCTTGATGAGGCCGACCAGAACGACGACATCGTCTGACGCTACCTCTAGGACGTTGATGAGGTTCTTCTCCTCTACGTCGTACCTCTCGGGGTGGTTGTCGAAGACGATCTGGGAGAGGGCGTTCACGGTCGCTACCCCGATGACGCGTTCGCCAAGGTCCCAGGAATTTGTCATCTCCAGGAACTCCACTGCTGGCCTGCCTGCGAGGGACCCCGCGCTCCCCAGTATCTGGCAGCAGTCCGGGGTCATCTCGGAGAGAAGGCTGTGGCAGACACCCGCCTGGCCACCTTCTAGTTTGACGCCCGTATAGCCGAGCCCCAGGTAGACCCTCTCAACGACTAACTTTTCGATATTCGGAACCTCTCTCAGCAGGATCTCCTTGACCTCAGTGACCACGGTCGTGTTCCAACATCCTCCGAAAATGTTACTGCCTTGTTGACTTATTAATAGTCTATAATTGAGACCAACGGAGATACGGGGAGCTAGATCCCCAGATGGCTCTTGACCCTCTCCCACATCTCCCCAATCGCCCTAGAGGACGGCGAATCCGGGGCGTAGTCGACGACGGGCCTTCCTGCCACCATGGCCTCTGTGACGACGGGGTCGAAGGGCACCAGTCCCACTACGTCTATCTCCTTCTTGGAGCAGAACCGCTCTATGGCCTCGGTGTTCTCCTCGTTGAGGTCCTTCTTGTTGACGCAGACCAGCGGCTCCACCTTGAAGTGCTCCAGCAGCTCCAGAGCCCTCTCCAGGTCGTGTATCCCCGACAGGGTCGGCTCGACCACCACGAGGCCCTTGTCGATGTCGGCGAGGGAGGCGATGACCGGGCACCCGATGCCCGGGGGGCCGTCCACCAGCACCAGCTCGTGTCCCCCCTCCTCGGCGAGCTTCTTGGCGTTCTGCCTCACGAGGGTGACGAGCTTCCCCGAGTTCTCCATCCCCGGGATCAGCCTGGCGTGGCTCAAGGGGCCGTACCTGGTCTCCGAGATGTAGGCGTGGCCGCAGACCCTCTCAACGAAGTCGATGGCCTGCACCGGGCAGATCTGGACGCAGACCTTGCAGCCCTCGCAGTGGATACTGTCGACCACGAAGTCATTGATGGCGTCGAAGCGGCATTTCTCCTCGCAGAGGCCGCACTGGATGCACTTCTCGGGGTCGATGACGGCAAGGTTGAGGCCCTTGAACTCGATGGTCTCCTTGACCTCGGGCTTGAGGAGCAGGTGGAGGTTGGACGCGTCGACGTCACAGTCGGCGAAGACGGCGTCGCTGGAGAGGGCGGCGAGGGAGGCCGTGATCGTGGTCTTGCCCGTGCCGCCCTTGCCGCTCAGGATCGTCATCTTCCTCATCTTGCCACCCCTTCCTCGATCTGGCTCACCAGATCTATGAACTTCTGCCTCCACTCGGGCATTTCCTCAACGAACGGGACGCCCCTGGAGTAGAGTTCGGCTATCCTGCGGTCGAAGGGGATCTCCATCATTATGGGGATGCCCTGCTCCTCGCAGAAGTCGTACACCCCTCTGTCCCCGATTCCGGCGAAGTTCACGACCACGCCCATGGGGATGCCGAGGATCTGGACGACTTCGACTGCGACCTCGAGGTCGTGGAGCCCGAAGGGCGTTGGCTCCGTCACTAAGAGGCAGAAGTCGACGCCGTGGACGGTCTCGACCAAAGGGCAGGCGCAACCCGGCGCCGAGTCGAGGATGACCATCCTCTCCTCTTCGATGTGATCCTTGACGGCTGCTATGACGGGGA
>Ga0209427_10006315_pt1 | contig 13545 bp, 15 predicted proteins | sample DeeMarSWOR136_30_FD_187465 | JGI IMG/M metagenome (GOLD analysis project Ga0209427, IMG submission 187465) | Marine sediment microbial communities from White Oak River estuary, North Carolina - WOR-1-36_30 (SPAdes) (version 2) | ecosystem: Environmental > Aquatic > Marine > Intertidal zone >... | reverse complement strand
CATCTCATCTATCCGTATTTGTCCCTCATGACATATCTCACCATGATGTTGATTCCGAGGATCATGAAGATCAATATCATTGAGGCGCCCCAAGCTTTTGGCCAGTCAACGCCAGAATATGGTGACTGTGAGAAGTTGAATATTGATAAGGGTAGGGCAGCGGTTGGATCGGTGAAACCGCTGAACCAGAATCGGCTGCCAAGCACAGTCAACAGTAGCGGAGCTGTCTCACCCGATATTCTAGCAATTGCGAGCAGAATTCCTGTGATAATTCCCTTTCTTGCGCCACTCAATACAACAGTTAGTGTGGTTTTCCACCGTGGCACTCCAAGGGCTAGGGCGGCCTCTCGAATGGTTCCTGGTACAAGTTTGATGGCTTCTTCAGTTGTTCTGGTGACCACTGGAATCATCATAATAGACAAGGCGATAGCTCCTGCAATGACTGACCAACCTATCACGGTTACAATCAAAGCCCAGCTGAAGATTCCTACCACTATGCTCGGCATGTTACTCAACGCATCGCTTAGAAAGCGAGCGGTGGATGCGAGTTTAGTTTCTCGAAATTCTGCCAAGTATATGCCAGAGAAAACCCCTATGGGAACCCCTATCAGGGAAGCAATACCGACAACAATTATTGTGCCTTGAATCGCTGGTCCAATGCCTCCTCCGGGTTGTCCTAGGGGTGGTATTCGCTCGACTATGAAATCTATGTTTATCGCGGAGGCTCCTCTGATCGCAGTTTCTAACAGAATGCTTACGAGTGGGATGAGGGCAATTGCTAATGCCATGTATGCAAGTGATCTCATGATTTTGTCCTTAGCTTTCCTCAAGGCGTAATTGCTCATGTTATATCATCTCCGCTCCAGCAGCAATTCTTGTAGCTCTCCAGATTATCAGTCGAGCAAAGATGTTGATAACGAGGGCAAGAAGTAGCAGAACAAGTCCAACTTCTGCTAGGGCAGAGATGTAAACGGGAGGAGAACTGGCCTCTGTAAACTCGTTAGCGACTATTGATGCTAATGTGTAGCCCGGGTCGAAAACGGAGCTAAACATGTTGAACGAGTTTCCTATGACCATGGTAATTGCCATCGTTTCTCCCACAGCTCTCCCCAAGCCTAGGATTATAGCTCCAATTACTCCAGAGCGCCCATAACTAATCACGACTTTAGAAGTTTCCCACTTCGTAGCTCCTAAGGCAGAGATGGCTTCTCGCTGGCTGCGAGGAACGGCTGCGAAAACATCTCTGGAGATAGCCGATACTGTGGGTATTATCATAACCGCAAGGACTATTCCCCCAGTCAGTACACTAGGTCCACGGATTGTTCCCTGAAACATGGGAAGGAACCCTAGCACGGATTGGAGTGGAGGATATACATGATTCTGCAGAAACGGGATTAGCACAAAAATGCCCCAGAGACCGTAAACTACGCTTGGGATTGCTGCTAGTAACTCTACAAGGAATGAAACGAAGTAGGTGAATCGTTTTGGAGCGTATTCGGAAAGCGCTAAGGCTATGCCAAGACTTACAGGTACTCCCAAAAGCAGGGCAATACCCGAAGTTACGAGTGTGCCCCAAATAAGAGGAAGAGCTCCAAAGGAGGGTGACGCACTTGGATCAGGGGGAACTGGCTGCCAAGTTGTGCCCCAGAGAAACCTCAGTCCATAAGTCTCAATAGATAACCAAGATGACCCGCCGATCTCAAAAACCATGAGACCTAGAATCACAAAAACATTGCATACTACAAAGGCAGTGATTATCTTAAATATGATATCGCCAGACAATTTTTCACTGAATATTGTTTTGAGTTTGAGAGAGATTGATGAAAGAAAACGGGAAATTCTTACCTGGTTCGCCACTTTGTGTCTAGCTCCAGTCGTTAACTTGTTGCCCGTCGAAAGTGATCAGCCTAAGGCTTGCTTCATTGTGCGTTACCACTTCTTGTGGTAAGGAAACGTAGGAGAGTCCTGATGCATAGTGCTGTCCATCATGTAGTATCCACCATAGAAACCACGTTAGCGCGTTGGCTTTCTCTTTGGTCATGTCGGGTAGAGTGTTTAGTTCTTTGTAGGTTATGATGTATGAGAAGCTGGTTATTGGATAGCCATTGTGTGAGTCATCGACTATGTGCAGGTTGAAGTAACTTCCCACGGATGCCCAGCTTTGGTCTCCAACAGGGAGGGTTAATGACGATAGGGCTGCCGCCTCTCCAAGTGTTTCCATAGTTGGTTGGACGAATTTTCCAGCAGAATTTTGTATCTGTCCATATGGAATGTTGTTCTCGATTGCATATGAAAGCTCAACGTAGCCGATTGAGTACTGATTTTGCTGTACTAACGCGGCTACACCAGGATTTCCTTTTCCACCTAGGGTTTGCTCAGGCCAGCTAATGACCTTACTGGCTCCATAGTTAGTCTTCCAAACATCGTTTTCGTCTGACAGAAAACTCGTAAAGACTGCGGTGGTTCCACTCGAGTCTGATCGGTGGCAAACTATGATTTCTGCAGAAGGTAGTGTCGAACCAAGATTTAGAGTTGCTAAGCGTGGGTTGTTCCAGTTTGTCAGGTTCCTTCTGAAGATGTCTGCGATAATTTCTCCAGTGAAGTTTAATCCTTTGGGGACATCTGGGATGTTGTATATTATTACGACACCGCCAATTGTTATAGGTATGTGCACTGTTCCTGGAGCTGCGGAGAATTCTGTGTCTGTCATAGGAGGATCTGTTGCCCCGAAGTCAACAGTTTTCTCGCTGTGTTGTTTTATTCCGCCACCGCTACCGATGCCTTCATAATCCACTTGCACGCCAGTCATCTGATAGTATTCTTCTGTCCATTTCTGAATCAGTGGGGCGGGGAATGTGGCTCCTGCGCCGCTCAAGGATATTGATCCCGAAGCGAAATACAAGCTATACATTGCAAACCCTGCTATTACTGCAATTAATGCAATCGCTTCCGCATAGGCAACTATTTTGTAGTTCATTGTTTACGCCTCTTTCTGGCTACATAAATATATGAACAATAATATAGCTTCTCCAAATAGTATATATAAGATTACGGTTTCTATATAGAAACTGGGATACAACGATGAGCTCTAAATCAGATGTACATGAAACAAGAAAACTACAGATAACGGGCGGTTCAACCTATATAGTCTCACTGCCCAAGAAATGGGTCACCGAAATGGGTCTGGAAAGGGGCAGTTCGTTAACCTTAGTAAGAAAGTCCGATGGAACACTCGTAATCACCCCAGAAAGACTTACAGCCGCATCCGAGTCTCTTGAGGCGATAATTGACATTTCACCCACCGATAATCCTGAGACCATCGTGAGGAAGATTGTCTCTGCATACTTGGTTGGCTATAATCTGATTTGCATCAGGACGAAAAATCAGAGACTGGGTTCAAACCAAAGAAACACTATCAAGAGCTTTGCTCGAAGAATGCTAGTGGGGACAGAGATTATAGCCGATTCCTCTAACGAAATCATCCTGAAAGTCCTGCTAAGCTATCCCGAACTCTCAATTCAAAGTGCACTAAGAAGAATATGTGTCATAACTTCCTCAATGCACAAAGATGCAATTGCTGCACTGAAGGATCTAGACAAGGAACTAGCTCTCGACATCACCACCATGGATGATGAAGTTGACAGGTTCAGCCTCTATGTAATTCGACAGCTAAAGGCAGCAGTCCAAAACGAAAAGATACTGCAAGAAATAGGCTTGTCCTCGGGACGAGATTGCCTAGGATACCGATTAATAACTAAGGCAATTGAAAGGGCAGCTGACCATGCTGTCGAAATCGCTGAGAACATTGCTTCATTGAGAAACCCAGTTGACGCCAAAGTTCTTGCATTGATAGAGATGATGAGTACATCTGCAATCTCAGTCTTCAATGATTCGGTGGAAGCTTTGCTCAAACGCAGCTATGAGCTGGCCGAAAGCGTTGTGCAAAAGGCAAAGAGCGTAGCGCTGGGCGAAAGAGAACTAATGCCGCACATTCTGAAAGCGGGTGATGTTCAAGAGGCATCTAGTCTTCGGCTTATTGTAGAGAGCGTCAAAAGGACAGCCGAGTACGCCAGTGATGTGGCGGAGATAGTTCTCAACATGACAATCGAAAGTGTTCTCAGAGAAGGTGCAATAAAATAACCTTTGAATGATTAGAGAAAAAAGGGGATTTTGCGGGGGTGTTTCGGGAGATGTCGCCACTTGGGCTGGGTTCAAATCTCTCTCCAAATCCATCTGAATCTCTTCCACAAGTCATATGCGCGCGCATATAAACTCAAATGTTAGAATAGGAAGAGTATAATAAGAAACAGTTGATTTTCAATGTCATTGGAAGAGAATAAGGCGGTTGTTCGTAGGTTTATTGAGGCCTACAACAAGCGAGACTTGGCTGTATTCGACGAGTTGGTGGCACCAGATTATTATGACCAAACCTTTCAACAACGAGGACGGGAACCTCTCAAACAATTGTTTACTATGGCTTTCGAAACCTTCCCGGATTGGCATGAGGCTATTGAAGATATGATTGCTGAAGGGGATAAGGTGTGGGTGCGTGTTAAAGCTACAGGGACAAATACCGGAGAGTGGAACCTTTTTGGAGTTACAATACCCCCAACGGGCAAAAGAGTATCATACAGGATGGTTTTCAACTGGCGTGTAGTTAATGGCAAACTTGTAGAAGGAGGAGAGGTTGATGATAACTTACCGTTCCTCAAAGCACTGGGTTTCATCGAATACACAGAAAAAGGAAAACCGCTCGAAAAAGTATTCGTCTAACTGCCTTAACCAATATTTCATCAATCTACATACCGTGCGTGCATTAGCGCGCGCATTCGATAGCGCCTGGTGGTCTGAGGAAACCCAATTGGTCGTAGACTGATGTTCTCTCTGCAACCCTGCCATCAACTATGCTCCAGATTTGAACACCGTAAGTGTCTTCTTCTTGCCAGTAGGGGCTAACCCACGAAATGAGCACGCGTCCTATTGAGAGTTCTTCTAGAAGGAGTTCTCTATATATCTGTTCTAGAAGATATGTCGATTTTCACAATATGACTGGACTGGCAGCTTGGCTTAAGTTGTGAGAAATGAATTATCAATTCAGGGTTTGATATGAGTCATCGACTGTCGTCTAAGGACTTCGTCACTCTGGCGAGGGCTTTCTGGAAAAATCATTTGCAGGTGAAATATCAGAACCCAGACGCTTGGATACAATACTAGGCGGCGCGCGCAGCTAGAAGTGTGTGTAAACTGGCTTTGCTTGATTGACTACCTAGACTAGGCTGATAATTTTTTTGTCGAAATCTTTGACGTAGTATTTGATGTGTTTTCTGCCCCTTTCTGTAATTATATGCCCTTCTTTCTCTAACATTCTCTTCTGGTTTTCTACGCCACCTGGAAATTTGTCATTCAACTGCCCATCATTCTTCACTGTACGCCAGTATGGAACATTGCTGCCCATTTCTTCTGCGGCGTTGGCAACGATGTTTATGAAGATTCCAGTTGTTAGAGTGCAGCAATAGTCTACTCCATGGTTCTTGGCTAGTTTCTTGCATATCTCTTCTAAGGTAAGAAGCCTCCCTTTAGGCACTTGTCTCATGATTGTGTTTACCTCTAATCCTGGTGCTAAAACAACACTGTCTCCCGGTTTAGCTCCCATTTTATTCAATGCTGGATAACACGGAAAAGTAGGTTCTAGTTCAAGAGTTTTTGGAAGATTCGTACTAGTCTCCAACTTCTGCTGCCACGTTTTCCTTTTATAACCCATCCTTGTTCTCCTCCTTGCTTTGTACATGCTTGCACACACAAGTAATAGTAACGCGCCTGGAGCTTTGTCTTCCCTTGACAATGCACTATCCAAAAAAGGGGGTCTGCGGGAGTCGTCTCCACCTTGGACTAAACTACCTCACCCCGGCTCGCTCTGAATTGTCAACTAACTATCGAATGTTCCTTTTGATTACAAGCAAGAATATCAACACTACAATTACAGCTGAGGAAACCAGCCAAGCTTCCAAGGGCAAGGAGAACAGGAGAACACAACAGCTTACTACACCTAGTAAAGGAATCAAAGGATACAAGGGAGCTTTAAAGGACTTCACACCCGGCATCTTCTTTCTGAATCTCATCGCGCAGTAGTTCAAAACCACGTGAGTGGATAAGATTGAGAAGCTTGTGATAGCCGAAGTCTGTCGCAAGTCAAACACCAAAGCCAGAATAGCCATGAACATACCCATGATGAGGATGGACACATACGGCGTGCCAAACCGTGGATGGATCTTCGCTACGACTTTCGGAATCTGTCCATTTCTCGCCATTGCAAATGAGACTCGAGACAAGCCCAATAGAGTAGTCAAGAGAACGCTGACCGTAGCAATCAAGGCTCCCAAGGAAACAACCCCTACCAAAGCAGGAACTCCAACAACCTCAGCCGCGTCAGCAATAGGCGAACTGGACTGTGCCAAAAGTCGGTAGTCCTGTAGACCTGTCGCAGTGAGCCCCACCAAAACGTATATGATAGCCGATGTGGCAAACGAGAGCAAGATTGACCGCGGCAGCGTTCTGTTGGGATTCCTAACCTCTTCCCCAAGCATGGCTATTCTCCCAAACCCTAAGAACGCGAAGAAAATGAACCCTGCCCCTTGAAGAATCCCAACGAACCCATTCGGGGCAAATGGTGAATAGTTAGATAGGCTTATTCGCGGAATTCCGATGGCAATGAATAGGCAGATGATCGCTATTTTTGTCAGAACCAGAGCGTTGTTGACCATGGCTGATTGTTTTATGCCAACGAGGTTGAGCGCTGTCAACGCGAGGACGATTGAAACTGCAACCATCTTCAGTGAGAGCGAGGGAAACACCGCCACGAAGTATCCAGCAAACCCTAAGCTGATGGCTGCGCCAGCCACCGTTTGGGCAAACAGCCACAAGTATCCAACCACAAAACCTGCCGCAGGAGAAGCGATCTCATAGGCAAAAGCGTATACCCCCCCTTGTCTGGGAATCGCGGACCCTAGTTCTGCAAAGCTAAAGGCGGTGAACGAGGCGACAATCGCTGCTATGATCATGGAAATGACAATTGCTGGTCCAGCATATCCTATGGCAATGCCCACCACAACAAAAATTCCAGCACCAACGATTGCTCCGATGCCGATGGATATAGCATCAAACAGGTTCAACATCCGCTTCAGTTCCATAGTCCTCATCACACGTTTACTTTCATCGTTAGGATTATGTTGACGATAAATATATCACAATTCTCTCTTCAGAACAAGCATGAGCCATGGCAAACAAAAAAGAGAGGTTGGTGGGGTGTTTCGGGAGATATCTCCATTTGTTACGAGGCTAGGGCAACCCCGCATCGATTTTTCCCAGCCTCGTTGCACACGCTGTTTCCTTTTTTTCAGAAGTACACAAGTTTTTCTTGCGATGCGCGTGAGCTATTTAAAGCAAGAATGATAACTGAATAGGGCGAAGCAAAATGCCAAAGGAAGACATACTTTACGAACCTATCCGAAAGAATCTAGCAACAGTACTAGCAAGTTACTATATTGAAAAAGAGAAAAAACCACGCTTTCAGAGTAGTCCCTTTGAGTTTGAGGATAATCCTCGTTTAGAAATCACTGCAAATGGAAAAATATCTGAAACTCTAAAAGGGGAATTTAATGATTATACATTTCTCGTATTGAGATCTGAGGGTAAGCACCCAGACATAATGGGATTTATAAGAAGAAAAAGATCAGAACCTAGAGAACTGATTACTGTTGAAATTAAAAATCAGCCTATTAAACTCATGCATATTTTTCAGGCACACCTATACCAAGAAATATTCCAATCCAATCTTAGTTTTCTTGTTTCACCGAAAGGAATCCCTGAGGAAAGAGTGCGATTCATAACCTCCCCAAATGGTAGATTCATAAGAGGAAAAGTCATTATTCTGCAGTTCAATGATAATATTTACGGAAAATCAACTTTCGAATGTCATCCAAAACTGAGAGATGTTGTTCCAGAGTCTTTAAGAAAATACTTTGAATTATCAGACAAGAAATAGCACGCGCTCACGTAAGAGTTAATTGATTGCATGCTAGGTATTTCTGACATGGAACAGGCAGCTTATCGTGAATGGGTTCCTACTGGAACCTTTGTGAAAGTCACTATACTGGCGGTGGTTTCAGCGATTGTCGTTCTGCTGTTGACACTAGCGGTCTTTCTCCATCCATTGAACACTGAAGGATTTGTGGGATTTGGAGTGTCGCTGCTGACTTTAATTCTTATTCTAGTCGTGTTTATAAATTTCAGGGGCATTAGAATTCAGCTCAACTCCAAAAGGCTGATGGTTGATTATGGCTTTTTCAATCACAAACATATTAGGATGGATGACATTGCTTCCTGTAAAGTGGTAAAAGCATCTTTTCGAAGATTTGGGGGCGTTGGTGTCCGTTATGGGCTTGATGGTTCCTGGGCCTATACAACGTCATTTGGCAATGCGGTAGAAATTGTTCCAAAGAAAGGCAGAACATTCGTTTTCTCTTCAAATCATCCAGAAAAAATCTGCCAAATCATAACCACGAAAACACAAGCGCGCGCCTGAGAAATATGGGCTTAAGTCTAATGGAGTGCGATGGCGATTTTGCTAGGGGTAGAGCCCTGCTGTCTGAAAAGCGATGAAACCGCAGGTTTCTGTTGTGTGGCTCCTTTCACTATCCCTTACTTGATCTTCATCCACCATCAAACCAGCGCTGGCTTGAGTGACCACGTTGTTGGCAACCCAGCTGCCATCGCCTCCGTCCATCTCCAATTGTGCAGCAACTAACACCGCAGGCGGGGTGTCAAAGCTCTGGGAAAACGCAGTGTTGTACGGTGGCGAGTTGCCAAATCCTCTGACGAAATCTGAGGTCTCTGTGACCTCAAAGTCGATCCCTCCAATTGTCCCGAGACCTTCTTCGAGGACAATGTATCCAATCGTCTCATTTCCATGGGAGTCAACTGCCTCCGCCTCATTTAGGGCAATCCTGAACCCCGAATCGCCCGCATTCGGGGGATTCTGCCTGTTGTCAAACTTGGAGACGTATGTAGTTGCCCAAGCAGGATCGTCGTAACTCATAACCTGATGCAGAATAATTAGATTCCCCGAATACGTCTGACCGTAATCCCTAGTGTCATAAGCCCAGTTACTATTTTGTCCAACTGTTCCTGTTGAATATCTTCTAGCCTCTAGCTTCAATGGCGAAGCCCAAACACCCTCCTCAACAACCACATAATGAACAACCGTGTCCGGAACGCTGGTTGCAGAGGGATTTTGAACCTTAACGCTAAACCTCTGACTCGTCACATTGACTAGTCGCACTGTTCGCGGCACATCTGAATCGTATTGAGGTGTGCAGACAATCACTGGGCTCGAGTAGGTGCTGTGCAGGTTAACCGTCGTGAATGTTTGGTTGGCGATCGCAGTTCCCCACTCCATTTTGAAAATTACTGATCCATGTGGAGCCACAGACAAGTGAAAGACCTTTGTTCCTCTACTGGTTGTGGCAGTGAATTATACTTAACGCCAGGAGCAAAATTGCTTGAGATTCTTACCACCCTCATGTCGCCAGGATTGATCGTGGGGCTTCCTGAGACAACTGTGAATGAAGTAGCTGGTTCATCGTTTATTTGGACGGTTGATATGGTGGTTGAGTCGGTTCCCACGTTCTTTATGGTGAGATCGATGTATGCGGTGTCGTCTGACCACCTGCTGCCAGTGATTAGCAACTGTTCTGTTTTCATAAAGGTGAACGTCAGTCCACCCATCCAAGCCGCGATTGCAATGGATACAGCTACTGTAATGGCGATGAGTATGATGCCTCCGATTACTGAGCTTAGTCCTTTGTTACTGCTACTCATGTCATATATAGTATATTATTACTCAATACATATTTCTTCTGGACGCAGAAAATTTATCACAACACAATGCGCACACGCAAAAATCAGTCTGAGACAATCCTCTGTCGATAAGGACTATTCCCTTCCATAATCGACTTTTTTCGACTATTATCGACGAATACACGTCGCAGTTTTCATGCGTGGCCCGCGTGTTAGGAGACTTCGAACATCAACTCCTTGCCTTCTTTTCCAACGGTTGTTATTGCACCCATTTTTCTAAGGCAATAGGTAATCTTCCGCGCAAGGTTGATGGAGATTTCACTCAGCTTTGCCAACTTCTTGTTCGTGAATGGTTTGGTTAGATCACTGGGCAAGAATCTGAGAAAGTCTTTTTCATTTTCGAAAAGAGTCGTGCTATGAACATTCATTACCCTTCGGTCTTTGACGCTTACTCCTCTCCTCCTCCAACTTCCCCTTCCATCGTTACATCGGACTTCCTCTTCCTCAATAATCAAGACCTCCAGTGAAAAGTTCTCTTCTTTGAAGAGGTTTGGAACTCTTATTAGTTCGTAGAATAGGTCAAGCAGTCTACCTGTTTTGGGGGACTTTCTCCTCCTAACGATCTCACCCGACTCTGAAACATGAACTATCCATTTTCGCTGTGGAATAGGATATACTAGTCGAACTTTATGATTTTCAAGTAGCCTTGTGAGTTTCTTCTTAATGGCAGAGAAGTTTCGAGTCTGTATTTCAATCAGGAGAGCCCCTCTCACAACATCAACTATGAAACCATCTACCCTTACTTCAAATCTATCTTCTGGCAAGGAATACCAGTTCTTGATGGCTGAGTGAAGAGAGTATTCGTTCATTAGTTTCAAAAACAAATGATAAGAAATAATAAGATTTCTAACATGCACAACTACATGTGCTCGCATCAGTGGCGACACTTACTGACGATGAAAGTTTCTATTGTTGCAAAGTGTTTCTTATCCATTCAATCACATACTCATTCACATCAGTGGGGTATGAGTAGTTCAGCTTCTCAGCTACCTCTTTTGCCATCCATTGGAACATATCCACGGCAGACAGTAGAACTTGCTTAATGTCTTCTACATCATAGTGTGCAATGCTTCTCTGCAGCTTCTCTATTACTGCTGGGTGCGCCCACTCTTCTAGAAAACGTCCTCGAAACCATGTTTCGTGGCTCCAGCCATAGTGCACCTTGGCATGCCATTCTATCATCTGACGCAATAGACTCTGCATGTGACAATTGAGACATGTTACGGTCCACCACAGTTCTCCTCGTTGCAGGTGCTTTGCAGTAAAGACTGCGTGATATAAGAAGTCGTTAACAACCTCTAGAAAATCATGCTGCGTTGGCGGAGGTAAGGAGGATGGTTCAATCTTGATGAGGAGTGTCTGCAATCGGGCTATCATTCTATCTTTGTCTAGAAGCACACGAATGCCACGACCGAACAGGTCTAGAATCTGAGCTGCTAGTTGAGGTGGAATCTTACCTTGCTGAAACTGCAAAACCTTTGTTCTGAACTCTTCTTCGGGTAAAATGGCGAAATCCACATCTAGCATGCCTTCGAAAAGGACTCGACGCTCCAAAAAACCTCCAGGTGTTTCTTCAATGAATGTCAACAATGGATCACCAACGTTTTTTATCCAGTCGTACGTTGATGAGTAAAGTTCTGGCTCTGCAGTAACCATTATAATGTCCAAGTCAGCCCATTCATCAGCAGAATGGTCTGTTCGAGCACGAGACCCGACGACAATAGCTGCCTTAATGTCAGTTCGATTTTCAGCCCATTTAACAAATTGTTCTTCTAGCTGCTTATACAATTCTCCCATTTTTGACACTTTTTCTGTCTCCTATCGCGCATACACTACTCTTCTAACTGTGCAAACTAAATTAAGAATGATAGAGAAATAAATTGCGAAATAACTGGCTTGTGATGGATTATGGTGAAGACTGAAACGAAACCGTTCTATGGAATTCTTGCTTTGCCTGCTTTTCCCGTTGTTCTAGTCACGGTGAAAAGAAACATTATGACTGCTGCCGCGTTCAGCTTCTATTCTTTCAAACCACCATGCATCATGGTAGGAACCATGCCTCAAAACCTGACATACGAGTTAGTGTCAAAAGAGCAAGAGTTCGGAATCAACATACCGACAAAAGAACAAATCGAAATCGTACGCATTTGCGGCTCAGTTTCTGGTAGAGACGAAGACAAATTCGAGAAAGCAGGAGTCACTCCACAAAAAGCCAAGGCAATAAACAGTTATCTAATCCAGGAGTGCCCAGTGAGCTTAGAGTGTCGCGTAGTCCATCAGGTAGATTATCCAGGAACCCACAGGTGGTTTGTTGGACAAGTAATCGCAGCACATGCGGATGAAGATTACACAAGAGATCAAGCGTTAATATATTGGCCTAGAGAATACCGCAAAGTGGGAGACATCCTGATGAAAATAAAACCCAAATAGCAGATGTTTATGAGCCAATTGTGAAGGAAAAGAGGCTGAGGGGAGCAGTGAAGTTGCTTCCATATGTGTGCTTTTCCATTATTGAAGTTCGCACCACAAATAATAAACCTAGAACCCAATATAGAACATCAAAGCTGGCTGGCCCATGAGAAAAGTCATAATTGACATTGATGATACGTTGATAGATACAGCTCGAAGAATGCATAAGCTCTGGAGTCTCCTACTGGAACGTCAAGTACCTATGGAAGCAGTAGAAACAATGAACTTAGAGCAAATCTTCATGAAATTCGCTACTAAGGATCAGATGTCTAGAGTAAAGGAATTTCAAAAACGTTATTGGGACTTGCTGCTATGCCTAGACGAGGCCGGCGTCGAGTCTCTCAAGCTTCATGAACCGATACGATATGCAGCTGATCTTCTCCAAAAGTGGAGCAAGAAATCAAAGCTCGTTTACCTTACAGGGAGAACTGAAAACATGCGTTCTCTAACACTAAATGAGTTGACGAGATTTGGCTTTCCAATAGCGAACACCGAATTAGTGATGTTTCAGCCCAAAGATTATGCTCGTGCGAAAGGAGAAGATCCTTCTGGACCAACGCTAATTGATGTAAAATCTAAACATTGCACGGAGATATGTAAAAATTCCGAAGTCGTGAGGGTTATCGATGATTATCCAGGCTATTTCACAATCTTCCAGCAACTAGAGATACCGGATAGAATTGGCTTTCTACGTCCTAACAAGTACAAGGCTCAACAATACCTGGACAGAGGTGCCACCAGAGTTGTCGAGAGCTGGAAAGAGCTCCAAGACGACATACTCAAAGCAACTTGACAATCCCTTTCCTTAAGGTTCATCTACTAGTCATGAATTCCAGCATAGCTAACAAGATAACAAATGTGGAAGATATGATTATTAAGAAAATCAGAAACACTCTCGAAGAGCACTCAGATCCAGAAGAAAAGAGGAAGAAGATTCATTGGGAAAAGCAGTACCAAGAGAAGCCGAGAATCTATGGAATCCCTTCCCCTACTGTCAGAAAGTTATCATCGGAGTTCTTCAAGAAAATCAAGAAGAAGCCAAAGCAGGAGATCATCCAATTATGCAACAACCTGCTGGAATCAGGCTATTCAGAGGAGAGAACCATTGCATTTGACTGGGCTTTTCGGTTCAGAAAACTATATGAAAAATCCGATTTTCAT
>Ga0209427_10006312_pt1 | contig 13547 bp, 14 predicted proteins | sample DeeMarSWOR136_30_FD_187465 | JGI IMG/M metagenome (GOLD analysis project Ga0209427, IMG submission 187465) | Marine sediment microbial communities from White Oak River estuary, North Carolina - WOR-1-36_30 (SPAdes) (version 2) | ecosystem: Environmental > Aquatic > Marine > Intertidal zone >... | reverse complement strand
TTTTTTTGACAATTCTCTAATGTAATTGTTAACCATGGATGAGGTCAATCCCACCTCTTCAGCCAGGTTGTTTTGGCTGATGTGGGGATTTTCTTCAATTGCCGTTAGAATGAGCAGCCTTTTTAAGAGGGGTGAAGATTTAAAGAATTTTAATTCGTCTCTATTCATAACAAAATACAACTGTCCATTAAGTGAGTGGTTAGTTTAAGTGCTTTATCGGCAACGGATGATTTTTCTTTAGCACTTTTTTCTGTAGTCCAGCAACTTTTGTGCCAGCAAGCTGAACCACGAAGAACACGAAGGTAAAGAAAGAGTAGGGGGCAGGGAGTAAATGGTCCACAGTCAGCGGTCGACAGTCCACAGTCTACAGCCGCCAAGAGTTGGGGGATAGAGGAAAGGGAAAAGGAGTCAGAAGATAGAATGGAGAATGCAGTAATGATAGAAAATGATTTTCTGCGGATATCTGCGAAGATCTGCGTCCTAATTATAGGAGGCTGGGGGGAGGTAGGCAAGAGGGGGTTATATAATACTATAGGTAGGAAAAAGATGCCTTATGTGAAAGGAGCCAGAATCCAGGAGTCAGAAGCCAGAATAAAAATTTAGTTGTAAAGAAGGAGAGGGATATTCATATTAAAGTTTACTTCATAACATCAGCATGATATTTGAAGTCAGGAAACATAATTCAAAGTTAGAAAAACTACAAGGAGGAAGATAAGATGAAGGCTAAGACATTCGAAGATCTCATGGTGTGGCAAAAAGCTCATCAAGTTGTCCTTAGAATATATCGATTAAGCAAATCTTTTCCCAAGCATGAACTATTTGGACTTTCCTCCCAGATACGTCGTGCAGCAGTTTCCATCCCAGCAAATATTGCGGAGGGGTTTAAGAAAAAGACTTCACCTGATAAACTCAAATACTTTAAAATAGCTCAGGGTTCATTAGAAGAGGTTCGTTTCTATTTGATTCTCAGCAGTGATCTTAATTATGGAGATACTAAACAGCTAAAGGATGATTTAGGAGAAGTCAGTCGAATGCTAGAAGCTTATATAAGATCTATAAGAGAAAAATTTAATTAATAATAGATTTCAGCTTCTGACTCAAAACTCCTGAATTCTTTCATAACTATATTTATATACCCATCATTTATACAAATTTTTCACATAATAATCTTGCTTCCTCAACATCCGACCGTAAAAAATCAATAAAATTGTGCTAAAGTTTTTTTACCTATTACCGATAATGGAAATAAACGCCACGGAAACTAAACAGCTCAAAGTTGAATCATCTCGAAATAGAGCGCTGCAATTAGTGGCAAAAATAATTTATGAGAAAGGGGGGATGAAAGAAGAGGTCGTTGAAGCAAGACCTCATAGAACAGGATTTGGCGGCAGGGTTTTCCTTAAAGCCGGTCTGAAGGGTTCTATAAAAGATTGCTTCACATATCACATCAAGGTTAGGGCATGGATGCCTAAATGATTAAACACTTACAAGGAGGTAAAGAAGATGGGTTTCAGAATTAACACCAATATAGCTGCTTTAAATTCTCAAAGACATTTATCCAATATCAGTTCTAAATTGGATAAATCTCTTGAGCGACTGTCATCCGGTCTTCGAATCAACAAATCAGCGGATGACGCATCCGGGATGGCAACTTCGGTGTACTTGAGAGGTCAGATTGGAGGGCTTCTCCAGGCAGCAAGAAATGCCAATGACGCCATCAGTATGACCCAGACAGCCGAAGGTGCGCTGGATGTTACTACCAACATTCTCTTAAGATTAAGAGACCTCGCCGTACAATCCGCCACTGATACCACCAACCGAGACCTGCTCATTCAAGAAGCAAATCAGCTCGTTGCTGAATTGACCAGGGTAGCAAATGACACTGAATTCGTTGGTAATGTGCTGCTCGATGGTAGTTTCACATCTGGACAGATCCAGATCGGTGCTAACCAGGGTCAGACCATCAGCTTCTCTATCGGTGACGTCAGGGCTGCGGCCTTAGGTGCGAGGGCAAATGTAGAGGCAACACTGGATACCGGAACTTCTGAAGGTGGATTCACAGTTGGTGAAATTGTCATTAATGATGTAATGGTTGCTGCCACTGCTGAATCAACTGATCAGGTATCGGTTATGGACCTTGCGGGGGTGCAAGATGTAGCTGCCGCTCCAGATTCATTAACAGTCTCTGGACTGGCAATCAATGGCGTGACCATAGCAACTATTACTGTAGCAAGCGCAGGTAGCGCAGGAGATGTCTTAACTGCTGTTATGACTGCTATAAATAACCAGACTGCCACAACCTATGTAACGGCAAGACAAGGTTCTGATACAAGCTTGGTCCTGACTGCTGATCAAGGTAAGAATATCACCTTTGACCTTACGAATGCAACTGTAAGTACGGCAACATCCATTGCAACAATCCTTGGTTTGGCTAGTGCATATTTTGCTTCAGGAACCACCAATACTCTCTACAATGGCGAGTCCGGTGCTATTGCCAAGGCGGCTGCTATCGATGCGATAAAGTCTCAAACTGATGTAGACGCCTTAGCGGTAGCTACCACAGTGACTGGTTCTGCGGCTATTACAGCGGGAGATATAGCAGCGGGGGACCTCTATATCAATAATATTGATATAGGTGCCGTTTCTTCAATAGGTGCTGGTGATAGCACGGGTGTTCTGCTTGCTGCCATTAACGCCAAATCCTCTTCCACGGGTGTAACTGCCAGCATTAGTAGCTCAGTACTGACATTAACTGCATCTGATGGAAGGAATATCTCTGTGGTGGCAAAAAGCGGTGCATCTGAAGCCAACTTAAGCACCCTTATCACTCGAGGTGGAGTAAAGCTCAATTCTACTAAGAACTTTACCCTTGCTGGTACTACTGCGGATTTTGGCAATATCAGTACAGGGAATTACGCAACAAATCTGAATGCTGCGATAAGTTTGATTGATCTCTCCACCCAGACAGGTGCTGATGATGCGCTGGCTTCTCTTGATGCTGCCATTTATCAGGTTAACACCACCAGGTCGGAGCTAGGTGCTATCCAGTCAAGGATAACCTTGACCATAGTAAACCTGACGACCACTGCGGAAAACCTGTCAGCATCTGATTCTCGAATCAAGGATGTGGATTTTGCTGAAGAGACCGCAGTATTTACTAAAAACTCTATTATGACTCAGGCAGCCACTGCCATTCTGGCACAGGCAAATCAGTTGCCGCAGTTAGCGCTGCAGCTACTGGGCTAACCTGGAATGAAGGTTAACTAACTTTGGGGATGGGGGATAGTTCCTTATCCCTGGGGGTAAAAAGGTTAGGGGGTGAAGGTAATGACCTCTGACATAAATGAAGTTATTACTCCTGTTATTGAGCAGCTCCGCAACTTTGGTTCTTCAGGAGCGTCTAAGCCTGCTGTAAGAGATAGTGCAAATCCGGTACAGGAGAATAATGCGGTAAAGCCTTCACCAGGTGATAAGAATAGAGTTAATGTAGATGAGAAGCCTTCCAAGGAGTCAGTAGAAAAAACTCTTGTCGAAGTTAATGAACTGGCTAAGTCTCTTAGCAGAAAGCTTAGCTTCTCCTATGATGATAGGATAGAGAAAATCATAGTGAAGGTTATGGAAGGCGATACCGAAAAGGTTATTCGGCAAATTCCCCCTGAAGAGATGATCCGTCTCGCTTTGAGGATGGATGCTGTTATGGGGATGCTCGTTAATCAAAGTGTATAAAGGAGTAAACAGGAAAAGAGGAGGGTAATCTCTACCCTCCTCTTTTATAAATGAAACCACGAAGAACACGAAGAGGCACGAAGGAAAAATATTTAGGCAGAATTTAGTACTATCATTAGTCATTCAGTTTAGTCGTTTAGTTGTTGAGTTGTTAAGTTGTAAAATAAAGAAAATTTCTTATGTTTAAATTAGTTGACTACTCAAACTCTTCATTCAGTAGCCTGGTATGGATATTGCTTTTTAATAAACCACGAAGTCGCAAAGTACACGAAGTGTAGTAAAAGATAGAATAAAGTTAGTTATAGTAATTGTTTATAAAGACACAACCAAGCACCTGGTGTCCTTTGTAACTTTGTGGTTACCTTCAATAAGGGATAAAATTGCCTACCATAACTAATTTTTTACATTTTAATTAGCTTTCTGCGGATATCTACGAAAATCTGCGTCCCATTTAAAAAAGGAGAATACTATGGGAGTTGCCTCAAGCCTGGGACTTATTTCAGGTATCAATTATGAAGAGCTGGTGAGCAAGCTTATCTTGCTGGAGAGAGGTCCTATCACCCTGTTGGAGAGCAGGAAAGCGGATATCCAGGAGAAGATGGGGGCATTGGACGCTCTGAGTATAAAGCTCTCCTCGTTAAAATCTGCTGCTGAAAACCTAAATGATGAAAGTATGTTTAACACCAAGTCGGTTGCGGTAACCAGCTCAGGTACCGATACCTATTTAACGGCTACTGCTTCTAGTTCCGCCGCAGTAGGGAGCTATACCGTTTACGTTGATCAGCTCGCCCAGGCCCATAAAATTGCCTCTCAGGGATGGGCAGATAAAAATTCCACACCCATTTTGGATAGTGTCAGTTACCCCAGTGGTGGTAATTTCAGTTTCAAGATTGGCGACTCAGGTGCCATTACCGATATTCAAATCACTACCACCACTACCTTACAAGAGCTAAGGGATATAATTAATTCTGCCAGTGCAGGGGTAACGGCTACAATTTTAAATGATGGGACTGATACCAATCCCTACCGGCTGGTTTTAACCAGCGATAGCACGGGGGAAAGCAACGATATACAAATTACCACTAATGTAACCCAGCTCGATTTTACCAACAAGCTCATCGAGGAAGCCACAGCAGATACTACCAACAGCGGTACCTATACCGGTACGGTAACTTCCAATACCTCAGAATACTATACAGGTACCAGCAATACAACCTATATTATAGAATGTATGACAGCTGGGGAAATTGGAGGTGCTGATGATGCACGTTATAGATATTCAACTGATGGAGGAATTACCTGGGAAGATAATGGTGGAAGTGGTTATGCATTTCCTACGAGTTTTACTGAAATTGAAAATAACGTGGAAGTTAAGTTTGACACTGGAAACATAGATGAAGGTGACACCTTCAGGGTGGATGTTTTTAACCCCACCTTCGACGAGGCACAAGATGCAGTGATTCGTGTAGACTCCCTTACCCTGGTCAAGGATAGCAATACCATTTCTGATGTTATTGATGGTGTAACCTTGAATTTAATCAAAGCAGATTCAACTAAAGAAAATACAGTTACTGTCTCCCAGGGGAGTATCAGTTCAGCCAAGTCAAATATTGAGAGCTTCGTTTCTTCCTATAATTCTGTGATGGAAGACCTCTACAAAGCCTTTTACTATGACGCTGAAAATCCTGATGATAATCCCTTAAGGGGGGATTATACAGTGAGGGGCGTCCAGGCCAGCTTGAAAAACATTGTGGTGAATAGCATACCCGGTTTAACAGGTGATTATACCACTCTCTACCAGATAGGCATCAGTGCAGATACCACAGGGCAACTTTCTATTGACGATAGTAAGTTAAGCGATGCCCTGAATGATGATGCCTTGAGTGTAATGAAGTTATTTATTGATTGTGGTACTCCCACCGACAGCTCCATAAAATATGAAAGTAAAACCAGTGCTACCAAGGCAGGCACATACAGTATCTACATCTATACCCCCCCGGCACAGGCAACTTTTGAAAGTAGTAGGGTTATCGACAGTGAAGGGCTTGACGATGATGAGACCTTAACCTTTACTTTCGCTGATGAGGCTACAGAGGTAGTCCCAACGGTAACTGCATTTACGGTAAACCTCTCTTTGGGGGATAGCATAAATACTGTGGTGAGTAAATTGAATACCAAATTCAACACGGAAGGAGTAGGGTTAGTTGCAACCAGTAACGGAGGCAAATTAAAGATTACCTCTACTGATTACGGATCGGATATGAAATTTACTGTGATATCTGATAAAAATGATATTGAAGGGCAGACTGGAGTGGGGACTAGCTTAGTTACCGAGACAGGCACTGACGTGGTGGGAACCATAAATGGTCATGCCGCATATGGAAAAGGTAGGTACCTGACCGGAGCAACAGGCTTTGAAGAGGAGGGCTTAAAGATAAGTACCACTACTACCGTTGCTGGTGGAAAGGGCAATATCTATGTCTCTTCAGGTATAGCAGCCCAGTTGAGCACTCAACTGGACTACACTACCGATCCTAATGAGGGTAGCATTGCCCACAGAAACGATGCCTATCAGGATGTAATTGACGACATTGATGTGCAGATTGAGATTAAGGAGGACAGACTGTTAGTCATGGAGGAGATGCTCAGGAAGCAATTTGTAAATCTTGAGGTGCTCCTCAGTTCATTGCAGGTCCAGGCGGATTATCTGAGTATGCAATTGAATAGTCTCCCGACGTTATATATGATAAATGAGTAGGAGTCAGGGATTAAATAGTCCACAGTCAACGGTCGACAGTCCACAGTATACGGACAAGGGTTAGGTGACAGGAATCAATTGAACCACGAAGTACACGAAGGATCACACAGTAAAAAGAAAAATGAATTTGAAGATTGAGGACACTCTAACAGGTGAGTATAAACAATTGGTCTAAAAATCAGGCATCAAGAGAATGGTTTTATAATTTTCTTCGCGGTCTTCGTGGTTTCATGTTCTTTGTGATCTTCGTAGTTATTCTGGTAGATTATGAAAGAGGAATGGATGAGCGCTAAAGTTGCTTTTAACGAATATAAAAAGAATAAGGTTATCACTGCCAGTGGAGTAGAACTAATTGTTCAACTCTATGATGAGGTTATAAAAAATATTCAGCTTGCCAAGCTAATCTTAAGCAAGAGTGATAAACTGTCATATGATGAGATAAAAAATAAGAATAAGGCTATTAGCAAGTCTGTGAACATTGTTACCGGGTTGGGTGATTCCCTGGATATGGAAAAAGGTGGTGAGATTGCAGCAAACTTAGGCAAGCTCTATGAATTTGTAAATATGAGATTGTTGAACGCCAATTTGAATAATGACCCTGTGATGTTAGATGAGGCATTAAGGGTTTTACATGAATTGCGTGAAGCGTGGGTAAGTATTTTAAATCAGGAAAGTAAGAATAAGCAGAAAGAGGCTAGTGAGAATCGAGAAAAACTGGAAGAACGATTACAGGCTAGGGCAGAAGGTGGTGTAAAAAAACCCGGGATTTACAATCGTCGGGCGATTAAGACATAGTTAGTGCCTGAACGAAAAGTCTCGTTCAGGCAAAAATCCGAATATCGAATTTCGAAATTCGAAACAAATGAAACTACGAGAATCACGAAGAATCCCCTAAGAAAAAATGAAATATTGTAGGAGAATTCAGGAGTCAGAATAAAGAATTCTTAGTCTACAGACAACGGTCCACGGTCAAATGACCAATGACAACTGACGACTGACAACTAATAACTGATAACTATAAACTGTCACATAGGATATTGTAATGGAAAACTATTTGAATTTGTTATTGGAACAAATGAATAAGAATCGGCAGATTAATGAGTTTGCAAAAAGACAAAGAGATGCCATTGCTGCTGGAGATATCAGGATTGTAATGGAGAGTGATGCTATTAGAAAGGAAATCATCTCTCAACTGAAATCGTTGCAGTCTGAGATGGATCCCTATCTTGAAGATTTACCTAAGAGCCTTGAAGATATTCCACCTCAATTAAAGGATCAAATTTTAATAGTGAGTAAGCAGTTATATGAGATTATTGAAGAGACTATCGCTATTGATCAGGAAAATGAGATTAAACTGAGAGAACTTAAAGAAGGGATTGGAGAAAAGATTAAAGAGATAGGAAAGGGGAAACAGGCACTAAGCGGTTATAAAAGCCCTACCATGAATAAGCCAAAGTTATTCGATGGAGAGGTCTGATTTATTTTAGGTGGGTACAACTTAATAATAATGAGATGAGGGGTGGAAGCAAACTTTGTTTCCACCCCTCACTTATTGAATATCCAGCATCCCGTATCAAACCTCGATGTCTAGTAAATGATTCTCTGCATTGGTGGTTTCATTTGATACATTTCCTGTCTCATTTAATGCAGCTTGAATTTTATGAACTATCCTCTTTCTCTCTAATACATTGATTTCACTCTCCAGATTTCTTATCTTCTTTTTTATTCGCAATTTCTCCATGTGGTTTTGATATGAGAAATTTTCATGTTCTTCTACCGTTTCTTTGGTAGCAGGCCGGTTGTTGTCTTGTGTCCAATTGCAGAGTTTTGATACCTCGACTTCCAGGTTTCTAAGCTGTTGTTCAAGTCTGGTCTTTTTCTGTCGCAGTTGGGATAAACTGAGCCTATTGGTTGGGTCAAAATTTACTCCAATGTTAGATTTGTTACGATTCTTATTAATCTCCTGTTCCATCTCATCAATCTGCTGTTTTAACACGTTAGCGAGAGGTGCTTCTTCCTTCATCAGTCTATTTGCTGGTAAAACGGTTGTTTCTACATCCTGTGTTATTCCCCTATCTCCTTCATGATTAGGGTAGGTTGCCTGGTTTCTCCCCTTCTGGTTTAGCCTGTTTAGTTCCTGCTGTAAGCTATTCTTTTGTGCCTTGAGTTGGTTGATAGTGTTATCGTACGACTGATTATTCTCGCTAGAGTTAGTTTTTAAAGCATAAATACTCATGCTGGGTTTGGGTGTAGTATATTGTGCAGTTTGAGAAAAGTTAACTTCATCAGAGATGTTAGAGACATTCTGCTCTTCCCGTGTGGTTTCAACTACATTCTCAATGGAATTCTGGGTGCTTGATCTCCTGTCTTCTCTGGCAATCCGGGCAAGATAGAGGTTCTCCTTATACTTATCTGAGATGCTATTTGATGAGTATCTATGAAATTGAGAGGAGAATTGATGCAGTGAAGTGGTATTGATAGAGGTCATAAGCACACCAATCGTTAGAACAACGTTTTTATTCAGCAAAAAGGTTTAAGTCATAATGTCTAGGGTGATTCCACGTTGTTTATTTGTTTGATTATTTTGGGTCTCTTGAGGATTTGGATTTTCAGCGACAGGGTTCTCTCCTGGTTGATTTTCCTCAACTTTCTGGTTGTCTACCTTTTTAGGAGAAGGTGCATTGTGAGCTTCTGCTCTTTCAGAACGATCATTTAAAGCTTGTTCTGGTCTCTCTACTGGTTTTTCCGCTGGTTTTGGTTGAGGCGGTTTATCCTGAGAAGAATTTATCATTTGACCATTCTGTAAGGGGTTGATTGGTTGAATGGTGTTAGGCATAGTTACCTCCTTTGGTTAGAGAAATTAAGGCCTTGTAGATACTATTCTACTTCATAAACAATATCCTATTTCGATTTTTATTAGATAACATTAATTTTTTTGATGAATCATTTATATAACCAAAAATATAATATTAATATCGGAATTTATAGGCAACACTTTAGCGTTATTTAACGGTAATTTAGATTTAAATGGATATATATAAATAAGGTAGTTTGTTGGGTAAGTTTTCGGCAATCAGTAAACCCAGTTAAAAAGTTTGGACAAGGCTTTAAAACCCGCTCAAGCTTATTGCTTTTTCCACCCTATCAGAAATGGTGGAGCTTTTTCTCTAAAGGGTTAAAACGATAATAGTTATATGGTTCAAAGCTGACCACCGATGGCTGAAAATTTATGGGTTATGATACATAAAAAATAATTTTGTGGATGAGTGCAAAAGGGAGTAATATGAAAATACATGAAAAAAGTGCCTGGGGCGGGAATCGAACCCGCACAGGGCAGAGCCCCGAGGGATTTTAAGTCCCTTGCGTCTACCAATTCCGCCACCCAGGCACGTATAAAAATCAAGTGTATATAGAGACTACTACCCTTCGTGACACACAACTAATTTTACGCCATAGGATTAAGGTGCCACAAATAAAAAAAGTTAGATATAGAGTAGTGAGGGGGAATTTTTGTTCTCCCCTTTGTCTGCCGTTATATAAAGCAACTGGTTTAGTATGATACTAAATTTACCAGTAATCTATACTGTTCTCACTAATTCTAATATCTTTTATAACCTCTTCTCTCTCTATTTCTCTGTGGGCGAGCCTCATTAACTTTGATCATCTGTCCCCTCAATTCCTTCCCATTCAGACTGCTTATCGCAGTCTGTGCTTCAGCTTTAGCAGGCATCCCCACAAATCCGAATCCTCTTGATTCGCCACTATACCTGTCTTTTATAATCTTCACAGACTCGACGTTTCCATAAGACTCAAAAGCCTGTTGTAAATCTTCTTCTGTGACTTCAGGTGACAAATTGCCTACATAGATATTCATTTTAACCTCCCTTTTTATTAAATAATACTTAACTTTAAAAAACTCTCTTTTTTCATTACTAGCCGTTTTGCAGATGCTACTTTTTTCCACCTCCTGATACTAGGCTTCTCATAATATCATCTCTTTCGCCCCTCTGTAAAAATACCGGCTTTCGCACATTTTCTCTTACACCTTTTCAGGGCAACATCGAAGGATTCATTCTTTTCAAGCTTAACGCATAGTCATTTGTAATTACCTCTTCTTTCATATTGAACCACAACCTAAACTTTATCCATTTCCAAGACTACCATTCCACTTATGGTAGAGGAGCAAGTTGCCAAAGAACCGTCTCCCCCATTTCCAGCAAAAAAAATCAAAAACCTTTTAATAAGGCTCAATATTTATTATCAGCAGAACCTTATTTAATGAAATAAAGAAAAAACATATAATCATTCTGATAACACTGGATTATTAAGTTAAAGTAGGGGTGGTATCAAAATGATGGTTTAATGTGGTAAGAATAAATCCTTTCTATTAAATTAATGATGAGATATATTTTAATGTAGTGTTAAAAATTAAGGAGTGATTGGAGCAGAAGTTCAGTTATTGTTGTTCCTTATTAATTATACTATAAGACAATTACTACTGCATGTCAAGCTTCTTATTAATTATTAATATAATAAATTTGAACGAAATTCAAAAAGTCAACCATACTTTAATAATTATGTGAGCGAAGGCAACACCTTGCCAGTTTTTTCCCTCGCCTTATATAGGATTTTATCGTATATTTTATAGCATAAGAAATTTCTTAGGTGTGGGTATGAGAAGTTAGGGTTTGAAAATTAAAAAGGAGGGTACTATGTGGAATAGGAAATTAGACACTAAAGTAATCTCTTTATGTTTCTATGCATTTTTCTCACTAGTATTCAGCTTATTGGGATGTGGACAATCCAAATACTTACACATACCAGATTCACTAGAAAACATTTCAGCTAAAGATGGATCTATGTGGGAAAGGGTGGGCGAACCCGGCTTTGGTAATGATAACAATATTTCGATAGTAGCAATGGAAGAGTACCAGGGACGCCTCTATGTTATGACCAGAAATGACGTCGAAGGTGCTGAAGTATGGAGGACTGCAGGGACTTCATGGGAACAGGTTTTATTTCCAAATGGAGAGATCAACGGTATATATGGCAACGTCTTTATCAATAATTTGTTTGCAGACGTGACTGTGTTTAAAGATAAACTCTATTTTGGATTTTCTTCCGGTTTTCAGGGTGGTACGCTTAAATCAACAGGTTGCGAAATCTGGAGATATGATGGCACAACGTGGGAGCCGGTCATCTCTGACAAAAAAGATACTGAGGAATCAGGAACTATTACCTCAATTTCTGGGTGTGAAGACAATGATGGAAATATTACGGCCCTGCTAACTGATGGAACCAAGACTTGGGAACCTGATCAGTGGGCTGGTGGGGTTCTGCAGATCGTTTCTGGTGATGGAAGGTATAGGCGGTTCGATATTATAAGTAATACAAAAGATACCCTCACCATTCAAAAAAATGAACTCTCTGGTCAAACGGGAAAGGAATATACCATTTGTGACAGTGTACATTATATCAATCCATTTCCTCCATATGAATTCGATAGCGGTAAAGTACAGGTTGGTGATAGCTATGAGATTGGAACTGGCTATGACGAAAATGGTTTTGGTAATTACTGGAATAGAGCTATCAACACTATGATAGTATTTGACAACAAACTCTATGTGAGCACGGGACTCAATTATGAATATGGGGCGCAGGTATGGTACACTGAGGATGGTGATAGGTGGAATTTGACCCAGCCAACCTATAGTTTTGATGCTTTTCACACTGATCCTACCTATCCTAATTCTCAAAAACCTGTCATTGTTACTGCCCTCAGCTTATGTCCATCATCAGTATCAGGTTCTGAAATCCTTTATGCAGGGGGAACCGGTTCCTCCGGAAATACAGGAGCTTGTTCTCGTATGGCAAAGCTAACCGAGACCGGCTGGAAACTCATTGTTGATGCAAATGTCGACGAGAATGATACAGGTACCAATGAAAACGGGTTTGGAGATGGGATGAAATGCACCATGTTTAACGGAAATTTTATGCCCTGGAGCCTCGCAGATTTTAGAAATAGATTGTATGTTGGTATTAATTCAATTGCGGGAGCACGAGTACTGTATACACCCAATGGACGTTCTGAAGATGGAAGTTGGTTTTATAGCGTGGGAGGAGATTCCGGAATCCCCAATGGATTTGATGGAGCACTAAATGAAGGTGCATCTGCCAATAGGAAAATTGACTTTTATAGAAACATTGTTGCTACTCTTTATGCCACTGAGAACTATTTGTGGGTTGGATTAGTGTCTTCATATATACCTCCTTTAGGTGGAACAAAGGAATATCTTAAAGGTTCTCAGATTTGGAAAACTAGTGATGGCATAACATGGCAGCAGATTAGCGATAATGGTTTTGGTGATAATCAGATCATAAATTTTGAAGCATTTACACAGTTCAATGATAAGCTCTATGTATCAGGAAGTAAGGGGGCCAATTCTGTTGTCGGCGGTCTAGGAGGCGCAAAGATCTTTAGATTTCTTCAATAATAACCCGTTTGTTGTCGAAGGAGCATAGTAAATGAGGAGGAAATAGTTTGTATAATCAAAACTCATAGCTGGATCTCAACAAAGGAACCAATAGCCTATGGTTATGGCTTACAGGGTGCAAACAATAGATCATTCGATTTAGCCACTACTGAGGGTTTTTATTCGACAGCGTAAGCAACATTTATTATCCTGCAGGTATAAGCGAAGATTTTGAAATCTGTATGTAATGTTAGAACATTTTTTACATAGATAGACTTTAGAATACAATCAAGCAGTATCTTTATGAGAGAAACGTATTTCTCTTCGCATCTCTTGGGCTTTTCTTTTAATCTCTTGTAGTTTATTTCTGAGTCTGGTACCAGCTTCTTCATTGCCATGATAAAATTCCCGATTGTCTTCTTCAAGATTTTCTATTAGTTTAATCAGTTTTCGCAATGAGTCCTCACCCATCTCATCCCCTTGTAAAAAGTAAAACCCCATCTCCTCAGAACTGCATCTTAGAAAATGGGGGTATCATAGTCTTTTTCAGGCAATCCTTTTTCATATAACCCTCCCTTATTACCTTAATA
>Ga0209427_10006309_pt1 | contig 13551 bp, 13 predicted proteins | sample DeeMarSWOR136_30_FD_187465 | JGI IMG/M metagenome (GOLD analysis project Ga0209427, IMG submission 187465) | Marine sediment microbial communities from White Oak River estuary, North Carolina - WOR-1-36_30 (SPAdes) (version 2) | ecosystem: Environmental > Aquatic > Marine > Intertidal zone >... | reverse complement strand
AGCGGCAGTCTGGTCAGTCAAAACATCTGGAATCACGTTCCGCCTCAAAAGTTCGGGATAAACCTCAGCAACATTACCCAACAAACCAATACTTTTTGGAACACCTTCATGCTTAGCGTCCGAAACCAACTTCACAGCTTCATCCAAACTGTCACTCCACATTTCCAAATAGCCATGTTTAAGCCTACGCTCGATCATGCGCTTGTCAATCTCAACAACCAACGCAACACCTTCATTCATCGTGACAGCCAAAGGCTGAGCACCACCCATCTCGCCTAACCCAGCGGTCAAAACAAGTCTTCCACGCAAAGTTCCGCCAAAATGTTCCTTCGCAACAGCAGCAAGCGTTTCATAAGTGCCCTGCAGTATGCCCTGTGTACCAATATAAGCCCAAGAACCAGCAGTCATCTGCCCAAACATGATTAGACCCTTCTGCTCCAATTCATAGAAATAATCCCAAGTAGCCCATTTAGGCACAAGCATACTGTTGACCAACAAAGCCCTCGGCGCCCACTCATGGGTCCTAAAAACCGCAACGGGTTTGCCGCTTTGCACAAGCATTGTTTCGTCAGGGTTAAGCTCTGTCAAAGTCTCCACAATACGTTCAAAACACTTCCAGTTTCTAGCAGCCTTACCAGTCCCGCCATAAACAATCAGCCTTTCAGCATCTTTAGCCACTTCAGGATCAACAACGTTAAAAAGCATACGTAAAATGCCCTCAATCTGCCAGTTCTTACAGTGCAGTTCTGGACCAGTCAGACATTTAACAGGCTTCTCAATTTTAAACAATCCAACTCACCAATAAACCAAAATGGTGAAAACATGTTATAATTCTTTGCTCGCAAAATAGAAGGATGGAAAGGAACCTTTCTTCCATATTTTAGTTTATTCTCTCGCGCGCGCTCTAGAAAAAGCTGCTTTGACTCGTTTCCATGTCTATCACAATTCTCCCATTCTTCACCACTTTATCAACAAGGTTCACCCCGAAACGGTAACCAAGAAACTTGTGATTCGGCACACTTAAGACAATAATATCAGCCTTCTTACCAACCTCTAAACTGCCAACTTCACCTGCTCTACCTATGGCATGGGCGGCGTTGATCGTAGCCGCTGTTATGGCTTCAGCAGGGGCCAACCTCATAAAATGACAAGCAAAGGCTATAACCAACTGTTGATTCTCAACCCAACAGCTAGGATTAAAATCAGTGCCCAAAGCCAAAGGAACACCAAAACTGATCATTTTTCTGGCATGCGCATACCGCCCAGTCATCAGACTGAAGGCTGCTGCTGGGAGCAAAACTGCAATCACGCCTTCACTGGCTAAGGCCTTTAATCCGTCATCGGAAGAGAAAAGCAGATGCTCAGCGGAAACAGCTCCAATATCAGCCGCAAGTTCAGCACCGCCCAGTCTACTGATCTCGTCAGCGTGAACCTTAGGCTTCAAGTTGTGACCCTTGCCAGCAATCAAAATACGCCTAGTCCGCGCCAAACTGAAAATGCCTTTCTCGCAGAAAACATCACAAAAATCCGCAAGATTTCTTTCAGCTACTTTCGGAATCATCTCCTCGATAATTAGATCAACGTACCCTTGCGGGTTACCGTTGTATTCACGCGGAATGGCGTGAGCACCCAAAAAAGTTGGAACAACATCAACGGCATGCAACCGATTTAAACGGTTGGTAACCCTCAGAATCTTCAACTCATCCTTCACGGTTAAACCATAACCGCTTTTAGCCTCCACAGTTGTTGTACCATGCTCCAACATAACATCCAAAGTTTTGAACCCCACCCCCAAAAGCTTGTCCACACCAGCTCTACGGGTTTCCTTGACAGTCTTTAGGATTCCGCCACCGGCGTCAAGAATCTCCATGTAAGAAGCACCCTCAACCCTCATTTGAAACTCGTTTTCTCGCGAACCAGCAAAAACGAGATGGGTGTGCGGGTCAACAAAGCCAGGCATAACAATTTTCCCACTCGCACTTATCACGTTTTCAGCTCTGAATCCCTTCCTGATTTCAGAGTTTTTTCCAACAGTAACTATCTTGCCATCTTTGACTGCCAAGCCGCCCCTTCGTATTATTCCAAGATTCAGCATGTGCTTTCCTGTGCGCGGCTTTTGATTATCGCCGCTGAGCGTGATAAGCTCGTTAGCATTCACTATGAGCAGATCTACCTTTTCTTTTCTTGCTAGCTTCCTCCGCTTCTTCTTTGAAACCATCCGCTAAACCACTTGATACTCTTCGCCTTCCTGCAATACGACAACCTTGATGTTGGAGTTGGCTTCCACCTTCTTTTTGAACTCTTCCGGGTTTGTGTCCCAACGATGCATGGGTATCGCAGTTTCAGGGTTAATTGCCAATGCAGCCTCAGCGGCCTCAACATTATCCATCGTGTATGTGCCCCCGCTCGGAAGTAAAGCCACACTTACATGCTCAAGCTGCCTCATTTCAGGGATAAAGTCCGTGTCTCCAGTATGATAGACAGTTTTAGTTTCAGCCTTTATTAAGTAGCCAACTCCATGTCCCTTTGGATGGAACGGATTGCCAGGAGACCTAAAACGCTTGTAATTGTAGGCTTCGACGGCCTTAACTTTTATTTTATCAAAAGTTGTCTCTTCACCAGGTTTAAGAGTCTTAACGGTTCCACCGATTTTTGAAAAACAGTCTTTAGGAGCAAATATTACCGTTTCCGTCTTACGAACCTTTTGAATTTTGGATGGATCACAATGATCAGAATGTGAATGTGTCACCAGTATCAAGTCTGCTTTTTCAGAGTATTCGCCTTCATATGGATCGACGTAGATAATTTTTCCTTCAGCTTTGATTTGAAAACTGGCGTGACCAAGCCACGTAATTGAGAGAGTCATTTCAAACACAACCTTTCTTTGTATTCAATTGACGTATTGTCTTAAAAGATTCACTGTTACCGGTTTCTATTTGATTGTTTTTGATGTTGTTGCTTCCTCTGATGGACACATAAAAAGAAAAGTTCGGCTAAAATCCGGATTGAAAGTCAAAATCATCCATTAAAACTCTCACTATCACTTTTGCCTTCGCCTTTTTCTATTGAGTTTTGCACTGCCATTTCTAGTATTCGGTCTTCACTCAAGTTGTCAATTTTCAGATAGTATGCAGCTATGTCAATCAAAGCCTTTGATGGCGCCATGCCGCAGAATTCTGAGCCGGTTATTAGCACGTTGTAGCGGGCGGCTTCCACCCTAAGCAATTCAAAAACTCGGTAAAGAGGGGTCTTCTCAAAATCTGTTATACTCATCCCAATCTGTGTAATGTTTCTATCCGGAATAAAAGCAGCCATAGCCTTAACATTTGAAAAACCACCTTTTTCAGCATGTAAAGCCCTGGCAATCTTCTTGGCAATCTCCAGATCAGCCGTATCCAAATTAACATTGAAGCCAGCCATAACCTTACGAGCACCAGTTATCGTTGCACCAGCCGTAGGATGGACCCTAGCCGGACCAAAATCCGGCTTACGTTCAGGCCTAACAATCATCTCAGTCAACTTTTCGTATCCGCCTTTACGTATCCAGTCCAAATTCGTTCGCTTAGGTTTTGCTGCCGCCTCACCATATAGGTAAACCGGCACGCCGCATTTCTCAGCCACGGTTTGTCCAAACTTCCGCGCTAGTTCAACGCAGTCTTTCATTGCAACATTTTTAACTGGTATGAAAGGGACAACATCGACAGCGCCTACGCGTGGATGCTGTCCCTTATGTTTCTGCATGTCAATCAGCTTTATGGCTTCAAACGTAGCTTTTAACGCAGCCTCAAGCACTGATTCTTTGTTGCCGACAAAGGTAACAACAAGCCTGTTGTAGTAGTCGTCGAATGTGTGGTCAAGTAAGAAAGCGTTTTTCGTTTTCTTGATTTGGTTAAGGATTGACTCAACGGTTTTCGGGTCTGAAGTACTAAAGTTAGGCACACACTCAACAATGTCCCTCAAAGTCTTTCCCTTCCTTCAACTATTTGCAAAGTGCGTAATTAGGATTTAAATTTAAGACAAAGAATTTATGTGTTATTTGCCAGAACCTACCAAACTGGAAACGTTTAAAGGGGAAAACGGCACAGTGCCTTCGGAAATAGAATTTGAGATTCCAACATGGAATCAGGTTTATGGAATGCTTCTGAACTTAGCTGAAAAAATCCGGAAAAACGGGTTTGACCCAGACATAATTGTAGGTGTTTCTCGGGGAGGGTGGCCTCCGGCCAGAGTGCTCTCAGATTTGCTGGATAATCCAAACCTTGCAAATGTTAAAGCCGAATTTTACTTGGGGGTTGCAGAGACAAAAGGGGAGCCAGTCATAACACAGCCAGTCTCTATGACTGTTGTTGGAAAAAAAGTGCTTATTGTAGACGAGGTTGCCGACACTGGCAAAAGCCTGAAACTTGTGAAAGAGCACATCACCGCAGAAGGGGCTGTGGAGGTTAAAGTAGCCACTGTTTATTACAAGCCTTGGAGCATTGTTAAACCGGATTATTACGAGAAAGAGACAAGCCGCTGGATAGTTTTCCCATGGGAAATTAGGGAGACCATTCGGAAGATTGCTAAAAAATGCGGGGAAGAAGGGAAATCCGTAGAAGAAGAAAACGCGAAGCTTGTAAAGGCTGGGATATCCGCAGAACTTGTTAGAAGATTTTCGAAAGAAATTCTCGAGGAAGAGAATTGCTAAAATACATAGAAGAATTTGGAAAGCAAGTTGGGGTAACTGGCTTCAGAAACGTGCGAATTAGGGACATCGAAGAATTTTTGAAGATAATCCGTAAAGAAAAAACGTCAAACGTTGAAATTCAATTTTTTGACGCGAAATTCGTGGCTACATGGCAACATCTATACTTTGCAGCGTTGAATGCGTTGACAGCGTTTAAGAATAAGGAAAACATTTCAAGAAGCCTAGCAATGGAGACAATGCTTTACGCTTCTGCTCAACGTCAAATCTCAAAAGCAATGGAGCTTCTTGGAATTAAACCCCATTCATCTGAAATAGCAGTGCTGATAATTGGAGAGAAACCAGAAACAGTGAGGTCAGCCTTAGCAATGGTTTCAAAACATGTTAACTCGGACCCTGATGACACAGTTCTTGAATTGTCAAATGAGAAGGCAACAAGTATCCAAAAGATCTTTGAAATTTCAAGTGTAGAGCTAAAAACTGTCATTAAAAAAGACGACTCGGAAAGAGCCCTAACTGACCTTGTCATTGAAAGAATGGCATTACTTGCAACTCAACATTGACTTACAGCATTTTTTCCTTCATAACGGATAAAATGTCGTCTGGTTTTATGACTGATATTCCAGTAAATCTGCCTACAACCTCGATCAACAAGATTTTGTCAGGGTTGTTAAGATCAACTTTTTTCTCAACGTTCGCCGCGGCCGCTTCAACAATATCTCGAGTTGAAGCTTCTGTGAAACGTTTCTCAACAGTGACACGAAAGGTTTCATTTTCTCCAATTTTTGAGCTGAAATCTGTAGCTGCCCTTTGAATTTCGCCTAAATCGGTGCGAACAACCTTCTCGATTGGAATAATTCTGAGTGAGTAACGAAACTCGTAGGGGCGATCATGCAGGATTTCACGAAACTTTTCTATAGCCTCAAAAGGGTCAAAAGCAGTTTTCACAGCGATCAGGCCAGAAACGCCACTCTTGTCAACGGTCGGTGCTGAATCCCCTATTTCTCCCAGTAAGTACCACAACTCGGAGCAAGCGTCACCCTCGTTTCCACGTGAAGTAGTGACTAAAAGATTGAAATCTCTAAGCATGGTTCACAACTCCGCTCCAAACTGCCGTGTATTATTATCTTTCACATGCAAATTTAATATTTCCACTGAACAAAGTGTTCCTGTCAAAAAACAGCGCATAATGGAGCCTGAGGTCAGTGCAGGTTAGTGGCTTCTTCACAGCTTGTAGGCTCCTAGCCGTCGCCTCACATCATCCCAAGTTTAATATTCTATTACAAGGATATATCCATTTTGATAATTGAAACAGCATGCTTAAACTTTTAAGCTGCACAAGTTTTTTATTGATTCAACCTAACGGAGGAAGCGACATTGAATCAAGGACGAAAACCGGTGATTGTTGTTCACGGCGGTGCCGGAACATGGCGTCCTGAACGAACCCAACTCGGGTTAGAGGGAGTTAAAAAAGCTGCAAGAACTGGTTTTGACGTTCTTAAACGTGGTGGAAGTGCTGTTGACAGCGTGATGGAAGCCGTAGCGGTTATGGAGGATGAAGGCGCGTTCAACGCTGGTTACGGCTCAAGCTTAAACATAGAGAAAAACGTTGAAATGGAAGCATCCATTATGGATGGAAAGACATTGCAGGCTGGAGCCGTTGGGCTTCTGAAAGATGTTAGGAATCCCGTTCGTTTAGCGCGGGTTGTCATGGAGAAAACGGACCATGTTTTTGTGGTTGGCAAAAGCGCGGAAAAACTCGCAGAAATCTTCGGTCTTGAAAGAAGAAAAACTGCCATTACAGAGCTTAGGCTGAAGTATTATGAGGAGCAGAGGAAAGCCTTACTTGAGGGAGAGTTCAAATTGTCAAAGCTGGCTAGTTTAATTAAGAATTACCCCGAATTGTTCAGGCTTGAGACTGTGGGAGCAGTTGCTCTAGACAAAGATGGAAATTTTGCTGCTGCCACCTCAACGGGAGGTTTTCCGTTAAAACTTCCAGGAAGAATTGGGGATTCACCACTAATTGGATGCGGTACGTATGCGGACAACCAAACGGGGGCATGTTCGGCTACCGGTGTTGGCGAGATAGCGATAAGGCTTGTTTTGGCGAAGATTGTTTGCAGTTTTATGGAAAATGGAAAAACAGCACAAGAGGCTGTCGAACTTGCAATAGACCTTGTCAATCGCAGAATACCTGATACATATAATTCCATGGGGTTGATTGCTGTTGATATCCACGGCGAGATTGGAGCAGCACATAATTCACCAAACCTGTGTTGGGCCTATGTCACCTCGGAAAAACATGAGCCTGTAGCTTCTTTGAAAGCGAAAATTGTAAAATAAAACTTTAGGAAAAACAAGGCAGATGCGTGGCGCAGTTTTATTCTCGGCAAGTGGCGGATAAGAAGCTTGAAACATTGTTAGGTTGCTTCACTGCATAAGAAGAGCGAAGGAGCTGCACATTAAAATTAAATCCAAGCGAATCTAAGCATTAGGTAGAGCCTCAAAGAGATTTTCCAAAGAGAGGAAAAGCTGTGAAAATTCAAAAGATAACGGAAGATAAGTTAGAGTATGTCCCCGCAATTTGCCTTGACCCTAGCATAGGTCAGCGAATGAGAGAAGCTATGCAAAGCGGCATGACTGACCGAATTTGCTGGATCAGAAAGATGATGCAAAGAGGACTTGAAATATTGGTGGCGCTCGAAAAGCCTAGGCTAAAAAGGATCTACTACAAGTGGGCAGGGAACATGCTTCATGCAGATTTGGCGGTGCATGGGCAGGTTCCAAAGGGTTTGCTGGAAAGTGTGCCTATCGAATTCGCGCTTGAACCTGTGAAAGGAAAGAACTCCCTTTTCATTGATTGTGTCTGGGTTCTGCCACCTTTTTGGCACACTGAGGTAGCGAAATGTCTCATAGAACCTTTCATTCACAGAGCAAAACAATTCGGCGGAGCCAGTGTTCTCGCGTATGAAGACGACAGATGGTTTGGAACCTCCATAAAATACATGCCCGCTAGTTTCTTTAAGAGATTTGGGTTTAAAGAAGTCGCCAGAGATGGAAGTCGAGTTCTTCTTTTTCTTGATTTAGGCGCTGGTGTACAGCCAGAGCTTATCTACCCGAAACCTAAACCTTTCGACGAAAACAACAAAGTAATTATAGATGCATTTTTTAACAGTCAATGTCCATGGTCAAGGTTAATGATCGACAATATTAAAAGAAATGTAAAAAAGTATCCAGAAGTTAGTGTTAACATTGTCAATACTGATGACAGAAGAACAATCGAAGAATTCGGTTTATCCAGAGGAGTATGCATAAACGGAAAACCAGTTATCAAAAGGATGGCATCATGGAAGGAAATAAGAACAGAAATCCAAAACTTCTGCTAAGAACCCTTGTTCCGACTCTCACCTTTTGGGCAGAGCTATTTAGCGCGCGCTTGGTTTTAGGCTTATGTTTATAAAGTTGTGATCATCCCATTGTTGGATTAACCATGACAAGAGTAGCAGTGTTAGACGCAGACAAATGTAAACCGAAACGCTGCAACAGAGTATGCTATCGTTTCTGCCCAATGGTGCGAAGCCGTAAAGAAGCTATAAAATTCGAAGACGACAAAGCAGTAATTGTAGAATCCCTTTGTTCAGGATGTGGAATCTGTATAAAGAAATGTCCATTCAGCGCCATCTCAATAGTAAATCTCCCAGATGAGTTGGAAACAGAGTGCAGTCATCGTTTCGGACAAAACACTTTTAAGCTTTACAGGCTTCCGACACCTTCACCAGGCATTGTTTTAGGTTTACTTGGACAGAACGGTATAGGTAAAACAACAACCCTCAAAGTATTCTCCGGCGAGTTGAAGTTAAATCTTGGAAACTACGAAAACCCACCTGATTGGGACGACGTAATACGGCATTTCAGGGGGTCAACGCTTCAAGATTACGTCCAAAAGATGAGTGAGGATGAACTTAAAGTTTCATACAAACCTCAGTACGTTGATAAGATTTCAAAAGCCATTTGCGGAAAAGCTGGAGAGCTCCTAGAGAAAGTTGATGAGCGGGGAAGGCTCGACAAAATTGCAGAACAGTTTGAACTGAAACAGTTTTGGAACCGCCCCCTTGATGTTTTAAGTGGGGGTGAGCTGCAGCGTGTGGCGGTAGCCGCTGCAATATGCCGCGAAGCCGACGTTTACCTTTTCGACGAACCATCAAGCTATTTAGATGTAAAACAGAGACTTGAAGTCGGCAGAGCCATAAGAAGCTTAAAAAACGACGAAAAAACAGTGATTGCAGCCGAGCATGACTTAGCAATAATAGACTACTTGTCAGATCAAATCTGCATCTTTTACGGAGAACCAGGGGTTTACGGCATCGTCTCCCATGTCCACGGCGTTAGAACAGGCATAAACATTTACCTCCAAGGCTACATCCCAGACGAGAACGTTAGATTCAGAAAGGAGTCCATAATCTTTCATGAGAAACCTCCCACAGCGAGTTTCGGCGCTGGCGAAACACTGCTGAAATGGGAGAAACTAGAGAAAACATACGATGAGTTCAGGCTGGTTGCCCAAACTGGAGAGATAAAGAGAGGAGAAATCATCGGAATTCTAGGCCCCAACGGCATAGGCAAAACGACCTTTGTGAAGATCTTGGCTGGAATCGAAGAGACCGACGACAAAAAGAAGTTTGGTGAGCTGGAAGTGAGTTATAAACCACAGTACATTTCAGCAGAATACGAAGGGACAGTTAAAGAACTTTTAACGAGTGTCACTAAGGAGAGTTTGACTTCAAGCTGGTATAAGACAGAAATCCTTCAACCCTTAAGGATAAATCTGCTTTTAGACAGAAATGTAGCTGAACTCAGCGGAGGGGAACTACAAAAAGTTGCAATTGCAGCATGCGTATCCCGAAAGGCTGAGCTTTTCCTTCTAGACGAACCCAGCGCCTACCTGGATGTTGAAGAGAGATTAAACATGGCGCGAGCCATTCGGAGAGTCGTGGAAACACGGAATGTTACAGCCTTCGTCGTCGAACATGACGTTGTTGCACAAGACTTCATAGCTGACCGACTGATGGTCTTCACAGGACAACCCGGAGTAGAGGGTAAAGCAAACCCACCTACAGACCTAAGGGATGGAATGAACACGTTTCTGAAAGAGATGAAAGTGACTTTTCGAAGAGACCCCACTACGAAGAGACCGAGGGTTAACAAGGAAGGCTCGAAGCTTGACAAGTTTCAAAAGCGGATCGGAGAATACTATTACGTGCGCCAACTGCAAAAATGAAAGGCACGGAACCGTCATGGATGAGGTTACAGAAACAGAGGAAAAACTGCTGAAAAGCGCCTTAGAAGCCATTGATAACGCCTATGTGCTCTGGGGCTGTAAGATTGGCGCCGCAGTGCTTGCAGAAGATGACAAAATTTATGTCGGTTGCAATGTTGAGAGCTGGGTTTCCGGACTAGGCATCTGTGCCGAACGTTGCGCAATAAACCACGCTGTCTTGCATGGTAACCGGAAGATTAAGGAGATAGCTATAGTCACTTGTGCTGGCAGCCAATGCGAATCTAGACCATGTGGAGCGTGCTTGCAATACATTCATGACTTTGCGGAAAACCCCAAAATTAAAATTGTTATGGCAAAAACTGAAAAGGGCAGAATTCTGTTTGAAACGGTTAAAGTAAAGACTCTTGAGGATTTGTTACCCCATCCCTTTAGAAAATGAACGTTTTTTGTTAAAAGACGTAGTTAAATTAAAGAGTGAGCAAACCATATCGTAAACTGATCTGCCGTCAGACTGGACACTGGTGGAGGCTTAAGTGGCTAAGACAACCTTTGAAGAGATAAGTGCTGCAGACTTCTTTTATCGAAACAGAGACATAGCTGGCTTCACAAACCCTTCGAGAGCTATCTTTGCAGCGACAAGGGAACTCGTTGAGAACTCGTTGGACGCCGCTGAAAGCCTCAAGATACCGCCAGACATTTACGTTAGACTGTCATTTGATGAAGAAGCCAGCAGAGATACAAAGATTTACAAGTTGAGGGTTGAGGACAACGGAATAGGAGTTCCCCCCCGCCATATACCATCAGCCTTCGGACAAGTGCTCTTCGGCTCAAAATACAAGCTAAAACAGCAGAGAGGAACCTTTGGTCTAGGCGGAAAAATGGCGATCTTATATGGGCAGATCACAACCCACCAGCCTGCTTGCATAATTTCAAGCACAGGCATCTCAAAAGTATACACGTACAAACTGATGATCGACATTCGAAGAAACCGCCCCATCATACTTGACAGAAAAGTGCTCATAAACAAGGAAGGATGGCGCGGAACAATAGTTGAGTTCAGCCTTGAAGGCGACTATTTCAGGGCTATGCCAAAAATATTGGAATATTTCAAACAGACAGCCATGATGAACCCCTACGCGAATTTGACTTTTGTCGACCCAAAAGGCAGATTGTACAAGTTTGCAAGAGTCACCGAGGAGATGCCTGACCCACCGAAGGAGACCTTGCCACACCCCTACGGCGTTGACGTGGAGCTTCTCCAACGCCTCATACAAGTAACACCTTACCGCAACATGCTTGAATTCTTGAAGAATCATTTCCACAGAGTCGGAGAAAAAACCGCCAGCAGATTCTTGGAATTCAGCAACATAACACCTTCCAAAAACCCCAAGAAGCTTTCCCATAAAGAAGTCGTCAGGTTAATGCGTATGCTGAAAAGGTTCACAGAATTCTTGCCACCAGACGCAAGTTGCTTGTCACCTTTAGGCGCAGAACTGTTAAGGGCAGGAGTACTGAAAGAGTTGAAGCCTGAGTTCGCGGCTGTCCATCAGCGTAGACCAGCCGCCTATGCCGGTCACCCCTTCATCATCGAGGTGGCGGTTGCCTACGGAGGGGAGATTCCAAGGAAAGGAAACTTCCTGATTTATCGTTTCGCCAACAGAATTCCCCTGCTGTATGACGAGGCAAGCGACGTCTCAGTAAGGATGATAAACTCTATCAACTGGCGAAGATACAAGGTTACTCCAGACATGCCAATCGCAATAGTGGTGCATATCTGCAGCACAAAGATTCCATACAAGACTGTTGGAAAAGAATTCATCGCGGACAGACCGGAAGTCAGAAAAGAGATAGCTAACGGATTGCGCGGGGTCGCGCGTCAACTCCAACGTTTCTTAACGAAGAGGGAGCACGTGGACAGGGAGCGAAAAAGGCTTGGAATCTTCAGTAAATACCTGCCAAAGATAGCCCAGTTCTCGGCGCAACTTGCTGGTAAAGAAAAAACGCCAGACATAAAGAAGCTTTTATGGAGGATGAAGAGTATTGAAACCGAGAAAAAGTAAAAGCATAACGGAAAGAAAAAAAGAGGTCTCAGCAGGTCTGGAAAACCTCGGGCTTGAAATTTATGAACAACTTGATAAGGGAGAATTCCCGTCGATAGAGATGCCCAGCCGCTCAACAGAAAACATCTATTACGACCCGCAAGTAAGGCAGTTCATTTTAGGAGACAGAACGGTTCGGAGGAAAGCCCGCAACATACGTCATCTGAGACCTTTCACACAACTCGTTTGGACCGCGCTATTTTCCCACGAACTCGCTTCTCAACGTAAAACGTCAACCCTAAGGGATGTCTATTATTCCGCACAAGCATACGAAATGAAGTTCAAAGACCAGCAAGAATCCAACAACATCATAACAGACCTAGAAACAGTCATGGGATTCTCCAGAGAAGACTTTAACATCTTCCCAGAAGAACGTTCAGCGGTCTTCGGCGATCTAACAATAGAATACACCGTGCCTGGATACGAGGGGAAAAGGCTGAATCTGACTTCCCACCCGGACGGTGTCATGGTCGGACCAGCTTTGACCTCTTCTGAGTTCGTGAAGACGACAGCAGACAAGGTTATAGCCATAGAGAAAGGCGGCTTATTCACGCGGTTTGTAGAAGAGAACGTACATAATAAGTTTAACTCGTTACTTGTTTTGACAGCAGGACAAGCGCCAAGGGCGACGAGACACTTCATTAGAAGACTTAACAGAGAGCTGAACATCCCAGTTTACATTTTCACGGACGGAGACCCTTGGGGGATGCACATAGCCATGGTGATAATCTCAGGCTCTGCAAATGCTGCACACTTAAGAGAGTTGACAACTCCAGATGCAAAATGGAGCGGCGTCTGGGCAACGGATATAGTGGATTACAAGCTGCCTACAGATCCTCTGGACGAGGTTGACATAAAGAGGCTTTATGAACTGCAGAGGGATCCACGCTATAAAGACCCACTATGGCGAAGAGAGATCAAGACGTTTCTAAAGATAAAGCGAAAGGCGGAACAAGAAGCCTTTAGCAGGTACGGTTTAACCTACATTGTAGATGAATATCTGCCAGCGAAGTTAGAGAAAACAAGCTAACATAACACGCACACGATGTCTTGGCTATCTGGAACTTCGAAGGAAATACTTTAATCTTGGAACGTTTACAATCGTAAAAGGAACGTTGAGAGGAAGAATAAGATATGAGCAGTGAAGAAGGCGGTTTCGGATTAACAGCCGCTGAAAAATTCTTTGGCTTGCTACTCCTCATTATTGGAGCCTTAGCTACATATTACACGTTTACGAGCACTCAAGCATTAGGTGGTGTCACAGGACTCTTCGGCTTTTTAAGCATTGTATTACTGCTGTTAGGATTAGCTTTGATTTTTGCAAAAACTGAATAGCGTGGCTTTAGCTCTTTCTCTGTCTCTAGGCTAGTGAACGTGAATGAGTTATTCTCTTCTTTCAACAACAATTTTGCAATTAGTGACTAAAGCAGCTATCACGCCCAAAGCCGCAAGCCAAGGAGCGAACACAACGCCTATGACTCCCACTGTGG
>Ga0209427_10006307_pt1 | contig 13554 bp, 11 predicted proteins | sample DeeMarSWOR136_30_FD_187465 | JGI IMG/M metagenome (GOLD analysis project Ga0209427, IMG submission 187465) | Marine sediment microbial communities from White Oak River estuary, North Carolina - WOR-1-36_30 (SPAdes) (version 2) | ecosystem: Environmental > Aquatic > Marine > Intertidal zone >... | reverse complement strand
CCTTGACAAGATTAGGATGGCTATGGAAGAGGCAGGGAGTTCCATGAATAACATCATTAAGACCATCATGCTCCTTAAAGACGTGAGGGATTACCCTCGTATGCGGAAGACAGAGCTGGAGTATTATCAAAAGCACGCTCCACTTCTGGTAGAAGACCCGCCAGCCAGCACCTTTATCCAGCCGGCTGCTATGACTAACTCTGCCTGTTTGGTAGAGATAGATGCTATCGGCGTTATTTCCAGAGACAAACCTGGTCAGGAGGTAACCTTTTACCCTGAGTATTGGAGTGGCAAGAAGCTAGCAGGTCATCATGTAGCTCCTGGCTCGCCTAAGTTTTCCAGGACTACCGTGGCTGGCAACCTGATTTTTCTCTCCGGTTCGGTTGGCCTGGACAAGGAGGCCAATAAGGTCGTATCGGACGTTCTTGAAGAGCAGATGGAGATAGCCCTCGATGGGCTCAGAATGGCTATGGAAGAGGCGGGGAGTTCGATGAATAACATTGTCAGGACACTTATGCTCCTTCCCGATTTGGAGCTTTACCCTCGGATGCGGAAGACAGAGGTTCAGTATTATCAAAAGCATGCCCCACTTCTGGTCGAAGACCCACCACACAGCACCATTATCCGACCCGGTGCTCTGGCTAGACCTGAGTATTTGATAGAGATAGATGCCGTCGGCGTTGTTTCTAGAGACAAACCTGGGCAGGAAGTAACCTTTTACCCAGACTACTGGGGCGGTAAGAAGCTGGCTTACCCGCATGTAGCTCTCGAAGCGCCTAAGTTCGCCAGGAGTATCGTAATCGGCAACCTGGTTTTTGTCTCCGGCTGCGAAGGGGCAAATTCCGAGACCGTTAAAATAGAAACGAACGTTTTCGAAGAGCAGATGCTTATAGCCCTTGATAAGGTTAGGATGGCCTTGGAGGAGGTAGGGAGTTCGATGAATAATATTGTCAAGACACTCGTACTCCTTACCAATCCAAAGGATTACGCCAGTATGCGAAAGCTGGAGCTGGAATATTATCAGAAGCATGCTCCACTCTTAGTCGAGCAGCCGCCAGCCAGCACCGTCATTGTCGAAGACCGGATGCCCGTAGATTTTGATAAGATAAGGGCAAATGTACTGGGAGTGGAGAGTCCCACTACTCAGCCCCCTTCTGTAGAAAGGCCTGAGTTTTGGATTGAGATAGATGTAACAGCTGTCGTTTCAAGAGAAAAATAGCGCTAGCTGTTCCTAAAATTAAAAAGAAGAATGTTGTTATTATCTACGCCTAGGGCACATTAAATATTCAGACATTGCAGAAAAGGTCTATTTCATTCTGGATTGGATAGGTATTCGGCTTTTTCAGCATCAATGGTATACTAAATTAGACGAAAGGGAGGTAAGGCTATGAGTTATTCTACAAGCGATGAGCAGATTTTTACCAATTGTACTGTTGGCGGGCCAGTTTATGTACATGTCAGAAACGGGAGAATAACACGTCTTGAGCCTTTGCCGCTCAGTCCTGACGATGCCGAATCCTGGGTCATTGAGGCACGTGGAAGAAAATTTTCTCCACCAAGAATAGCCATGGTTTCTCCGTATACTCTAGCTGAAAGGTCAAGGATATACGCTCCCAACAGGCTTCTTTATCCTCTTAAGCGAGTAGACTTCAACCCTAATGGCGATAGACACCCTGAGACGAGGGGAAAATCCGGGTACGAAAGGATTAGCTGGGACGAAGCTCTAGATATTCTCATACAGGAAATAGAGCGTCTCCATCGAACCTGTGGGCCGGGGGCAATTTTTAGTACGCCTCCCTCACACCACAACTGGGGGAATATAGGCTATAGATTCAGTGCCTACTTCAGATTTATGGGAATTATGGGCTTCGTGTACGCTGACCATAATCCCGACAGCTGGGAAGGCTGGCACTGGGGCGCAATGCACAGTTGGGGATTCGCCTGGAGACTTGGTATTCCAGAGCAATATGACCTACTGGAAGACGCTCTAAAAAACTCCGAAATGATAGTCTTCTGGTCTAGTGACCCTGAGTCTACAAGCGGAATATATGCCGGGCACGAATCAACTATAAGGCGTTTCTGGCTTAAAGAGCTTGGGGTGAAAATGGTTTTCATAGACCCCTACCACAACTTCACCGCCGTAAACTTTGCTGATAAATGGTTTGCCCCAAGGCCTGGAACCGATACCGCTTTAGCAGCCGCCATTGCTTACGTTTGGCTTACCGAAGACCTGTATGATAAAGAATATGTCGAAAAACGTACCTACGGCTTTGAAAAATGGAAGGACTACCTTCTAGGTAAGGAGGATAACTCGCCTAAAACTCCCGAATGGGCTGAGAAGGAGACCAGAATTCCAGCCCGGGAGATTAAGGCTCTGGCAAGGGAATGGGCAAAAAGTAAAACTATGCTGGCTGCCGGAGGGCTTGGAGGTTGGGGAGGAGCCTGCAGAACAGCCTATGGAACCGAATGGGCGAGAATGATGGTTCTGTTGCAGGCTATGCAGGGTCTGGGCAAACCTGGTATCAACATATGGTCGACAACTGGAGGCGTCCCATACAATGCAGAATTTTTCTTCCCAGGATATGCTGAAGGAGGAATGTCAGGGGAGCCTATGAACACCGCAGCCTCCTACCAGCTCCTACCTCGAGGAATTACAAAACACCCAGTGAGGTCGACAATAAATGACCCTGGAGGACAGCATATACCCAGAGTTTTGATTCCGGAGTGTATTCTGAATCCGCCTCAAGAGTGGCGGGGAAAGGGGTTCTGTGGTGCATCCACCGAAACCCAGTTTAAGAAGTATAAGTATCCTGAAGATGGATTTTCAGAGGTGCGAATGTTCTGGCGTTATGGTGGCGACTACCTTGGTACCATGAATAACACCAACCGGTGGGTTAAGATGTATCAAAGCCCCAAGCTAGAGTTTGTAGTCAATCAGGGTATCTGGCTGGAGGGAGAGACCAAGTTTGCCGACCTCATTCTTCCAGCCTGCACCAACTTTGAACGCTGGGACATCAGCGAGTGGGCCAACTGTTCTGGCTACATACCCCACTCATCCTATAACGTTAACCATCGGATTATAGTCCTGGAAGAGAAGTGTATTGAGCCTCTTGGAGAATCTAAAGCAGATTATGACATATTTGCTTTGGTAGCTAAGAGGCTTGGATTCTACGATAAATACACCGAGGGAGGTCTAACTGACCTAGACTGGTGCAGAAGGATGTTTGAGGCCAGTGACCTGCCCAAATACACTACATGGGAGGAGTTTTCAAAAAAAGGCTACTTTGTTGTTCCTCTGCCGAAAGATTATAAACCAACCCCAGCCCTGAGGTGGTTTGCTGAAGATAGGAAGAAGGATACGCCGGACTGGGGTCCAGTTGGGGGCGGAATATCAGGATTGCCTGACGCAGTAGGAAACATAGCTACCCAAAGCGGAAAAATAGAGTTCGAATCACAGAGCCTCAAACGTTTCGACCCGAACGACCCTGAGAGGCCACTTGTCCCCAAATATATTCCCTCGTGGGAAGGACACCATACAAAGGAGCTTGTATCTAAATACCCTCTTCAACTAATATCGCCTCATCCAAAGTATAGCTTCCACACCCACTACGATGGCAAAGAGAGCTGGATGAATGAAATTCCAGAACACCGGATTAAGAAGGAAGACGGACGTTACTACTGGGTGATTCGGATAAACCCGAAGGACGCTGACAAGAGAGGCATAAAAGACAGCGACATAGTTAAAGCCTACAATGATAGAGGCGCTGTTCTATGTGCTGCTCAGGTTACAGAGCGAGTTCCACCAGGCGTAGTCCACTCGTATGAGTCCTGCGCTATTTATGACCCTATTGGGGAACCAGGTGAATCACCAGATAGGGGTGGATGCATTAACCTGCTGACACCTCATCGGTTTATATCTAAAAACGCCTGCGGGCAGGCTCCGAATTCCTGTTTGCTTGAAATAGAAAGGTGGAGGGAGTAAGCATGACTAAATATGGTATGGTAATCGATATATCAAGATGCACTGCCTGTTATTGCTGTTTTGTTGCCTGTAAAGATGAATACTGGGATAATGATTACCCCCCCTATTCCGCACCTCAGCCGAAGCTCGGGCAATTCTGGGTAGACCTTGTGAAGAAGGAGCGTGGAACTTATCCGTGTATAAAAGTGGCTTATATGCCCGTTCTTTGTATGCAGTGCAACGATGCGCCCTGTGTTAAGGCTGCCAAGAACGGTGCTGTGTATAAAAGACCTGACGGAATAGTGATAATAGACCCGCAGAAGGCTGTTGGGCAAAAGCAAATAGTGGATGCCTGCCCCTACCATGTAATATTTTGGAACGAGGAAAAGCAGCTCCCTCAAAAATGTACCTTCTGTGTCCACCTGCTTGAAGAAGGAAAGGTCCCCAAGTGCGTCCAGGCATGTCCAACTCAGGCTTTAATATTTGGTGACCTAGACAATCCTGAAAGTGAGGTGTCCAAACTGTTAAAATCAGGTAAAGCCGAGTTCTTCCACCCTGAATATAAGGCAAAGCCCAATGTCTGCTACGTAGACCTTTATAAGATAACTAAGTGCTTCATAGCTGGTAGTGTGGTATACGGGGATACAGACGAATGCGCCGAGGCTGTAACCGTAACCCTGATAAGTCAGTCTACCGGCAAGCTAGTAAAAACTACGACTAACAATTACGGGAATTTTGAGTTTGACGGTCTGGATGTCGGAAAGTACTCGGTGAAGTTCGAATGCCCGGGATACGCATCGAAGACAGTCGACGTTGACCTGAAAACTGACAGCTACCTAGGAGAGATAACCCTTAGCAAATAAGAATTTAGAGCCGTGCAGGTATCTGCACGGCTCTCTATTACGTTCTCCGATTTCTCTCAAGCCTTATCTAGAAGTTGACCTTATCCTTCCCTTTTAAGCCGAGAATTTTTCTCGCTTCATCAGGTGTAGCTATCTCTCGACCAAGCTCTTTGGCGATTCTCACCGCCTTCTCCACTAACTCAGCATTACTCTTAGCCAGGACACCCTTACTAATGAAAATATTATCTTCAAAACCCACACGAACATGTCCCCCCATCATCATGGCTAAGGTGGCTACGTTAAATTCTGCCGGATAGCCAGCACCAATAACCGACCACTGATAGTTTTCGGCTCCAATCAACCTGTCGGCAGTATGCTTCATATACATAATATCTTCCAAAGCGGAGCCGATTCCACCCATAACCCCAGTGACAAACTGAAGCCAGATGGGAAGCTGGATAACCTTTCTTCGGATAAGATGGTAGATGTTATACAGATGACCTATGTCATATGTCTCATGTTCGGGCTTAGTGTTACTCTCCTTGAAGATTTGGCAAAACTTCTCAATATCGCCAAAGGTATTTCTGAAGACAAAATTCTTGCTCCCTACGAGCAACTCTTTCTCCCACGGGTGCTTATAGTCCTCGTCCTTATACCGGTCGGCTAGTGGATAAACTCCAAAATTCATCGAGCCCATATTGAATGTGGCTAGTTCAGGTTTAAGTTCGGGAACCACTCTCACCCGCTGCTCTGCGGTCATGTCCGGGGTACCGCCAGTCGTTATACAAACAATTACGTCGCTTTTCTGCTTTATGAGAGTAGCAATCTCCCGATACACCTCTAGGTCAGGGGTTGGCTTGGCATCCTTGGGGTCTCTGGCATGGATATGCACCGAGGCTCCACCTGCCTCTGCTACCCTTACTGCCTCATCGGCAATTTCTTTGGGTGTTATTGGTAGATAGGGTGTCTGTGTGGGGATAGTAACATTGCCGGTCAAAGCAGTCGTGATTATAAGTTTCTCCATATTTATTCATCCCTCCTCTACGGTATATTTTACCCTCATCTGATGCGCACGTCAAATTGCAACCACCGTGGGTAAAGTCTATGTTGTTTTGCCCTTTTCCCTTAGTGCCCAATCAAAGAGGTAATCTAAAAACTCTTTCCTGCGCTTTTGTGCTTTTTCAGCAGTCCATGTGTAGAAACCACGTCCTGTTTTAATACCTAGCTCACCCTTACCAACCTTTTCTTTTAGAAGAGGTGACGCATCATGCGAGTCTTCAAGATGCTTCAAAACGTAATTTTGAATGGCCAACAACATGTCAAGCCCTACCATATCAGTACCCTCTAGCGGTCCCAAAGCCGGGAGCCGAATACCAAATCCCTTCTTGATGGCATCATCAACAGTAGCTGCGTCAGCGATACCACGTTCTACAATAGAGACAGCCTCGCGGGCCAAGGCATGCTGGAGTCGGTTACATACAAACCCTGGTACATCCTTTAAAACCTTTATCGGGTGCTTACCAGCATTCTCCATCAGGTTGTAAGTTGCTTCCATAACCTCATCGGAAGTATCCTTTCCCTTAACCACTTCTACCAGTGGAATCATATAAGCTGGATTCCACCAATGAGTTGCCAGAATTCTCTCCCGGTGACGAGACTTGGCGGCAACATCTGTCGGGCTCATTACCGAAGTATTTGTGGCCAGAATGGTTTCTAGAGGACAACGTTGGTCTAAGTCCTGAAAAACCTTCTGCTTTAACTCCAGATCTTCGGCGACATTTTCGATAATGAATTGTGCGTCTGAGGTTGCCTCATCCAGACTGGTAGTGGGTTTTATCCGGCCCATGATTGAGTCAATTTCACTCTCCGAGCCAAGTCCTCTTTGGGCCATTGTAGTCAGGATCGACCTGATACTCTCGAGTCTTTTAGCTAAAAACTCGCCTTTGACATCATCTGGATGAGGTCGGTTATATAGATGAACATTGTAATTCTTAGATGCAAAAACCTGGGCAATTCCACATCCCATCAAACCAGAACCAATCACAGAGATAATCTTAATGTCTTCAGCTTTCATAAATATCCCCTTTCTAATAACTAATAGCCACCAGCATACTCACCGTCTTATTGGTCTTGTTGATGATCTCCCTACCTTCGTTGGGAGCGATATAAACTGAATCCCATGGGCCGAGGACAATCTCTTCCTTCTTGGTTTTAACCGTAATCTCTCCATCCAAGACGAAATAGACCTTTTCTGTAGGCGATTCGTCATATTCAGCTCCACCCCCGGGGAGGAAGTGGGAAAGCCCGACCCAAAACTTCTGAGACCCGGTCTCTTCCTTTCCGTGAAGCTTGAGAGCAACCATACCGAAGTGCTTAGGTGCTGCATAGGGATTAACCTGAGCCAGTTGAACCTTTTTCATATATCCCTCCTTTCCCAATATCGACAGAATGTACCAGGCGACCGGAGCTTATTGGTCCCCCTCATCCACGATGGCTACCAATCTCACTATAGACCCATCACCTTTCACCCATCGGATAGGAAAGCCAGCGATGGTAACCCTTTTACCCAAGACTTCATCTATATCACCACCTACATTCTCCCATCCCATAATTCCATTGCCCAACAGAAGCCTGTGGCACGGTTCCCACAAGGGGAAATCTTCCAAGACATCGTGCCCGGTTTCTCGCTTATACTCCTCACATATGTCCGGTCGCAATGGTCCCGGTCCATGAGGAGCAATAGCTGTAGCTAACGGGTGGTCCAACGCTTGTTGGTCAACGCCGACTGCCTTTACTCCCTTTTCAACGAACCACTCGCCTGCCTCCTTATACAATCCGGGTGAATAGCAAAAATACTCTATGCTGTCTCTGAATTTAGAGTGCCAATGGGTATGAACAATGACAATGTCGCCCTTTTCAATTTTGGGCCTTGCCTTCTCTAGATCCTCGGGCATAATTTTCTCCCACTTCTTCTTGGGAATGTCCACGATTACCCCAGTGCCGTAATATTTATCCAGGGGGATCTCATCAGTATAAGGAGTATCCTCAACCACATGGATAGGGGAATCAGCATGCGTGGAGACGTGCATAGTGTGTGTAAGTATCTGGGTTAATACCCCGGATTTAGCATGGTAATGCATGCGCTCAATCTTGACATCAGCAAAATACGGCCACAATGGCACTTTGTCACCAAAAGGCTGACTCAAATCAACAAGCTTCACTTTTCCCATAATAGATACCTCCTTTGAATGTTATTTGCTTAGTTCTCAACATGTGACTGGCACTATCTTCTCTGGCTTTGATTTTTGGTTGTGGCTCATCCGCTAAGGCAAAACCCAATCTCCCCTAGCATATTACAAACAGAGGGTAGGCTTTGTCAACGATAGTATATGCATAAGCATAATATATAGCTAAATAAGGGTGCTTTTTAAATTAGCAGAACCTGTCTCCTACCTTACTTTCTTATACCCCGTCAATTATAAACACCAAAAAACCTGTCCTCAATAGACCTCTTACTGTCCATCCGGTATACGACTTTATGTTAAGTGCTTAACCGACGCATTGACTGGTTTCTTAAAACCAAGTAATATGATTGAATAACCACACGGCAGGATACAGAGAGGCTATTTAAGAATTTGCCGCGAGGTGAGACTAATGAAAAGAAGTAAGATTATTGACCTTAGCGTTACCACAGTTAACAATCCTCCGGGGGCTTATATTCAGTCCGAGATTATATATTCAACTCATAAGGATAGTGCCGAGCTTTGGGGTAAGATTCTTAACTGGCCAGATGATTTGCTTCCCGAGAGCGGGTTCGCCGCCGTAGAGCTAGCCAAGATTAGTACCCATGCCGGGACTCACCTGGATGCCCCCTGGCATTATGGCCCAAACTCAGGAGGAAAGCCAGCCAAGACGATTGATCAAATACCACTCGAATGGTGTTACGGGGATGGTGTGCTGCTGGACTTTAGCCATAAAAAAAGGGGCGAATCTATCTCAGTAGAGGACGTTAAACAAACTTTAGATAAGATTAATTATAAGATTAAACCCTTTGACATTGTGCTGATAAGAACGGATACATCAAAACATTATGGGGAGTCAGGTTATGAGAATATGCACCCTGGTATGACTAGACAGGCTACCTTGTGGTTGATTGAGCAAGGGGTCAGGGTAATGGGAATAGATGCCTGGGGCTGGGACAGACCTTTTGACATTATGCTGGAAGAACACAAAAGTGGAGTCAAGGGTAATTTCTGGGCAGCCCACTTTGCCGGGAAAGAGAAAGAATACTGTCATATTGAAAATCTCGCCAACCTTGACCTTATTCCAGTGCCTTACGGTTTTAAGGTTGCAGTATTTCCAGTGAAGATTAAGCGAGCCAGTGCTGGCTGGACTCGAGCAGTGGCTATTATGGACGGATAAAGATATCGGGGTGAGCGAAAGACATATTACATATTAAAAGTGATAATTTCCCTTCTGGTTCAACTTTGGATTGCCCCTCTCTGATTTGTAGCCACCTTTATAGATACCGTGGGCTGTGTTGAATGTCTTGATGTTGACATAGTAAGCAGGTAATATATGCTCCTGTCACTGCATTGCAATCGGCTTTTTACTAAGTTACAAACGAACTCAGGACATTCGCCTTGAATTTACCTTCAATATTAAGTATATTACTAACAGATTTGTTTAGGGAAAAGTAATGAAAGAGAAGCCTGAAAGAAAAGAGGAGTTCAGGACTACTGTTAACGGGACTGTAGTTAAGCGGGTATATACTCCCACTGATTTAGAAGAACCCAAACCAGATACCAGCTTTCCCGGAGAGTATCCATTCACCAGGCATGTAATGCCGACTGGCTACAGGGGCAGGTTATGGACTATGCGTCAATACTCTGGATTTGCTACTGTAGAAGAAACCAATAAGCGGTACAAGTATTTATATGAACAAGGGGTTACCGGTTTTAGTATTGCCTTCCACCTGCCTACCCAATTAGGCTATGACTCAGACCATCCTCTTGCTGTTGGCGAGGTTGGCAAGTGTGGTGTAGCCATAGATTCACTTCAGGATATGGAGAGGCTTTGGGATGGCATCTCTTTAGCCGACGTGAGCACATCGATGACAATTAATGCTACCGCCCCAATTTTGTTGGCAATGTATGTTGCTGCTGCAGAAAAGCAGGAGGCAAGCCAAGAAAAGCTCAGGGGGACTGTCCAAAACGATTTATTAAAGGAATATATAGCCAGAAATACATATATCTTTGGCCCAGAGCCATCAATGCGATTGATAACAGACCTCTGCTCCTACTGCGCCCAAAACATGCCGAAATGGAATCCCATAAGCATCAGCGGCTACCATATGCGGGAGGCTGGGGCTACAGCCATTCAAGAAGCTGCCTTTACCCTTGCCAATGGAATTGCATATGCGCAGGCAATGGTAGATAAGGGAATGGCGGTTGATTCCTTTGCCCCAAGATTCTCCTTTTTCTTTGCCGCCTACACTAACCTCCTTGAGGAGATTGCCAAGTTTAGAGCGGTGCGTCGGCTATGGGCTAAAATAATGAAAGAAAGATTTGGTGCCCAAGACCCAAGGTCTATGATGCTGAGGTTTCACGCTCAGACGGATGGGTTTACCCTCACCGAACAGCAGCCAATCAATAACATCGTCAGGGTAACCTTGCAGGCACTGGCTGCCACGTTAGGCAGTTGCCAATCCTTACATACAAACTCCTTCGATGAGGCACTGGCTTTACCCAGTGAAGAGGCAGTACAAGTTGCTTTAAGAACCCAGCAAATCATTGCCCATGAGAGTGGAATTAGTGATACTGTTGATCCGGTTGGCGGTTCATATTACGTTGAGTGGCTAACAAATAAGATAGAGGCAGGAGTACAAGAATATCTCGCTAAGATTGATAGTATGGGTGGCGCCTTAGAGGCAATAAAGAAGGGATTCATCCAGACAGAAATTATGCGGTCAGCTTATAATTATCAAAAGGCAGTAGATTCTGGTGAGCAGGTTGTTGTTGGCGTTAACATGTTTGCCACCGAAGACAAACCAACATTAAAGTTATTGGAGATTGATGAAGAGATAGAGAAAAAGCAGCTAAAGAGACTAAGTAAACTGAAGCGTGAGAGAGACAATAAGAGAGTAAGCCAGGTTTTGGATAAGGTGCGCCAAGTGGCAGAAGGTGACCAGAATATAATGCCGGTGTTAATTGAGGCGGTTAAAGCTTATGCTACAGTTGGGGAAATAACTGACGCGCTTCGGGATGTGTTTGGCGAGTATAGAGAGCCAACCATAGTCTAATTTGTTAAGAGGAGAGCATTTGCTATGCGAGGTAAAAAAATACGAGTCTTGATAGCTAAACCTGGCTTAGATGGGCACGATAGAGGGGCTAAGGTGATAGCACAGGGTTTGAGGGATGCTGGGATGGAGGTTATTTATCTCGGGCTAAGGTTAACACCAGAGCAAATTGCTGAAGCAGCTATACAAGAAGACGTGGATGTGGTTGGCTTAAGTTGTCTGTCTGGAGCTCACATGGCTTTGCTGCCCAAAACAGTGAAGCTCATTAGAGAGCAGGATAATAAGGATATTCTGTTCATCGGTGGCGGCATTATACCTGAGAAAGATATTCCTAAGCTGAGAGAGGCTGATATTGCCCAGGTATTTGGACCAGGTGTACCCCTCTCCGAAATTATCGATTTCATTAAGACAAGGCTGGAGGTAAAAATTAATGATAGTAAGGATTGACCATATAGGTATTGCAGTGAACAGCATAGAAGATACGGTAAAGCTGTATTCAGATGGACTCGGATTAGAGATTGAGGATATAGAAATTCTGGAAGAGGAAAAGGTTAAGACGGTAATGATTCCCGTAGGCGAGAGTAAGATTGAGTTGATAGAGTCGACTGACTCAGAAGGACAAATCGCCAAGTACATCAAAAAGAAGGGCGAGGGAATACATCACCTGGCCCTGGAAGTGCAAGATATTCAGGATATGCTCAAGACATTAAAGGAGAAGAATATCCCCTTGATTGATGAACAGCCAAGAGTTGGAGTTGGAGGGTCTAAGATTGCCTTCCTACACCCCAAAGAAACAAAGGCACTAATTGAATTGGTGGAGCATTAAATGGTTGAAGATAGCCAAGCAAAAGAAAAACAATTAGCTGAGTTAGAGGAACGCCGCCAGCAAATAAAGGAGATGGGGGGGAAAGGGCAGGTAGAAAAGCAAAAAGCAAAGGGCAAGCTAACAGCGCGACAACGAATAGACATGCTGCTGGATGAAGGAACATTTTGTGAGATTGGAATATTTGCCAAAAGCAGAGGTGCAACTTCTTCTGGGAAAGTAGCAGCTGATGCAGTAGTTACCGGCTACGGAGAAATTGATGGGAGACGCGTGTATATCTACTCTCAGGATTTTACAAGCATGGGAGGCACACTGTCAGAAATGCACGGAGAGAAAATTTGCCACATATTAGATAGTGCAATGAAAGCTGGCTGTCCCATCATAGGTATTAATGACTCCGGAGGGGCAAGGATTCAGGATGGTGTTGACAGTCTAAGTAGTTTTGGTAAGATTTTCATGAGGAATACACTAGCCTCAGGAGTAATACCTCAGATATGTGCTATCTTGGGACCAACTGCTGGGGGTGCAGTATACTCTCCAGCGTTGATGGATTTCATATTTATGGTTAAAGAGATAAGTCATGCCTTTATCACTGGGCCACGGGTAATTAAGGCGGTAATGGGAGAGGAGGTTAGTGAGGAGGAGCTGGGTGGAGCTAACGCTGTCCAGAGAAAGGCAGGGGTCGCTTGTCGTTCCGAAAATAGCGAGATGGAATGTTTTCAAAGCATAAAGGAGTTGCTAAGCTATTTGCCTTCAAGCAATAAGGAAAAGCCAAAAAGAATGGACCGGGGAGATAATCCACAGCGTATAGATAAATCTCTATTCGATATTGTTCCAGCCAACCCAAGCCAAGTCTACGACATGCATAAAATAATTGAGAGGGTATTTGACCAAAGGCAGGATTTCAGCAAAAACTACTTTGAGCTATTCCCGAGCTTCGCGACTAACATTATCACCTGTTTTACCAGGTTGAATGGTTGGTCGGTGGGTATAATAGCGAATCAACCTATATCAAAGGCCGGCTGTCTAGATATTGACGCCAGTGATAAAGCATCCAGGTTTATCAGATTCTGTGACGCCTTCAATATCCCGATTATCACACTGGTCGATGTCCCCGGATACCTACCAGGAACAGGCCAAGAATGGGGTGGGATAATTAGGCACGGAGCAAAGATGCTTTATGCCTATTCTGAGGCAACAGTGCCAAAGCTAACCATTACTATTAGAAAAGCATATGGCGGTGCTTACATCGGAATGTGTAGCAAGCATTTAGGGGCTGATTTTGTTTTTTGCTGGCCCAACTCTGAACTGGCAGTAATGGGAGCCGAGGGGGCAGCCCCAATAATATTCAGAAAAGAGCTGGAAAAGGCAGATAATCCTGAGGAATTACTAAAACAGAAGGTAAAAGAATATAGAGAAGAATTTGCCAATCCCTATAAAGCCGCCGAGCACCTGCACATTGATGATGTGATTGACCCGGCAGAAACAAGACCTAGACTGATAACAGCTTTGGAAATGACCATAGATAAAATAGAAGACAGACCACGGAAGAAGCATGGCATTATGCCCGCATAACTGGTAATACTTGCCTTTGGTGTTATTTTTTGTTAGATTAATTGTGTTTTTATGG
>Ga0209427_10006306_pt1 | contig 13554 bp, 6 predicted proteins | sample DeeMarSWOR136_30_FD_187465 | JGI IMG/M metagenome (GOLD analysis project Ga0209427, IMG submission 187465) | Marine sediment microbial communities from White Oak River estuary, North Carolina - WOR-1-36_30 (SPAdes) (version 2) | ecosystem: Environmental > Aquatic > Marine > Intertidal zone >... | reverse complement strand
TTCGCTTGTCGATACAGGCCAGTCCATCCTCGGTGCCCACCCAGACCTTGGCGTCCGTGGCTTCCACTGCGAAAACATGGTCGTTCGGAAGACCGTCTTTGGTCGTGTAGTGTTTCCATTCAGTATAGACGTAGGGAAGTTTTTCAGACCCCTGCAAATTGGAGTCGGGTGTTGAGCCATTCGCCTGACGAGGTGCTGCCCTCCCAAAGCAGAGCAGCAATAGGACGCCTAAGAAAATCATGAAATACTTCATGCTTGCTCCTCTTCTTGGCTGCAGCTACAATGTCTTGATGTATTCGATCAGATCGTTAAGCTGGTCCTTCGTCATATCGTTCGTCACGCCATGCTGGTCATCGGGATTGTACCTCGTCCAGATTTCTTCAAGCGTTTCCGCCATCCCATTGTGCAAATACGGCGCCGAGTCGTAGATATTGTTCAGGTGCGGCGTATCAAAATCTGATTCGCGATCGATCCAATTCTTCGTTCCGATGTCGTGACGCTGCCGGTCGGTAAAGAGCGGCGGAAAATGGCACGTCATACACCGATTCCCTTTTGGGATGACGCGGTGGTCGTTGGTCATCGTTCTCTCGAACATGGCCTTGCCGCGCCGCTGCGCATCGGTCAGTTCCGCCCCCAACGGACGGTAACGATTGGGCGGCCGGGGAATGGTGCAAATGTAGTTATCCAGCGCGGAAAGCTCTTCGGGTGTAAAGGGCTGGATGCGGGTAAAGAAGACGGCGAGGCGCGGGCCGCACTGCCTCTGGAGACTCGGATTGGTCCCTTCCCATTTGAATGGGGCCGTGTCGAGAATCCCGCGGAGCGTGCGGTTATCCACAGGGCTGATCCCGATCCCATCCGGCTCGATATCGTACGTCAGTCCGTCAATATGCCCATCGGGATGGCATGAGTGGCATGAGAACTGGCGATGAAACGTGATGTCGGCGCTGTGGAACAAACGCTCGCCAAAGCGCACCTTTGTAGTGACCTTCGGGCCGCCAAGATCGATCCGGGCGACGCCCTCGAGCTTTTCCAGATCGATAGCCGTCAGCGAATCATCCAGGGCATTGGCCGCAAAGGCGGTTTTCCCGTCGGGCGTGATGATAATCCCGCGCGGGCTGTTTTTCGTCGGGATATGGGTAATGATGAATTCCGTCGGCTTGCCCAAATGGTTCGGAAACACGTGCTCGCGCTGCCGGTCGGTCGCCTCTTGCAACATGGAGATGAGCTTCGGGACGTCCACGACCGCGATGCGATCCGAGCCGGAACTGGTTACCAGCGCCAGCTTGCCATTGGGCGTTATAGCGACGTCGGCCGGATCGGGAAAACACATGCCTGGCTCATCCAGGAGCACTTGATCCACGCGGCCATCCTTCCAGACGATGCCAAGGCCGTTCGTGATGGTCCATCCCTGAAGCAATCGCGTCATCGGAACCAGATTTTTCGTGCGATTGAGGGTAATCAGAGCAAAGTCCCCGCTCGGATGCCAGTCCACCCCCTGTAGAAGGTTCGCCGCCGGAACAATGATGCGATTTTGCACGACGGTACGAGCCGTGTCAATAACAGTGACTTCAGATATCGACGGCGTGCGGAATTCCACAAATCGCGACAGGTTATTGGTGACATAGATCACAGAATCGTCGGGGGAGCGCGACAAAGACCACGGGCTGCGACTGGCCGTAATTCGTTTAAGCTCTGTCAAACGAGAGGTCTCAATGATAGAGATACTGTCCGCCGAGGTATTGAGGACATAGAGATGCTCTCCGGAGGCATCCGTGAGCACACCGTGCGGTTCGTCTCCTACGGTAATAGTGGCGACCACTTTACGAGAAAGCACATCGATAACGGACACGGTGTCGTCAAGACGATTGCTCACATAGGCCCGTTGACCGTCCGGGCTGAAGGTGACATCCGTAGGGTGGTGGCCGACCTCGATTTCGGCCATCTTTCGCAGCGATTGAGTGCTGACAACGATGAGGGTGTGAGAGGCTTCACAAGCGACGTAGATTTCTTCGCCGTTGGGGCTGAGGGCCATATTAAGCGGTGTCTTGTAGCGAACGATCTGTGAGGTCTCCGGAGGCTTCGTTAGATGAGCGATTGTTTTTAGGGCCTGGTCGTGGTCGAAAGGCTTATCGTGCGCATTCTCGTGGCAATCCAGACAGGTTTGTCGCGTCACGTCCTTCAGTCCGGCGGCCTTCGCCGCCCGTGCGTCTCTCATCACCGCTTCAGGGTAGTAATGGCTGCCCGCACCGTGACAGGCTTCGCACCCGACGCCTTCGTACACCGAATACATCTCCATTTCGCCTTCTGTGGGCCGGTGATAAGCCGTCGTATGACACGTCAGACACGCCGGGCTTGTTTGGGGATCGTTTTTCAACCCTTGCTGCTTTGCGATTTTCTTCGCCTCATCAGTCGCCAGGACGGCGTACGCCCGCGCGTGGGCGCTCATCCGCCATTTGCTGAACTGATAGCCCATCGCCGGACCCTTGTGGCAGGCCGCACAGGTTAGTGTCCCAACGTGTCGTGCTTTGTCCTTTGGCGAAGCCGTTACTTCCGGGTATGTCCGCATCATTCCGGATGTGAAGTCCCTCGGCGTCGGATGGGCGATATCCGACATGGCTTGTTTGATGTCCATTTTGGGGAGCTGGTGAATGGCAACGTGCGAGCCTTTGACTTCGTGGCAGCCCATGCAATCCTGCACGGTTGGCATCACGAGCCCCGCCTTCATCGCGGCCTCGCGGTTCATCATAATGGTCGCATCCATGTACTCACTTCCGGGCCCATGACATTTCTCACATTGAACGCCGTCTAACGTCGAGAAGGTCTCGTCCTTTTCCCATTCTTCGACGTGAGCGCCCGTTGCATGGCATCCGAGACACGTCGGTGCTTCCTGTGGTTCCAGAGGAATGCCGCTCAGTTCGGCGATTCGTTTCGCCTCCGGTTTGACCAAGACGGCGTAGGCTCGGGCGTGCTTTGATGTCAGCCACCGGCTGAACTGATGGCCCATGCCGTCACCCTGGTGGCAACGTGCGCAGACCTTAACACCAACGTACACGGGATGCTTGCCGCCGCCCTCTTCCGCCCGGACGGGCATGGACAAAGCCATCACGATCATCAGAATCATCAGGATCGAGCCGCACATCTTCTGTTCACTACCCATATCAGGATCCTTGGATTACTGTGAGAATCTGATTCGTTTTGACGCCTTCGAGTTTGGTCGTCTGCCTGTCCGGCCAGCGAATGTCAACCGTAACGGCATCGGAGGCCCGGCCGAGGCCGAAATGGCACCTCGGATCGGCCTGCGAAAGATAACCCGCCACTGGGATCAGATCTCGCAACTGTCTCAACGAACCGGCAGTCACCGTTACGCGCGCACCAATCGCATCGCTCTTGCCACCCGGCAGCCTGGCCTGGACGATAAGCCAGTTGTTCTTGTTGCCGCCGTCATTCCGCAGGAGTCTTGGAGAGTCGTTCAGGTTGATCACGAGAAGGTCAAGGTCGCCATCATTGTCATAATCGCCGTACGTGGCGCCCCGCCCGACGTATTTGGCCTTGAAGTATTCGCCGGATTGGGCCGCGACGTCCACGAAGCTCCCCGTGCCGGCGTTTCGCATGAGGACGTCTTCCTCCGTATATTCATGATGGGCGTTGCCGTTGGCGACAAAGACATCCAGATAGCCGTCGCAGTCGTAATCGAACAGGACGCCGCCCCAGCCGGTGTACTGACCGCAGACGACGGCCAGGTTGGTCGGCTCCGTGCGATCCTCGAAATACTCCTTTCGGTTCATCAGAAGACAGCCGTATCCCATATCGGGAATGTAGATGTCGAGCCAGCCATCCCGGTCGATATCGCCGGCCGCCGGCCCCATTGACGAGACGCCCTGGCCCCCCTCTCCGAAAGCCAATCCCATGACGAGGCCTTCATCAACGAAGGTGCCTTTGCCCGTATTTCTGAAAAAGTAGTTCTCCATCGCGTCGTTGGGGATGTAGAGGTCCAAAAAGCCGTCGTTATTAAAATCCGCCACCGTCGCGCTCATGGCCCGTCCGTTGGGCTGGAATATGCCCGCTTGCTTCGTGACGTCCGTAAACGTCCCGTCGCCGTTGTTGCGATACAGGGCGTCCGGCTGTCCCCGGTAACTCAAGGGACCCGGATAACCGGCCGCGGCATAGTAGGACCGGAACTTGCCGCTGTCGTATTCGAGATAATTCGCCACGTAAACGTCAAGATCGCCGTCGCCGTCGTAATCGAACCAGGGAGCGGAGAGGCTCCAGCGGGGATTCGCAAGTCCCGACGTTTGCGATATGTCGGTGAAGGTGCCATCCCCATTGTTGCGATAGAACACGTTCGGCCCATAGTTCAGCACGTAGAGGTCAAGGTCGCCATCCTGGTCAAAATCGGCGGCCGAGCAGCCAACGCCATACCCTTTATCGCCAACGCCCGCCTCCTTGGTGACATCCCTAAACGTTCCATCACCATTGTTTCGGTACAGCGAGTTGGTCAATTCTCCTCTCAACTTTCGGCCCCGGTTATCATTGACCTCTTTGAGCCAGCAGCCGTTCGCAAAGTAGATATCCAGCCACCCATCCCCGTCGTAATCGAAGAACATGGCGCCGGCACCCGTGCCTTCGACGATGTTGCTCAGGTCGAAATCACCATAACTGTGCTTGACGTTGATCCCCGCCTGCCCGGTAACATCCGTAAAAACCGGCAGCGTCTCGGCCGCGGCGCGATCTGTCGCGATGAGTGACACCAATACACATATTATTAGAAATCTCGACGCGTTCACTGACCGCCTCCTGTAACGTTGCGTTCAAGTCCCCGCAGATTGTCGGGCCCGGCAATACCATCCCACAGCGCTCCCATATCGATCCATTCCACGAATGTCCGCTTCTGGTCCTCGGTCAATGCCGTCTCTTGTTCCGGCGGCATTTGAGGGATGCGTCTTTTCGCAAACGTCGGGTCCCACGGCCTCGACGTGTTGCGCCCGAAGAGGTGCCATATCAGCGGACTGGTTCGCGCCCTGCCGGGATGGACATATTTGCCACGGCCCGGTCGGTCGCCTGCGGCCAGAAGGCTTTCATAGCTCCGATTGAAGGACACCTCTCCGTCGGAACCAGCCGCCGGGGCCGGATCCGGCGTCAAGCGAACGGTGGAATCTGTCTGGTCGTGACACCGGGTGCATCGGTTAGCGATGATCGGCATAACATCTCGGCGGAAATCGACGGTTCGCCGTCGTTCTACGGGTAAGGTGAGCCGGATCGAGGAACGCTTGACCGCATCGACGAAGACGTTTTCCGGCGTGAGCTCGCCATCCTCGTGGCAACCGATGCACCCTCGTGGCTCGTGATTCTTCGCCCAGATCCAACCGCACCGCCGCAGAGCCATGCCGTCGGCGTCTAACGTCTGAAGCTCGATGGGAACGTTGGCGGGGATCTCGATGTTGAAAGAACCATCCTCTTCGATGTCGATTTCACCGAGAATCCGCCGCTGGACGAGCAAGGGAATTCCGTTGGGCGAGGGTTCCGGAGTATCGTCAGACGATGAGACGCCTTCGAGGACGCGAAGCCTTTTGACCGTGCCGGGCAACGTCAATGCCGGGTTGTCGATGTCGGTAATATGCACGTCGAGACAATAGAGCTTGCCGTAGGGGTCCTTTTCCGTGACGACACTCGACCGCCCGTCCGGCTCGGGGCGGGGAGCTACCATTTTGGCTTGGATATCATGATAGCCGGGATCGTCAAAAACCAGCTCGGTCTGCCCGGTGGCTGGATCGAGGCGATAAACGCCGTGCGTGTCCGAATCATCTCGCGCTCTTCGAGACACGAGTATTTTGCCGTCCGGAAGGGGGGAAGGCGAATGGAAAAGACCGTCCAATTCTCCCGTGATCGGCCGGTAAGAATGAAGTGGCCTTCGGATGCGCACGGAGCCGATCGCGCCCGCACCGTCCCAAGTGAGCCTGTCCGCTTCGATGAACAGAACCAGCCCTTTCGTCGTCGTACAGGGCATGTGTTTGATTTGCTTGCCCTCATTAATGCAAAACGCCGCGTAATCCGCACCGTCAATGTTAATGCCGAATAGGCAAATGCGCCCGAGGAGTCCTCGATCGAGCGTGGAACGCTGCCAGCCCGCAAAAAGCAGGCGCCCGTCGGGCATGATGAACGGATCCCTGTCGCTGGATAAGTTGAAAGTGAGGCGGCGTATCGCGGAACCGTCGAGCTTACACGAATACAGATTGGTGGCGATCCCGACGCCGGATTCATTCAACGCCCCTGGCTCCGCGCCGACAAAGGTCAACTGGTACCACGGCTTCGGCGAGACGATGGTGTACAGCGTCGCCTGGTAGCCCGGTCTTCGGCAGTTCCCAATGCCCCCAGTGATCCGCCTGACATTCGAGCCGTCGATCTGCATTTCGTAGATGTTCCAGTTGGCGTCGGCCGCTCTCTTTGCAGCAAAGAGAATATGCGAGGCGTCGAACGAAATCTCCGGATCGGCCGCGCTGTGAAAGCCCGTGCTCAGAACCTGCACAGAGCCGTCCGGATGCACCTTTACCAGTCGTGCCCCGTCCGCGAAGTTCGGCCATAAGAGCCAATGGGCTATCGGCGCGTGTTGTTCGGACGTCGTGCGAGTTCGCCCGAATTCCGCCGAATGCCGTACGGGAAGTTGCGTGATAATAAGAGCATTGTCAGCAGAAAACGCGCTCTCCGGCGGGAGTCCAAAGGAGCACCCCACAAAACAAGCGATAAGGAAACGTCTGAGGCTTCGCCGGCTATGAATCAGAAGAATCACAACTCCCATACCCTGACAATCTCCGAATGCGACACTCAAACATCGCCCTTAGATCATATCAAAAAGTCCGAATCGCATCAACCTCGATTTCGAATAGCAGCTCATCTCGGCAGATATCGTTCTGCACGATCACCGCTGGGAACGGCGGCACATTCTTCCTTGTGCGGACCCTCTCAAATATTGGCGCGTGCTCGGCATGTTTGAAATAAGCCAGCGCCCGGGTAACGTCGGTCCAGTCCATACCTCGGGATTTTAGAATCGCATGGACGACGTTCATCGTCAGTGCCACCTGGGCCTCCGGATCGCCGACATGAACGGTTTTTCCACTCGCATCTATGCTGGCCGTGCCGGATACATACAATCGTCGATGGTCCGGCAGATCGAGCTCCACGGCCCGGCTGAACGAGCTGCCGTACTCGCGAGCCGCCGATTGCAGCGGCGACGGCACTTCAAAGGCCCGTACCCCGTCGCCCTTGGCCTTCACCGCCAGCAGACCGTTCACCAGTGCCGTCCCGGCGCAATTACGCCCGCCTACCCCGGTGCTTGCAGGAAGCAAACCTTCATAGACTCGCTTCTTGTGAAAAAAGCGATCACGGACCCCGTTGAAATCCCCATACCAGTCCAGAATTCTGTCGTTGTAGAACCATGTCCGCAACACGTGGTTGAATCCCATACCGGCGGTCTGTAACACCTCTTCAATTTGTTCGAATATCTCAGCGGCCTGCTCGCTCCGCGACCGCTGAGCATGTCGCGGCAATAGACCGCCCAGGTGACAATACCGGGCCGCGTCGTCCTCAAAAACGCTCCCTATCACTCTGCCGCCCAGTTCCAGCCGCTCAACCTTTATGCCCGAGACCGCGTGCAGGTGCGTACCATACAGGTTGGCCGCATGTCCATCCTCAAGCCAGGTCAGCGGTATCGTCATTCCACCCACGGCGCCTTCAAGCGCCCGCATGACGGCGCCGCTCTTGTCCGATATGCCGAATATCTCTTGTGAAATAATATGGGCTTCTCTCTCGCGAACGGCCTCGCCCATCCTGTGGAACAACGACTCCACAGACGTATTGTCCTCGCGAACGGACGTCAGAAAGTATTCCCGGTGCGTTTCTTTGTTGAGTGTAATGATGTCCAGTCCCGGCAAGCTCATTCTCTGCAGAGCCGGGTAACTTGTCGTTTCATCCTTCACCATTCAGCTCCCCTCTTCATTGATTCGCCCATGTATTCTGATCGTTCTGGTAATAACGGTTTTTTGTCTCGTAGTGTTTAATATTTTTGTACGCTCCGAGCGTCGGGCGGCGCCGCCCGACGTCGTGGACTCGCAAAAAATACGCCCCATGCCAAGAAAAACGGCAGTGGGAGTACTGAGAAACGGCAATTTCGGCCATTCAAAGACACTTTGCACGGTGCGGAACGTGCACGAAATCTACGTGATCGACTCTGGTTTATCGGACGTCGTGTGCGAGGATTGGAATGAAGGTAGAAACGCTTGCGCGGCGCGTTCTTGACATGGAATATAGCCCATTGCAGACTGAACATGGACCGTTTCAGGCACGCTGTGCAAATACCCGTCGTCGAGTAGGATCATACGATCTAAACAGCCTGGGAAACTCAAAGACGCGCTGGACAAGGCTTCCCAAGGCTGCCTCCTCCCAAATACTCCTATAGACCCGATGTGCTGAGCTTGAATACTATCGTCAGATCGTCCACGGTCGTGCTCGGCGTATGGACCACCAGCCCGGATGCCTGCCGCTCCCATTGGATGCGCTCTCGCGTGCCAAGCATCGAGACTTTGGTGACTTTGACGTGCTCGGCCAGGCCGCCCCGGCCGAACATCTTCATCGTGATCGCCTTGTTCGCGCCTGGCCAGCCCAGAATCAAGGCGTAGACCGTGTTCCCCTTGCGGGTGTAACGGATGTCTTGCGCTCCGTAGCGGCCCCGCATCTTGGAGAAACCGCCGCCCTTTTGCATCCGGGTGGGGCCTTCTCCGTATTCCACAAAGGGACGCGTGCCGTAGATCGCCTCGCCGTATTTCGAGAGCCACTTACCCATATCCAGCAACACCTGTTTTTGATCGTCCGGAATCGTGCCGTCCGCCATGGGGGAGATATTGAGCAGCAGTTGCCCGTTCTTGCTGACGATGTCGATGAACGTGCGCAGCACTTCAGCCGTACTCTTGATCTGAAGGTCCTGCGTGTAGCACCAACTGCCCCGGCTGATCGTGTCGTCCGTCAGCCAGACGAAGTCAGTGAGTTTGTCGGCCCGGCCCTTCTCGTAATCGTCCAGCGCCACCTCGCGCGGCAGGTCGTCCTGCTTGAAGGTCACGACGACCTCCTTGCCCAACTCGTTCGCCTTGTTGAAGTAGTACGCCAAATACTCCATCTTGACTTCATCGGGTATCTCGTTCAGCCAGGAATCGAACCACATCAGGTCCGGCTGATACTTATCGATCACCTCGATCAGCTTGCCCTTCCACATCTTCAGGAACTTCTCACGCGGGATATAACCATAGAGAATCGCATTCTTCGGATCGTCGAGCAGCGACGGAAAATCCCTCTTGACGAATTCATAGTGTCCTGTCCAGACCATCTCGCCGTTTCGCTCGATCTGATACAGGTTGTTCCGAGCGTGATGAAAGGTGGTGACGAACTTCATGCCGCGTTTGCGGATGGCCCGGGCCAGCTCGCCGGTAATGTCCCGCTTCGGTCCGGCATCCATTACATCCCAGGGCGTGTGCTCGCTGTCCCACATCGAATAACCATCGTGATGCTCGGCCACCGGCCCGGCAAAGCGCGCTCCGGCCTTCTTAAACAAGTTGGCCCACTCCTCAGCGTCGAACTTCTCGGCGCGGAACTCCGGTACGAACTTATGATAACCGAATTCCGTCGGCTCGCCATACGTCTGGACATGATGCAGATACTCCCGGCTGGGCTTCGGTTGCCGCCCGCTGCCGCTCTTGTTGTGCATATTCCGCGGGTACCATTCGCTGCCGAAGGCCGGCACGGAATAGACGCCCCAGTGGAAGTAGATACCGAACTTGGCGTCCCGAAACCAGTCGGGCGCGGGATCGTGTTGCTTCAGCGATTCCCAGTCCGCCGTATAGGCCGAGGCCGATTGGCGGTCATGCTTGGCGGTTGGCGGCTTTTGGCTGCTGCAGCCACAGAACAATCCGGTCACAACTGACAGGCAAATACTGGCGGTCTTCAACGTCGACATTTCCGTATCTCCTAATCACCTATGTTGCCATTGTCTCCGAACAAGCAAACGTATAGTACACAGCCAACGAAACGCCGTCAAACGATACCTGGCGCTCTTTCATAAGTGGTTGGATAGATTCAGTTGGGTCTTTCGGCCGACAGTACCAGAAGAACACAAGGTTACGAATCAGAAATCAGGATAAGGCCTGATCCATTCCGGCCAGAGATCCGCCGTCACACCTCCGGCCAGGGTCCAGGGGCCGTTGGTTTGGAATTGTCTGTGCCACTTAAAGGTCCAAAGTTCCTTGAGAGGCACCTTGCGGACCGAGCCGTCTGCGAAGGAACTGCAAATGGCGCCGCGGTGTCGATTGATGCAGACCCGCTTCATTCTGCTTTCCCCGTTCCAGGCATCATATTCATTCTCTGGCGGACCGTCCGTTTCTATAGGGAAAAGGTCGAAGCGTAAGCCATCCATGAGCACCGGCACCCTGGCACCATGGGGGACCTCAAGGAAATTGCGATAACCATACGAAGCCGGGATGCCGCGCACGTAGCTGCCGTCGGCAGGGATAGGGATCAGGTAGCTGTTCAGGCCGTAGCTGCCTGCGATCCCATTGTCTCCGCAGGAATAGGCGCCGTGCGTGCCTGTGAAGATGCCCCAGGCCCGGTCGATATTGAATGTTAGGCTGCTGTTGCCGAACTCGTCGATGATCGGTTTCATGGCGGTCGGGCAGAACCAGATCTTGTTCTTTCTCCAGTTCTTTAGATCCTCACTCAGTTGGCAGGGCCACCAATGTCCGAGCTCGTTGACTCCGGAGAAGAACTTGCCGTCGTTGTCGTTGCAATACGTATTCAGCACCAATACCCACTGCCGGAGATTGGCAGAACAGCCCACCATGCGGGCCTGTTCCCGCACCCGTCGAAGAGCCGGCATCAAAATCGCCATCAATATGGCCACAATGGCAATGACGACCAGAAGCTCGATCAATGTAAAACCGTATCGCTTACGCATGGTACTCATCGCTCCCTTCCGAGAGAAACGTGGTGTCCTCGATGCGCGTCTATGCCATTATTATAACACATACAGACCCATTTTGAATCGCCATCTCAGAAAATATGCGGTATAATCACACTTGACAGAATGTATTACCGGGGGAGTAGCAAAGCCAGGTGTGATCGAAGGAACATATGACGGAAACAACAGAAAGGCAGGCAAATGACAAAGAGAAGTCTTGGAATCAGATTGTGCATCGTCGTCATAGTAGCCGGAATGTGCTTGGTTTCCGCCGGAAGTTCCGATGAAGGCATCCCACTTGCAGAGCATCCCAGGCCGGACTTTCAGAGGCAACATTGGATCAATCTCAACGGGCGCTGGGCCTTTCAGTTCGACAAGGAAAACGAAGGTCTTGAGAAGCAATGGTACGAGGGGACGGCGCCGTTTGCCACGACAATCACTGTGCCTTTCCCGTGGGGATCGAAGCTGTCGGGCGTCAAAGACGAAGCGGACATCGGCTGGTACGCGCGGGAAATCCAGGTCCCCGAGTTATGGCGGGGCCGGAGGGTGTTTCTGGTGGTCGGAGCCAGTGATTGGCATACGACCGCGTGGCTGGATGGCAAACCGCTTGGCAAACATCAGGGCGGCTACACGCCATTTGAGTTCGAGTTGACCCGTCATGTGACGTTCGGCCGGCAGCAACGGCTGGTGCTGCGCGTGGACGACACGCCCCACAAGTTCAAACTGGAGGGCAAGCAAGGCTACGGACGAGCCGCCGGGATCTGGCAGACCGTCTACCTCGAAGCTCGACCGCAGGGGGCCCTCGAAACAGTTCATTTTACACCGGATGTTGATAACGAGAAGGTTGGCGTCGAGGTCGTTCTCGACCAACCGGCCCCCTCGGACATGGCGTTTCGGCTGGAATTCAAAGCTGCCGATCACCCGCAGCGAGTCGTCAGCAAACCGGTCAAGCGGGACCAACAGGAGATCGCGTTCGACGTGGCGCTTCCCTCGCCGCACCTATGGTCGCTGGAGGACCCGTATCTGTACGAGGTCAGGGCCGTTCTGGACGGCTCCGGCCAACCGGAAGACATTGTACAAACGTATTTCGGAATGCGTAAGATCGGCGCCGGAAAACTGCCGGGCACCGACATTCCATACGTCACGCTTAATAACAAACCCGTCTATTTGCAGTTGACATTGGATCAGGCGTATCACCCGGAGGGATTCTACACATTCCCGAGCGATGCGTTCATGCGCGATGAGATCCTGCGAACACGCCGAATCGGGCTCAACGGCCAACGGATTCATATCAAAGTCGAGGTTCCGCGAAAACTCTACTGGGCAGACAAACTTGGCGTCCTGATTATGGCGGACGTACCCAACAGTTGGGGGCCGCCGGACACGGATATGCGTCGTGAGATGGAATATGCGCTGCGCCAGATGGTGAAGCGTGACTACAATCACCCCTCTATCTTCTCGTGGGTCAATTTCAACGAAACCTGGGGCTTGCGCAGCGGCCGGGATGGTTATACCCCCGAGACCCAGAAATGGGTCGAGAGCGTGTACCGTTTGACAAAGCGTCTCGATCCCACGCGCCTGGTAGAGGACAATTCGCCCTGCAATCACGACCACGTGGCTACTGACATGAATACTTGGCATGCGTACTTGCCCGGCTATGCGTGGCAGGAGCGGCTGGATCAGATATGCCGGGACGTCTATCCGGGATCGAAATGGAATTTCATCGGAGGACGGACGCAGCAGAACCAGCCGATGTTCAACAGCGAGTGCGGCAACGTATGGGGATATGAAGGCAGTGCCGGGGACGTCGACTGGAGTTGGGACTATCACATCATGATCAACGAGTTCCGCCGGCATCCCAAGATCTGCGGCTGGCTCTATACGGAACATCACGATGTCATCAACGAATGGAACGGATATTGGCGTTATGACCGCTCGGAAAAGTACACGGGCATGGAAGAGCTGGTAGAAGGCATGAGTCTGCGGGATCTTCACGGCGCGTTCTACATCGCCAGCGAACGGGAACTCTGCCGCCAGGTATCTCCGGGGCAAACTATCAGCGTGCCCCTCTATGCCTCTTTCATGACCGACGCCGGCGTGGGCCGGCAACTCATGCTGAAGATGAAGCTGAGCGGCTGGGATACACTGGGGCGACCGCAAAGCTATTGGCAGGGTAGACGGCGGATTCCATATCAACCGTGGATGAGCAAAGAGGTGGAACCCGTTGAGGTGACGATGCCCAAGCAGCCGGGCCTGGCGATACTGCAATTCACTCTCGAGACTCCCTCTGGGGCGATACTGCATCGCAACTTCACGACATATCTGGTATCGGACGGAGCGAGTCCGCGAGAGGAGATGATCGAAGCCGGACGGCGGAAAATGAGGGTCGTCCGCTTCTCACCCAAGGATTTTGCTGAGGCCCGATGGTCGCTGAAGCAATGGAACGTGCTGGACGGGCTGAAGGTCAATGGTGCGGGGCACGGCTACTTTGAATACCGAGTGCCGTGGCCGAGAGGGCTCAGACCGGGACAGGTCGCCCAGGCAAGCTTCCGTTTCGAGGG
>Ga0209427_10006305_pt1 | contig 13554 bp, 10 predicted proteins | sample DeeMarSWOR136_30_FD_187465 | JGI IMG/M metagenome (GOLD analysis project Ga0209427, IMG submission 187465) | Marine sediment microbial communities from White Oak River estuary, North Carolina - WOR-1-36_30 (SPAdes) (version 2) | ecosystem: Environmental > Aquatic > Marine > Intertidal zone >... | reverse complement strand
TAGTAACTCAAATACTGTAGCGATTTCATTAACATATTCTTCTGGAGTTTCCTCTCGACCTATTTGATCTGGATGAGGATAGTCTCTTTGCATCCAGTAGGGCGGAGAGGTTATTATACAATCAATGAAATTCTCTGGTAAGATTTTGGCGACTTTTTTAATGTCTCCCAACATTACTTTGGGTATCCAGGTATCACCAAATCGATTGAACTTCTCAATGTTCTTTTTCACTTAATCCTCTCAGTAGTGTTGATCCATACCTTTTGCAGAATTGCTTTACTTGAGATGTTCTATTGGATTTATTCGAATGCTGCTATCAAAAATTTGAATAGTTCTAAGTAACTTTGTACACACTATTGTAGTTTGCCAATAAATAAAGGAGGGTTTCAATGTCAGGGTCTTATAGAATACCAACACCTGTTAATGAGCCCGTTTATAGTCATGCACCAGGAACACCAGAACGCGAAGAATTGAAAAAGAAAATCCAAGAGCTTAGGAGCAAAGAAATAGAGATTCCATTAATCATTGGTGGAGAACGAATCAAAACTGGTAATTTAGTTGAGATTAGACCACCCCATGATCATCAACATATCTTGGGACACTATCACCAAGCGGGAGAACCAGAAGCAAAACAAGCTATAGAAGCAACCTTGGAAGCGTGGAGGGAATGGAGTGAATTACCATGGGAAGATAGGGCTGCTGTTTTTTTAAAAGCTGCTGACTTGATATCAGGACCTCATCGCTCTTTAATAAACGCGAGCACAATGCTCGGGCAAAGTAAAAACGTTTTTCAGGCTGAAATCGATTCGGCATGTGAAGTTGCTGACTTTTTCCGATTCAATCCATATTATATGCAATTTATATATGATCAACAGCCATTTACAGCTCCAAATCAGTTGACACAAGTGGAATATCGTCCCTTAGAAGGATTTATCTTCGCAGTGAGCCCTTTCAACTTTACTTCAATTAACGCGAACTTACCGACAGCTCCAGCCCTTATGGGTAATGTTGTTGTGTTTAAACCAGCTTCTACCGCAGTCTATTCCGCATACTTCTTAATGGAAATTTTAGAAGAAGCGGGACTTCCTGCTGGAGTAATCAATTTCATTCCTGGAAGGGGGTCAAAAATAGGCCCTATCGTTTTGAAAGATCCGGATCTTGCAGGTGTCCATTTTACGGGAAGTACAAGCACTTTTCAATCGATGTGGCGCACTATAGGAGAAAATATTGAAAACTACAAAAGTTACCCACGCATCGTAGGCGAGACAGGAGGAAAAGATTTCGTTGTCGCTCACGAAAGTACTGATCTCCAAGAACTGATAGTGGCACTTCTCCGAGGCTCTTTCGAATACCAAGGGCAGAAATGCAGTGCAACTTCGCGTGCGTACATCCCTGATACTATATGGGAAGAAGTAAAGGAAAAATTAATTGAAGGAGTCAACAGTATGTCCATGGGAGGCGTTGAAGACTTCCGAAACTTTATGAATGCAGTAATTGACAAAGATTCATTTGATAGACTCAAAGGATATATTGAAGCTGTTAAAAATTCCCCTGTAGTTGAAATCATAGCAGGTGGCAACTATGACGATTCTAAGGGATATTTTATCCAACCTACAATCGTTCGTACAAATGATCCAGGGCACTTCTTAATGTGCGACGAATTATTCGGACCCATTCTTACCGTATACGTCTATCCAGCTGATCAATATATAGAAACGCTATTTTTATGCAATGAAACTTCGCCATATGGCCTTACAGGATCAGTTTTCGCCCGCAATAGAGATGCAATTGTTTTAGCAAGAAAAATTCTTCGTCATGCTGCAGGGAACTTTTACATCAATGACAAAACAACAGGGGCAGTAGTTGGACAGCAACCCTTCGGGGGCGGTCGTGCTTCGGGAACAAATGATAAAGCGGGTAGTTGGCTTAATCTTATCAGATGGGTTAGCACAAGATCTATTAAGGAAAATCTTCTACCACCAAAAGATTATAGATATCCTTTCATGGAATCTAAGTAAAACATTTTGAAGGATAAAATCAAATGGTGGTCTTATTACCCAATGGAAGTTATAATAAATGAGAGGCATCAGAAGAAAGGAAAAGGAGATCATTGAAAAAGAAGAAATGATTAAAATTCTTGAAACCGCTCAATACATTACAATCGCGATGTGCGAAGATAATGAACCATACCTTGCGATGCTTAGTCATGGCTATGACAGGGATCGTCACTGTATTTATTTTCATTGCGCTACTGATGGAAAAAAGATAGATATCCTCTCTAGCAACAATTTGGTGTGGGGACAGGCGTTAATTGATAAAGGCTATGTTCAAGGAGCTTGCGATCATCTATACGCAACAACACAGTTCAAGGGTAGAGTAACTTTTATCGAAGATAATGAAGAAAAAGTACATGCTCTAAAAACTATGATCAGAGCGTTGGACAACAATCCAGAGAAATTAATGGCTGAACAGATCACAGACAAATCAGTAGCAAGAGTCGGAGTCGGAAGAATCGACATCGAGTACATGTCCGGAAAAAAGGCCAATAAGGTAATAATCTCGCTCTAACATCCCAATATTTTAAATTTTTTTCAGCCTATAAGAAACTAAAAGACATCTTCTAAGAAATTTTAAGAAAATATTTCATTTTTGAATTAATAAGTTAAAATAACATCCACAAATTGAAAACCATAAGTCTGCTGATCAAAATGCCGATAAACTTAAGCCATGAAGCAATGCAAGCAAAAGAGAAATATGAAAACGCAACAACACTTCCTGAAAAAATTCGTACACTGCAGGAGTATATAGCACTGATTCCCGATCACAAGGGGACAGAAAAACTTAGAGCTATGCTCAAGACAAAACTTTCAAAATTGAAAGCAGAATCAGAAGAAGCACGTCTTAGAAGGAAAGGTACAGGTGTTCAATTTCATTTAAAGAAGGAAGGCGACGCGCAAATAGTGTTAGTCGGATTAGCTTCCTCGGGCAAAAGTTCATTGCTTGCTGTCTTGACGTCGGCCAAACCTGACATCGGAGTTCCAACACAAAAGTTGACACCAGGAATGATTGACTACGAAGGCGTACAAATTCAAGTTGTTGAAGTTCCAGCAATTTTCAAAGATGCTAATCAAAGTGTAATGGGGCGACAAGCTCTTGGTGCAGTTAGAAATGCGGATCTAATTATTTTGGTTATTGATCTAATGAGAGACCCTCTTAGGCAACTTAAACTCATATTGAATGAATTTGAACGCACTGGAATAAAACTAAACAAAACCCCTCCCCCTGTGGAAATCAAGAAAACAGGTTCAGGCGGCATCCAAATTATAGGCGATATACATCTCAGGAATGAAAGACAGGATGTTGTGCAGCTTCTCTTTGAGCACGGAATCCACAATGCCGTTGTAACGATCTCTGGAAAGATTAAACTTGAAGATATCGCCGAAGCACTTGATAGAAGCATCATTTACTTGAATGGTATTATTATTTGTACAAAGGGTGATGTAAAGGGATCTGCGGAGAATTTTGATAGATTGCAAAACAGTCCGATTGCAAAACGATTCCCGTTGATTGTACCCACTAGCGTTATGAATGAAGAAGGCATGAAAAATGTAAAGACTCTCCCTCCAAGAATATTTCACTCCCTAGGCTTGATTAGAGTCTATACGAAGGATGAAAAAGGTGTAGCCAGAAGACCCATGGTGCTTCGGCGAGGCGTCACAGTTCAAGATTTAACGAAAATGCTTCACAAAGATTTTTTTCAACACTTCAAGCATGCTAAGGTCTGGGGCACGTCGGTAAAACATTCAGGCGCACAAGTAGGACTTACACACACGCTAGAGGATGCGGATGTCATCCAAGTATATATAAAGTGAGAGTTCATGCAAATTAGAATTGTGATCGTCGAAATCACAGGTGAGATAAATCTAGGCTCAATTTGTCGTCTAATGAAGAATTTTGGTTTTGACGAACTTTATTTAGTAAACCCTCAATTAGATTTGGATAAATTATCAACTGCATATGGATTTGCAATGCACGCAAAAGAACTACTTAAAGATATCAAGGTTGTAACAAGTCTAGAAGAAGCATGCGCTAATGTTGAGACAATCATCGGAACCACTGCAATTGTTGCCAGTGCAATTTCGAACCCATTAAGAGTTCCGATTCCTCCTGAAGAACTTGAAAATATGATTGACCTGAGTGGAAAGACAGCAATCATATTTGGGCGCGAGGGAACAGGACTTACTAATGAAGAACTAAACAATTGCGATGTAGTTGTCACAATTCCATCGGATAGTGAATATCCAACACTGAATATCGCACAAGCCGCCGCTATTATTTTATATTCTATTTTTCGAGTAAAAAAAGGACGAAAGCACGCACGATTTCGGGCAGCAAGCCAAATTGAAAAAGATAAACTCTTTGAGTATTTCTCAATGTTATTGGAGAAAATTGGATTTATGGAAGCTAAACGTCCGATAGCAGAAAGAATATTCAGAAATATAATCGGAAGGGCTTTTATTTCTGGAAGAGAATGCCACACTTTGCTCGGTGTATTCCGAAAGCTGGTCTCTCTTTAACTATAGTATATTTGTGGGAATATGGTTTCTGAATAGTTATATATAGATATACGCGACATATGTGTTTCTGTTGAAATCAAGTGGGTGAGAATATATGCCCGAATGGAAAAGCGAAGAAATAGGTGTAACCATTACAATTGATTACAACCTGTGTACTGGTGTTGGTGAGTGCGTTGACAACTGTCCTGTCGAGGTATATGAATTAATTGATGGAAAGGCTGTTGCAACTAATATCGATGAGTGCACGGAGTGTTGCACTTGTGTCGTATCCTGTCCAAACGAGGCTATTAAGCATAGTTCATGCTAACTGAAAGCCTTGGCAGGTCATAGAAAATTCTTAAACCTCAAGCAATGCTTAATATCCAGGAAAGGTTTCCTTTTTTATTTTTGTATTAGGAACATTAAATTCTACTAAAAAGGTACCTATTTGTGATCTGCTGTTTCGAGAGAGTGTTTCTCTGGAACTATTTTTGCAAGTTTGTGAGATCATAATTTAGTTTTTAAACGAAAATGAGAATAAATTAGTGACAGGAGGGGATTTCTAATACTTCCGATGAGGATTCCATAGCTTTTATCTATTGTGTATATAACTCATATAATAAATGCGAAACCATTTGCTTGATTTCAAGAGGCTGTTCAATATGGAAACGAAAGATTTTGACCTTTATATGACAGATATTGATTATGTAAAGGCTGAAAAGCCCATAGTTCGAATTTTTGGCAGAACATCTGAAGGCGTTCCTATATTGCTCCAAATTGATGATTTTCTGCCTTACATCTTCATACCTCTTGAGAAGAAAAAACAATTGGAAAAATGCGTTCAGGAAAATCAACTACTTAAGGAATGGCTGATTTCAACTGAGAAACTCTACAAAATTAAGTATGACGGTGGCGAAAAAATTGCACTGCTCAAGTGCACCGGCAAGTTCCCATGGGAAGTACCAAAAATTCGTGAACTTCTTGAAAAAAATGACATCGAGCATTTTGAGTCAGATATTCCTTTCGTCAAACGCTTCTTAATCGACACTGGACTCCGCGGACTTAATGTGCTTCATGTCAGTTCCGCAACTCAAGACCAGGAAAAGGCTGGAGGTTATATCCTCAAATCTCAAACAGAACATATCCATCCTTCAGATATCGACCCATTGCGTTTCAGAAAACTCATGCATCTGGCTCTTGATATTGAGGTCGATGATCGTGGTGTTGTTGAAGTTGAAGAACTAAAGAAATTACAGCGCCGGATCATTGCAATTTCGGTGTGTTGGGGCATAAGCCAAGATAATTATGAGACCCGTGTCATTTATTTGAAGGAAGACTCAGATAACGATGAGAAACGACTATTAAATGAATTTTTCACCATTTTTAGGGAAATTCAACCAGATGTTGTAATTGGCTATAATACCGATGCCTTTGATTTTCCATACATCATTGACCGCGCAAAGAAATTAAAAATATCTACTACCCCTCTGTCTTTGCTTGATAATGATACATTCCGTTATTCCGGGAGATTAAGAGCTCACCGAATGAGAGGGCGTATTATTTGTGATATAATAAAGAAAATTGGCAGAATCACTACTGAATCGGGACGTAGAGGTCTTGGGGATGTTGCTCAAAAAATACTTGGAACATCTAAAATTGAACTTAAAGAATCTGTTGGACAACTATGGACAAAAAGTGTTTTAGAAAACGATAAAGAGTCCTTGAAGACCTTTACCAACTATTCTGAAACAGATTCAATACTTGCCTATAAACTCTGGTGGGAGTTAGAACTAGAAAATATTTTAGAGCTTACTCGAATTGTCGGATTTCCACCTGCAGAAGCTATGTACGCAACCGAAAGAAACCAAGGTGAACTTGAACTCATGCGTAAATGTGTTCAGAGAAATGTTCTCATTCCTAACAGTTCTGTACCTGATGAAACGCGTCAAAGACAAAAAATGAAAGAAGAAGACGGCCTAAAGGGCGGTATGGTAATAGACCCCAAGGGAACTTTTTTCAAAGATGTGGTGATTCTCGATTTTCGATCTCTGTATCCTTCGATCATAATTTCTTACAACGTAGGAGGCGAAACATTCCGAAGCAAACCTGATGGCACGTTCGAATTCACAAAGAAATTAAAGTCAACAATCGCTGAGATGGAAGAATATATTCTTTCTTACAGATTCGAACTAAAAGAAAAGAAAAAGGAGTTAGAAAAAAAACTTAATGAAATGAAACTTGAAAAGAAGGCTAAGACTGATGAATATCGTAATTTACAAGAAGATCTTAAGAATATTGATCGCCGGCAATCTATGCTTAAACTAGTTGCAAATGCATTATATGGTACTATCGGATCAATTTTCGGCAGATTTTACATACTCCATGTTGCTAAGGCCATTACTTCGCTCGGACGTCAACATCTTACAAATCTTGTAGAACTTATTAAGCAATACAACGAAAAAAATGGAACTCATTTTGATGTCGTTTATGGAGACACTGATAGCATTTTCGTTGATTTTAGCAACGATAAATCATTTGAACAGCTTTATAACCTTACAATGCGATCAAAAAAAGAAAAAATATCTCACAAGGAACTAAAATCTGTAGAAAAAGATACCTATACAAGTATTGATCATTTGCTAGACTTTCTTGGTTCTAAATTGCCTGAAGGAATGCAACTCGAACTTGATGATATAGCATTTCGGATTGCATTTCAGGCTGAACGAAAAAAAGCTTATGGCTATGTAAGTGCTCTAAGCGGTGAACTGAAGGTCAAAGGTTTTGAAGCGATTCGAGGAGATTGGACAGAATTCGCGAAAAGAGTTCAACTTAATGTGATTGATATTCTCCTTCGTAGTAGTGAGACCGAGGCTTTGGAGAAAGCAAAACAATTTGTTTTGAAAGAGTGTCGTACCCTTTTAGAAAGCCCAATCGAAGTTATAAAAAATGATCTGATTCAATACGCTCCTATTAGTAAAGCGCCAAAAAATTATAAATCAATCACACCAGCTGTTGGCGCATTTTTGCATTATTGTAATACATATGGCCTTGATCCTGAAAAAGAGTGGCGAAAGATTTCAAAATTTCCTTATATCGTTCTCAAGGGCGATGGGCCTCAATATAAGCGCGCTAGACATCCGAAACTGATAGATGGTGCAGAAATAGACAGAGAACAATATATAAATGAAGTTTTAGGTGCGGCATCAAAATTTGGAGTTGAAGTTAGTCTTGATGAGATACGAGGGAAGGGGAAAAAAACAACACTTTTTGATTTTGTATGAAAATATACATTAAATCATCTTACGTAACATTACCACATCTTCAAGAGTCTGACTTTTTGTCACGCCACAATTAGTGAACCCGAGCTTTTCATAGAAAACTTGAGCACCTTCATTTGTTGGACGAACATAAAGAAAAACAGAACTGCATCCATTCGTTTTCAAAAATTCACATGCTTCCTGCACAAGCATTGAACCAATACCATGTCCTCTAAATCCCTCTCTAACGGAAAGTGAGTTAATATAACCCTCATTGGATCTTGTCGATGCATTTATACATCCAATTATGTGTCCCTGACTTGATCGTGCTACAAACCACTGACAAGGACGCTGTTGACCATCGATATAACAATCTATTTCTAAGGTGTCTAATGAACTCAAAGTATCAAATGAGTTTTTTAAAATTGCTCTTAGGCCTATTCTATCGTCATCATCCGCCTGTTTTATCTCAATGTTCATTCTTATCAACCTTTATTCTATCATCGTCATTACAATAGCGTCTTTTCCGTCTCCATAATAGTTTCGCAGAATGTGTACATAGTTGAAACCTAGTTTACGATACATTTCCCTTGCAGCCTTATTTGTCATTTTCACTTCTAATCGAAAATTTGTAGCACCAGCATTTTTTAATTGTTTAATAAGTTCTTTAATAAGTTCTAAACCTATACCTAGACGTCTATTATTTGGATGAACCGCAACGGAGATTATATGTCCCATGGGGCCTTCTTTAGTCAATTTGATAACTCCAATACAGTACCCGACAACAGCGTCCTCAACAGTTTCTTGTGCGACTAAAAAACAATAATTTTGAAACTGCCCTAACAAGTCTAAATGTTGCGCAGTATACCTTTCATCCGATGAAAAACATAATTCTTCAATTTCATAAATTGAAGCGAGATCTTCTTCACGGTATCGTCGTATGAGTAGTATAGAGCCATCATTAAGTTTTGACTCAGCTGCGTCATTCCCATCCCTTTGTATTAGATTCATATTTATTAGCAAACCCCTTTAAATACATGCACACGAATTTATAGGACTCTGTTTCTACTCGTTTAATCGTTTCTAGTAGTCTTTCAGCGTAAATCTTGTCTTCAACGTTTTGTTCTAAAGATAGTTACTCAATAAAACACATTTTATATGCCAAGTAGATCATGACCTAGCGAACAAATCGTTCTCTAAAAAATCCTATAAGCATAATTACTTAAAGTTCTCGGTCATATTTCCTGTATCAAACTGTACATCATTCTCGAATTCTATAGGACATTCACCGCGAAGCACTTCTAGATTATCGCTGTGTAATATAACGTAAAGAAGAGTATCAAATAATAAATGACGCAAAATATCCCAGGCTCGCGAAAAAGAGAAAGCGTAATCTGAATTTAGAATTAAAAAAGACTTTTTCAATACACATATAAAGCCTTAAAGCCTTCCGTGCCTCACTTAATATCATTTCCTCATCTTTATTTGGTATTTGTGTATAGGTGAATACGTTGGATGCGTTTTCAATTGACAAAATTAAAGCAAGATGGATTCTTGACTCACGAGGAAACCCTACCGTTGAAGTTGATGTGATTACACAGAATGGATCATTCGGAAGGGGCGCAGTTCCCTCGGGAGCCTCCACCGGTCAATACGAGGCAGTTGAATTACGTGATCAAGAGCAAGCGTTCGGTGGAAAAGGGGTTCGGAAGGCAGTAAACAACATCAAAGAAATTATAGCACCTAAACTTGAAGGTATGGACGTGAGAGAGCAGAATATTATCGATCAAAAAATGATAGAGCTAGATGGATCCGAAAACAAAGGAAATCTGGGCGCGAATGCAATACTCGCCATTTCTATTGCAATCAGCCGCGTTGCAGCACAAATATCCTCTAAACCACTCTATGCCTACCTCAGAGAACTCATCCAGCCTTCTAGCTCCAAAAACAAGGATAAATTCTTATTACCTACACCACTCTCTAATATTATCAATGGGGGAGACCATGCTGGTAATAAGTTAGCAATTCAAGAATTTATGATCATGCCCATCAACTTCAAAACGTTCAGAAGAGCAATTCAAGCTGTAAGCGAAATATATCATAAACTTAAAGCTGTACTCACAAAAAAATACGGCCCAATAGCCCGAAACGTAGGAGATGAAGGTGGTATGGCACCGCCCATGACTTTTACCACAGAAGCAATGGATTCCCTTGTTATTGCGATCGAAGAAGCGGGTTATAGCCTTAAATCTGATTTTCGCTTAGCTATGGATGCAGCGGCAAGCGAATTCTTTAGAGATAATGTATATCACATCGATGAAAAAGAACTTACGACCATGGAGCTCCTCGATTATTATTCAGAGCTTATGCAAGCATATCCTATAGCTAGCCTCGAAGATCCTTTCGAGGAAAATGACTACAATAGTTTTAGTACACTTACTAGAGTAACACCTTCTCTTCAAGTTGTTACCGATGATCTCACTGTTACAAATTTAGAGCGTCTTCAAAATGCTATAGATCTTGCTGCTGGAAATTGCCTCCTCTTGAAAGTAAATCAAATTGGAACACTTTCTGAGGCTATTGCTGCAGCTAAACTGGCATTTAAGAATAACTGGGGCGTTGTTGTTAGCCATCGTTCTGGAGAAACAGAAGATTCTTTCATCGCTGATCTCGCTGTTGCGCTCTCGTGCGGTCAAATCAAAACAGGTGCACCAGGCAGAACAGATCGGACTTCTAAGTACAATCAATTGCTGCGTATCGAAGATGACCTCAACAATAACGGCGAATACGCAGGTCAAAATTATAGGACAGCCTATGAAAAGTATCACTAGTTTTCGCTATCTAAGCGTTTAGGTTTTCTTTTAGATCGATACACCTCTATAGAAAAAAAGAAGGAAATATATATATTGCATCGATCGATTTCGTATCTTAAGAATAAAAGAAATCAGATAGGTATTTTGAAGTGTTAAAATATCAAAACGAAAACATAAATTTTTGGAAATCAGGTTTTCAACGAATAAAAACAAATAATGGTAATGATAGAAGATGATAGACTCTCAAATGTTAGGAAACCATAGTTTTGGCTTAGACCATCAAGAATTGTGTGTGGCCCTATCACGATTCTATTCCGCAGTTGAACGCGTAAAAAAACAACTCACATCGCCTGCACGATGTACAACATCTGAACGTAAGTCTTTTTCCGTTAAATTCCCTATCCTTAAACTCTACCCGCTTTTTGAAAACGTCGCAAAGTATAGGTCGAAATTTCCTGAACTTACACTTCATGAAGTAGTTTTAGCGTGGCAAACAGTGTTCTGGATGGCTGAACATCATCAACTCAATACAATCTTCGAGTATTTTTTTAAGGCGTATAGAGTTCTTAAGTCATTTTACGAATCGTTCAACAAGTAAATCTTTTTATTTTTCTGTTAACGAAAAAATTAGACTTCATAAACTGGGAGTTGTGTTCTTAAGAGACTATAGAGTTTAATATCTGGTTCTTTTTCACGATTGACGGCCTGTAAACCTTGAACAAGTTCCTCAAACGTTAAATGATCAGCAATAATTTCCCAAAGCTCTTGATCATCGTCGATTTTTATTTTTTGAGCAACATTGTTAGGTAATAAAAGCATACCACCATTAGCCGAAATTGTTTTCGCCATCGTCGTTACAAGCATCTCCCGAAGTAGCATCCATAGTTCTTTTCCTTGAGCAACGGCTAGTAATCTCGCAAGAGATAGAGATACAGAAAGAATTGCATTCATACCTAACTGGCCCTTTCTTTGCATGATAGCAATTTTTTGTGAATCTAATGCATTTTCGCGGATTTTACCTCGTTTTGTTGCTGTTTCTAGTTCTAAACGAAGCAAAGTACGATCAATATCTAATAGAGAGAGATCGAGGACTTTTTTCCCGATAAATACAGGTGCTATAATCTTTTCTACGTTTTCTACTGCGTTTAGACAGCCTTTTCCTTCGAAACGCTTCGATCTTTCGTAAGTCTTAAGAAGATTTAGGTTTTGTTTGCTTTCTATTTCTTGGAGACTAATTTTGTCTTTAAACACAAAGTTACCGTCACTAGTAGGCTTAAAGAGTTCAGGATAGTTTTCAGCGATGCTTGAGGTAGGTATAGTTTCATCAACAAGATGAATTGCCTCACCCGTTCCTGCACTGGTTCCAAGTGGGGTTGCACCTGTTGCTGTGTATTTTCGAATATCACCTGGTATTGCCATAGCGCTCGTGACACCCACTGTGGGTACACCTGCGTTTGTTGGCTCCTCATATGGATCTATGTCCATAATAGTTAATTCTGAAAAGAATTCTTTTGCCAAAGTATTCATATTTGTAGAATTCTTGTCTTTTAAGGCCCTGCTTATCTTCGCATACTTCGTAAAGAGTTTAGTTATTGCGTTATATTTGAATAATCTCTCTGTATTCGCTCCACCGCCGGCTTTAAGGCCAATTGCTGAACATGAAAGTGCTATATGGGCTTCAATATCATCATTCGGAGATTTTGAACGATGAGAAGGCACCACGTACAATCCTTTTCCCAGAGCTACCATTATTGCAAGGATACATTCAGAAAGGGTGCCGATTTGGTTGATTTTAATCAGCGCAGAGTTAATCTCTTTTCTGTCCGCAGCAGCCTCGATGCTTGTGTCATTCGTGGTGATATTGTCATCCCCTATAATGAAGATTATATCGTTAAGACGATGCATCATCTTTCTCCAAGCTTCTTTGTCGTGTTCATCGAAGGGATCTTCAATACTTATAATGGGAATCCCTTCCGCAATAGCTTTGATATAGATCTCTAGGAGTTCGTCGTTAGTCATTACTATACGCTCTGGATCTCTCCAGAATAGATATATACCGATCGCGGCAGGCTGATTATAATCTTTCCTATATGCTATGGACAATTCGCTAGCGGCAGGATCAAGTGCTATTGCAACATCGATGCCAGGACGATAGCCACATTGCTCGATGGTTTTTAATGCCATTCTCCAAAGAGTCAACGAAGGGACCTCGTCATCAGGATTCTTAGAGATATATGGAGCTATACCGCCCTCAAGTCCTATACCCATCACTCGACAGCCCTCTGTCGAATCAATAAGTTGTTGTAGACGTGTTTGAAGTGTAACAGTTATCTCTTGTGCTTCTTCGTAATTTCTTGCAGTGAGAGGAACAAACATCATTTCTTGAAGTGAAATATTCGATTCTGGATATTGTTTCTCCGTGTGTCGTCCTCCCATACCACAGTTACGAAACTGCCAAGGTGCTTTCAGGATTATATCATCGTATTGAATTTCTTGGAGTCGATTTTTAACCATTTGCGTTTTGATCTCGCTAGCAATTGTAGCCCAGGGAGAAGATATAGTTATTTTATCTGCTAATTCCTTAGCTACTTTTTCTCTTTCTTCAAATTCTTTGAATTTGCCAGGATCTGCAACCTTATAATCCAAAAAAGTTACTGCACCAATTCCAAAAAACCAACGCCCTAAATAAATAGTTAAGGCTGCGAATGATGGAAAAATATTACAGAATATTATTAGTCCTAAAACTAGGAAGATTATTGAAAAGGGGAGTGCTATTCGGGCGGCATTACGACTCGCACGTGGTCCAGAAGCTGCTACTGCCAAATTGAAAGGATTATCTGGATAGTATGTTAATCCCTCGCGCTTTATACCATCAAATTTTCCAAAGGAGATCTTAAACATCATGCTGATGTTGTATAGAAGGCGTTG
>Ga0209427_10006304_pt1 | contig 13556 bp, 11 predicted proteins | sample DeeMarSWOR136_30_FD_187465 | JGI IMG/M metagenome (GOLD analysis project Ga0209427, IMG submission 187465) | Marine sediment microbial communities from White Oak River estuary, North Carolina - WOR-1-36_30 (SPAdes) (version 2) | ecosystem: Environmental > Aquatic > Marine > Intertidal zone >... | reverse complement strand
TCTGGTGCGCGATCTCTGATTTTTCTTCAGCAGAATCTACAGTAACTTCAGCAGAACCTACGGTAACGTTTGCTTCTTCGTCATCTCCGATGGCTCCGTTTGTTTCTCGGGGTTCAACTACTGGCTCTTCAACTCCATCAAAAACTCTATACATGTTCAGGGTAACTGGTAGAGCAAGCAGATTTTTTGTTTTGCTAAATAGGAACGCTTTGTGGTCATACAATGCTGTGGAGCTTGACCATCCGCCTTCAACTATGTATTTCGCTATTTCTTTCGGTGCAGTAAAGTCTGTGACATCAAAAAGTGAAAGCTTCAATGCGCTGTCTTGCATGCCTACCCCGATAATGTGGTTTTCGTCGTATGGGTGAAGATAGCTTGAGTATCCGGGTATCTTTAGGTATCCCAGAACTTTCGGTTGAGTAGGGTCAGATGCATCAATTACAAAAAACGGATCGATTTGTCTGAATGTTACCATGTAGACTTTGTCGCCCATGAATCTTGTTGAGTAGATGCTTTCGTCAGGAGCAATATTCTCCAGTTTTCCACGAATGTTTAAGTCCATGTCTAAAATGAACAGGTTATTTGTAGATTCGCTGCTGAATGTTTCATCTGTCCATCGGCTGTTCCACTCTGTTGTTGCTATCCGGAAGTAGCCATCATGTTCATCCATGCTAAACTGGTTAAGAACAAAGCCTGGAACCGACCCCTCGGCTTCAACCACTATCTTTTGTTTGTCCAGTTTTACTCTGTAAATCAGCGTTTCTTGTCTTGATTCTTCTGCGCTTTCACTTCCTAGCAGCCAATTGCTTGTGTCAGGGGCAATCAAATACATATTCTTTAATGAAACATACAGATTGGTGGTTTGGCTTGTCAAGAACACTTCATAAGTTGGCTCGGCACCATCATTTACTGTGTTTACCGCAATTATTGTTGTCAAGAAGTAGTACTGGTCTGCAATGTCAATGTAATGTATTTCGTCGGCTTCTACCTCTTTAACCTTGTCACCTGCGATCACCGGCAAAACCACATCTACACCTGTTTCCTTGTTGTAGTTTGGTTGAGTGGCCAGCTGGTTTGTAACCATGTAAACATAATCTCCGATCATCCGTGAACCTGACAATGTTCCGTTCAATTTCACCGTTCTTGAGAGAACAGGACTAGCTTTGTCTGTAATATCATAGACCTTCAAGAATACCTCGTCAATGTAAATGTAGGGCAAAACAGGTGCGTCATCTATAGGTTCGTCATCTGGGGTAATGGTTTTGTTTTCCACATTTGAGCTTTCAGTGTCTTCCCAGTCTTGCGAATTAGCATATTCTCTGATTCCAAAAAATGGTTGGTCTGCTAAAACCACAAGCTTATTGTTGTTCACATAAATTTTTGCGCCATAGGTCTGATCTAAAGTTATCTTTGAGAGCAGACGGGCTTGGTTGGGTGGATAAGCTTTCAAAATATAAATCGCTGATTCTGAGACCACATACAAATATTCACCATCAGTTTTCACTATATCAGCCTCATCAACGCCTTGCACTTGAATATTAGTTGCTGAATAATCTGAAACAGTTAATGTTGTTGGAGCACTTTGACCATCGGCTTCAGCAACATCCATGGCGGCTGGACTTTCAGCTCTAGTGTTTTTCAGCGCATCCCAAGCATAAGTGTTCTGGTTTGCAATTTGCATATTTGTGGAAACAAAATTCTCAAATTCTTCGAAGCTTGAAAAAGTTTTGAGTACTGAAAACGTTGGTACAATTGTATCCGGTTCAATACCATAATTGTATATTGATGCTGCGAGTACGGCAACTAATATCACTGCTGTAATACCGTAAGTAAGCGTTTTTTTCTTAATTTCTCTCTGCATTCTTAAGTCCCTACCAATATTTGCTCTTTTGGGGTATATTATCCCAAGCCTTAGAACATAATGTTCCAGAGACTAGAACAAACCTAAAAGGGTTTCAACCGCCAAAATCGAATTGCTTCATACCAGAATACAACCGAAACAATGGCTCCAAAGGCGATAATGAACAGGCTTCCTCTTGTTAAATTTTCTAGAAACAACGTAAGATATGTTGCATAAAATGCTGACGAGAACAAGGCATAAAAAAAGTATCTTGGAAACATAAGTCGCCCCAGTTTGATGAAATGTCTAAGAACACCGATTTTAACTTCACTAACAAGTGCATAGTTTCCCCCGACTTCCTGTTTTTCAACCAAACCAATATTAATCAGTTGCTCAAGATGGTGGTGTGCTACGCTTGGACTACTAAATCTGAGGGCTTTTTCAACTTCTCGAACACTCATGGGCCGACCGGTTTTCAAAAGGAGCCAGTAAACTTTCCAAGCTTTCCCTCGTAGTTTATAATCAAATTCCGACTCATCATTTGTATTCAACTATAATCATTTCCTTAGATGATGTTCATTGGAAGGAAGTTTACACATTATCATTACATATACAATATCAAAAGCTGATAAGCCTTTTAAGTCCACATTTTAGAACACCTGCATACATTTGTGTTTAGTGCGCACGCGATCTAGCATCAATTAATATCTTGACCACAAACCATAGAAAAATTGCACAACAAAATTGTGAGCCGTGTGAGATGTTTTCTTGAATAAAGAAGATTATCCATAAGAATCACTTTACTCAAAAGGTTTGACACCAGAGAAGTGTTTAAAGATCCACCAGTCAAGGCAAAGTATAGTGGTCCTTGTCCAATCTTAAAAGAAGGTCAGGCATTCGATGTTGATGATAGTATACCGAGAGGTTTTTGCCCCTACACTTGAAACGTAGTTTTCCCATTTATCGTGATACTGAGATTCAACGGTAATTGTTTTGAATGTTATGAAGAGCTTGCAGTTGTTGTTGGATGCTGCCCCGACGGATTGAAACCAGTGGTATTCAAAATAGAGCTAAAATGATAGGCATCTAAGCGCGCATCATTTTAATGTATAGTAAGATTTAATATACTCTTCCAGAATTCCACTTTGAAAGCCCATCATAGATGGCGAATTCACAGTAATATGAAGATTTTAGACTGGAGACCTATTACTTGTTTAATGAAAAAATTCGAGTGTCACTTTTGGGTCTAAGTTTTCTGTTCCTTTTACTAGTTTCTTCAGTTTCAAATACATTATTCCTGAATTCGTTAGGTGTTTTATATCAAAATCAGATTTTACTTTTTTCAATGATTTTCATGAACAATGTAATTGTTATTTCTCTAATAATCTTAGGAATGACCTTTTATGTAAACTTAGTTACTTTGGGTTTCTTTAAAAATGAGAAATATCCCAACGTAATAATTGATAATCCTCGAATTTTTGCTCTTATTTTCTTGTTTATTGTTCTTTTCTTTGGTGTATTAAGAGGTGTCAACCATTTTTTTGGAACAATTGCTATTGAGCTTCTTCCAATAATATTTCTGTTAAATACTCCGATAGGAATAGTCGAGGGGTACGGTGTTTTTTTGGCAATTGAAAAAATATTACACAGGAAACTTACTCTAAGAAATCTAATTTACATCTTTGTAATATTTAGCATTGCTGCTTTAATAGAGGTCTGTATGATAACAATCATAGACTAATTGTCGGTAATGGTTATCCATTACTGCTCTCGCGCCTTTAAACAGAGTTAAGTTGGAAATCTGTTAATGATGCTACATATTCGATCGATTCTTTAAAAATTGCTTTATCATTAAGATACTCTTCGGAGTTTCTGTGTGTTATTAGAATCCATTCTTTCATCTTTCGACCCCTTGGCTGAAAAGAAGTGTAATCCTCCTTTTTTAGCAGTTCTTTTACTCTGGTTTCAGGAAGTTTTACGCAGACTCCATCCATGTATAGAGAAGCGAAAAGTTTGCCTCCAACATAATAGGCGGGATATCCAAACATCTTTCCAGGCTTTACGTAATAATTATCTAACAAAATGGTGTCAAGAATCTCTTTGTATTTGGGATTATATTGAACTAGACTCATTTTATTCAACCTATTCGACTCTATCAAGAGATAGAGGCTTTCTTATCTAAGTTTTCTATTTGATCGTGTGTGGAAAATGAACTCGCCTTATGAGATGTGCAAACATAATTAGTCGATTACAAGTTTGATATTCTATAATTTAACTGATTAAGCGCGCAAATCATGAAAGAATAGTGTTTGCTGAGGCTCCTGCACAGGATGAGTTGAGGAATTAAAAAATGAAACAGCCGCGACAGCTATCGCTTTTTTGAGTTTCATTTTTCTGTACAGGAGCAACTCATCCTAATATTTATCAGGTGAAAAGAAAAGGGTTTTTGTCAAGAAAAATTGACCAAAGTTAGTCAAAAAAACTTGATCAAACCTATCACCTATTTAGTAACATCTTTCTCTCCAATAAGAAAAAATTGAATAGATTTTCGTCAAAGAAAACATGAAAAATATAACTTTTCCAGATTATCACGGCCAAATACCATACGTGCGCGTTGTTTGACCGAAGTATAAATAAAAGAAGCATAATACTTGTAATTGGAGCGTGATTGTATGGGAACGAAAGGAAGAGAAATAGTCGATATGGATGTAAACAAATTACTGAAGCTGCTTAACAGGGCATTTGCAGACGAGTGGTTAGCCTATTATCAATACTGGATAGGTGCAAAAGTTGTCAAAGGTCCTATGCGAGGACATGTCGCCTCAGAACTTGAAGAGCATGCTGGGGAAGAACTTGAACATGCTGGAATGCTTACTGAGAGGATAATTCAGCTGGGTGGAACGCCAATTCTTAAACCAGAAGATTGGTATAAATTGAGAAACTGCGGATATGAAACACCAGAAGACCCCCATGTTAGAGTAGTATTGAAACAGAACATAAAAGGCGAACAATGTGCAATCGACGTTTACAAAAAGCTTCTTGAAATGGTCAAAGACAAAGATCCAATTACGTACGCCATGATACTCAACATCCTTAAAGACGAAGTGGAACACGAAGAAGATCTGGAAGCGATATTAGAAGATATGAAATCTATGAAATAGAATAACAATTGATTTCGATTACTGACAAAACGTTTCTCCCTTTTTTTTAATTTAACTTACGTTTCAGCGTGCTTATTTACACTTATCCCTGTGTCATTTGTTGGAGTTTGTTCAGGTTGAGGTTTTGGTTTGAAAACACAGACTCCAAGCCAATTTCTAATCCAAGACTGGCAATAGCCGTCAACATTGTTTACGCAGTTGTCTTGACTACATCTTATTTTGCGCCGCACTTGTTACTCTCCAAAACAACGAGAGTTTAATAGGAAAACACCAGTTTTAATCCTTTCTTTTTCGGATTTCTATTGCGCGCACGTTACCCCAAACATAAACCCAATTTTAGCTTGGTTTGCAGATTGATTTCTTTTCTACCATCTCTATCAGTTTTGTAAGCATTTTCTCATCAATTTCTTTTAAGGTTGGGATTTTTATATGCCTCATTGTTTTACCCGTTCCCTCAAACAAAATTATCTCATCTCTATTTAATCCGCTAATTGAAAAACCAACATTAACATGATTCTTCAACGCCACAATATAGAATTTACCTCCTGCAAATGTTGGAACACCCCACCGCATTTTTTCTTCGACACCTGGAATAGCTTTTTGAAAAATATCTCTTATCTTTTTTAGAATTTCTTTTTGCGGTGACTTTTGCTTTTCTATATACTCATTCACCTGCGTATCCATTCCATTTCATCCTCCATGGATTAATGAATTGAATTTGGAAATTCATTATGTATCGGGATCGCACAAATAACATTTACCATTATGAATGCGCGCGCGCATAATAACGCGCACAAACAAACAAGCTTTTTAAAGGGTATTTGATGCAAAATTTTTCTTCATAAAAGATGTAGTTGTAATTTGGTTGTAAACTTCATAATCTTTTAGAAAAGCCGAAGGAATTTATGGTTGAGGAAAAGGCTTTGGGATCTCCTGAAAATATTGGAAATTTGCTTTATTGCTCTAGTGTGATAGAAAGAAAAACCTATGAAATGTATTATGAACTCAGTCAAAAATTTTGTCAGCCCATTATTCAACCGATGTTAGTGAAGATAGCTCAGGATAGTCTGAAACACTGCAATTTGTTTGAAGAAATCAGTAAAGAGTTAATCAATAAACCCCCAGCTGAAAAACTTTGCAAACGAAGCTTTGGAGAAACCTGGAATCACATTGAGGAAATAACCAAACATATAAAATCAAAAGAATCTATGAGCCAAAAAGACTTTTTTGAAATCATTAATCGATTAGCATATGTTGAACACAATCTCGGCGAAGAATATTCAACACTTGAGAAAGTGAAGATGTTGAGCTATATGAGTGAGGAGATCTCAGAAAATTATGGAACTGATCTTAATTCACGAAATGAAGTTTTGAACTCCATAATCGATGACGAAAAACAGCATGCAAATTCCCTTTTTGAGATATATGAAATATTAAAGAAAAACAGCAAAAACCCAGATTCCCATCCAGAATTTAAATATCAAAATCCAGATGCATGGCTAACACCAAGTCAAAGCCAAAAAAAGGAAAACATAACAGGATAGGACCAGCCTAAACGCCAATATCCCCCTCAAACTTTCTAAAAGTTTTTATCCACTTTTTCAGAGTTTCGAAATATCAATATTGGATATATTTCTTTTATAGAAAACAGGCTTATATTGAATCTTAAGGCACAATTTATTGGGATAAAAGATGTCAGCAACAAAGCGTTCATCTAAGGACTTTCAGTTATATCTGAGAGCATTATTATGCAATGAGGGCCCAAAAGTTAAATATCAAAATCCTGACGGTTGGCGAGGAAACCTATTTTACAGATAAGTCCAAAAAGGCAAATATAGCGCAAAGAGATTCTTAAGAGAGACTGGATCGATAACTTCAGGTGCAATTTAAAATAGAATTCATTTGGATACTGAAAGAAATTAATTATTGGATGGTCTAGCTTTTCTTAAATTTTTGATTTCTTGATAGTTTTAGAGCGTTTTTCATTCTAATTTAGGTGTTTGAGTCAATCTTTTCATCCTTAAAAAAATTTTCAAGAATATAGCTTTGCTCAGAAAAAACGTTGTCAATATGCAACCTATTTCTTATCAATAAAAATTTCTTTTTATCAAGTTTTCCCGAAATCAAGAGTTGCCGTAGCTGTTTCAGTTCCTTGTCTAAATCTGATTCACACTTTCTTTTGTAATAAAAGTAAATTGAAGCTACAGATATTGCTAATGTAACCATTGGCAAAACCGCTAAAGACAGTTGACTTATGCTCATGCTTTAACAATCTGAGCAAAAAACGATAAAGAAGTTATGAACTTCCATAGGTATTCTAAAGTTGAATCCAAAAGAACAAACTAAACGTCCGAGTGAGTTAATTTGTGAGCGCGCCCCGACACTACCTTTTTTGTTATACAATTGAAGAAGAATGGACTGGAAAACGCGCGCGAAAACAGTGAATATTCCGAAAAAATCACAGAAACATAATAACGCGCGTATTGAAACGTCGTATTTCGATTTTTGATATGTTTTGCCGACAGAAACTCCCCTTATATCACGAATAACTGCGTTATATCATAATAGAGGAAATAACATGGGTTTTGGTTCAGCCTTTAGTAAAAAAGCAAAAATGCAAAAGTTAATTGGAAATTATGTTAAGCGTAGAATCCAAGAAAGAACTGCTTTTACCCAACAGATAAACTGGCTTGACACTCAGTTACATGACAAAAAGATTGATCAAGATACTTATGAGCGATTTAGAGAAATTCTAGAGATTAAAGATTTAGAGAAACAACAAGAAGGCTGGTCTAAGATACAAAACAAATTTCGTAATCCTCTGAATTCCTAAACTAAAAGAATGGGTACGTATAACCTCGCATATTTGCGCAAGAATGTTCTCATTCAACACCTTTATTATTACTAGTCAAAAAAATCAAAATTGAGACCAGGCTTTTATAAGAATCATGTTGCACTCGCGCACTGCCCATTATCCCCATAAATATTGATGCAACCATATCCTAGATTGTTGACTGCCCATTGTCCTAAACGTGGAAAGATTCGCACGCACTAATACAATGCCTCAGTGTAATATCTATTGTTTGCAGTCTTCTTTATTTTACCAAGATGGTCTCCAGCAAAGTAATGCAACCATGACTCCTCCGCCATATCCATACTCGCTTCCTCAACTGTTACAGCCCTATCTCTTGAAGTTGCTCCTGCACTCTCAAGTTTATGAATTATTCTTTGCTGCATCTTAAATTGGATCCCAGACATAGCCAAATCTTATCTCCCCTCCTTGAAATGAAGGTCTATCAACTTACTATACATCTTGCCACTAATTAACCTAACCCCCGCTTAAACACAAAAAACAGCAACCTTAGATCATTTTTCAGTTCTTAGAGCCTATATAGAAGGAAAGGAGTCCCTCATTCTCCTGGAGAACCAATTTGGGTGCTAGCACATACTCAAATCTGCTTTCAACCAGCATGGATGCAAAATATACGTTCATATGAACTCCCATTCACAATAAGGGTCTCCCATCCCTACGCATCTCGTTTCTTTGACATGCAGATTCTTGATAGCAGAGAAAAAACCATTGAGAAAGCCAGTGGTGAAACAGCATTGAGGCTCCTTCTGTTTAGTCGACATCAAGTTCAGAACCAAACTTTCGCAGTTGCCCTCTATCCTAACCGACTGATCTAATGTCACCTTTCCTACCTTAAGATAATTCAGGAGATTACTAAGACGCTCCACCGCCTCATTCTCTCCAAGTCCTGCATCCAATAGACCTTTGCCAACATTCTTTCCCGCCCTTGCTCCTCCAAGCCTAAGCGCCATCCGATACCGCTCTCCTGAGGGAGCGAGATAGAAGGAACAACGAATATCAACATCGCTACCTAACCTCGGTCTGGACACAAGAGGCTTTCCTTCAAGCAGAAATCCCATGAGGCGCTGTGTTAACTGTTCATATATCTCCTCAAGAACAGATCTGGGTTTGTGCAATGAAGCTTTAAGCCCATCGATTTCCCCATTCACAAACTTGAATTCGCAGTAAGGGTCACCAAGACCTATACACTTAGTCTCAATGGCGTTACAATCCCTATCGAATCCCTGCACGCTTGCAATGCCCTTGGACATTCCTGCAAACATAGGTGGAAAATAGGAAGCCATGGTGGCACCCACATCCTTGAAACCCCAGCACTCAAAGTTCTCATAAACTCTGAAATGATGCTCATCAGTCTTGGAGACCCCATCGAGGTATTCGATAATGCCAAGCCCCCACTTCTCACCGGAAAAGAACCGTTTAAACCTAGACCAGAATTTCTTAACATCTTTTACCTTGCTCAGGCTTTTAGGCGCAAAAAGCTTGAACAGAACCTTCATGTAAAAAGGCAAAATACCGAGCTCAATTTTAATCGAAAATCCCTGTTGCTTATTCCATTCATAGCTCATCTCGGAAAAACGTTGAGGATCCCACAACATACAACTCCAATAAGAATAAGTGGGCCAAAAGAGATTAACATAATCTCCTATATCTTTCCGTATCCTGCCTTCCTTAAATGCTGCTTCACTTACCTTTTCTTCATCCCAAAATGTTGGATCCCATATCTTCTCCTGCTTAACCAAAGAAACTTCCATTTTTCCTACATGCCTCAATACCGGGTGCTTCACTACCGAAAAAACCTGTTTATCCTCCTTTACCTCAATTTTTATCACCCCACTGGCAAGGCTCATCATCGCCACTAAATCCTCAGACCTACAACAACCCTCATCGATGCACACTAAAACAGCATGTCCCTGAGCAGCTAACATTGAGAGAGATTGCCTCATGAACCTTACAACCTCGGAGCCATTAAATAAGTAAGGAGAAGTCAAGGAGTCAAACACAAACAATCCACCTTTCTTTCCAAGCATAAATGCAACTTTTGAAATCCCAATATCGATGCTGGAAAGACTGTTACAGTCGGCGCAGACCGTGTCTGGTCGATCACTTACTGAAATACCCACAGTTTTAGTGTAGGCATCAATAAAGGTCATCAAGCCTGGCTCAACTTCACCCAATCCCATCTCTCTCAATTTCTTTGCAGCTTCAGACTGGTCATACTCGGTGGTCAAATAGATCACAGGCCTATCTATAGTCAAGGCCTGAAGAATGGCCTGTTGACAAAAGGTTGATTTTCCAGAGCCAGGAGGACCTACCAACAAAATCAAGCTTTTCGGCGGTATTTCTTGAAGCTGGGTTAAAGAAATCAAACTGAACCCCCGTGATCGAACTCAAATAATGTTATCCATCAAAGCGCTATTATCGCTTTCGTTCAAAAAACAAACCGAAATGCTAACTGGAATATAACTTGAGAGCTTGAAAACTATCAGGAAGATACAGATGGTCTTTTCTTGTGGGCGCAGCAATTTATTTAACCAAGATTTTTTAGGGACATGACCAATTTTGTCTGGAAGTTGAAAAATAATTATGGTGAAGGAAAATAATAGTAGAGGATTATCTCCAATTTTTGTAATTGTATTAACCATTTTCATAGATATAACAGGCTACGGAATAATAATCCCTCTTCTACCATTCTATGCAAACGAATTTCACGCTGGTCCCACAGCACTTGGGATTCTGATAGCCTCATTCGCTATTATGCAATTCTTCTTTTCACCACTATTAGGAAAGGCATCAGATAAAATGGGAAGAAAACCAATCCTTCTTCTCTCTTTATTAACCTCATTTATCAGCTTCACGATATTCTCTTTTGCTAACTCATATCTTATGCTACTCTTCTCCCGAATAATTGCGGGTTTAGCCACAGAAAGAGCGGTAGCACAAGCTTACATTGCAGATATAACCGAGAACAAATCTAGAACAAAGGAGATGGGAAAAATTGGCGCAGCTTTCGGCGCAGGGTTCATATTAGGCCCAGCATTAGGAGGAGCCCTCAGCATCTACGGTTATTCTATTCCCGGATTTGCAGCTATGATTCTAACTCTGATAAACATTCTATTCGTAATTACTTTCCTTCCGGAACCCCAAAGAGACAAAGAAAACACTCCTGAAAACACAAATTCAGGATATTTGCGGGGATTACTTGGTTCCTTAAAAAAACCACTCTATGGCCCCACTCTGCTAATTTTGTTCATTGTCACCTTATCCTTCAGCACAATACCCGTAATTGTCCCACTACTAAGCATAGATTTCTTTAATTTCGATTCCTTGCAATTATCTTACGTCTTCATTTACATTGGATTAATCCAAATCATAATGCAGGGTTTCTTGATAGATCTGCTTTCCAAAAGATTAGGTGAAGAAAAAATGATTGCACTTGGCCCAATATTGATGGCCACCGGGTCTCTTCTAATGCCAACATTTCAAAACGTAGCAATTTTTTACCTGACAAATGCTTTACTAGCCGCCGGCTTTGGAATGATAAACACATCTATTCCTGCATTTCTATCAAAAAGAAGCTCTATTAACGAACAAGGAAGCATACTTGGAATAGCAAGCTCTGTGACAAGCATCGCAAATATTCCCGGACCATTAATCATCGGCTTAGTATACGATTTTGCCGGTTCATTCGTTCCCTTCCTAATTAGCGCAATTATGCTAACTACAGCTTTTCTATTAGGATGTAAAGTTTACAATGCATGCAAATTCTTAATATAAAATATCCACACAACCATTTGTATGGGTCTGAGAAAAGGCCGCCAAATCCAAAAATATAATTCAATAAACAGAAAAACAGAGTTTCCTAAAGCTCCTGCATATGAGTTTGAGGAATGAAAAAATGAAACTCGCCTCGACAGCTATCGCTTTTTTGAGTTTCATTTTTCCTGAGCGGAAGCCTTTTCAGCCCCTTTCAATTCCTTTGATGTTTTACTTCCCAAATAAAAAAGGGAAGGGAAATTGTTTGTAGTTGTTTTGCTGCGGTTATTTGCGAGATTTCAGCAATAGAATGACGGCGATTATTAATGCCAATATTGATATCACTAGTACTACCAGAATGTACATTGTTAGATTTGATTGGCCTTCTTCGAGAGAAGTTAGATCTACTTCTTGTGGTTCTGGTGTTACTTGTGCTGGACCGACTCCAACGTGTGTTGTGTCTGATGAGCCCCAATATGATTCTGATCCAAGGAAGAAGGCTTTCACTACATATGTGCCTTCATCTGGTGGCGTCCATTTGAAGCCGAAGTTTCCATAATCGTCGCTGGTTACTTGGTCGATGTCTTGCCATGTACCATCTGACGTCAGATATGCTAGTTTCACTGCAACACCTGTAACATCGTCTGGTCTTGGTTTTTGCAGGTAAACATATTCCATCCATTGACCCATAGAATCATCAGATACTGCTGGAACACCGTTCGGGAAGCGTGCTGCTTGTTCAGTCTGTTTTGTGCCAGCGGATATGTCGGTCACTCTACCAGAAATCATTACGTTTTCTCCTTTTGCTACCACAGTTTGTTGAACATCAAGAGTGAGAGCGCTAGGTCCTTTACCAATACAAGTAATCTCATTGGTGTAAAGGTTGTTAAAGACTAGGTAACCGTCAGCAATGTAAGCATTTGCCATAGCTTCTCCAAGTCCTGAAGCAGACCATGATTGCAGACTCCAAAGTTCTTCACCGGTTATGGCGTCAAGGCACCAAGTTCTTGCACCTTTGTATGGTGGAATATTCGGTGAGTGTTCACCACTAAAGAGGTATATCTTGCCATCAGCGAACATTGAAATGTGGTTTGGATAACGTCCCCAAGGAGCTTCATAAGCTGAACTAGTGTCATCGAATTCCCAGAGAATCTCTCCGTCATCCATGGCGATTGCTGTTGTTATTCCTCCATAGCCGCCAACATAAAGATTTCCGTATGCGATTTGTCCTGCTCTACTGCTGAAGTATTGGTATGCAACACCTTCGGCGTCCATATATGGTGTCATAACTGGACCCCATAGTAATTCACCAGTATCAAGGCTATAGCCTAATCTCTGACCAGTTTCAAAGATCGTCATCTGGAAAGCTCTGTTAACAGGATCTACGGGTTGATAGTTGAACATTTGAGTCATATTACCAGCTGGAGCAGGATAATCCCTAATCCAATAAAGTTCACCAATTTCTCCTCTTGATTCATCCAAGTTTAAAGCCCATATCGTGAATGGGTCGTCAGTTCCTCTCCATGAAGATGTTGTTGTTAGGCCTGAACTTCGTCCAAGAATCAAATCTCCAGGGATAACACTGACTATGCTTGGACTAGACGATCCTGGTAAATCGGGAATATCAACTACCCATCGGTAATTGTCACTCATGTCTACCTCTTTGCCAACAGGTCTATACTGATAAGCGTTGGAGCTGGTTCCTGGTGTTCTGACCAAATCTGAGTGTGGAAATGCTGCAGTAGTCCAGCAAGATAATGTGTTTTCGTCATCGTCAAGAATGTATAGGTCTATTTCACCTAAGTCAGTGACTACTTCTGTTCCTCGAGGTACTCCTGTTAAATTGTAGAGATTATTTCCGGTCCATGCATCATAAGCCCGCCAAGTGCTACCTGATACCTGAAATAGAACTCCACTTGGTATGACTCCG
>Ga0209427_10006303_pt1 | contig 13556 bp, 14 predicted proteins | sample DeeMarSWOR136_30_FD_187465 | JGI IMG/M metagenome (GOLD analysis project Ga0209427, IMG submission 187465) | Marine sediment microbial communities from White Oak River estuary, North Carolina - WOR-1-36_30 (SPAdes) (version 2) | ecosystem: Environmental > Aquatic > Marine > Intertidal zone >... | reverse complement strand
TGTCACTTCGTAGAAAAAAACTGGCGAGAGGTCTAGCAAGAAGAAGAGGCTTTTTAGTGGTAGTCTCTCTGCTTGTACTTTGCCTACCAATTGGTATTACGACCTATAATGCTATTGTTCAGAACAATGTACAAAGAACAACGACAAAAATTGTCGAGGAAGAGATAGCTGACATCCCAGGGACAGAAATAGAAGATATTGCCACCCTCCTTAATATCCCGAGAAGAGAGCTATTCGTTGAAGTAGATGTAACTAGCGAAAATCCAATAGGAGTTGAAGTGGCTGAAACTATCGCTCAACGTATACAACAGGAAACAGGCTTTACCACTACAGTTGAAATCAGAACATTTATAGTGCAAAGTGTGCGCTATGACCCCTCGTGATGAAGTTACTGTAGTAGTTTTATAACATCGAGATAATGCTCTTTTTTCGCATAATCAAGAGCTGTATCCCCATTTTTATCTTTGATATTTTTGTCAGCTTTATATTCTAATAGAAGTTTTACAATCTCAGGAGCATTCTTCCAAGATGCTAAAATCAGAGGTGTTTCTCCCTTTTCTTTGCCTTTTACATTAACTTCTGAACCAGCTTCTAACAAAAGCTTTACAACATCTGTATAACCTTCAGAAGCAGCTTGCATTAAGGCATTCCAGTTCATTTCATTTTTTGATTGAATATCAGCACCTTTTTCCAATAGAAGTTTAGCTACTTTATAGCTTCCTTCATAGGCTGCAAATAACAATGGTGTATTCCCTGAAGAATCTCTAACTTCTAGATCAGCACCATTATCAATGAGATATTCAGCAATTTTTACATAATCATAGCGTGCCGCTTTCATTAGCGGGTTTTCTTCTGCTCCATAATCACCGCCATTTACATCAGCACCATGCTTAACTAAGAATTTTATTACCTCAAACTGACCTGTATATGCTGCTTCTCTTAATGCATGATTGGTATAATCTAGATCTTCAGTTAAGTCGAGACCATGTTCAATGAGGTATTCTATCATGTCTATATATCCATATTCAGCAGCATAAGAAAGCACACTCGTGCCAAATCGTTCCTTATATTTTATGTCTGCACCTTGTTCTAGTAAGTAAAATACCATATCTTTATTATCCTCTCTTAAAGCTGAGTCGAGAGCAGAATCTAAATCTTTCTGTTTTGCAAGCAAATCGTCTGCCTTTTCTTTAAATAATTTAACTAAATCTAACCTTTTAGCTTCTATTGCTCTCGTTAATGCAGTAGAATTGAAAGAACCTCTAGTCTCAAGATCAATACCAACATCTATCAGGAGCTTGGCTATTTCAATATCAAATCCTTTATGCCAAATTGAATCTAGGAGTGGATTTTCCTCTGCCTCATTGAGAGCGTTGGGATCTGCCCCATGTTCCAATAATAGTTTAACGATCTCATATTTATTTTTAGACAGACCACCAGGAGATGATGCATAATGGAGAGGAGCACGACCGTATTCTCCCTTTAGATTCACATCTGCACCAGCATCTATTAGAATTTTTACAATTTCAAGATGTCCGTACATGCTTGCATAAGCTAGGGGAGTATCTTCAGTATTCTCTCCTCCCTTGTTAACATCAGCACCATGATCTACAATATATTTGGCGATTTCAAAAGAGCCGTCATGACCACAAACCATAATTAATGCAGTTTTCCCCCAAACGCCCGTTGTGTTTACATCTGCGCCTCCCTCTATTGCCTCCTTGACTTTTTCCAAGTCTTTATCATATGCACCCATTATGAGGTGGATATCAAAATCTACTATCATAATAGTTTGCTTTTTAGCTAATGGGTTATAACTCTATATGTGCTTAACAAATTCCGCAAGTGCCTTTCATACCCACTTGTCGGAAGATGACTTCCCGTCGAATCAGTTAAAATACTCCAAATATCGTTAATAGGCCAAAAACAATGAAGATTATGCCTGAAACAATGTGCAACATTTTTGGAGAAATTATTCGTGAAAAAGATTCGCCTACAAGCACTCCTATTCCACTTACTAAGGCTAAGCCTGAAAGTACACCAAGAAGTACCACAAATGGTAATTGATAATTTGCGACAAGAAGAATTGTAATAATTTGCGTTTTATCGCCGAGTTCAGCTAAAGCAACAAAAGTAAATGCAGTCAAAAAAAGAGAAGAATGTTGATCTACCATAAGACTTTCATCATTTATTTTTTCATCGCTTGTATTTTTGGATTTGACAAGGAGTATCACCCCAAATACAATGAAAATGATTCCTGTCGAGAATCGAATAAATAAATAGGGAACAAATTGAACAATAATCTGCCCGATAAGTACACCTACTCCATTAATTAGAATAAATCCAGTCATCGCTGCTACAAATACAATGACAGGCTTTCTGGATTTTGCAGTCAGTATGATTATAGCTAACTGTGTCTTATCTCCTAACTCTGATATTGTTAATAGAAAAAATGATACAAGAAATACTTCGATAGACACAGAGATCAATCCGTTAACTTTTGAAATAAACCTGAGACTTTAATTCGCAATTCTTTAAAATTGTATCGAAAAACATCCAAGAAGATAGGCTCTGTACTGAGTTATTTGATGTTAAAAAAGAATGATTTTAAATTTGAAGCTTTAAAAAGCATTCAAAGAAAAGAATAGGACGGGGGGAGTCGTACTAGCGATTCCACTTGGGCACACGAAGCATTGTTTCACAGAATCCACATTTAATATATCCTTCTTCGTCTGCAATATCCATATCAAGCATCCCCCCACACTCTGGACATGCTTGATCTACTACGTTGATTTCCTGAATTATTTCTATGTTCTTCTTCACGTCTTGCATTACCTCAAAGATGAAACCAGTAAGAATAGCCTCTTCATTTGAGTAAACGGAGACAGTTAACAAACCCTGGCCCGCATAACCTGTTGCTGTGATTTCTGTTGCAAAATCGAATTCGCCGTATTTAGTCCTTCCGATATAGGCGCTATAGGCAATGTAATGATCTCCGTGTTCTCCAACAAACCTTTCATCCCGATCGATAGGTATGAGCCCTCTGACTCGTTGTTCTGCCATTGCAAACGCCACGTTTGGATCACCATCGAATTTAAAACTTGCTTTATTACTTTTTAACTTCCCTTTCTTTAGGGACATCAAGATCCATTCTTGGTCGACATCATCTCCCGTAAGCATAGGACATACGGATTTTAGTTCTAACGGTTTCATATCTTGTGTGTATAGTTTTCCAGTGGGATCCCGAAACATGATTATGCCAGTGATTATGTCGTCTACACATCGCGTTGGCTGAAGCTGAAAATTAGCTGACTGTTTACCACCGGGCTTAATCACTCCCAATTCTATGATACCGGTTTTTGGATTAATTCTTTCTAAAGCAGTGGGAACATCAATTTTAACACTGACATCCGTAATGCTCGTTTGTGCATTATTTTCAACTTTAATGCCAACTTTCAAATATGCTCCTGCCGTTTCATATCCTCGTTTAGAAGATATCAAACCAGGATTAAACGATGCGTCAGAAAATGCTAATGTTGCTTCAGGACTGCCTGCTGGGTTTGTTACAACGGTTGTTAAAGGTATAGCTTGGAGTTTCTTTCGTTGTCTGAATACCACAACACCTAATATTGCGATAATGGATAACCCTGCAACCATACCAAAAAATGCCTCTGGTGGCATATCTGGTATTGGAGATTTAATGCCAATATCCCTTTCTGCACGGACATCATAGGACCATGTGTCAGCTTCGAGGTTATTTACAATATATTGTCCGTTATACCTAAATGAATAATAGAATGTTAGCCAAATATCTACTCTACCTTCATAATCATTAGGTAGCTCACCGAGGCTGAATTTAGTGTCGTATCTTTCGCCATTATTTGACAATGTGTGGGAGATATCATCTCCGCCACTGAAAGTATGATCAATATCGACTGTACTAACTTCCCAATAATACCCTTCGATCAAAAATTCTGAACCCGGTTCGATCCCACGTATTTGAATCTCTCCACGACATGATGCTTGATCTCTCTCACGGATCGGTTCTTGGACTCTTAAGATCACAACAAATTCACAGCGCCACATATCAGTCTGATGATCGTAGACTTGGTAATATCTCTCCTCATATCTTTCATGGTCTTCTTGTGCCACAGTAGCGTTAGGAAATACTGTAATTGCTAGTAAAAGGAATGCAAGACAAGCGATAAGAATAAATCTGCCTTTTTTCACTGTTTTTTCCCTCTTAAAATTTTTAAGCACAATAATTATCTAAGTTAATTTTTGCATCGTATTTTTTATTTTTTTTGAGAGTTTTCTTCGCAATTGGTAGCAAAGAAGTCTCCTAGTAATGCTCAGCTTTAAATTCAGTGAATAAAAGATAGAAATATGCGCTTAGTTTTTCTTTTTAACACCTTACAATGCCCTTGGTTTTTTTTAGTTGGATTACTGTACTTACATTTCTTTTTACTCTAAAAGTTTGAAAATTGATGAAGTTACTATAGACAAAAGATAGAAAAGTTAAGCTAGAAATCAAAAAAGAATGAAGCTCTATTTTAGTATGATAATTCAGAGTTTTCTATATTGACAAGCATTTTATGCCTCTATTCATACATACCTTCAAGAATGGGTTTACACAAGAGCACATCGATCCTTCAACGCCTTCCATTGGAACTCTAATGACATTGCATAGTTGTCCCCACTTTTTGTTCCAATTGACTAATGTAGCAACAAATTTCTCTGAGAGAATATCAAAAGATAGGGGTCCTTCTGTAATCTTAAGGGAAGTAAGTTTTTCTGCTAGATTTACTACTGCTTTTCTTGCGTCTGCATCATCGCTACACACTATAACGTCACAGGTCAATTCTTCATCAATTTCAGACAGACATTCCGCTCCAAGAGGTTTGAAGGCTGAAACAACTTTTACCTTATTTCCTAAGATCTGACTTGCTTGCTGAGCACAGGAACCTGCCTCAGTTTGAATAAAAACTGGTTCACCGTCTTCCAATTCAATTGGTAGCGTAGTATCAACAACTATAGTATCCTCATTTAGGTAGTCTTTTATCTCATTAAGCATGGGGATTTGTTCTTGAAATGGAACGGTTAGAACAACAATATCTGCGTTTTTTGCAGCGTCATTAAGTTTCATAGCAGTGACACGATCTTCTGGTGCGCCTGTAATATTTCGAATTTCTTCTGCGTTATCCATGGCCGCATTTTTATCCTTAGATCCAATAATGAGGTTGACATCATCATGTTTTGCCCATCGTAAGGCAAAACCTACAGCACGTTTATCCGTTGCATCTATTATGGCAACCCTCATTCGACTTTCCCTCGATTCCATATAAAGTATCTACAGGATATTTAATTCTAACTATGGGACCACTTTCACTTGCTTAGATAGTTTTTTGTTCAGATCAATGAGTTTTTTCCTGATCTCTGCACGTCTATTTACAAGCTTCTCGATCTCAGCTTCCTGCTGGGATAATTTATTAACATAATTCTTACGTAGTTTGACTTCTTCTTCACTAGTTCCAAGTGCTTTGATATTTTCTCTAAGACGTTCTTGTTCATTATTTGCAGCGTCAACCATAGCTTCTAAGTGTTCTTCTTCTTGTTTTAGATCTTCGATTTCCTTTCTAATTTTTATGATTTCTAATAACTGAGCATACTGATGTTCTTGGATGAGTTTATCGGCCAATAATCGATCTAAATCTTCTTTTGTAAGGTGCGCTTTATATGTTGAAGTATAACTAACCCGCTCTAATTCAAGTTTCGCTGTAAATGTTTCTTTTGGTTCAAGCGTAAATTGATAACGTAAATAATTGTTTGTCTTTTCTATTGGAAGTTCTTTCCCAATAGGCTTAAAATCTGATTTTGGTTCATCGATAATTAAAATTAGTTTTTCCTTTTTCTTGTTTCTCACGTCATATATTATAATCTGTTTTTCAAGTAATCGTTCAGCAATGTATTCCTTGCTGATGTCTACTCCAATGCCACGTGACTCGTAGCGTGTCTCTCGGCTTACAAGAACTTCTTGCTCTAAAGCATAATTAAGGAGACTTTCATCACCAATACGAAGATTTGACATCATTACTTCACCTGAATATGCATTATCGATGAAAACTGTTGCAGGACCAGCTTCTATAACGATGTTAGATTCATTTGAAATCTTTAAAGTTGATAAAGGATTTTTATCAGTTTTTCCGGGGACATAATAGGCTACTTTTTGTGAAGGAACTTTCGTTTGGAATAATGGAACCAAAGCACTTTGATTTCTAAGAATCTTCACCGGTGAATCTATTTTGAACACGAAGAAATCTCCAACTTCCTCTGTAGTAGCGGCTGTTTGAACTGACTTATCGAATTCTTCAGCTAAGTCTGCTGCAAAAGCCATACCTGAAGTAGGGGCGGGAGCAGGTGGTGCGTATTCTTTTTCAGCTTTTGTTTTTTTTGCTCGCATTCCTCTTCTTCTATCAGAAGTCATATCTTCCAATGTACCTTCTGCAATCACGGGTTCAATTCCATATTGAGATGGGCGTTCGATACGTGGTCTCATTATACGCCACGGTGAATAAAGATCGTACACGAATGAAATAGGTAATCCCGTCACCAAGGTCAACATAACATTATCCCAGTCATTTGTAGTAGTATTGTCAACAATCGCCCATCCTTGAATGGCTGCCTCATCTTCAGAATGAATAAGTCTATAAGCGATCTTCCAAGAAGGTATGGAACCAATGAAACCAATGAAAACGTCCTTCTGTTCTTCACTCGTGAAATTGATGCTTATAGCTTTTATATTCTCCCGCTTAGTATTGGAAATGGTTTCTAACGCAATATCCAAGTCTTTCTGCAATTTTTCATTTCTTATAGAGATTCCTTGAATATCTAAAGATCGAATTACATTAATTTTACCAGAATGATCTTTTATTAAAGCCACAAAAACTTCTCGTTTTTCGGTTTCCTCACTTTCAGTTCCAACGATTTTTCCTAGAATAGTACTATCTTTAAGAGCGATTTCTACTTCTTCTCCAACTAGTTCGCGAAGTAATCCTGTAAATGATTCAGTTGTCGGGACAGTAATACTTAGTGATCGCAAAATTTCATTAACTTCGACTTTTGAATCAAACGCAACATTACTTACTTTGTCGCCCTTAACAAGTACGATCAGAGATTTGAGAAGATCATCTAACGCTTCTTGCTTAAAAAATAACTTTAGTTCTTTACCTTCATGCATTCCAGTTGCAGCGAAGAATCCCACGCCGCAACGATAGAGTACAACTTCAGAGATTTTAACATCTGACATTAAAAAGCCTCCAGGTCAACTAACTGCCTTAAGATGATATTGAATGTATCATTATAATAAAAAATGCTCTCGTTACTTATTAAACTTCTTCAAATGACGCAAAGATAAAAAAAGAATCTACTAAACTCGCCTTTCAAGTACAAATTGATATACTTCAATATTGTTTTCCCTACAAGCGATAATTCTACTCTCAGAAATGTCAATGCAGACGATTGCCTTACGTATCTTTTCAGGCGATATATTAAATTTCTTGGCATATGGGATGGGGAATCGACTCACTTGACCTATTGCATCATCCGTTCCCTTTATCTCAATTTCAATCAGCATATGATTGTCTTTTGAATCAATAAACACCATATCAATGACTCCGCCTTTGACTTTTTCTTCTCGAGACTTGTATTTTAAGCCCTCTTCAATCATCGATGGAAAGTTTGCTAATATTCTACATATATCTTCCTCAGATATGGCCCGCTCCTCAAATCCTTCGACTGTTTCCATTTCTAGAAGTCTTTTAAGATATGAATCTACATCAAAACGGTGTCCCTTTGGACCTTTTTCGTGTGGATAGACCATAGAAGGTCTTTCATCTTCCGTTACCATAATTATTGGCGTTTGCTCTACATTTAGTTGACTACTCCTTGATATGGGAAGTACGCCCCCTCCACTACTTTTAATGCGAATCTTTGCCCTCAGACTCACCGTTCTTATCAGGTTCAATAACTCTTCTCTATCAAGTTCGTCTAGTTGATCAGAGAAAACAACTTGGTAGTTGATTTGATGTTTCTCTTTAACTTTTTCTAAAAGATTTTCAATATACTTTAGGTTTTCATGGTTTTCATTAGCATATAGAATATGTTTCATCATTTAAACTCACTTCATATTGTAAAAGCCTAGATTATGACTAGTATAATGAAAAACGAAGTACTAAAGGTTCTTGATCATATCTACAAATATGTCGCGTAATTCTTCAAATCTGCCAATTGGTAGACTTTGTAATGCTCTTAATAGTAGATGTGACTGATCTTCAAGGATGAACGAAGCTGTTTGTACATATTTATTCTCAAGAACAGTCAGTCTAAGATCTTCGTCAATCATTTCGAATAAAATCTCATCGTAAAACTTTTTAGCTTCTTTCTTGCCATTTATTTTATCTTTAAGAAGAACTGCTAGCAAAAAATCAAAACCAAAACGATGCATATCCTCAGGATCTACTTGCTCAACATTAATTAAGCCGAACATTAAGTTTGTTGCTTGCTCAAATAATTGTGAAGTTATTTTTAATAATTCGCCCTGTTCTGAGGTGCTCAAAAGTGTAGCTTTTAAGAAATTTTCAGCCGCCATGTGAATAAGCCTTGCTTTTACGTTTACAGCAACTGCATCAAAATCTTTGAAGTCGGTCATAAGATCCCTTAAACTATCGATCTCCGAAAGTAATATTTCAGCCAACTGTGTATATCCTTCAGAGGCTTTTTCAAATTGATTTCTTCTCACGAAATCGGAGAGTTTGCTTTCTATTTCGAGAACTGATTTCTCCATTTTATGGTGAAGCTCAACTGCCTTCAAAATTAATTGTTCTTCTTTATCGAGTTCTGACAAAGTAGAAGTATAATATGAATATGCAGCCTTAAGAAGGCATGCCACAGAGACATCGCGATATTCTTCAAGATTTGACATTGCATAGTGTTGAAATGCCTTCTCATAGTAATATGCACTCTGTTCAATGTCGTTCATGTCATACGCCGAATTTGCACAGAACATAAGAACTTCGCCAGAGATTTCTGGTACATTCGCGTCATTTAAATCATTTGCCAGTTCATTTGCTTTCTCTAGGATGTAGTAAAGATATTTTGTTCCTTTTTCGAGAAGGACTGACATGGAAATAAACGCTTCTCTTGAAAAATAATACTTTCCGTTTTCAATGAACGCCTTTGCTGCTTGGAAGTAGTTTTCCGCTGCATTTTCAAAGTCATCGTCTTTCAAATAATGATTTGCACGTTCCATGAGTTCTTCTCCAGTTAAGTTTGAATCCAAGACATCACACTCTCTAAGAAATCATTTTCTGATCAAAGATGAACCCAGTAGACTTATTGAATAAACAAAAGTCACATAGAATTAATATTTTTCGCTCGGAGTTTTTTGGTTATTGGATCTTTCAGCCGGTCTTCTAATAATTTAAGCATGCCAGGAAGATCTTCGGGAAGCTTACCTTCAAAATTTTCATAGTTGGAGATATGATCATTGAATACTTCACTAGTGACGTGCGAATCTATCCTTTTCATAATATTGTATTGTTCCTGTAAGATTTCAAAAGGAGTTAGTGTTTGGAATTTACCTGCTTTCCAATCGTCGTATAAGGGGGCCCCAGGAAAAAGATTGAGAGTTCTGAATCTAAGAACCGTTGGGTTCATTATATTCAGTATGGCTGCGGTTTCATTCGCATGAATTTCAGTATAATCTTTACCCCCAAGACCCAAAATGACGTATACGGATAGCCGAAATCCCGCATTCATTGCCTTTTTCGCAGCCTTAATCATCATTCTCGGTGTAGTCCCTTTTTTCATGAGCTTTAACACTAATTTACTCCCAGATTCTAAGCCCATATACAGCGTTTCTAGTCCTGCTTCTCTTAGTCTTTTTAATTCCTCGGGCGTTTTCTTTAGCAAATCTTGGTTCTTTACGTAACAAGAGATATGTGAAATCTTTGTGAATCTGTGCTTTAATCGATCGATCACTTCCAATAGTAAGTTAGTTGGTGCTGATAAAGCATTTCCGCCTGCTAAAAATATTTTTTCAATCCATCCATAATTTTGTGCCCATAATTCAATGTCATTAAAAATATCATCTTTGGATCGGATTCGATAGTCTTGAATTCCTTTATAAACACTGCAAAATCGACACTTATTCCAAGTGCAGCCCTCCGTTACTCCAATGAGAATAGAGTGTGCTTCAACTGGAGGACGTATTATTATCCCTTTTACTGCCATGATGCTTACCTTTAGTGCCCTAGTCTATTTTTCCTATGCTCAGGATGCTAAAAAAGCGTTTCTATCCTGACTTTATGAAAACTTCTGAAAAGCCATTAGAAGTCTCGATAAATCTGACGAATTAGGCTAAAATAATTAATTAAAAAAAGGAGGAGGAAATTAGGTGAATTTCTGAGTTCTGATCCTTTTAACTGCTAAGCTCGCTTTGTAGTATTGAAGGTGCTATAATTATTGCTTCAGGAGTGCGAATATCATACGCAGAAAGATATGAAAAACAGCCCATAAACAGAATTAAGAAGAGCGTAAGGCTTGCAATTTTCACAGGTTTCTTATTTGAACAAATTATTTTTGACTGTAGAATAGAAAAGACGGATTGAAGACTTCTAAACTTCACATAAGTGCCCCCTAGATAAAAAGAATCTATCTCCCCAGATTTTGAAGTCGGTTTGAATAACAACATCTTTTATTATGCATATAGTTGAATTTACAGAATACTTACACATGCGTGAATGTTATCGTGTATGCTTACTTGTCGTATAAAACTTTATTTGTTCATTATTTATTATTAACATTTTTTAGGAAAACAAAAAATATCGAGGAGGGTCAATTCAGTTCTTTGCTGCAATATGGATATAACCAAAAATCCGAGACAATTCGTTATTCTACCTGAAACGCTTTGAAAAACCTTATTTTTCAGAGAATCATCATATACAAAAATATATTAGTTTAATATTGAATTCTACTTTAAAGTTAGTTTAGTATTGATTTTGGTTTTTGTAAAACCCTATTCGTATCTTATAGATGTTTTAATGAAATCTAGTATTACTTTCACTGACCTCTCTCAGTCTCTTGTTTACAAAACATAATTTAGTCGGATAAATGTGGCTAATTATTAGTTTTAGTCGGATATCTCTTTTAGCTTTCATTTTTACATCGGTCTGTCTAGGATTATAAACATTAGTACTAATTAACACGAAAAGAACAAAATAAGAAAGGAAGTGATAGCTTTTACCGAGCTTATTGAAACCACATATGAGCGTTGCCTCATTTATCCAATCAAAATTACCTCAATTTTTCATCCTGAAGAAGATCCAGATATGGTAATTATCGAGGTTGATTCACTGGAAGAACTAAGATTGATTGCTGAAGGTTTCCAAAAACCACTTCTATATGACGAACACTATTATCTTGTTATTTTTGATAAGGACATCCACTACAGAACTAAAAATCCCGCTATATAGAACGCGAATTAGTTTTAAATGAAAATAAAAGCTATTTGAAGTTCTTATAGGATTTTCCTAAAGTCAATTTTTGTTTTTCTAATTTTATTACTACATACCAATAAAATAAGCTAAATTTACAGAGGCCAGACGGAGTTGAATTATTAGATTAGATTAAAATGTCACTTTAAATAAACTAATAAGGTGACTAAACAACTAATAGCACAAAATTGGGATCGATGGGATTTCTGTGCCTGAAAAAGTCTTCTATTCACCTGAATTGACCAATCTTGATTTTTGTCATAACTGTAAAATCTGCGTAAATGTCTGTCCAGTCAAAGCACTAAAGAAGACCGTATTAGGCATTGAAGTTGATCGTAAAAGTTGTGCAGAATACGTTTTATCGAGCGATGAGTGTCTAAGATGTACTGCAATATGTCCACAGGGTATTATTAAATTAGTTCCCTTTGTTATTGCAGATGATGGACAAGCAAAACGGGTTGAATCTGTCTAGTTGTCTTCTCTCTCTCTCCAAAAATTGGTTTTTTCTCGACAGTAGCTATAAATATTGATTTAAATAAATATCATTTTAAAATAAGAAATTGGTGCACAAAGTTAGAATTATTCGTGTGCTACTCACATTAGGTATTCGATGGAAAATATTAATCGACAATATTCTCACACTCGATTTGAATAATTCTGAATCTTAAGTAAAGAGTTAAGGCGATTTAATGCCTAGAACAAAAAAAGACACTAAGAATGAGAAGAATATTAAACCATACGTAACTAAAACGATTCCCTTTAGCCGTGTTGATGTGCGTATTATTGAACATTTAGTTAACCAAGGTGTATTTACCAGCTTCAGTGACTGTGTCCGAACTGCCGTAAGAGATTGGATATATGCGCGGGTGGAAACAAATATCAAGGACGAACTTTTAGGTTTGCAAGGGGACATGATTTTTGATAGAGAGGCTATTAAAATGATGCTATCTGACCATCTTACAAGAATGGACAAGCTTAGAAAAAGGAAAGAGTAATGTGCTTATTTTAAAAACTCTTGGTGTTGTAGATTATTCTATATCTTCTACGAATATTAGATATTGATAGAGTTAATCGTAAAGAGCGAAAACTGTCTAATAACATAATATTTAAAAGTATACTCTTTAGACTTTACTTGCAAGTCAAAAGTCAGAGTTTAATTCTCTGAAAAGCAAAAAACAGATGAGTGAAAAAAATGGGTAAAAAGAGAAAGTCAGGCGGGAGATCAAAAGGTAAAAAAGGGGCGTCCACTAGGGTTCAATGTAGTTTCTGTGGTAAACTAGTTCCTAGAGATAAAGCTAAGAAAGTTACAAAATACGTAACATTGGTCGATCCGCGTATTTCGAAGGAATTAAGGCAACAAGGAGCTTTTATACCTCGAAGACGGGTCACAAAAACTGCTTGCGTATCATGTGCTGTGCATAAAGGATTGGTTAAAGTCAGGGCAAAAGATGAACGAAAAGATTAAAAAAACTAATTATTAGGCAAAAAAGTGCAATTAAATGTTCATCCTATCACAGGTGATGATTGTATATGCCAAAAGACAAACCTGAGTTTTTTATCCGAGTTAAACCCGAGTTTTGTAAAGGTTGTGGCCTCTGTGTTGCATTTTGTGGAAGAGACGCTCTTCAAATGCAGATTGAGGTAGAAACTGGTAAAAATGTGCCAGTTGTTAATATGGAACGCTGTAACGGATGCAGGCTCTGTGAATGGTATTGTCCTGATTTTGCCATATACGTTGTTGAAAAGATAGCAGCAAAAGCAATCTAATTTGTTCTGCTTAGTTATTTCTACTTGACTTCAAGCAACAATCAACCCTGTATTCTATTCTATTATTTTCGAAAAATATCAAACTTTAAAAAACAGAAATACAGAAAAAGATGTACTTTTTAATTAAATTAAGCATAAATGTCATAAGAATTGACCTATGGATGATATTATGGATTGCAGATATCTTAAACGGGAAGAGGAAAGATTATTTTGTCAGTTAAAGAACTCTCAGATTAC
>Ga0209427_10006301_pt1 | contig 13567 bp, 6 predicted proteins | sample DeeMarSWOR136_30_FD_187465 | JGI IMG/M metagenome (GOLD analysis project Ga0209427, IMG submission 187465) | Marine sediment microbial communities from White Oak River estuary, North Carolina - WOR-1-36_30 (SPAdes) (version 2) | ecosystem: Environmental > Aquatic > Marine > Intertidal zone >... | reverse complement strand
CTTTTTGGAAGGGAAAATCAGTATATAGGATTTGCAATTGTTGAAATAAAAGGTAACAAAAAAATAAACATTTATTGCAAACCCGAGGGAAAAATAAAACTAAGCATTTTTGATAAAAATAATGATGGTGTTGAAAATGTAAAATTTTCATTACAAAGTAATAATGTAGATATTTCAAATGAAATAACTGACAGTAATGGAACTGTTTTGTTAAAGGCGCCAATTTACCCTACAAAAAAATATACCCTAAAAATATTTTATCAAGGTTTTTTAGTAAGTGAAAAGCAAATAAAATTAGGTTTAATTAATAGATTTATAACAAAAAAAGAGTCCTTTTCAATAGATCATCATGAGCTAACAGTTAGAGTAAAGGATACATGGGGATTTCCACCAGAAATTTCCATAAATCCATCGCTTACCAGCAATGAGATGATTGAGTCAACCTTAATTTCACCTTCACTTAGTAATGGAGAAGGTGTATATACATTTTCAAAGATATTTCCTGCAAATTATAATCTTTATATGAAATATAAATCATTTGACCTTGAAAATGAAGTTACAGTTGATTCAGATAAAAATATTGATTTAACATTTCCAGCTGAATTTGAAATCAAACTTGATGTAATGGATTCTTATGGTTACACTCTATCAGAAGGAGAAATTACTGTTTCAAGGTCCAGTAAAACTGAAAAAACATCAATTGATAAAAATGGAAAAGCAAAAATTTCAGTTCCACCTGGAAGATATGAAATAGGAGTTTTTTCAGAAAATGAAAAAATTGCCCAGCAAACAGTTGAAATTACGGGAAACAAAAAAATTGATATTTTATCATCCCTTGAATCATTTTTTAATTCGATTGTGATTTATTTAGGTATAATTCTTATAATACTTTCAATAATTTTTACCTTATGGAAAAAGAATTTTTATTTTGGTTTAAAGTTGTTAGTGATTTCACTTTTAATAATTTCTCTTGTTACTCCATGGTGGATTTTAAATGGTGACAATGGAACGACAGAAACTACAACTAAAACTATGCTTGTTCCACCTAAAATTATTACTTTAAGCTCATCAACAGATGTATTAGGTGGAGATGTAAGTCAGGTACCTTCAGAAGTTACAATGATACTTAATTTATTATCTATCATTATAATTATAACATGCATTATAATTTTCTTTACGATTTTCATAAAAAACAGGTTAAAAAGAACTACTAAAATATTATCGATATTATCAATTATTTTTCTGATACTTTCTCTTTTCTTATTTTACTATGTAATGTCTCTATTAACAGAAGTTGGAGTTGGTAATTTTATTGGAAATGGAGACCTTGAAATAAGTCTTCCAGGAATTGCAGAAAGCAAGACTATTTCTTGTAATTGGGGACCTGGAATTGGTTTTTATTTGGGTTTTATTGTTTTGATATTTTCATTTATTTTGTTATTTTTTGAAAAAATAAAATCAAAATTTTTCAAATAAAATTTTATTCAATCCCTGGTTTTTTATTTAGTTCAGATCGTTTTACAACTTCATTTATTCTTTTTTTTCTAGTTTGTTCTGATTTTGAGTTTTTTATCCAACCAATATATGAATTTCTATAACTATTTGCAAAATTTTTAAAATTTTTCCAAGCGTCTTTATTTTTCATAAGAGCCTTTTTTAAATCAGATGGTAGTCGTTCTTTTACTAAATTTGTGTAAGCAGAATCCCATAATCCATGTTTTTTTGCAATGTTTATTTTTTCAATTCCTGCTTTAGTCATTTTCTCTTCAGATATCATTTTTTCAGCTGCATCTTTATTTATCTTTGACCATACACTTTTACCTTTTCTAGGTGTGTATTTTAAAATGTATCTATCTTCATCAACACTTTTTAATTTGCTATCAATCCAACCAAAACACAATGCTTCTTCAACAGCATCTTTGTGACTGACACTAACTTTTTTTGACTTTACCTTATAATGAATTAGCCACAATCCCTCAATTATTGCATGATTTTTTTCTAACCATTCACGCCATTCTTTTCTATTTTTAAATAGTTTGGCTTCAGTTAATTCATTAATGGTCATATCTTCAATCCCTATTAATTCATTCTTGATTTACTAAAAAATTGTTCTGCTGGACAACCAATTTCTCTTTGTTTACAATATTTACATGCAAATGATCCTCTTATGATTCCGTTTCCAATAAAACCAAGGAAAAATATTATAACAATAAGTGAAAGTAAAATAAAATTAAACTTTGTCAAAACAAGATAAATGCCTAAAAACATAGGTATAAGAAATACAAGAAAATCAGGTATTATATCTATTAATTTAATTTGTTTTAATATAAACTTTCTTGGATTTCCCTTATTAAAAAAAGCAGAAGATAACTTTCCTTTTCCAAAAGCACACAATTTTCCATAATAATAACAATTTGTACAGCTCATTTTCAAAAGTCGGATTTCTAAGATAAGTATGAATACAACATATATAATTACCCAGATATATCCAAATAAAAATAGGAAATATGCTCCAATTATATAGATTATAAATTGTAATAGATTGGTTATAATTATAAACCTATAAGGATAATCATCAAAACCTATTTTAGATTCCATTTTTCCAATAATTGTTAAATATTTTAGTTGTATAAAAAAATATATGTTTTCATCGGGATTAAGATACTCTAATGTCTGTTGAAAATCTTAGCAAGCTGTAGCAGAATTTCTGCTGGGTAAATATTATTAATACGGGGTAATTATATCTAGGGTCCATTCATGAAGTTCAGGCAATTTGATTTGAGGATTCATGATATACAGAAGATTACCACACTTATTATTGAAACAGCACCATGGCTGTTTTACCTAATTTTCGGGAAAAAAAAAGCACATAGGCGAATTCAAAGGTTAGTACAAATTGGGAACAACTTTTTTGGTAAGGAGCATATTTATCTTGCAATTAACAACGATGATATTTATGGATTATCTCTTTTTTATCGAGGCAGTGATATCGATTTCTGGAACGAATTCAAACAAATACTAAAAGCATTAGATTTAACTGGTTTTCTTCGGTTGATCTTTTTAAATAAAATTTTCTTAAGAAATCTATTAACTCAAAATATTGGTAAATCTGATTTATATTTCAGCAATTTGGTTGCGGAGAGTAATCATCGAGGAAAGGGTGTTGGAACATTTCTTTTTGAAAAAGTCATTGAACGTGCTAAGCAGCTTAACTGTAGAACTATTATATTAGATGTTGAGACGAAAAACACAATTGGGATTAACCTTTATAAAAGATATGGATTTGCAATTACTAAACATCGTTCATCAAAACTCTTTAAGGTTGAAACTTATCAAATGATTAAGCAATTGCGTTAAATATGTTTAGAAATTTAGTAATGCTCCCGTCGGGGAGAACTTAGTGTTTCTCCTGTTGCAGTGGACAAGTTAGACCCAATTTTTGCCTTTTGCGTTCTTTCAATATTTCTCATTAAACCCTTTTTTTCTTTTTCTGTAAAATATTATTTTACTTTAATAGGGGAGGTAGAATAATATGACTTGTTTTTCGTATTCAAGTCTAAAATGTTATAAGCAATGCCCTCAGAAGTATAAATTTCGATATATTGATAAAGCAAAAGTTGAAGTTGAGGAAAATATTGAGTTATTTCTCGGTAAGAGAGTTCATGAAACGTTGAAGAAGTTGTATCAGGATCTTTATTATAAAAAATTAAATTCTTTGAAACAACTTTTAAATTTTTTATATAATAAATGGTCTAAAAACTGGAATGACTCAATTAAGATAGTAAAAGAGGATTATGATCACGGAGACTATCTTAGGATGGCTGATAAATATATTACTGATTATTATAGCCATTATTATCCCTTTAATCACTCTCGAACAATAGCTCTTGAAAAACGTATTATTATTAATTTAAATAGATCTGGGGATCACCAGTTATGTGTTTACATTGATAGAATCAACAAGACAAAGGATAGAGTTTATCAGATCCATGATTACAAGACATGCTCAAGGATGCCATCTAATGAATATTTCAGGAATGATTGGCAGCTCCCATTATATGCATTTGTTCTCAAGAAAAGATATCCATATATCAAAAATGTCAGCCTAGTTTGGCATATGCTTAAATTTAATAAAGAAAAAAAACTTAAAAGATCTGATGGGGAATTGGAGAAGTTAAAAAAGAATGTTTTGCATTTGATTAATAAAATCGAAAAGACTAAGGTATTTCCTTCAAAACCTTCAAAACTTTGCAATTGGTGTAAGTTTAAATCTATTTGTAAATATTTGTGATTTATTAAAAAATCAATTGATTAAAATTTTTTCATGAACTTGTTAAAAGAATGAAAGAAACGTATCTGGAATAGGATTTAAAGAAGAATTTTCGATGGTTTATTTCAATCCTATTATCTGTCGTAACATTGGAAACATATGTGGATGATATTCTAAAAATCGTAAAAACAAAGAATTATAAACTGCTTTGTTTCTGGTTATACTCACATTAAAATTTGCCCATTCGCTTTCACGATGTGTTTCATCAATTGCTTTTACCATAATTGTATAATTGTATTCATATTCCCACATATGAGAAGTCTCTACCTCTTCTCCACGGGGATAAGGCCCAATATGATCACTATGATAATCCCCCCAGTCAATATAATAGTTTAAATAATCACTATCAGAGTCATTTGCAACAATAAAATAATCATAATCATAATAACGTCTGCCTTTTGTTGGACCTTTTATTATAGGTTTATCTGGAGGTATCCCAACATAAGCAATACATTTATCCATATCACTTTGACCTTTGGTATCTGTCACTGTTACGTTAATATTGTAGATACCAGACTCTGCAAATGAATGTGAAGGATTCTTTTCATTTGAGGTCGTGCCATCACCAAACTCCCAAAACCATGAAACAGATGAATCTGGTTTATTAACCTCTGACTTAAATTGTATGGATTCACCAGGATTTCCCTCATAAGAAATTTCCTCAATAAGAACAATTGTATAGCTGAAGTAAGATGTCGCTTTCGGATGATAATCATATTGTTTTTTAAAATCACCTGGTATGATGTATACATCTGGATAACCAGGGTTACCTTCCCAGTTATCCCAGTAGTTCCCTTCTAAGCCATCATCCCATGTACCATAGCCAGATTGCTCTGTATAGGCGTTGTATCCATAATTAAAATCAAAATCGTTATGATGATATATCCCTCCTGAACCATGTTTGTATATACCTCCTCGTATATAAGACGTTGTGTTTTTACCATTTCCTCCGATTACATTCCATATTACAGAGCTTGTTGCACCATTATCATCATCCCATATGCCAATCTCACTATTATGAATAATAAAATTATTAATTATCTCAGTATTACAAGTATTATCATCTAAAAAAATTGCTCTTTTATTAAATACTATTTTATTTCCTTTAATAATATTATTATTTTCCCGTATACTAATACCGCAGGAATCTTCTGTTATGGTAAAACCAGAAACAAGAACATTTCCAACATCAGAACCTAAAAAAACAACAGTTCTAGATCCTTTATTCCCCTTTATTATCGTTGTATTTCTGTCCTCACCAATAAGGCTTAATGGTTTATCCACTTTCACATTTTCATTATAGGGTGATGAATCATTATACACAAAAACGGTATCATAGACAGATGCATTGTCTATCGCGGCTTGAATACTACTATAATTTCCATGCCCATCGCCACCAACATATAAAATCGTTCCATTCGAATTTATCGCAGAATGTATATTTATCAGAAGAACTCCAGATGAAGGTATTATACTCAATCCAATAAATAGAAATAATATTAAAACTATCAAAGAACTTTGATATCTATCCATTATTACTCCCATATTAAATGAATATAGAAGTATATAAGATTTTCTGATACAAATAGTTAAAATTAACAGTTGTTATTGTTCAAAACGACATTATTACTTTAAGAAAATTTAGAAAATGTTATATTATCTTAATTTATTTGGAAATGAGGGAGGAAGGAAATCAATGAATAAAAAAATATTTTTTTGGAAGAAAATATGTTTAGGCGCAATAATTATCATAAGTGGTTTAGCGATCGCAACTGTTTTTACTATATCTGCAAAAGGAGACAGTATAGAACTTAATTTCTCATTTGATGAACCTGAAATAACAGAATGGGATATATCTAATACCACCTATAATAATGTCACAATGAATGAGACCGATATTATTGGTGATACAGGTGTACCAATGCTACCAGTGAAAACATTAAGCATTCTGCTTCCTCAAAAAGGAATTGTGGTGTCAATAAACTTGACTTACAGTACCAATGTATCTTTAGGGAATAGTTATAATGTAACTCCAGGTGGTCTATTAACAAATCTATCAGAAGTGAATCAGCCTCCGTATAATGAGTCGCTGTTTAACTCAAGCAGATCTTATCCGACATGTTTATTTGAGGATTTTGGTATAGGTTACTTTCGTGGTTATGCTATTTTAATGTGTCATCTTTACCCTGTTCATTATATAAATGATACAGGTGAAATTTATTATTATGAAAATATGACTTTGAATATTACAACTAATAATTCGGGATCAGTTAGCAGGTTTTTTAGGGGGCTTGAACGGGATGAAATTATGATGAAACAATTAGTTGATGATTATAGTATGAAGTACACTTATAATTCTACATTGCCTCCTCCTACTAATTCAACAATTGTAAAATATGATCAGCAGTGGGACTTTGTAATTATTACAAGGCAAAACTTGGTAAATAAGTTACCTTCTGAGGGGATTAGGGATGAAACTTGGAAAACATTCTGGGATTTAGCAGATTATAAAAATGATTATACAGATTATAAGACAAAAATAGTGACGGTTGAAGAAATATTATCTGACCCTGCCTACTATAATACCAGTAGTGAATGGGGCGATGGTGATCATGAGATTTATAATGACACGCAATGTCGTATTAGAAATTTTATAAAACATGCAAGCGTAGCTTGGGATGCTGATTATTTCTTACTTGGCGGGGATATTGGTGAGGATCTTATCCCTGCAAGAAAATTATGGTGTAAACGTCCAGAGAGTACAAAAGTGAATAAGCCTGACTTATTAATTCCTTCCGATTTATATTATGCCTGTCTCAATGGGTCTTTTAACGAGGATAGAGATGGTAAATGGGGTGAACCATTTGATGGTTATGAGAGTGGTGATTTTGAGGACCCGCCTTACCGTAGAAATAATGGTAACGGTGAGGAGGATAATTTTTATGCGGAAGCAGATGTTCAACAATATAAGACAGATTTTGAAGTTGGATTATTGACACCACCATTAAATTTAAGTGGTTATGATAGTGTAAGATTGAGTTTTGAATCAAATTTTCATGCTGTAAAAGATTATCAGAATTATGCTAAAATTAAAGTATATTCAAAATTTTTAGGAGACCTCTATCTGGAATATTCAGATTTTATCAATTCGGAACCAGAAACCAAAAAAAGATATCTTGAACCTGGTAACTATAATAACCCAGAAGAGGTTTATATTGAATTTTATTATAAAATTGATTATGATGAAAATAAAGATGATCTTAATAAAGAAAATTATTCATGGAATATAGATAAGGTACGGATTAATGAAACAGATGTTCCAACGCCCATATTTCTTTTTGAAGATTTTGAAGATCCTTGGGTTGAAAATAGTGATGGAGACCTAGTGCCAGATTATGACTGGAAACAAAAGATGTATGGTGAAACTGAAGGTAAGTGGACGCGGGAACATTATAGAGAGGATGTAGACCTTATCGGAGATGTTTTTGTTGGTAGGGCACCAGTTGGTGACATAAAAGAAGTTTCCAATTTTGTTTTTAAAACTTTAAAATATGAGGAGACCTCTGATCGTCATCATTGCATAAAAAAATTTTTAACAATCAGTGGAGTGTACACTAGTGGCAATACTTTTGAACCATATTGTGAAAAAGTAAGAGCAAAAATCCCGTCTAACTACAAACTTATAGAAATGAAAGATACAATTACAAAAAAAGATAATGGAAAATATAAACGCACTTTTTATCCAAACTGGAAACTAAGATTTAATTTAAATCGTAATTACACTCACCTTATATATAATTGTGAACACGGAGGTGTGAATGGTACATATGATTTTTATTGTTGGAGGGATTTAAATAATGAATGGCAGTATAGATCATTTAAAAGATTCAATACAGAGGATGCTTGTGACCTTATAAATAAAAACCCTTTTTTTTGGTACAGTAGTTCTTGTTTAACCGGTAAATTTGATGTGGAAGATTGTCTCGCTGAATATTTAACTGTGAAATCACCACATGGTGCATTTGCAGTTATTATGGATGCTGAATTAAATTGGCTCGGTGAAGAAGAAAAATATTTAGTTGATAAGAAGAATATACCAGAATGGTTCTATGATCTAATGTTCAATGAGGTAGGGGGAGAAGGACCATATCCTATAATAGGAAAAGCATTTCAGTTATCCAAAAACAAATTTTATCGTAAAGTAAAATCCGAAAAATATGATGAAAATTTTATTCGTCCAAATATTTTTATTCAGAATCTTATGGGTGATCCCACGGTATCAATAAAGAGCCCAAAGGTTAATTATATACCTTATAAACCTAATCCTAAAGATATAACTTATGTAAAAAACTCTGATGGATCATACACATTTTCTGTAAAAACTACGGATAAAGAAGAGGATAAAATCAGTTATCAGTTTAGGATAAATTACATTCGATATACTAAATGGACAAAATATTATAACTCTGGTGATACTGCAAGCATGAAATTGAGTCTTCAGGCTGAACCAATAATAGTACAGGCCAGAGCCAGGGATATTTGTTCAAAATGGAATAATCGGACAGCGTGGTCTAATCCAAAAACTGTGTCGGTATCATTTGATTCCAATATACAGACATATTCAACCACAGCAGTACTCGGGAAACAAATTCAGTTTTCAGGATTGGCTTCTGAGGGTACCCCACCGTATGGTTCATGGTATTATGATTTCGGAGATGGAAACAATAGCCAACAGCAGAACACCACACATACCTATAATACCCTTGGTAGCTATAATGTTACCTTGAATGTCACTGACAGTCAGAATATTTCATCTAACTGCTCTATTGTTATCAATACTGTAATCCTTAATTCAGACTTTGAAAGTTCTCCTGGACCAGCTGTGTCAAATCTCCAGGAGACATTTTATTTCAATGATAAATCAAAAGGTTATTATGATATTGTTAACTGGTCCTGGGATTTCGGAGATGGAAACACATCATATCAGAAGAATACCAGCCATACTTATTCATCCTATGGTGCATATAATGTTACCTTAAATGTCACTGATAACCAGTCAAATACAGATACCTATTACCAGATGATATATATTGACTCAGTATCACCCATATTAGAATCTGTTTCCAGCAATTTTAACATTGTTGGTTATGGTTCAAATGTGACAATCCTTGTTAACACTTCTGATAGTTCATGTGGTATAAAAACTGTTAAAGTAAACATCACATATCCAAATAGCTCATATTGTAATTATACCATAGATAACAATCTTGGTAGTATTTATGAGTATGTTTTTTCTGATTGCTGGCAGCTCGGACAATATAGTTATACTGTCTGGGTGGTTGACAACGCAAATAATACTAATTGTTCTACAGAGAAAAGTTTTGTTGTAACTCGCATGTACGGGTATAACAAAATCGGAGGTTCTAATCAGACTATTTGGGATACTATTACTGGTTCTGTTTTCAGGGTGAATGAGAAAGGTGTCGCTGATAACATCAGTGTTTATCTGGATCCTGGTAATGCAACCTCAGATTATCATTATAATTGTGTTATTTATAGTCACAATGATTCTGAATTAGCCGGTATCTCCGAGGAAAAAAACATATCTGTGGTAAAAGGTTGGCACACTTTTAATTTTTCTGTGCCTAAACCTGTTTTGTTAAATGATACTGATTATGTTATTGGTTGTTGGTCAAATTACAGTAATATTACTATGTATTATGACAATGGCGTTGGGATAGAGGAATATTATGATGACGGTAATTGTACGCTCCAGGGGCATTATTTTGAAGGTGTGTATAGTTATGCTCCTGATCCTATTTGTTTTGACCATGAGGATAGAAGGTATTCTATCTACTGCTGTTATACACCTGATAACACCACGCCGGAGATAACAAATGTATCAGATTCTCCTAGTACAGTTGGTTTTGGATTTAACGTTACTATTAGGGCTGATGTTTCTGATAACCAGAGCGGTGTTGAAACAGTAAAGGTCAATATCACTTATCCCAATAGCACCCAGTATAGCTATAATATGAACAATGTTGGAAATGATACATATGAGTATGTTTTTAACAACAGCTGGAATAAGGGTCAATATAACTATAGTATTTGGGCTGTTGATTATATGAATCATAGCAACAGCAGTTCAGGTCATAGTTTCAGTGTCTCAGCACAGGCAACAATTTCTGTGTGTACCATAAAAGACGAATATGGAACTAATGAGACAGTTAATCTTACTGACCCGCCTGCAGGTTCCCCAGGAATAGGTTATGAATTGTTAGACGGTGGTGACGTTTTACACATCTGGAATCAATATGATAGTTATTATTTCGACACAAACAGTGGTATACAGCTCACCAACCATTATGATGAGTACTGGTCTCATAACGTTTTGATGCTTGGTTACTACCACAATTATGTGTGGAAGCTCATATACCGTATCGACGAGCTCAGTGGATTCAATAAAAACATAGATACTGACAACGAGTCCTATGTGAATGCTACGATATGGAAAGACCTATCATATAATAGTTATGATTTCCGCCTTGCAATAAGGTATCATCTGGGTGTGGATGATAATGAGCTTACGGTTATCCCGTATATTAAAAACCTTGGTCAAGAGATTCCCTATGTTCTTGGTTTCGGCTGGGAAATGAAAGACCTTCAGATAGATATGACTTCTGGTGGTGACTATATCAATGTCAACCGTTCAATGTATTATCTTAATCAAACCTTGGACAATGTTTATACTGATCTTTCGGAAACAGAGTTTTACCTAATGGAAAACATCACCAGTACGAGGACCAAGTCTTTATACTTAAAATGGAACCAGTCGTTGACATATAAGCTGCAGGTGAAATCACGAGAAGGACAGTATAATGCTCCTGTCACCTTGTTTGTAAGAATCGGTACGCTAAAAGAAGGTCAGGAGAAATATACCCGTATGTATTGGTATGATGCAGATCAGGTTTCTTATTATTTCAACAGCTACAATACGAGTGAAGCTTGGGCTACCCACCCTGAGTCCATGGTTGATGGTAGCATTTCTAATTATGCTTCTACGACCAGCGTGGGTGATGTGGAATTATGCGATGGCAATAACTGCTCAGGGGCTGATCTGGGTACTATATCAAAGGTTGAGCTTAGGGTATGTTCTTATTATACGGTTTATATTTTAGATACTTTTTTAAGACCTGTTTTTGGTGGGACATCTGATGGGGACAATATTTATTATCAGACACCTTATGGTCCTGGTAGATGGTCACCGTGGTTTGATATAACCAATGATCCATCTGCTCCTCAACCCTGGAGCTGGAGTGATGTGAAGAATCTGGATTGTGACGTGGAATCAAGCCCGGGTATGCCTGGTTTTACCCTTTATTGTTCAGGTTTGGAGGTTCGTGTCACCTATGCACCGACGTATCCGCCGGAAATCTCAGATCCGTATCCATCTAATGGGAGCACTGGTGTTTCTATATGTCCCGTGTTGAATATAACTGTGTCAGATCAAAATGGTGACAATATGAATATCACCTGGTTTAGCAACAGCAGCGACAGTTGGGTTGCCTTCGGGACGAATAACAGTGTTGGTAATGGTACTTATCATCAAACCTTTAGTAATGCTTCTGTGAATGGGAAGTGGTGGTATTGGAAGGTAAACGTATCTGATGGTATGGATTATACTGAAAGTTGTGTGTACAAGTTCTACACTGGTTGTCAGTCTAAGATAGTGAATACCGGTTCTACCAATATCAAGGGTTATCTTTTGATACAGGTCCAGTATTATAATGAGACATCTGAGAGTTGGGTTGTCGCAGATGATACAGTTAATGAGTCCAGTCCGAGATCTATTAATTGGGATGATCCATATAGTATGGAAGAACCAAATCTTCTTGCGTTGGATACGATTTTCAATGGTTTGGTAAACACTTCGAATCTGTCAGAATTTGGAAATGGCACCTATCGTATATATACAGCTTTCAGAGACCCTGATGGTAACATCTTAGAATGCGATGATGAGACCGAGCTGGTGGCAACATACGAGTTTGAGGTAACCTTTCAATAAGCTAAAAATCGGATAACTATAAAAAAACGAATCAGGCAAAACCGCCTGATTCTCAAAATATTTAACAATCTTAATCAAATTGTTTTAGAACACTAAAAAAATGAGACATAATTTTATTTGTAGCGTTTTCAGGTCTTCAGGGAAATAAATGCATCTGGAATAGGATTTAAAGAAGAATTTAATTCAGTTGTTAGATAATATTGAAAACATTGAAGAATTTCCTGTGAAGTCTTCCAAGTTATGCTATTGGTGTAAGTTTAAATCATTATGTAAATAGGTGTTTTATTAACTTCAGTATTAAGGATGAATATATATTATACAGGAACGATAAATTAATTGTTGCCTTGTTTCTGTAGTATAGTAACCTCGAGTTATTCCCTTAAATCACTCAAATTATCAATAACCTTAGCACAAATTTTAATAATATATGTTCATTGGTTTGAATAAGTTTGATTAACTACTACTTCTTATTATGTAACTAATCAAATCTACTAATCAAGATTTAATAGTTAGATGAAAAACGCGTATGGTTAAGGATGTGCTAACGTTTATATATTATGTAATGTATGATTAATGGTATTGGGAGGAAAAAAAGTGAATAAACATATCATTTTATTACTGGTTATTTTGTTATTCCTATCTTCTACTTTATTTGGAGTCACAAATTCTTCCCAAAACCTTACTTTAGAATCTGGAAATTTAGAACAGACCACTATTGATAGTGATAGCGGAGTGAAAGATTCCCTATTGCCGATGTACTATTATAATGATAATCCAGTGAATATAGAGGGAATTCAAACTGATGATTGGGTGCATCAGGAGGGCTGGCCGTTAAAATTTGAAATCAATTCTACTCATTATTCAATGATTTATGATACCGTGGTTTATGATCTGGAAGGGGATGATAATCTTGATGTTGTGGTGACATATTCCTTTTCTGAAACAGAGTCTTATGTTGATGCTTATGAGCTTGATGGCACCCGGAAGACAGATTTAGGTTTTCCCATTTTTCTGCCTGGTTATATAATGAGCGGGGTATCGATAGGTGATTTGGACTATGATGGTGATGTGGAAATCGTTGTAAGTGCCCTAATTTTTGATAATGGCATTGGTAATGCTTCGTTGTATGTCTTTGAGTTTAATGGAGAGAAGTTTATTGAGTCATGGCA
>Ga0209427_10006299_pt1 | contig 13569 bp, 13 predicted proteins | sample DeeMarSWOR136_30_FD_187465 | JGI IMG/M metagenome (GOLD analysis project Ga0209427, IMG submission 187465) | Marine sediment microbial communities from White Oak River estuary, North Carolina - WOR-1-36_30 (SPAdes) (version 2) | ecosystem: Environmental > Aquatic > Marine > Intertidal zone >... | reverse complement strand
TATCCCTGTAATAGTTTTTACAGATTGTGATCCATGGAGTTATAGGATTTTTGCAAGCATTGCTTATGGCGCAATAAAAACTGCACATATTTCAGAATATCTAGCAACACCTCCTTCTCAATTTCTTGGGGTCACACCATCAGATATTGAAAACTATGATTTACCAACTGATAAACTTACAAATGAAGATATAAATGCATTAAAAAATGAACTAACGGATCCGAGATTTCAGGATTCATTTTGGAAAGGGGAAATTAAACTACAGTTAAAAATGGGTAAAAAATCTGAACAACAAGCACTTGCAAAATATGGGCTTGACTATGTCACCGATACCTATCTTCCAGAAAAACTCACTGAGATGGGAATAACAAGAAAATAAGAATATTAATTTTTTAAATGTACTAGAGCTCATTAGGTGGAATCATAAGAAATTTTAAACGAAGAATACTTTGGTCATCGATTTCTATATAGGTCTTACTATATACTCCACCATCTGCTTCACTTGGAAAAGTGATATCATATACTTTTTTACCATCGATAAATTCAGGCTTAGGTTTTTGTATTTTTAAATGCTTTTTTTGTAGGAGGAAATAACGTAAATAAAATATTATTTCCAAAAATATGAATAGTCCAATAAGTAAAGATAAACCAACCATCCAGCCCTCAAAACTAAACAAAATCCAATTTGTCCCCAATTCTAAAAATATTATACCAATGGCTTCAAAAACAATTAAGATTATTAGTAGAATTGTAATAATTATAAATAATTTAAATAGCTTTAGATACCTATGACTGAGTTTCATTTCTAAATTATGCATTTCTGCAATATTTTCAGAGTTTGTCATTAATATCCTAATATAACATATTGTACTTATAAGCTTTTAAAATTTTCTATTTATCTATTTTTAAAAAAATCTATCAATTTATTTAAGGATTTCCCTCTATGAGAAAATAGATTTTTTTCAACTGTTTCCATTTGAGCAAAGGTTTTTGTCTCTTTGTCCGGAATAAAAATAGGATCATAACCAAAACCATGTTTACCAATAGGTTTTTTTGAAATATTGCCATAGGTTTCTCCAATAAAAATTTCAAGGTTTCTATTAGGCTCTTTAAAAGCAATAGCTGATCTAAAACATGCTTTCCTATTTTTATTTTCCATTTCGTCCATTAATTTCAGGATACCAGAACAACCAATTTTATAAAAAACGTAAGCAGAATATACTCCAGGAAATCCATTTAAAGAATCAATAAATAAACCAGCGTCCTCAAGAAAAAATGGTTTATTAAATCTTTTTTGTATATATTCTGCGCCAAAAAGTGCAACTTCTTCTAAATTATCTGCTTGAACCTCAGGATAACCTAGATTTTTCTGGATTACTTGTATATCAAATTCAGAAAATTTCTTTTTAGCTTCTAAGAATTTACCTTTATTACCTGTTACAAAATAAACTGTTTTCATCTATATCTGCCTCTTTTCACAATGTCTTGTATCTTTTTAATAACAAGATTTGCATCACCTTCCAATTTATTTTTATAGCCCTCTAAAACATAATCAAAACAATTAGAATACCTGGAATGTGTTGACTCAATTGCCTCCATCAAAACATGCAAATCTACTCCTTTTGCCTCTATCTCACCATTTTTCTCACCAAGTCCAAAGTCGATAAAATGAATTCTTTCATCTTGAAGAATCATGTTTGAGGTAGTAATATCACCATGGATAATGTCATTATTATGAAATTTTGCAATGCTTTCACCTATCATTTTGCATATTCGAGAACGTTCTTTTTCACTTAAATTGTTTAAAATGTCCTTTATCCTTTTACCTTTAAGATATTCCATTGTAATAATTCCCTTTTCTGAATCCACATCAAAGATTATTGGAACTGAAACGCCATGCTTCCTTGCCTCAGTCATAAGTTTTGATTCCTCCTTTGTTCTATAAAAAATAAGTCTGGAGTCAATTTCTTTTATCCTATATGATTTGTTTATTCTTCTTTTTTTAACAACATCAAAACCTATATATTTTGATTTGCAAATCTTTGCTTCAGCTCCCTGATAAATAATTTTCTCTTTAGTCACGCCAGGTCACATCCACCATGTCAGTTCTAAAACGCTGATCAATAAAACTTTCTTCAACTTTCATACGAATACCACTATTGTGCATCAATATACCAAGCCAAGCAATCATAGCTCCATTATCAATGCAAAGGTCTTTTGTAGGGACAAAAAAAGATGCACCACGTTCTTTTGCCATTGTTCTAACCATTTCACGTAATTTTTTATTTGCTGCAACACCTCCTCCAAGGAGAACCTCATATTTTTCAGTATGTGCCATTGCTCTTTCTGTAACCTCGGTAAGTGCTGCAAAGGTTGTCTCTTGGATAGAATAACAAATATCTTCTAGGTTCTTACCTGCTTTATAATATTGTTCAGCAGCAGTTAGAAGACCCGAAAATGCGATATCCATACCTTTTATTGAGTATGGTAAATCTAGATATTTTTTACCATTATTTGCTAGTTGTTCTATTGCAGGTCCACATGGAAAATCAAGTCCAACAGTTCTTCCAAACTTATCAAGGCAATTACCAATTCCAATATCTAGGGTTTCGCCAAAAACTCTGTATCTACCTTCAGCAAAAGCAATTACTTGAGTATTTGCCCCAGATGTATATAACAAGACAGGGTCAGTACAGTCATTTAAAGTTCCACGACCAATTTCAAGATGTGCAACACAATGATTAACACCTATGATTGGTTTATTAAGAGTAAGTGATAATGCTCGTGCAGCTGTTGCTCCAGTTCTAAGGCAAGGACCAAGCCCAGGTCCCTTAGAAAACGATATAAGATTTATATCTGAAAAACTAACCCGGGCAATCTTAGCGGACTCTTTTATTAAATCAGCAATATAAACAGTATGATGATTTGCAGCCTCACGAGGATGAATTCCACCTTGTTCTGGCCTATAAATCTTCATAATATTAGAAAGAACTATGCAATTTCCATTATAATCTTTTACTACACCTACACCAACAGTATGCGCAGTTGCCTCAATCCCAATACATAACATGATAAAGAGTTGTAAAGAAGAGCTATATAAAAAAAATTTGGTTTACAAATGAATTTTCAACAAATAATTGTTAAATATATAAAAATATAATTATTTACTAATTCCAATTTCTGCTTCCAGTTCATCAATCTTCCATTTTTTAACAAGTTTACCTGAGGGTTTATCTTTAAAAGAGATATCTTTAGACCTAGTCTCTGTTTTAATGTAATCAATCCAGTCAAGAAGAGCTTTCTTCTTAGCAACATCAACCTTAATTTGCGTAGTAATTCTATCCTCAACATCTAGATCTAATTCTTTTCTCATAGATTGGATTCTTCTAACTATTTCTCTTGCAAAACCCTCAGTCTCCAAATCGGTTGTAAGAGTTGTATTAAGTAAAAGAATTGCATTTACAGTTTCAGTTCTTGCAATATGTTCTTTTTCAGTTTCAATAATCTGAAAATCATCTTTTGTAAGATTTATTTTTTCGCCTTCTAAACTAACAACAATTTTTTTATTTTTGACAAGTTCTTCATATATATTCTTTTTATCCATCTGTTCAATTTTATCAATAACAGCTTTTGATTTTTCTTTTAATCTTCGACCAATGGCTGAATTATTTGGTTTAATAGATTTAGTAATAAATTTTGATGTATTTCTTTCAAAATTAATTTTTTTAACATTTATTTCTTCGTTTAACAAATCTAAAAGATTCTTAATAGAATCCTCAATTTTTTTATCACAGACAATAACAGCATTGCTAAGTGGATATCTAACTTTTATACCAATCTTTGATCTGAGCGCTCGACCCGCTTCTACTAGTGCTCTAATTTTTTCCATTCCTTCTTCAAGTTTTTGATCTATTTTTTTATTATCTGCCTGAATATAATCGCATAAATGAATGCTTTCTGGCATTTCATTTGTTCTTAGGTTTAGATAAATATCTTCAGTAATAAATGGGATAAAAGGAGCCAGTAACTTTGAAAGTCCTAAGCAGACATCATACATTGTAGAATATCCTGCTAGTTTATCACCTGTTTTTTCTTCAATCCATAATCTCTTTCTTGAACGACGTAGATACCAATTGCTAAAATCTTCTATAATAAAGTTTTCGACAACTCTTGCTGCTTTATGTATTTCAAAAGTTTTAAAAAAGGAATTTACCTCAAAAATTGTCCTATTAAATCTACTTAATATCCATTTATCCAAAGGTTTTCTTTTTTCAAATGGTACCATTTCTTTTTTTGGATTAAACTTATCAAGCGATGCATATGTTGTAAAGAAATTGTATGAATTCCAAAATGTTAAAATGAATTTTCCAAGAGTTTCCTTAACAGCTTGCTCATAGAATCTTTTAGACATCCATGGTGCACTTGCTGAGACTAAATACCACCGTAGCGCATCAGCGCCTTCCTTATTAAGAATAATTTTGGGGTCAACATAATTTCTTTTACTCTTACTCATCTTTTGACCGTCTTTATCTAAAATTAATCCTAATGTTAGTACATTTTTGTAGGGATATTTATCAAATAGAAATGTAGAAATTGCAAGAAGCGAATAGAACCATCCGCGTGTCTGATCAAGTGCTTCAGTGATAAAATCTACTGGGAAATTTTCTTTGAATTTTTCTTTATTTTCAAAAGGATAATGCCATTGTGCAAAAAAGGCAGAACCAGAGTCATACCAGCAATCAATAACCTCCTCCTCACGCTTCATTAGTGATTTACATTTAGGACATTTGATTACAATCTCATCAACAAATGGTTTATGCAACTCAAAGTCTTCAGGTATATTTTCACTTAATTCCCTAAGTTCTTTAATGCTTCCAATGCATAGTTCATATTTACATTTATTATCTGTACATGTCCAAATTGGAAGTGGGGTTCCCCAGTATCTTTTACGGGAAAGAGCCCAATCTTTTACTTCACGAATAAAATCTCCAAAACGTCCTTGTTGAAGATGCTCTGGATACCAGTTGATTTGATTATTATTTCTAATCAATGAATCCTGAACATTTGTCATTGCAATAAACCAGGATTCCATTGCATAATAGAGAAGTGGCGAGTCACACCGCCAGCAGAACGGATAATCGTGTTTATACTCATGAATTCCTTCAATAAGTCCTCGTTTTTGAAGGTGATTAATAATGCTAAGATCTGCTTCTTTTACGAATTTTCCTTTCCAAAGCTCTACTTCATCAGGAAATGTACCATCAAGATTTACAAGTTGAACAATGGGTAGGTCATATTTTTTACCTACATTGTAATCATCTTCACCAAAAGCTGGTGCAATATGAACTATTCCAGTACCTTCATCCATTGTTACAAAATCAGCAAGTACTACATACCATGCTTTCTTATCAGGTTTAGCATAATCAAACAATGGTTCGTATTCAATTCCCTCTAATTCTTTGCCTGAAAAACCATCCAATAGTTCGTATTCCTGTCCTTTTAATAAGGTAGCAGTACGGTGTTCAGCAAATATTAGAATTTGATTATTATATCGAATTTTAACATATGTCTCATCGGGATGAACAGCAAGAGCAACATTTGATATCAATGTCCAGGGAGTAGTTGTCCAAGCCAAAAAATATGCATCCTCTTTTTTTAATTTGAATTTAATAAATATTGAAGGCTCTTCAACATTCTTATAACCCTGCGAAATTTCATGGGCAGAAAGTGCCGTCCCACAACGTGGACAATATGGTACCACTTTATGACCCTTATAGAGAAGTTTCTTATTCCAAGCCTGTTTAAGCGACCACCAAACCGATTCAATATAATCATTTGTAAGGGTAATATATGGATTATCCATATCTATCCAAAAGGCAATTCGTTTGGTCATTTCAACCCAGGCGTTCTCATATCGAAATACACATTTCTTACATTCTTCATTGAATTTTTTAATACCGTAATTCTCAACAGCCTGTTTATCGTCAAGACCTAATTTTTTCTCAACTTCAATTTCTACAGGCAGTCCATGAGTATCCCAACCTGCCTTTCTTAGAATATAATGACCATTCATTACTTGATATCTAAGAACCAAATCTTTCATAACCCTAGTTAGAATATGACCTGGATGAGGAAGTCCATTTGCAGTTGGTGGACCTTCCAAAAAAACATAGGGCTTAAATCCCTTCTTTTGATCAATTGATTTTTGAAATATATCATTATCTGCCCAGAATTTCAGAATATTTTTTTCAACCTGTTTTGGATTGTATTTCTGTGGAGGGGGTTTAATCATCGTTTTTCCACCAAATTGTCATATAACATACACTATGTAATAGCACCCTAATGACAAAAGACCGTTAAAACCATTTCCATAGTATAATATTTAATAATTTTTTATATCATCTGTCTTCATAAATTCTCGTAACAAGGAAGTTGCATAGCACCCCTTTTTTAGTTCAAATTTCAAGATTAAAGCATTTTTGCCATTATATAATTCATCATCTACAAGTTCAAAGTCTATATTATTAACAGAAGAAAGTAAAGGATGTCTTGAGCCATAAGAAGATATTTGAGGAATTTCAGGAATAATAAAATCTCTAGGATCTATATTTTCCTGTTCAACTATTTTATGCTCTATCTCACCCATTTCACCCTCAGAAAAAACCGTATCGCTTCCAAATAAAATCCCACTAACAGCAGCTTTTCTTTTGGATATCTGCAAATTTACCTTGTCAATATTACTCTTACTTACCTTTATTGCTCTCTCATCAACAATTCCCCTTCTTATTGGTAATATCATATCTCCAATAATGGCTTTATTTAATGGAAGTTTTTTCCTTAAACGCTCACTTAATATTCTATTAAACATATAGGATTGATAGGCATAAATGAACATAGTTAGAAGATTTTTTGGCAGTTCCTTTAATGCATCAACAAAATTGTTTGGATTACTTACCATTTTATTTAAAATAGCTTTTTCAAAATTTAAATTATCAGGATAAAACTTTAAAGCTTCTGAATAATTTCTGGTTTTTTCAAGCTTTTCACGTAATTCATACGACTCCTTATCTTCGCAGTCCATAGGATTTCCAATATATATCATAACTGCATTCTCAAATTCATTCTTAACAATAAATTTTCCTACAAGATGAGTAATTGGTCTAACAACACCAAATCTCTGTATACCATAAAAGTTTGGAAAACCTCCATATCCATCTATAAAAGTTGCAATTTTTTTAATATGATTTATATCGATATTTTTTTTTATATTTCTTACAGTTATTTCAAATTTATTCCCTATTAGAGCACCAATTTTGACTGGAAAGTCAGAGCGGTAAGCATTTTCTATAGAAACGTTTTCGATTTTAATTTTATTGATTTTCTCAGTAGGAACACCATAAAATGACAGAAGTCTAGTTGTTTTTGCTCTTTTATCCTTTGTGCCTGCAAAGCTTATACGTTGCCTTGAAATGTGAAGTTTGTTGGATAGTTCTCTTATAAGAAGATTTGTTTCCAAGTTTTGTGATGTAATATCTGCAATCAAATATTTACCAGTATCAGATTTAGAAGGATAATTAGAAATCTCACTTACAATAAAATCTTCATAGCGTGATCGTAATTTTCCACCTACCCCTTGAAAAGGGGTTAAAAAAGTTTCAATGCCTACTTTTTTTTCAGCTTCAAGAACTTTCATCTATTTTTTACTCTTACTTTTTGCTACAAAATTCTTACTGAAAGTCTTAATCTCATCTTCTAATTGTTTAACTGCTTTTTTTAGTATATCCTCAGGTTTACCTTTTTTAACTCTAAGATATAAGCGTCGTTTTTTTGATTCTGGATGATCTGACATATATGATGCATAATCTACCTCATCGTAATCTAATAATACTTCGGCAATAGGATTAAGCAAAGTTTCAGTTTCTCCCGTTATCTCAAGTTCAAGTTCTTTTATAGTTTTTTTTATTGTTTTTAATTCCATTGAATATCACACTCATTCCATATTTAATAATATATCTTAAAACTTTTTGAGATCATAATCTCCATAATCTATTGCAGTTTTTCTTCTTTCCTTATTTCCACAATTATCACATTTAAGATAATTTTCTTTTTTATATAGAGGGTGTCTGCATTTTGTACATACAGATTTTATTACTCCAAGATCTCTATCCTTTGTTGCAAGTTGAACACTTGGTCGAACCTGAGTAACCTTTGCTCTTATAATATCTCCCGGAGCATATTCTGTTGAAGGATCTTTAACGTAGGCATTTGAAATTTCTGAAACGCGTAAGGTTCCATTTGTATCTCCAGATATTTGTCTATTTTTACCAATCACATGTATTACCTCTGCAATTACCATATTAGACCTTACCGAATATACTTCAGCAAGAACTATGTCTCCCTTTTTTAATTCAACAGGGATGCTAGTTAAAGGTTTTATTATTACTCTCCTATGTTTTTCGTCAACATAGTATGTTCCAACTCTTGCTGCTCTAATTATACCATCTTCCTCAAATGTTCCTTCACCAGGTAACAATTCTTCAGATGTTGACACTTGATCTCCAGGTAGTATTATTTTATCTTTAGTCATTATTTCACCATAAATTGTTTAGATTATGTAAGTTTAGGCAATCAAAATAATGTTTTAAAGATTGTGGTATCCAAAAGTAATTATAATTTTCTGTAAAAAAAGTTATAAACACCATATCTATTTCGATTTCTCTACCTAGAGATATACAAGGTGTTGAAATGGCACGAAAACCAGGAAGTATGTATAGATATGTAAAGGGTCAACACTCTACTCGAAGGGAGTATATGGGTGGTGTTCCTCTTTCACGTATTACACAGTTTGTACTCGGAAATAAAACAGAGAAGTTCCCAGTTCAAATTACTTTATCTTCACTTGAAAAATGTAATGTTAGGCACAATGCTTTAGAATCCGCTCGTATAACAGTAAACCGAGCTATGGAAAAAAAGGCAGGATCAACAAACTATAGACTACACATTAGGGTTTATCCTCATGTTGTTCTTCGTGAAAATAAACAAGCTACAGGAGCTGGTGCAGATAGAGTTTCCCAAGGTATGAGAGCAGCTTATGGAAAAGCAGTCGGAACCGCTGCTGAAGTTAAACGGAATCAGGTTATAATGATAATTGAAACAACTGAATCTTTTATTGAAGAAGCAAAAATTGCACTGAGAAAGGCAGGTATGAAAATACCATCACCTTGTAAAGTAATGGTTGGTAAAGCTTCTTAAAAATATTTTAAAAGTATTGGAGAAATTATTACAAAAAGAATTATTAATGATACAACCAATGAAATTTTTCTAACTATCTTTTCTAAATTTTCATCTGAAATACTATTTTTAATTCGCTTAACAATTAATCGGATGCCATCATTAAATAAAAAACCCCCATCTAATGGAACCATTGGTAAAATATTAAAAATTCCAATCATAAGATTTAACCAAGCAATCCAATAAAGAGAGTTAATAATTATCCAAAAAACATCCGGTGAAATATTACCAAGAGGACCTGCAATATTATAGGAATCAATAAAAGGTGAAGCGATGGGATTATAACCTTGAAAATAACCTAAAATTGGAATTGAAATAAAATTTAGTAGTCTCAATAATGGATCTTTAAAAGGATTTTTTAAACGATCGAGGTTTCCTTCCTCATCGACAAATGTATAGATGCCAATATAACCTTTTCCCATAGAGGAATTATTTTTTATATAATCGTATTTATCTACAAGCTTTATCTCAATATTATTATGAGGAACATGATTATATATGTAGGATATCGTTATTGTATCATTTGCTTTTGTACTATCCAAGATATTTCTATATTGTTCAAACCTAATACTAAGATCTTTAAATTCAGTTAAATCCGTTCCATTTAATTCAGTTATAATTGCCCCTTTTTCAATTCCTATTTCCTCAGCTGGGGAATCCTCAAATAGTTCATAGACAGTTAATCCATTACCAGGTTGAACAGCTGAAATAAAAATAAATGAAAATAGCAATAAACAAATAAAAAACATGACAAAATTTGATAGTGGACCTACTGCATAAACTCTCATTCGTTTTGAAATCTTTGTTTTTTTCATTTGTTCCTCATCGGGTTCAACAAAGGCACCTATCGGAAAGATTAGATAAAGAATTCCCATAGATTTTACTTTTAGATCTCCAACGAGTGTAAGAATTCCATGTGAGAATTCATGAACAATAATTGCTACAATTAAAGCTAGAACAATATAAAATAAATATTCAATAGGAAGTATTGGATTTATACCAGGTAAAATAACATAAAATTCTGCCCCAGGTAGTAAAGATGTTCGTTCCTCAGGTGATAATCCAATTACAAACGTAAATTGCCATAGGAAAAAAAGTACAAAAATAACCATACATATAAAACAAAATACTATACCAGAACTTCCATATGCTTTCCAGAACCTTTTTTTACTAGATATTTTTTCTAAGAGACTAATTCCTTTTGTTGTACGCAGTAGTAATGCTGGACCATATAAGGAAATTTTATGTTTTTCAAAAATCCCTCTTTTATGTAGAATATATACTATTAAAAAATATAGAAAAAGTATGGTAAAAAATATCAACAATCCCATTATAAATGTCATAATTAGGAGCAGGGAATATGTTTTTATTTAATTAAGGTAACGAATAAAAAACATCACAGATAGTAAATATTTTTTTTATCTTTTATTAATAATTTAATTAAATTTTTACACCATTTTAATTTCTTTAATTTTTGATTTATATCTTTTTTTTCTGGATATGAATATTTTCCTATTCTGCCTTTAAAATCAAACCCTATCATATGTATTTTTTGTGCATTAAAATGAGATGCAAGAAAAACTGCTCTATCACCATCGGTAAAACCCCCAAAATTAAAGATATTTTTATATGGTTGTGGGTCTATTTGTGTACTTCCAATTATATCTTTTTTAAATTCTGGTAGATATTTTTTAATCTTCGAAATATTATCCCCATGCGCATGAATAATTGTTACGCTTCCATTTGAATTTGCTTTTATTTGGTCAGGGACATATCCATCCAAATCCGTAACAATTATCTCAGGGGAAAAATTATTTTTTAATAATGCACTTGTTGCTCCATCTGCCGAAATTTTTACTAAATTTACTATTTCATTTTTATATTCAATTATTTTTTCTTCTAGAGAAGATCCCGCGCCAAAAATGACAATATCTTTATTATTAATCATTTCTTTTAATTTTTTTATTGGAAAAAGTTTCTTTTTATTTAACAATTTATCTAATAAATCTGCTGCTTTTTTTTCATTTTCAATTTGAAAATTAAAATCTTCCGCAATTTTTTCAAAAAGAGGTTCCCAATCCTTATAAAGCATAAATTCTGAATATTTTAAACTAGTTTTTCTTGTTTTTCAATTTCAAGTTTTTCTTCCTTAGTTGAATGAATCTCTTTTATATAATGATGGGATACTGCTCCAATTAGACCAATCATTATACCAGTACTAATATAACCAATAAATCTTAAAGTAAAAAAAGGAGTAACATCAAACCAAACAGGCCAGTTTATTAAGGCATCGAATAGAGATCTAAAAACTGCATAAGAAATAAAGCCAAATGCTAACAAAGAAAAAGGAGCAATCCAGTAGTTCCAGGGGGTTTTTTTATCTCTTACATAGATATCCACTACTCGCCCAAAAATTACTACTAATCCAGCAATCACAATCCCCCATATCATATTAACAACAAAAAGCAATAAAGGAAGAAGCTCAATATCAGATCCGAATGAAGAGTTTGTGACATTATAAAAAGCCATTATTATACTTGCAATTAAAATTACAATAGCAAGAATGTAGGTATATACTGATAATCTCCCAGTTAAAAAACCCGATTTAATTTCTTCCCATATATTTGCTAGGGTTCTCTCCCACTTAAAAACCCTTATAAATAGGTATAGCCCCAATGTCATTAAAATTGCACCAAATCCACTAGCAGCCATATCAAGTAGTACAAAAAATGCCCAAACAATTAAAACTAATGCAATAGGTAAAAGGAATTGTTTTTGAACTTTTTCATCATCAAGAATTTTTACAATACGATAATAGGTATCTTCAAGTTCTCTACTTTGTTTAACAGAAACCCTATGTATAGATTTTATTTTTATTCTAGATTGAATAATAGGAAGAATATATTCATCCTCTGCTCCATCAGTTACAAGAATTACATCAATTGCTTTTGTTTCCTTTATTACCTGCTCAAGTTGTTGAGATAATATATCGTCAGACTTTATACCAACGCTAATATGTCCACAAATAGTTGCAATTTCTGCATTTCTATTTTCACTTATAAAAGTTTTATATATTGATATTGCAGAAAAAATTGCATTTAAATCAGAATCCTCAGGATCTACTTGACCTAGCTTATTTGCAGCATCGATATTGTTTTCAATTCCAATTATTGGACTTTTAATATTTGTTTTTCTTCCGAAGTCGTTATCACGATCTACGTTGAGAACAAGGGTGTTCATAAATTTCTATCCACGATTACAATTATTTTATATTTAAGAATGTTACTATTTATAAATTCCTTAATTATTGCTACTGCTAAATGGAAAACCAAAAAAACAGGTTCAATAATTTTAATTTTTCAAAATTAAAATATATTTTAATGATGCTTATAATGGTTCTAGTTTGGGCATTTGCTTTTCCATTTATAAAAATTGGACTAGAAGAGCTGTCATTTATAAATCTTACAATAATGAGATTTTTTGTTGTTTGTTGTGTTCTGCTTTTTATTGTAATCTTTCAAAAAAAAGGATTTTCAAAACTAAATAAAAAAGATATTATCCCAATTTTTATTCTAGGATTTTTTGGAGTAATGGTTTATCATCTAGGATTGAATTATGGTGAGCAGTTCATTTCACCTGCTGCGGCAAGTCTTATAATTGCCACAATTCCAGTGCAAATTGTAATATTAGCAAGAATTTTTCTAAAAGAAAAAATTTCATTTTTAAAAACTCTTGGTGTATTAATTGCAATGAGTGGTGTTGTTGTAATTTCAATTTGGGGAAAAGCCGAATCAACTTTAAAGATTGAATATTTTTTTGGTGCAATTTCCATATTAATTGCAGCGTTGATGGGTGCATTTTACACAATTTATGGAAAAAAACTATTAAATCGATATACTGGATTATCATTAACAGTATATGCAATGCTTTTTGGTAGTATCGGTCTAATACCCCTTTTAAATATCTCAATTGTTGAACAAGTTAGAGAAATGTCATTTAATGCATGGTTTGCGGTTATATTTTTAGGTGTATTTTCAACAGTAATTGGATATTTAATATGGTTTATAGCATTAGAAAAAAAAACAGCTAGCGAAATAAGCATCTATCTTTATGCAATCCCAGTTTTTTCAACAATATTTAGTTTTTTAATGTTCAAAGAAGAAATAACTTTTATGTTTATTTTTGGAGGAATTCTCGTAATAGCAGGTCTGGCAATAGTAAATAGTAGAACAGGTAAAAATACAAATAAAAAAATTGATTAAGCAATACTACTTTTTC
>Ga0209427_10006297_pt1 | contig 13572 bp, 12 predicted proteins | sample DeeMarSWOR136_30_FD_187465 | JGI IMG/M metagenome (GOLD analysis project Ga0209427, IMG submission 187465) | Marine sediment microbial communities from White Oak River estuary, North Carolina - WOR-1-36_30 (SPAdes) (version 2) | ecosystem: Environmental > Aquatic > Marine > Intertidal zone >... | reverse complement strand
GATTTCGTGCAGGCGGTGCTCGACTGGACCGGCGGCCAGGGCGTGAACGTCGTTGTGGACCTGGTGGGCGGAGAGACTTTCTTCCGGAACTTCGCCTGCACAGCCTTTTACGGGACCGTGGTGGCCACGCTCCGGCCCGATCCAGGCGTTGCAGACTGGACCGAGGCACGGCTCAGGAACCTTCGCATCGCCTGGGAGCTCATGCTCTCACCCATGTACTACGATCTGATCGACGTGCAGCGCCACCACCGTGAGATTCTGGAGAGGTGCGCAGCCTTGATGGACAAGGGGAAGCTTCGCGTGCATGTAGACAGAACCTTTCCCCTTGAAAATGCGGTCGAGGCACACCGCGACATCGAGGAGGGGCACACCATGGGAAAGATCGTGCTCACGATTTGAATGGGGATGGAAGGGTTTACATTTTGGAGCGCTGAGGGGAGGTTGCATGGCCGAAATCATTCTGGGTGTCAACAACTGCTTTGCCATAGGCCGTTATCCTGAACCCGAGGAGTGGCTTCGCATCGTGAAGAGCGAGCTTGGCCTCGAGCATGTACAGTTTTCCTATGACCTGCTCGATCCGATCATTGTGGAGCGGCACGTTTTCGAACGCAAGTGCAGGCACATAAAGGAACTCGCCGATGAGATGAGCGTGAGGATCGATACGGGAATAACAGGCGAGGTGGTTCACAGGTTCAACTGTCTCTTTGACCCCGATCCGGACCTTCGGAGATGCTACCTTCAGTGGTATGAGAACATGGTCAGGGCCGGCAAGTTTCTTGGCGTCGAGGGTTCTGGTGTGTACCTGGGTACGCTGAGCCAGCGGGACCAGGAAAACTCTGTCAGAAGGGCGAAATTGATCGATATCTTCATGGATGAGTTGGAGTACCTCACCGGTGTTTCGAAGGAGGTGGGGCAGCAGTACTTCCTCTGGGAGCCCATGTCTATTCCCCGTGAGATACCGAGCACCATCGACGAAACAAAGGAGATGCTCGCAAGGGCCAACGAGCATTCTCATGTCCCGGTGAAGCTGTGCCTCGACGTGGGCCACGGATACATACGCTCCGGAGATCCGCGCGACAGCGATGCTTATGCATGGCTCCGAGAGCTCGGAATGCACTCGCCGGCCATACACATGCAGCAGACAGACGGAAAGGGGAGCCGGCACTGGCCCTTCACCGATGAGTACAACAGGATTGGTGTCATCGTCCCCGAGCGGATTTTCGAGACTCTGGAAGAGGCGGGCGTGGATCGTACGATAATCGTGTTCGAGTTCTTCTATTCGGCGCATGCCATACCCGACGAGAGCGCCCTGGACAACTTAAAGGCCAGTGTCGAGTACTGGCAGAAGGCGATGTCCCGCGTGTACGGATAACGACTGAGATAACTCCAGTAACTCTTCCGGGAGAGAATTTCAGTTTGTAAATGGGTAAAATTCGATTTTATAACTACTTAGAGCGAATGTCGAGTTTCATACATCGGTATAAAAATGTAACGTACTCTTTTTAATTACACGGTAATCTTTGAGAACTTCGGTAAAAAAGCATGGTTTTCTTTCAGTTTTATACTATAAAATAGGCTTTTCCAGCTAAAGATAAAAACTCGACTAGCGAAGCGATAGCGAGCGCTAGCACAGCGATCTCTTTACCTATTTTTAAAGTTCGACCTAATTAGTTCTTGGTGAACAATTCGCAGTTTTAGAAAATATCATGATGCTTAAATATTTAAGGGTACCGTTTACATACTGAACGTTTGAACCTGTAATCCTCCTCCCCCCAGTCTCAGGCGCATGGCCCCGGAAGCGGCTGCATGCAGTTTTGATCCATGAGGTGGCACACGTGAAGTGCATAGATTCTTAAACCCGGACAATTTCCCGACCAGTATCCTCCTACAGTGTAACACTCCCACAGCCGTCGAGGTCGATACTTCCTCTGCATTTTTATTCCTTGACAAAAAGATCGAATGAGGGTAGAAAGTTATAAAATCATAATGTACGTACATTATGACATTATAGACCTGTGATACGGTGCCGTAAGGGGGTTCGATTGGATGGGTTTTGGATACGATAGGACGGGAATGTGACGGGAAGAGGAAATGTTATGTATAAAACAAGGATAGTATTTTGGGGTACACGGGGACAGGAGCTGACGAGCCGTCATCTCGCGGAGTTCCTTCGATGCGGCGCGAATCTAGTCGGGTTCGTGGAAGCGCCGCCGGGAAGCATATCCACCGTGCACACCGAGAAGGACCCCTATGAAGGCATCAATGAGGTGGCTTCCAGTTTACGCAAACCCCTTCTCTGCCCAAAGAGCCCGAGAGAGCCTGATTTCATCAATGAACTGAGAAAATTGAAACCAGATGTGTTCATCATCATAAGCTATCAGTTTTATCTTCCCAGGGAAGTGCTCGAGCTGCCGCCCTTGGGTGCTATTAATTTTCATACCTCTCTTCTCCCTCGCCATGCCGGCATGCATCCGGGGTTTTGGACCATCTGGTACGGCGACAAAGAGACCGGTATGGTTGTTCACTATCTCGACGCCGGGATCGACACCGGCGATATCATCTACGAGACAAAGGTGCCTGTTCAAATGGGGGATACAATCAATGAGGTGTATCACCGGGTATGGGGGACGAGCACACCGCTCGTTGAAAGGCTGCTCAAAGACCTTGATGCAGGAGCGCTTCCACGTAAACCGCAGGACCTCTCGAAATATCTCTACAACTACGAGATCGTTGAGAAGGATTTCGAGCTTGATTTCAGGCAGCCGGCTGAGATCCTTTTCGGCAGGGTCGCGATGAGGCCCGGCAAGTTCTATTTCACGTACAGGGGCGAAACATACCATGTACAGAAATGCACGGTGATCGATGAGCCCGTCCACACCAGGAGGTTTTTTACCGGTGTTCCCTATGCCATAAGGGACAGACTCGTGTTTGTGACGCCCAGGAAATTCCTCCAGATCGACGAGCTCATGAAGGACGGGTCAGCAGTTGATCCGCTTTCTGTTGCTGAAAGATAAAAACTCAAAAAGGGGGGACAGTATGATTGTAAAGAGATTCACAAAAGAAGAGGTCTTGACCAAGCTTCACAAAAAGATCAGAAGCGGAAAACCGATATTCGTTGCTGCCTGTGGTACGGGCCTGGTCGCAAAGTGTCTCGAAAAAGCGGGAGCCGATTTCATCGTCACCTTTTCCGGTGCGCGGCTCAGGAACAACGGCTGGGGCACCATGTCGCAGTGGTGGCCCATACTCGATTCCAACCAGCAGGTCATGGACAACACCGCACATGATATCATTACCTCGCTGAAGGGCCAGGCGGCTGTGCTTACCTGCGTGCAGGCAAATGATCCGCTTCGCGACATGTATCTCGTGCTCGAATTCCTGCAAAAGGTCGGCGTCATCGGAATCTCCCATGTCGGGCCCTCGATCGGCTATTACGAGAAGGACAGCCTGATGTACAACGTTCTCACCAAGGCCGGCATTACCCTCGAGAATGAGATCGAGATGCTCAAACTTGCGAAGGACATGGGATTCATCACCTTCGGTATGCCCTTCGATCTGGAAGATGCGGAGAAAATCATGAAAGGTGCAATGCCCGATGCTTTCTGTTTTCATGCTGGGACCACGAAGGGAGGGCTGGTCGGATTTGACACGCCCTACACCATAGAGGAGACCGCCCAGCGAACGGAAGAGGCAAACAAGATCGCACTGAAGATAAAACCCGACGTTCTTCTCCTCGCGCACGGTGCGGCCCTCGAGACGCCGGAAGAGGGCCAGTACATACTCGATCACACGTCGTGCCACGGTATCTGGACAGGTTCGGCCACCGAGCGCATTCCCATTGAGCGCGCAGTGCTGGAAACCGCAGGGCAGTTCGCCAATCTGAAGTTAAAAACAAAATAAGGAGGATTATCATGAATAAAACAATCGCAATACTTGCAACCCTTGATACTAAGGGTCCCGAAGGGAACTACCTCCGCGAACAGATAGAGGAATGCGGGGAAAAGGCCCTGCTCATTGACACCGGGGTCGTGGGCACGCCCTCGGTAGAGGCGGATGTCACCAGAGAGGAGGTTGCGAAGGCTGGAGGGACCCCCATGTCAGAGCTCCTCAAAGATCCGACCCAGGACAAGGCCCATCCGGTCATGTCTGCGGGTGCCTCCTCCATCATGAAAAAATTGATGGATCAGGACAAGGTGCACGGCATCGTGAGTCTTGGAGGTACCCAGGGCACCTCGTTGGGAACGAGAGTGATGAGAACGCTCCCCTATGGGTTTCCCAAGGTCATGGTGTCAACGATCGCGTCGGGAAATGTATCGTCCTTCGTGGACATCAAGGATATCACGATGATGTTCTCGGTCGGTGATATCCTGGGGCTGAATCCCGTCATGTGCAAGATCCTGGCCAATGCCGCCGGTGCGGTGTGTGGCATGGCCAACGTGAAGGTGAAAATCGAGAGCAGGACCGGGGACAAGCCGCTTATCGGCATGACCAACATAGGGCTGGCGACCAGAGGTACCATCAAGGCGCTCGAGCTTTTCAAGCAGAGAGGCTATGACGTCATCGTGTTTCACGCGGTGGGCTCGGGCGGACGGGCCATGGAGCAGATGATGAAAGACGGCATCATTGGCGCGGTTCTCGACTATGCGCTCGTCGAGATTCCCAATGAAATATACGGAGGTTTGAATGCCGGCGGTCCGGATCGGCTGAAGACGGCGGGGCAGCTTGGGATACCGCAAGTCATCTGTCCGGCCGGCGTGGAGCACATCGGCCTCATTTTGAGTGAGCCCCACAAAGGTCCCAAAGAACACCTTCATCGAAAGTACTACTACCACAGCCCGATCATCTTCGTGTACCGGCTCGACAAGGATGAGATGATCGTCACTGCAAAGGAGGTTGTAGACCGGTTGAAGTATACCAAGGATGAGGCAATCTTCATGATCCCGACAAAGGGGTTCGACCGCTCATGTTATGAAGGGTCGCCGCTCTATGACCCTGACGGAGATGAAGCCTTCATCCAGTACCTGAAAAAGCATCTTCCGAAGAATTTCAAGATAATCGAGCTCGATTACAAAGTTGAAGATCCCGAGTTTGTGGAGCAGGCGGTAAACAACCTGATCAGTTTGATCGAGAAGCGGAAAAAGGGATGAGCACAGATAAGATAGTCGTCACTTACATCCTCTCATTCCAGAAGGAAACGGCTCAGAGGTCGGTCGACCTGCTGCTTGCGGAGATGACGAGCGGTATCCAGTACGTTTCGACGCGGGATGGGGTGCAGATGGACCGTGTCCAGGATACCGTGCCCTTTGTGGACCAGTCGGTTCAGGGGGAGGTGCTCACCTTTCAGCAGCTTGACGATGACACTTATGAGGTTTCATTCGCCTTTCCCGCCACCAACCTCGATGTGAGCCTTGGCGGAATCGCGAATCTGTGGCCCATGGTCGCCGGTGAGGTGTTCAATTTTCACTTCATCAAAGGCGCGACCCTGGTGAGACTGGTTTTACCGGTAGCGTACGAGCGGTATTATCTGGGTCCCCGCGCCGGCATACACGGGGTGCGAAGCCTCGTCGGGGTAAAGGAAGGTCCCCTTTTCGGGTCCATCATAAAGCCGAATCTCGGACTTGATCCCCAAAGGTCGGCGGAGGTGGTGGAAATCCTGGCGGAAGCGGGTTTTGACTTCATCAAAGATGATGAAATCTGTGTCAGTCCCTCACTTTGTCCCCTCAGGGAGCGAGTGAAATCGATTTCTGCTGTGCTTGAAAAATACAGACAGCGAACAGGAAGAGCGGTGCTGTATGCGGCAAATGTGACCTCTGACTTCTCAGTTTTGGGGAAGGCGGCAGAGGCTGCTCTTCAATCGGGAGCAGGGGGATTGATGATAGATCCTTTTTGTACGGGATTGTCCTCCCTGGATTATCTCAGGCGCAACTTTGATGCACCCATATATGCGCATAGAGTCGGTTATGGCCTTTATTGTCTGGGTCAAAACCTGAGCATTGACTACCGTGTTTTTACCAGACTATTCAGACTTCTGGGTGCTGATTTTTCACACGTGGGGGGGATATGGGGTAAATCGGAAGCATCCCGCCGAAAAACCGCAGAGTACCTCGATATTCTCAGGGGCGATTCCCGGATGGAACCTGCATGGCCCGTGGTCACGGGAATCAGTGTGGAAAATATGGCCGGCTACTACGCGTTCTACGGGGATGATACCCTGTTCATGGACCATATCGACATCTATGAAAATGCTGCGCGCTCGAGGAAAAAATTGGAAACTCTGAAGGCAAAGGCACATAGCTCATGAGGAGAGAGTACGGTGATCAAAGCTAAGATGAAGGCAGCGGTACTCCATGCACCGGGAGATTTGCGGTACGAGGAGGCGGATACGCCGGATATCGGAGATCATGAGGTGCTTCTACGGATAAAAGCTGCCGGCAATTGCGGATCGGACCTGCATCGGATCATGGTTGAGGGGACCTACCACTTCCCCTGCATTCCAGGGCATGAGTTTGCAGGTGAAGTCGCGGCTACGGGAAAACATGTTGAGGGTGTGGAACCGGGTGATCGGGTGACTGCCGCACCTCTCATACCCTGCATGAAATGCGGCTGGTGTCTTCAGGGTCAGTACAATCTGTGCGAGGATTACGACTACGTTGGATCCAGGTCCGACGGTGCGTTTGCACAGTACATGAAGATACCGGCATTCAATGTTGTAAAGCTGCCCGACGATGTTGATTTTGAAGACGGTGCGATGACCGATCCTGCTGCAGTTGCACTTCACGGGATTCGCAGGGCGGGGGGTATTCGTGCAGGAGAAACCGTCGTGGTGCTCGGCGCGGGTCCCATAGGTATGTTTATGTGCCAGTGGGCGAGGATTATGGGAGCGCGGCGGATTATCGGCACCGATGTGGTGAGTGAAAAACTCTCTATCCTGAAAGAGATCGGGGCCGATAGTGCAATAGATGCCGGGGCTGAAAACGTTGTCGACAGAATCATGGATGAAACAGACGGCATCGGTGCGGACGTGGTGATTGAAACAGCGGGTTGTGTTGAGACTCACCATCAATCGCTGCTTGCCGCCCGGAAGCGGGGAAGGATCATCCACATTGGCAGAGCGTACTCAGACGTCATGCTCCCCGATGAGATATTCACGAAAATATTCCGGCATGAACTGAACCTGTATGGAGCCGTGAACTCAAACTTTTCACCCCATGATCATGAGTGGAAAACCACGGTGCGGTACATGTCAATGGGGCGACTGAAGACGAAGCCCCTCATCTCCCACAGGCTGCCGCTCTCCAAGATATCCGAGACCTTTGCAAAGATGTACCACAGGGAGATCGTGTACAACAAAATCATCTTTTCGCCCTGATCACGTTTTGAATATGGAGTCCATACGATGAAAGCTGCTGTTCTCACGGGTGTTCAGAACATCGAAGTAAAAGATGTGCCGGAGCCGGCAGTGCCAGACACAGGCCTTGTCATCGAGGTGGCAACCTGCGCTCTCTGCGGTACCGATGTGAAGATGTACCGGTACGGCTATGCTGCAGTTGAGCTGCCCCTCATTCCAGGTCATGAGCTGGCCGGAACGATCGTTCAATCTGGAGCTGCCCGGTCAGGGTATGAAACGGGCGACAGGGTGACGGTCAATCCCAATATACCCTGCGGTACCTGTTTCTACTGCACACGGGGGCTTCAGACTGCGTGCGACAACCTGTCCATCATCGGTGTGCACCGCGATGGGGGTTTTGCACAGTATGTGTCGGTGCCTTCCCAGGCTGTTGAGCAGGGCTGCGTTTTTCATATTTCACCAAATGTTTCATTTGAAGAGGCCGCCCTTATCGACCCCGCCTCATGCGCCGTAAATGCTGCCGAACTCTCACAAACCAAACCCGGTGATACCGTAGTCGTTATCGGGGCCGGGCCGGCCGGTTGCCTCAACGTCGAGGTGAGCAGGGCCTTTGGGGCCAGCAGAACCATTCTCGTGCAGCGTTCACCGGGAAGGCTGAAACAGGCCCGCTTTACCGGGGCAGATGTGTTTGTCAATTCATCCATGGAAGATCCTGTGGAAAGGGTGATGAAGGAAACAAAGGGGAGAGGCGCCGATGTCGTCATTGTCGCCTGCGCTTCCACGGAGGCTCAGGAGCAGGCTCTACGAATGGTGGCGAAGAGGGGCAACGTCAATCTGTTCGGCGGTCTGCCCAAAGGAAGCCCCTCGATTCAGTTTGATTCAAATCTCATACACTACAGGGAATCCTATGTGACGGGTACGCACGGGGGTTCCAACAGGCACTGCAGGATCGCGCTCGACATGATCTCATCGGGTCGCATCAAGGCAAAGAAGTATGTCAGTTACGAGGGCAGCCTGTCCAAATTTCATGAAGCGCTGAGAATGGCTGAGGAGAAGAGGGGACTCAAGATATTTGTCAGACCCGATTCCCTTTAGTGGTTTCGGTGAAGAGCATGTATTGGTACTCGTCATGAGCATGCGGTGAACATCGAGCGATTGAGCTGTTACACTGTTCTCATGAGTTGTGCACCGGTGTTAAAAGAGAGGATAGCGGTCCATGCGTGTGATACTTGTCCGGCACGGTCAGACCGATTGGAATGAGGAGGGGGTGTTCAGAGGCAGAATCGATATTCCATTGAATACCAGGGGTGAGAAGCAGGCTTCAATCATCGCACGAACCATGCGTCGCGTGCCTCTTGCTGCTGTGTATTCGAGCCCCCTCAAAAGAGCATATGCGACCGCTGTGAGTATAGCGCGGTACCACCATATGGACGTGCAGATCTGCAATGAACTGGTTGATATCGATTTTGGTGAGTGGCAGGGGCTCAAGCGGTCCGATGTTGTACAACGATATCCCGATATCTTTCGCGTATGGGAAGCCACACCCGAGAAGGTTGAAATTCCAGGTGCCGAAACGCTCGATGAGGTTCGGGAGCGTTTGATGAGAGGGCTGAACGCCATTCTATCGGAATATCCCGAAGAAACCGTTGTCCTTGTGTCCCATGGATTGACGAACAAGGTGCTGCTCTGTGCTGTTCTCGGTCTGGACAATTCGCATTTCTGGAAGATAAAACAGGATAATGGTGCGCTCAATGTGTTCAAATACACCGGGGCAGGTTCAAAGCTATTCCTCATGAACGAAACGACGCACCTGCGAACGGTTGCAGAAATCATCGAAGACATGAAATCCATTGAAAATCCCCTGGGATAGAACGGGGCGATCGCGGCATGATCAATCGTAATTCACCGATTCCTCTTTACTACCAGTTGATGCAGGAAATTAAAAATCAAATTGACTCGGGAGAATTGGAGCCCGGTGATGCGATTCCAACAGAAATCGAGCTCATGGAAAAATACGATGTGAGCAGAGCGACGGTCAGGCAGTCCGTACTGCATCTTGTAAACGAGGGGTATCTGAGGCGTATAAAAGCGAAGGGCACCTTTGTCAACTCGCGGCCGGAAAAACCCAAGTTCATTGGTACCCTGAGAGGATTTGCCCAGGAAATGAAAGAGAAGGGCGTCCCCTGTAAAACGAAGGTCCTTGTCAAGCACATCATCCCATCGCCCTTGAAGATTTCTGAAAAACTGCAGATTGCGACAGGGAGCCCGGTCTTTCATTTACACCGCCTGCGTTTCATCTACAATGAACCGGTGCTGATTGCCGATAGTTATATCCCAGAGCAGCTCTGCCGCGGTATCGAAGAGGTCGATTTCGAGAATAACTCTCTGTACGATGTCTTGGAGCAGAGGTATGGCATCATTCTTCATCACGGGAGGCGTGATTTTGAACCAGCTGTTCCTTCGGCGGCTGAGGATGTGAAGCTCCTCGATATTTCGTCAAGAACGCCCATTCTATATGTTGAGAGTATCGTATGTACGCAGGACGACACCCCGGTAGAGTATGTGGAGATTAAAATGCGGGGCAGGTTCACTGTTGATTTGATACAGACATTTTCATTGAAACTTTAGTATAAATTCGACAGATTATGATCTCATAGATAAAAAAGAAAAAACAGTTGAATTTTTACACCCACTTCCTGTACAATGGGGAGCAATGTTAATAAGTATATTGAACAGAATTACATGTTGACAGATTTCTTTCACGATGGTACACTCCATTCCGGTTTTCAGAAAAACAAATTTTTAACGCCCAATCTGGTCAAGGGGAACGCTCCATGGTACTTCAAAAGCTGAAAAAGATCTTTGAACCCATCGCCATAATCCTGATACTGGCCGGGATCGTCAGTCTTATACAGCCGATTCAAATAGAAATATTCAGATGGGGATTCAATGTTCTCTGGGTTGGTCTCGTAGCATACATGCTCTTTTCCCATTTTCCAAAGTAGGTTCGCGTCGCAATAATGTGGAATAGATATATTACACTGGTATGTGACAAACTCATGATTCAAAGGAGGTGATGCGCTCGATTTCAAGAGGATCATGGTAGAGAGCTGTACATATAAATTTTTTAAGGAGGTTACATCATGAGAAACAAGAAACTTTTCCTTATCCTCGCTGCAGTGCTTGTGATCATCGTAGCTGGTTCTTTCTCTTTGGTTTTTGCCAGTGGGAAAGAAGGAAAGGGAAAAAAGCCGGAGGGCCCGGTTACTCTCCGTATCCTCTACTTTCAGTGGGCTCCAGGCAACGCTGTAGCCAAGACAGCTGCAGGATATGAAGCAGCGACCGGCGGCAAGATCAAGGTGGAGACCGAACTCCCCGGATTTGTGGAGTGGTTTGCAAAATGGCTTGCAGCGGCCCAAGCCCAGCAATATGTATGGGACATCGTAGTTATCGACTCGCAGTGGCTGGGACTGGCGGTTGATGGAGGGCATATCATTGAGCTGACAGATCTGGTAGGAGATAAGCCGTTCATCCAGCAGATTCCTCCCACCATGAAGCCTTACTACATGGGAGATCCCACGGACCAGGGGAAGATCTGGTCAGTGCCTCTTGAAGCAGATGCACAACTTCTGTGCTATCGTACTGACCTTCTCGGCGACGCGGCTGAAAAGCGGGCCTTCAAGGCCAAGTACGGGTATGATCTGGATGTTCCCAAGACATGGTTCCAGCTTCGGGACATTGCTGAGCATTTTACCCGACCCAACGAGGGTCTGTACGGGTATGCGTGCAAATGGGGTATCCCCTATGACGTCATCACCTGGGATTTCGCAGAGGTTCTGTGGGGCTTCGGCGGCGCATTCTGGGACCGGGAAACAAAGCAGGTGGAGGGAATTCTCAACAGCCCGGAATCGGTTGAGGCACTGAAGTTCTACAAGAGCCTGACCAAGTATGCTCCTCCGGGATGGGCGAACTTCACGTTCAACGAAACGGTCCAGGTCATGAGCCAGGGCATTGTATCCATGATTGTTGAGTGGTCTTCATTTGCACCCAGCATCTCCGACCCGGCCAACTCCAAGGTCTATGATAGGGTCGCTTTTGACATTCCGCCCGCTGGTCCCAAGGCCCATTTTGCGAGCCTCGGCGGACAGCCCATGACCATCAGCGCCTACTCGCCCTATCAGCAGGAAGCCGCCGATTTCATCGAGTGGTTCTACCAGGAAGAGCAGATCTGGACCTATGCGGAGAACGATGGACACCCGGCATATCTGGATGTTCTCTCCTCCCCGAGGTTCTGGGACATTCTTCCGCAGAACAAGGCCATGTATGAGGTTCTCCCTTACGTGCGTGATGTGTGGAACATCCCGCCCTACAACGAGCTTCTCGTTCCATCGGAAGAGCTTCTGAACGCTGCTGTGACGGGAGATATGGACGTGGAAACTGCGCTGAACAGGCTTGCAGGTATTCATCAGCGTGTCCTCAACGAGTTCTACGGAATGTAATTACATCGGCTTTTAAAACGGAGTTCCGGTACCGGGATCAATTCCCGGTACCAGGAACTCTGCGGTTATTTTTTAAGGAGGCAAGCACCTTGAATATGTCAACATCCACAGCCGGATCCAAAAGGAAAAGACGAAGAGGCATTACCGACAGGCAGTTGAAGTATCTCTTTCTCATGCCCTGCATACTGCTTCTTGCATTTTTAATCATGTATCCTCTCATCTGGTCGGCCTATCTCAGTTTTACCGATTACAGGGCAATTCAGGGAAGGTTCAGGCTCTTTCCCGGCCTTGTGGAGGAAAAGCCGGGTATAAAGCAGATCAAGCCGAATTTTGTAGGGTTCCAGAATTACAAGAGAATACTGCGAGATGGTTATATATGGGAGCACTACCGTACCACCGGTAGATTCGTCATTGTATCCGTTGCAGCGCAGAGTCTCATCGGTTTGGGACTTGCGCTTCTGTTCAACAGGGAGTTCAGGGGCAAGGGGATCATTACGACCCTTATCCTAGCGCCCATGATGCTTTCCCCGGTGGTCGTGGGCATGTTCTGGAACTATATGTTGGAGCCCAACTGGGGTGTCATCGATTACCTGTTGAATGCCATATTCAAGCTGCCGAAAATCGAGTGGCTCTCCAATCCGAATACAGCCCTTTTAGGGGTAATCATTGCCGATACGTGGATGTGGTCGCCCTTTATGTTTCTGTTCTGTCTCGCCGGTATTACCGCCATCCCGAAGTACCTCTACGAGGCGGCTGAGGTGAACAAGGCTTCGGGCTGGTTCAGGTTTTCCCACATCACTTTTCCCCTCATGTGGCCCCTGATGCTGATCGCCATCATTTTCCGCACCATGGATGCATTCAAGCTCTTCGACATAGGGTGGGGAATGACCCAGGGGGGACCGGGTTACAGCTCCCAGACCATTTCCATGCTCCTGTTTCGCGATGCATTCATGTCGAGCAAAACCGGCATATCCTGCGCCTTTGCCTATATCATGCTCATCATGATCGTAGCGCTGAGCAATATCTACATTCGGTATCTCTTGAGGGCAAGAGAACGGTAGTAGGATGTAAGCATAATAGGGAGGATTAAATTGACGAGAACAATCCGTAGAAAAAGAAAAAAGGGATTAAAAATAGCTGGACAGGTTGTGATCTTTGTAGTGATTGCAATTGTCTTCATTGCTTATGTGTTTCCCATATTCTGGATGGGGGTAACCTCATTGAAGACTAAGGTCCAGATTTTTGATACGAAACCAACAATATTTTTTAAGCCGACAATTAAAAATTATAGAGTTTTTATGGGCACTGAAGAGTCAGGGGAGGTGGGTGCAGGCAGAGCAGGGGCCGCAACCTCCTTTATTGCAGCCATGGGGAGGTCGATTCTTATTACTGCTTCAGTAACGCTCTTGTCGTTGATACTGGGAACAATGGCGAGTTATGTCCTTTCCCGGTATAAAATGGCTGCCAAGGATGATCTGATGTTCGTCATCCTTTCAACGAGGATGCTCCCGCCGATTGTTGTCCTGGTGCCCATATCCCTTCTGTTCACGAACATAGGACTGAAAGATACATTTTTAGGATTTCTTCTCTTGTACACGATGTTCAATATGGCTTTTTCCGTATGGATCATGAAGAGCTTCTTCGACGATGTGCCTTTCTCATTCGAGGAGGCTGCCATGTGCGACGGGTATACCCGTCTCAGGGCCTTCTTCAAGGTGGTGCTTCCGA
>Ga0209427_10006293_pt1 | contig 13577 bp, 13 predicted proteins | sample DeeMarSWOR136_30_FD_187465 | JGI IMG/M metagenome (GOLD analysis project Ga0209427, IMG submission 187465) | Marine sediment microbial communities from White Oak River estuary, North Carolina - WOR-1-36_30 (SPAdes) (version 2) | ecosystem: Environmental > Aquatic > Marine > Intertidal zone >... | reverse complement strand
CAGTCTTTACTCAAGGTACTGACCGCTGGTTAGAATTGACGCTCGAAGGTCCGCAGACCCTGTCACCACGTACCAGAATCGCGGCAGCAGGCTATGCCTATACCTCAACATATTCTGATACGGCTGAGTATGCAAAGACAGCAGTACCAGATACTGATTGGGTTATCTTCGCAGATACCATGTATTCGGGTGTCTCAGGCAACGTGGGTATTGGAACGACGAGTCCTTCTGAGAAACTTGAGGTTGAGGGAAATGTGAAGGTCAGTGGAGTAGGCAATGGAGTTATCTTCCCGGATGATACAAAGCAGACAACAGCAGTTACCGGCGGTGGCGTGCCATCAGGATATTGCATTCTGGGTGAGACAGACGTTGCACCGCCGGGTTACACGTATACCGGAATATATTATCTTATCAATACCACCACTCCCATCTGGACCACAAAGGCAGTCATGCCAACAGCGCGATATAGGCTTGCTGCAGCAACAGTAAACAACAAAATCTATGCTATTGGCGGTTACAATGGTTCAGTATTGAACACAAACGAGGAATATGATCCAGTAACGAACTCCTGGACTACAAAGACAGCCATGCCAACACCTCGATATGCGCTTGCTGCAGCAGCAGCGAATGGCAAGATCTATGCTGTTGGCGGTTATGATGGATCATATTTTAACACGAATGAGGAATATGACCCAGTGGCAAACTCCTGGACCACAAAGGCAGCCATGCCTTATGCTAATGCATCGTTTGCTGCGGCAGAAGCGAATGGCAAAATCTATGCCATCGGTGGAGAGGGTTTTCTGAACGGCAACTTTGAATATGATCCAATAGCGAACTCCTGGACCCGAAGGCACGATATCGTATATCATCGATATGGACTTGCTGCAGCAACAGTAAACGGCAAGATTTACGCTATCGGTGGTTGGTATGCTGGGAGTTATAGGAGCGCTAACGAAGAATATGACCCGGTTTTTAACTCATGGACTACAAAGGCAGCCATGCCTACGGCTCGAGCCTGGCTTGCTGCGGTAGCATTGAATGGTAAGGTCTATGCAATCGGTGGTGATCAATATGGTGTGTTAGACACGAACGAGGTATATGACCCGGTTGCGAACTCCTGGTCTACAAAGGCTGACATGCCTACAGCTCGAGAGGCGCTTGCTGGTGCAGAGGTAAATGGCAAAGTCTATGCCATTGGCGGTTATAATGGTACTTCATATTCGGACAGGAACGAGGAATATGGTGATACAACTGCAACACTCTACGTCCACAGGAGAAACTAATCATGAGGTTGTTTTCTAACTGTTCATACATTCAGCATGAAAAGCGATGAGTGTCTTGAGAAAATCCTGGTGTTGAATAGATAATAACACTCGAACATTGAAATTGTTGCTCTTTTGCAGAAGGCTAGTTGCATTTTCGGTCGACATACAATTTGGCACAATAACGTCAAAACTAAACAGATTTTGATAACTTTATATTTTCCATGAAATTACTCCTTGTTTGTATGATGTCCTTGAGCTCTGGCAGTACTGCATCGCCCGTGCTCTTAGTGGAACTGGGAACGACAAAGATCACCAGCATCGACATTTTATACAAAATAGCAGTTGAAAAGGCGTATGGAAACGCAACAATCAATGAGACAGGTGCTTTAGTCTCGTTGATCAATGACGTCTTTGAAATGGAAGTCGGGAGGATATTTGGAATTACCGCTACACCCGAGGAAATAGCTGCATTTTGTAAACATGTTGATGAAACTACAAAGGCACCTGAAATCCTTGCTCAGGTAAAGCGCATTTTTAAAGATGACCAATCTGCCTATGAGCGTCTGTATGTTACACCGAAGATTATCAACCAAAAACTGCGCGCATGGTACAGCAGAGATGTAGAACTTCACAAGGATGAAAGAAATGTAATAGAGAAGGCATATCATCTTGTGCATTCAGGAAAAACATCTGAGCGGGCTGCTCATGCGTGTAGTCTCATATACTCCAAAATTGAGTATAAGATTAAAAGCGATACTATGCCGCAGTCACTGGATGGATATTTTCCCGAGAGTAGTGGACCCTTGAATGAACCGATGCAAGCTATCGTTGATTCAATATCTGAGGGCGAGATTTACAAGAATATTGTTGAAGATGATAACAGTTACAAAGTTATTAGGCTCGTGCAGAAAGATAGCACACAATACACGGTTGAGACGATCACCAAAACCAAGCGTCCTTTCATGGACTGGTTTCAGGAACAAGCAACTCAAATATCCATTAGACTTCTTGATGCCGAACTAAAAGCGAAAATCATTGAAGAGTATTCTCATGTATGGTGGGTTAGGGAGTTAAGTAAAGAGTAGACATTCAGTACTCAGGCGTCGGTCTTACAATTATTGTTCGAGCTTGTCGAGAACAATGTCCTCAAGTCCACACCAACCGCAGCCAAGAATTGACATGACTGCAGAAGTTGCTATACTATTTTCATGACTACGATCTTTGATGGACACTATGCAAAAATGACAATCATAGCCATCTGTTTGAGCGCATTGCTCGGAGCAATGTCTGCTCAACCGTCTGGCAAAGCACCAGATGATATAGAACAGGTATTTGATGGCTTTTTCCGTGAATATATCGAATTGAGTCCTGAGACCGGAACGCAGTTGGGTATACCACAAGAGTTAGGGATAAAAGTACGCAACGATTTATTAGATGATGTGTCTGATGCTGGGCAAGATAAGGTGTATCAGATGTATAGAAAATATTCTGACTTGCTCTCGCACTATGATAGGAATATGCTGACATCTTCACAGCAAATTAATTATGATGTCCTCACGTGGTATTTAGATGATAAACTACAAGAAGAGCAGTTTAGATATCATAACTACCTTATCAATCCCATATTTAGTTTTCATAATCAGCTCACAACCCTGCTCACAGAACATCAGAGAATAACAACGCCTGAGGATGCAGACAATTACATAAGGCGTCTGGAAAAATATGAAGATAAGGTTGCTCAGATTTTAGAACAACTTGCAATGAGGGCGCACAAGGGGATAATGCCTCCCATATATATCATAGAGACATTTCAGCAGGAGCTGGATGATTTTGTAAAGGTGCCGTGCGAAGAAAATATTCTTTTTACTTCTTTCAGAGATAGGATTCGTACATTGAAGATGCTCGATGAGAAGTCCCAAGAAGTGTTGCTACAAAGGGCGCTGCAGGCAATCGAAAACTCGGTTTATCCAGCATATAGCCGCATGAGTGCCTACGTTGGCAGTATCAAAGATAGGGCAGATAGAGATGCTGGTGTTTGGAAACTTCCCAATGGAGATGCATATTACCAGTATTGTCTACGCCACCATACTACTACAGATCTGACACCAGAGGAGATTCATAATCTGGGGCTTCAAGAAGTAGACCGTATTCAGAATGAACTTAAGAAACAGTTTGCAACCTTGGGGATTTCAGGTAGAGAAGACTTTGGTGATTTATTAGCAGAATATCTAGAAATCGCTGGTGACAGGAGTGATAAACGCTTTTTCTATCCAGCTACTGAGACAGGCAGAAGACAGACCCTCAAAGACTATCAGGCTATTATTGATGACATGAGCCAAAAACTTCCAGATATGTTCTCCTTGATGCCCAAGACGCCTGTTAGAGTAAAGCGTGTGCCAGCATTTAAAGAAAGAACAGCGGGTACGTACTATGAACCTCCGAAACTTGATGGGTCTTCTGGTGGGATATTCTACGCAAACCTATCATATCAACACAGGAAATCGGGGATGAAAACATTAACATACCATGAGGCAATACCAGGGCACCACTTTCAGATTGCTCTTGAACATGAGTCGCCAGACTCTCGATTATTCAAGAGCCTTTTCTTCTTTACTGGTTATGTTGAAGGATGGGCGCTCTATGCAGAGAAACTTGCAAAGGAATACGGCTTTTACACAGATATCTACAGTCTTATTGGCTATCTGCAGTCAGAGCTGTTTCGTGCTGTCCGTCTTGTTGTGGATACCGGAATTCATTCCAAAAAATGGACTCGTGAACAGGCATATCAGTATATGTTGGAAAATCTCGGATGGGGCTCCTTCGGCGAGCTTAACCGCTATATTGTATGGCCAGGCCAGGCGTGCGCATACAAGGTTGGTGAACTTAAGATAGTAGAGCTCCGGGAACGAGCAAAAGAGGAATTAGGTGACAGATTTGATATCAAAGATTTTCACACTGTGATTTTGAAACACGGTTCTGTACCACTGGAAATTCTCGAACAGTTGGTTGAGGAATACATAGCAACCACAAAAGCAGAGTAGCAGTAATGCTCTGAGCAACCTTTAAAGGTGCGTATAACGCAAAAATCATCTGACCAGGGTTACCTTGGCACTTGTGGCAAACTCACCCTGCAGCAGGTTCACAACATAGACTCCTGAGGCGACTCGTCTACCATGGACATCTCTTCCATTCCAGGTGATATGATGAACTCCAGGTATGAGCGTCTCATTGACAAGCGTCTGTACCTTCCTGCCTGAAGCATCATATATCGCAAGGAAGACTTTCTCATTACCGAACGTCGTGATCTTTATGGTGCATTGTGCATGAAATGGGTTTGGATATACACGGTTTAATCCAAATATTGGTTGCGTCCCTGCAACAACACCTTGACTCAATATGTCTTTCAAAGCTCTGATAAATCCGTGCATCTCTTTCAACAGACCCGTCGAGACGCGAATATGTTGTGGCATTCCCCATCCTGTACGGACTTGATATCCCCGGGCAGCAAGTTCAGAGGCAACCCAACTCGCACTTGTGCTGGTATCGAACATCATAAAGTTGGTCTCAGACGGGATATAGTCGAGACCTAAATCAGTAAATCCCGCTTGGAGAATCTCTTTTGCCTGATCATTCAATGTTACTGTATTTGTCACATGCTGCATGTCTTCAAGAGCTGCCTGGGCTGCAGTCTGGCTCGATCTACTCACCATGCCAAAGTTCTGGGATGATGCTATTTGATTGGTGTATTGAGAAGATGCCACTGAATAGCCGATGCGAGCTCCTGCAAGACCATGCGCCTTAGAAAAAGTGCGCACCACGATCACGGGCAGACCTGCAGTCACAAAAGGAATGCAACTTTCATAAACCGAGGTGTGAACGTAATGATGATATGCTTCATCCACCACAACAACAATGCCACTTGGCACAGAGTTTAAAAAATCATCCATGTCTGCTTTGTTGATACAGGTGGCTAAGGGATTATTAGGGTTTACGAGAGAAATGAGCCTTGTGTTTTGTGTTATTGCCTGTGAAATACCATTGAGGTCGATGACGTAATTCTGATCTACTGGTACATATACTACAGAAGCACCATTTGCAGTGGCTTCATAAGCCATCTGAAAGTACGTCGGCGTAGCAGTTATCATCTCATCGCCAGCTGATAGGTAAGCATCGGCAATCAAACGGATTACTTCAGTAGCACCGGTTCCAGCACAGATATTGTTCGATTGAAGACCGTGATGAGCAGCGATATGGCTCTCAAGGTTTGAACTATACCAGTCTGGATAACGGTTGGCCTGATGCGCCGCCTGTTTCATAGCATCCAATGCAAGCGGAGATGGTCCCAATGGATTCTCATTGTAACAGAGACGCCCGAAATCGTCACCGAAATTCATGAGAGCAAAAGGTCTTGCCTTCACCCGACCGATCCCTGGCAAGTACATAAAGCTCAAACCAGCTGCAGAAGCCTGCAGGAATTGCCGTCGTGTCAAACTATGATTAGTGTCCATAAATATGTTCTGACATGATTATACGAGTTCTTTTTAGGGATGTCAATGGTGCGCAATTTGCTCAGAATAAGGCAGGGTGTTCGATTCACCGTATTGTACACCTCAAGCCGACCTGTCTCTTCTGGCGAGTGAGTTACTCTCTGACCTAACCAGCCTTTTTGCAGAGATGGAGTAGTTTGCCCATATCTACAACCCAGTTCAAAGACTGTGTCGCTGTGGTGAATTATCTGGACATGATTGGGTTCTGCGTCAAGATAGTGGTGCAGCGTTGAAGGGAGAGGCAGAATGCCTAAGATTGCGAAAGGGATTGCTGCACCTCAGCAATCCCTTATAGTTGCGCTTCTATTCTTCATCCTCCTTATAGTATTCTGTTTCCCGCTCTTCTTCGTAGGGCTTGAATCTATTTTTCTTTGACCCACATTCAGGACAGACCCACTGCTTGGGTAGCTCCTCAAATGGCGTTCCTTGCTCAATATCATTTTCAGGATCGCCTTCTTGTCTGTCGTACACATATTCGCATCTTCCGCACTGCCACTTGTCCATAAGTGACCTCCTCTTAAAAGTGAGACATTCTAGTGAAAAAACCTATTTTGTCAAGGGGTCGAATTATCCTTTATTTTCAATCATTTGCAGTATTCAATCTTTGGGAATGTTGATTGACAATGATTCTGCAGATACTGGCTTTCAGGCGGCACTGAAGCACGGCTATCAGGTTACGATGCGAGAAGATAGCAGGGCAGCTGAAGTATATATCAAGAGTGCTCAGAGGATATTAGATGAATGAGCTTGGCATTGAATGTTTCTTGATTTTCTTATCATATCATGTAGAATTGTTTATGAATAAAAAAGAATTACTCGCCTATTGTGGACTCTATTGTGGCGATTGTGGCGGTTATGCCGGTGAGATTGCCGAGTCCGCTACTAAATTGAGAGATGTATTGAAGAAATACAAGTTTGAGAGGACTGCAAAACATCTGTTTCCAGAAAAACTGAAGGAGTATGACAGGCTGTATGAGATGCTCGAATTTGTGGCTGGACTCAAGTGCGATAAACCTTGTAGAGAACGAGCAGAGGGTTCTACAGCCTGCGAGATCAGGCAGTGTTGTATGGAGCGAGGATACTATGCATGTTATGAGTGCGACGACTTTGAGGTATGTGAGAAATTGGAATCGATGAAAGGTCTTCATAGAGATTCATGTGTGAAGAATCTGAAGGCTATCAAAGAAATAGGACTTGAAAAATGGATTGAGACCGGTAAGCGATATTGGTTTGGCAGTGATGTGGACGATGTGTGAGTGAAGGTTGTATGATAAAGGGAGTCCATTTTTTTCTTACCTATATGTGTAACTCAGAATGCGATCATTGTTTTGTGTATAGTGGTCCGAATGCGAAGGGTACATTCACCATCAGGCAGATAAGAACGGTACTTGAGGAATCAGCCAAAATTGGCACAGTAGAATGGGTTTATTTTGAGGGTGGTGAACCATTTCTCTTTTATCCAATTATGCTTGAAGGCATCAAGATTGCTCGTAGCATGGGCTTTAAGGTCGGTGTTATTACAAATTCATATTTTGGCACCTCTGAGGAAGATATTGTTCTCTGGCTCAAACCGCTGTATCAACTAGGAATAGACGATCTGAGCGTGAGTGATGACCCGTATCACCACGGAGAAGAGAAAGAGAATCCTGCGAAACGTGTTTTTGCTGCTGCAGAGAAACTCGGTATGCCGATCAGTTCAATTAGCATTAAGAAACCCATCGTTGCTGCAACTGAAGATGACAGTCGAAGAAAAGGCGAACCTGTTGTTGGCGGAGATACAATGTTCAGAGGAAGGGCAGTTGACAAGCTGATCGAAATACTGCCAAGGAGACCGTGTGAAGAGTTTACTGAGTGCCCACATGAGGATTTAGAGAACCCAAAGAGGGTGCACCTCGATGTCTATGGCAATGTTCATCTCTGCCAGGGTTTGAGCATGGGCAATTTATGGGACATACCGCTGTCCATGTTAGTTACAGAATATAATGCTGGTTCACACCCAATCTGCGGACCACTTGTTAAGGGTGGTCCCCTTCGCTTAGCAGAGAAGTATGATGTAGAACACGATAAAACATATGTTGATGCGTGCCATTTTTGCTACCTGATTCGTAAGGCCCTGATAGATAAATTTCCTCAATTTCTTGCACCACGGCAGGTGTACGGCTTTCTATCAACACTTTAGCCTTATTTTTTTATTAGAGTTAACCTTTCTTTATCTCTGATGTCTCAACTGTAGAAGGAGGAAACATGAAAAGACGTATGGCTTCTGTAATTATATTGCTAGCATTACTCGCAATGCCAGCTGTGATGTACGGTGAAGATCTAAAAGAGAAGGCAGATGCATTCGTTAAATCTGTTCCTGAAAACATGATGTATATAATGCTTGCTCGAGTTGTCGCAGCAGGAGTTGATGCTGGAGACCCGAGCTGGGTGGTCCTTGATATAAGACCGCCACAACACTATAATAATGGACATATAAAGGGATCCCTGCATATCCCACTTACTGAGCTCGTCGGCAGGATGAATGAAATTCCAAAAGGCAAGAAGATTGCAGTGTTTTGCGCGATGGATACCAACTCTGCTTTTGCAGTAGCAATACTGCGAATGTATGGCTATGATGCATGGATTGTCGAGGGCGGCGTGCCTGGTTGGGTGAAGCTCGGCAAACCACTCGAGAAGTAGTTTCATTCACTATTACGTAGCCAGAGTCTCTATCATTGTGTTAGATTCTGGCTACTTTTTTTTAGATAATCGGTTCTGGACACCTTAGATATTATGGCTACTATTAGATTATGCGTGTCTTAATTATCGGTGGGACTCGATTCATTGGACCTGAGGTTGTTAAGAAGCTGTTTGCGCACGACCACAATATAACATTATTTCACAGAGGTAGGAGCCAAGCCATTCTGCCGACCGACATCAGGCACATCCTTGGCGATCGGAAAGACCTTCCTGATTTTCAGGATGAGTTCAAGAAAATTCAACCAGACATTGTTTTGGACATGATTCCAATTACAGAAGAGCATGCAAAGCTCGTTATGACGACATTTAAAGGTATCGCACAACGTGTTATAGCCATCAGCAGTCAGGATGTGTATCGTGCCTATGGCATATTGATTGGCAAAGAAGAGGGCTTGGAGCAGATGCCCTTAACTGAAGATGCTGCCTTAAGGCAAAAACTCTATCCATATAGAGGCGAGAAACCGCGAACACACGATGACCCTCAAAAGATTCTCGATGATTATGACAAGATTCCGATTGAAAAAATCGTGATGGGTGATTCTGAGTTACCCGGTACAGTCTTACGTCTGCCCATGGTATATGGTCCTGGTGATTATCAGCATCGATTGTTTGAATATCTCAAGCGTATGGATGACAAGCGACCAGCAATCATCTTGGACAAAGGATTAGCAGAATGGCGTTCGAGTATAGGTTATGTGGAGAACGTGGCTGATGCAATTACGCTGGCGGTAACGAGTGAGCATGCCAGAAATCGAATATATAATGTAGCAGAACCAGATAGTCCAACCATTGCTGGGTGGGTGAGACAGATTGGTAAAGTAGTAGGCTGGGATGGAGAGGTTGTTGTTGTACACAGTGGAAAATTGCCTCCGCAACTAGTATCTGACTTTAAGACTGAACAACATCTGACAGTTGATACGATGCGCATGCGAGAAGAGTTGGGTTATCGTGAATCGATACCACAGGATGAGGCACTCAGGCGCACCATTGAATGGGAACTCATGCACCCACCCCAGAAAATAAGACCAGAACAGTTTGATTACGAAGCTGAAGATAAGGTCTTAAAGGAGCTCGGGTACTGACTATCTATGCTGAGTATCTTTTGATCAACTTTGACTTTAGTTTCTTCAAATTGTCGGATAGACTCACCTTATATAGGTGGGGATTGATGAGTCTCTTAAAGGTCTGGTCGAGTGATTTGATTGCACTCTTTGTATAATCCTGTATTTCCCCCAATGACTTGGATTTCAATATTTTTTTACCATTCACTACAACCGGCTCAAGCAGTGGCTTCGCTCCTTCATACTCAACGCAGTAGAAGCATGCATGGTCTATGCACGGGTGATTGAACTTTAAAGCTCGTTTCTTTTTAATTTCATCATATAATGGTTCTTTTTCCTCTTCCAGGAAGATGAGGTCTGCGAGTATCATTTCTTTATTATCGAAAAATCTGAAGATATTTTTTACACCCGGATTTGTAATTTTCTCTGGGTTATTTGAAATCTTAATAACGGGTTGCAGTTTTTTACCTTCGGTTTTTGCTACAATTTTGTACACCCCTGTGAGTGAAGGATCTTTGTCACCGGTCACGAGTTTTGATCCTACGCCCCAGGCATCTATAGGAGCACCATTCTTGACGATCTGATTGATTATCCACTCATCGAGTTCATTTGAGGCATATATTTTTACCTCTTTTAAACCACTCGCATCAAACATCCTTCTTGCCTGTTTGCTGAGATACTCAAGGTCACCACTATCGAGCCGCACGCCAAAATTCTTGTGTCCCTTCTTCTTCAATTTTCTGAAGACCTCGATAGCATGAGGAACACCAGATTTCAGGGTATCGAATGTATCAACAAGGAGGACACAGTTGTCTGGATACTCTTCACAATACCGCTCAAATGCCTCTTGCTCAGAATCGAAGCTCATGACCCAACTATGCGCCATGGTCCCTCTCACTGCAATTTTATACTTTTTGCTTGCGAAGACATTCGAGGTTGAGGATGCACCACCGATATAGGCAGCGCGTGTTGCCGAGATTGCACCATCGATTCCGTGAGCGCGTCTCAACCCAAACTCTATGACGTTTCCGCCGTTAGCGGCGACAACGATCCGTGCTGTCTTTGTGGCTATGAGTGTTTGGAAATTGATGAAATTGAGCACCATGCTTTCCAAGAGTTGTGCGTCAACCAGACGACCTTGGACACGGACTATTGGTTCATGTGGAAAGACGACAGTCCCTTCTTTTACTGCGTAGATATCACCGGTAAAGTGATAGTGCAAAAGATAATCAAGAAATTCTTTCTTGAACATCTTGAGGGATTCAAGATACTCTATATCTTCGTCGGTAAATTGGATATTCACTATTGCATCAACGAGTGGTTCAAGACCAGCAAAAATAGTAAATCCACCATCAAAAGGCGGACGTCTAAAAAACATGTCAAATACTGCCCTTTGCTTGGGATGTGAAGAATAGTACCCCTGCATCATGGTGAGTTCATATAAATCGGTGAGGAGTCCAAGGTTGTTCATTTTCATTATGGATATAATTCTGTCGAGTTTATGATTTTAATCCCCTTGTCTTTTATAATATTTAATGCCTTTTCCAGATTACCCTTGGGTTCATCGATGCCGCGGCATGCATCGACAATGATAAAGGTCTCAAAGCCCGAGATTCTTGCGTCCATAGCAGAATAGAGCACACAGTAATCGGTTGCGAGACCACAGACATATACCTGTTTAATATCTAGACCCTTGAGAAAACCTTCAAGACCAGTAATCGTCTTTTTGTCATTTTCTGCAAAAGCAGAATATGAATCTATGTTCGGATTTGTACCCTTACGCACGATGAGATGGAAACTGTTCATATTCAGCTCTGGATGAAATTCTGCTCCCTTGGTACCGGCAACACAATGTACAGGCCACAGTACCTGTCTTATGCCACCTACATCGATTACATCATAGGCTTTTGTACCTGAATGATTTCTCGCAAACGAGACGTGATTATCAGGGTGCCAGTCTTGTGTTGCGATTACCTTGTAAAATCTTCTCATGATTTGATTGATGCTTGGCACAACTTTGTCACCGTCTGTTACTGCGAGCCTGCCGCCGGGGCAGAAGTCGTTTTGAACATCAATGATGAGTAATGCATTTTTTTCTTCTACAATCATCTGAGAATTATAATAATATCTCAAACACTGTCAACTATCCTGCTTGGTCAACTTATAGTGATTGACAATGCATGATTTTTTGGTAATAATTAGTTCTGCATAAGGAGGTAGTCCATGAAGATACCTAAGAATATTTTTCTATTCTTTGCAGCTATTATACTACTGTTGTCGGAATTCTCTTCTGCTTGTACAACGTTCTGTTTCCAGTACAATGGTGAGTGGATGTACGGCAGAAATTATGATTGGTCAATCGAACATTGTCTTATTGTCGTGAACAAGCGCGGTGTTGTGAAAACAGCATTGACAGAAGATAATCCTGCGCAGTGGGTCTCAAAATATGGGAGCATCACGTTTAACCAATACGGTCGGGAGTTTCCTCTCGGTGGAGTGAATGAGGCTGGCTTGATTATTGAGTGTATGTGGCTCGAGCAAACAGAGTATCCGCATCCAGATTCCCGCTTTGAGTTGAGTGATCTACAGTGGATTCAATATCAGTTGGACAATTTTGCCACAGTCGATGGGGTGATAGCGAGCAACAAAGATGTTCGAATTACTGTACGGTCCACTCCACTACATTTTCTGGTATGTGATCGTAATGGACGTGTCGCAACAATCGAGTTCCTTGGCGGCAAGATGGTTGTGCATACCAAGGAGAATCTTCCCGTAAGCGTCCTGACAAACAGTACGTATGAATACTCAGCGCGTTTCCTCGAAATCTTTAATGGCGATGAGACGAGTGAAGTATTTGATGATGCAGATTATTCATTGAAGCGATTTGTCTGGGCTGCGAGAGGAGTAAATAGTTGGGATCCGAAGACGAGCGGCGATCCAATTGAATATAGCTTTGAGATACTTGATAAAGTATCGATCAATATGACCATGTTTCGGATTGTCTACGATGTTAAAAACGGTCGCATCTACTTCCTTTCAAGATCGAATCCCAATGTCCGGTTTTTCAATTTTGATGCATTTGATTTTTCTTGTAGCGAACCAGTCAAGATACTGGATCTATCTGCAGGCGAGGAAGGAGATGTTACCGCACTATTTTCTGACTATACCTATGAAGCGAATTATGATCTGATTCGTAGATCTTATGCAGGAACCGAGTTTCTCAAGAATGTGTCAGACGCAGTACGCCAGATTGTGGCAAAATATCCAGAGAGTTTAGAGTGTAGCAACTAACAGAGAGGTATAAAAATAACTGAGACCTTGTACGTAACGAACAGGAATGAGTGGCGCGCGTGGCTCAAGAAAAATCACAAAACCAAGAAAGAAGTCTGGTTAATCTATTATAAAAGACATACTCGCAAAAAGAGGATTCCCTATGACGATGCAGTTGAAGAGGCCTTGTGTTTTGGGTGGATAGATAGCGCGGTGAGAAGAATTGATGATGAAAGATACGCCCAGAAATATACACCACGGAGAACCGGAAGTGTATGGTCAAAACTGAATATGAAACGGGCAGAAAAGATGATTAAACAGGGCAGGATGACAAAGGCAGGATTAGGTCTTTTCAAGGACGTAGAGGCAAAGCCAAAAGAGAGCTCGCGAGCAGAGATGGTGAGAAAGAAGTCTACAGTCACCGCAAACCTAAGAAAGGCACTGGCGAAAAATAAAACAGCCCAGAAGAACTTCTATAATTTTGCTCCTAGTTATAAGAAAATGTATATCGGATGGATACTGGATGCAAAAAAGAAAGAGACTCAGGAGAGAAGGATTAGGCGCGTTGTTGAATGGGCAGCACAGAACAAGAAACCGGGGATGATGTAGGGAAGAAGCATTACTGAAGGATCTTTCAGTAAAACATCATCACTCAACAATTCACAAACGTGATTATCTTTTTTGCGATTCTTGCT
>Ga0209427_10006292_pt1 | contig 13577 bp, 9 predicted proteins | sample DeeMarSWOR136_30_FD_187465 | JGI IMG/M metagenome (GOLD analysis project Ga0209427, IMG submission 187465) | Marine sediment microbial communities from White Oak River estuary, North Carolina - WOR-1-36_30 (SPAdes) (version 2) | ecosystem: Environmental > Aquatic > Marine > Intertidal zone >... | reverse complement strand
TCAACGTCGTCTTACCATGATCTATATGCCCAATAGTGCCCACATTCACATGCGGCTTCGTCCTCTCAAATTTCTTCTTAGACATCTCTATCCTCCTTCACGAAAATGGGCGTACTGGAGTGCTGGAGTACCGGAGTAATGGAAAAGCGAAAGAGTGAATTTTGTGTGTTTACCATCACTCCATGCCTTTTGGCTCTACCAGCGGTAGTGGGCAAAGGCCTTGTTCGCTTCAGCCATCCTATGGGTATCCTCCCTTTTCTTAATGGCAGAACCCCTTCTATTGGCAGCATCCAACAGCTCGCCCGCCAATTTGGCTGACATGCTCTTCTCTCCTCTCTCCCTGGCATAAAGAATGATCCAGCGAATGCTGAGGGCTTGACTTCTACTGGGTCTCACCTCAGTGGGAACCTGATAAGTGGAACCACCCACGCGTCTGGATTTCACTTCCACAGCGGGCTTTACGTTATCGACAGCCCTTTGGAAAACGGTCAAAGGGTCTTCATTCGTTTTCTGCTTGATTATATTGAAAGCATCATAGAGGATCGATTGCGCAAGACTCTTTTTACCCTTTTTCATAAGACAGTGCGTAAACTTGGCAACTAATGGACTCTTATGTCTTGGGTCTGACGCAACGGCTCTTCGGATTATCTCTCTCTTTCTAGGCATAGAAGACTCCTTAAATCCCCTTTGGCCTTTTGGCACCGTACTTGGACCGACCCTGCCGCCGGTCATCCACCCCGGAGGTGTCCATGGTACCTCTTATGATGTGATATCTCACTCCGGGCAAATCCTTCACACGTCCCCCCCGAATCATGACCACAGAATGCTCTTGTAAATTATGGCCCACCCCTGGAATGTAGGATGTAACCTCAATGCCGTTTGTTAACCTGACTCTCGCCACTTTTCTCAGGGCCGAGTTTGGCTTTTTGGGCGTTGATGTATAGACCCTGACACAGACTCCTCTCTTCTGCGGGCATCCCTGCAGGGCTGGGGTCTTCACTTTTCTCTTGGCTTTCTGACGGCCTTTCCTGACGAGTTGATTTATCGTCGGCATGAGTTCTTCTCCTAATCAGTCCTTAAATCTCAACCCAGCGTTAATGCACACGAATCTTGCCCAAATTGCTAAGTGCACAAAATCCTTCTTTTTATGTCCTATTTGCCCGGTTGTCAACTTCTTTTCGAAAAATATTAGTGAAAATCTGAGGCCTCGCTCTCAATCTCTATGTCCCTATAATCTCTCAAGCCGGTGCCGGCCGGAATCAGGCGTCCCATAATCACATTCTCTTTCAAGCCCTTCAAATAATCCACCTTCCCTGCCACACTTGCATCAGAGAGGACTTTGGTGGTCTCCTGAAATGAGGCTGCCGATATGAAGCTTTCGGTGCTAAGGGAGGCCTTTGTAATTCCAAGGAGTAAAGGTTGGGCACTGGCCGGCTTACCCCCCTGTTCTAGAATCTTCTGGTTTTCTTCCTCAAAACGCCATCTTTCCACTTGTTCACCCATAAGGAATTTAGAGTCTCCCGTTTCTCTTACCGTTACCTGCTTCAGCATCTGTCTCACGATAACTTCGATGTGTTTGTCATTGATGCTGACTCCTTGAAGTCGGTAGACCTCTTGCACTTCATCCACCAGGTATTTAGCCAGTTCCTTAGCGCCCCGAATCCTCAAAATGTCATGGGGGTTGGCCGAGCCGTCCATCAACGGCTCCCCTGCCCTTACATAATCTCCTTCTAACACGCTTACGTGTTTGCCCTTGGTAATGTAATAATCTACAGGCTCACCCACATCAGGCGTGATCGTAACCTTTCTCCTGCCCTTGACATATTGACCAAAGGATACGGTGCCATCTATCTCACTCAGAATGGCGTTCTCTTTGGGTTTACGCACCTCAAACAGCTCGGCAACCCTTGGCAGCCCCCCTGTGATATCTTTTGTCTTCGTAGTTTCCCTTGGAATTTTGGCCAAGACAGTCCCTGCTTCAGCCTTGTCTCCCTCATTCACCATGATGATGGCACCAATGGGTAAATGATAACGTGCCTTGCCTTTCGCACTCCCAGGAAGAGATGCTGTCTTGCCTTTCTTGTCTTTAATGGAGATACGCGGTCTCGTCTCCAAGTCTCGGGATTCCACCACGACTCTACTGATCTTTCCTGTCACGTTGTCTCGCCTCTCCTGCATGGTCACACCATCCAGAATATCTCCAAATTTGACCACACCATGCACTTCAGTAAGGATGGGTATGGTGAAGGGGTCCCACTCGGCAAGAATCTGATTCGCCTTAATCCGCTGCTTATCGCGCACCTTTAGAACGGCACCGTAGATTATGGGATATCGTTCGATCTCTCGTCCGCCTTTGCCTAAGATGGCTATCTCCCCGTTGCGATTCATGACCACGTAGTCGCCTTCCACATTTTTGACCGTCTTGATGTCCAGGAAACTCACCTTCCCAGGATTTCTGGAGTGAACCGTGGTCTGCTCCACCCGCTTGCTCGCAGTTCCACCAATATGGAATGTCCTCATGGTCAACTGAGTACCTGGCTCACCGATGGATTGGGCTGCCATAATGCCTATGGCCTCTCCGATGTTGACTTCGTGACCATGTGCCAGGTCCCTTCCATAGCACTTCTTACATACACCCCTTTTTGCTTCGCAGGTTAAGACCGATCTGATCCGAACCCTCTCCAATCCAGCATTTTCTATTTTCTCCACCTTTTCTTCATCTATTTCTTCATTGGCTGAGACGAGAACGTCCCCAGTTATGGGATCAATGATTTCCTGAAGGGCCACTCTTCCCAGGACCCTGGTTCCCACCCTTTCAATAATCTCTCCTCCTTCCATGAGGGCTGTCACCCAGATTCCATCCATGGTCCCACAATCTTCCATGGTGATCACAGTATCTTGAGCCACATCCACGAGTCTGCGGGTCAAGTAGCCTGAGTTGGCCGTTTTGAGGGCTGTATCGGCCAAACCTTTCCTGGCTCCATGCGTCGATATGAAATATTGCAAAACCGTGAGACCTTCCCGGAAATTGGAAGTGATGGGCGATTCGATAATCTCTCCTGAAGGCTTGGCCATCAGACCCCTCATCCCTGCCAACTGTCGCATCTGATCTTTGCTTCCTCTGGCGCCCGAATCCGACATCATGTAGATGGGATTAAAGCTGCTCGCTTTGGCCTTTTGGCCTTTGGGTCCCTTTACCACCTCCATCGCCATCTCGTTCATCATCTCAGCAGCAATGGTTTCGGTAGACTGGGCCCATATATCAACCACCTTGTTATATTTTTCTCCATCCGTAATCAAACCGCCCTTGTACTGGTCATCGATCTTTTTGACTTCCTCCTCAGAGTGCTCAATGATCTCTGTTTTGCGTGAAGGAATAGCCATATCCTTCATGGAAATGGACACGCCAGAGAGCGTCGCATACTTATAACCGATATCCTTCAACCTATCAGAAAGGATGACAGTCGCCTTAATCCCTTCCCTCCGGTAGGATTCATTGATGAGAATACGCAGTACTTTCTTGGTCATCACTCTATTAATGAGTGGAAAGGGAAGCTTCTTGGGAAGCATCTCATAGAGAAGGATTCGGCCCGTCGTAGTCTCCTCTATTTTTCCATCTATCCTCACTTTGATGATGGCGTGCAAGTCTAGCTCACCCGCGTCGTGGGCCATCCTCACTTCCTCCGTATTGGCGAAAACCTTCCCTTCGCCCTTGCAGAACGGCCTATCTCGAGTCATGTAATAGAGTCCTAGTACGATATCTTGGCTAGGAACAATAATGGGGTCTCCATTGGCGGGAGAAAGAATATTGTTTGTTGACATCATTAAGACCCGTGCCTCGATCTGCGCCTCAATGGACAAGGGGACATGCACGGCCATTTGATCACCGTCGAAATCCGCATTAAAGGCCGTACAAACCAATGGGTGAAGCTGAATGGCCTTCCCTTCTATTAAGATGGGCTCAAAGGCTTGTATGCCCAATCGATGCAACGTGGGCGCTCTGTTTAGGAGGATGCAGTACTCTCTAACCACTTCGTCCAGGGCATCCCAAACCTCGGGGGTTTCCCTCTCCACCATTTTTTTTGCCGACTTGATGGTTGTTGCCAGGCCTTTTTCATCCAATTTGTTGTAAATGAAGGGTTTGAAGAGTTCCAAGGCCATCTTTTTCGGCAGACCACATTGATGTAGCCTAAGGTCAGGGCCGACCACAATGACCGATCTGCCCGAGTAGTCCACCCGCTTTCCCAGCAAATTCTGTCGAAACCTTCCCTGCTTACCCTTAAGCATGTCACTCAAGGACTTAAAGGGCCTCTTGTTGGCACCCGTAACCACTTTTCCCCTTCTACCATTGTCAAACAGAACATCCACGGCCTCTTGGAGCATTCGCTTCTCATTTCTCACAATGATCTCTGGAGCGCTGAGTTCTAGGAGCCGCTTTAATCTATTGTTTCGATTGATAACCCTTCTGTAAAGGTCATTCAGATCAGAGGTGGCGAATCTTCCCCCATCCAGCGGGACAAGCGGTCTGAGATCAGGGGGCAAAACAGGGATGACATCCATAATCGTCCATTCCGGCCTATTCTTGGATTCCCTGAAAGCATCAATGACCTTTAGCCGTTTAGCCAGTTTTTTTCTCTTGGCCTCCGAGCGGGTCTCCATCATCTCCGCCCTGAGGGTGGGGGAGAGTTCTTCCAGATCCAGGTCACGTAACATGGCCTGAATCGCTTCTGCGCCAATTCCCACTTCAAACCGATCCCCAAAGTCTTCTCTGGCCCGAAGTAGCTGTTCATCCGTAAGTAGCGTGCCCTTAGCAAGCGGCGTATCTTTTGGATCCGTAACAATAAAGTTTTCAAAGTAGAGGATTCTCTCCAAATCCTTTAACGTCAGATCAAGTAGATTTCCTATCTTGGACGGAAGGCATTTCAAAAACCATATATGGGAGACAGGGGAGGCAAGTTCGATATGGCCCATGCGTTCACGCCGGACTTTGGACTGAATGACTTCAACGCCACACTTCTCACAGACAATGCCGCGATGTTTCATTCTCTTGTACTTCCCGCAGTTGCATTCATAGTCCTTAATGGGGCCAAAGATCTTTGAACAAAAAAGCCCATCCCTCTCCGGCTTGAAGGTTCTGTAATTTATGGTTTCAGGTTTCTTCACTTCACCGAAGGACCTCTCCCTTATCTTCTCAGGAGATGACAAGGAGATTTTCACGGCGTTGTAACTTGATGGGTCTTTCGGCTTTGTAAAAAAATTATATAATTCTTCCAATGTTTTCTCCCTCCGTAATTAAACGTCTCGGAAATTTTACAACTTATTAAGAATAGTTGTATCCGGCGTTAAACCTCACTGTCCTCAAATAGCTGAACTTCGAGCCCGAGGCTCTGCAGCTCTTTTATGAGAACCTTGAATGACTCTGGCAGTCCAGCTTCAAGGATATTATTTCCCTTGACGATCCTCTCGTACATACGGGTTCGGCCTGCCACGTCATCAGATTTCACTGTTAAGAATTCTTGAAGGGAATAGGCCGCTCCGTATGCCTCCATGGCCCATACCTCCATCTCTCCCAACCGCTGACCCCCAAACTGTGCTTTGCCACCTAAGGGCTGCTGAGTCACCAGAGAATAGGGCCCAATTGAACGCGCATGGAGTTTGTCATCCACCAGATGGTGCAGCTTCATCATATACATGATTCCAACGGTTACTTGCTGATCAAAAGGGTCACCTGTCCTGCCATCATACAGGGTTGTCTGGCCGGTTGTGGGCAGTCCTGCTTTTTCAAGACATTTCTTGATTTCATCTTCTACGGCCCCATCAAAAACGGGGGTTGCCATGTGTACCCCTTTTGCCAAAGATCTCGCCTTAGCTGGGAGTTCTTTATCTTTAACGTTTTTGAAATAGCTGTTATATTCCTCTTTTGAAAAGGCATCTTGAAGCTTCTTCGTCAGTGGCGCTGCCTCTTTTATATGGCTTATCAGCTCTCCCACCTGTCTGCCCAACTCACGGGACGCCCATCCCAGATGCGCTTCTAGGACCTGACCCACATTCATTCTTGAAGGGACACCCAATGGGTTCAAGATGATATCTAAAGGGGTCCCATCGGCAAAATAGGGCATATCCTCCATGGGGAGAATTCTGGACAGTACGCCTTTGTTTCCGTGACGCCCGGCCATTTTATCTCCAACGGACAGTTTTCGCTTGACCGCCACGTAGACCTTTATCATTTTGATGACGCCCGGGGCTAACTCATCTCCCTGGCTCAATCTCTCAATTCTTTCATCAAAATGCTTCTGGATTGCCTCCACCTTCTGGGCGTATCTCTCCACAATGGATTCCATTTGCTCTACCAGGTCCATCGATGCCTTGAGATCTGCGCCGGCCCAGACCTCCACAGGAATCTGATCTATGTCTTCCCCCTTTATTGTCTTTCTGGTACTGATAATGATCTTGTTCGCCCGTTTATCTCGCAGATTGGTCTTCAGCTTTCGCCCAACCAGAATCTCCTTGAGTTTTGCCCTGGCGTTTCTCTCAAGGATCTCTATCTCATCCGATCTGTCCTTTTCAAACTTTGCCTTTTCTTCAGCTTCTATGGTCAGACTTCTCAGATCCTTCTCAACCCCTCGTCTGGAGAAAACCTTTGCATCGATCACTGTTCCTTCCACACCAGGGGGAACACGCAAGGAACTGTCTTTCACATCTCCAGCTTTATCACCAAATATGGCCCTCAGGAGCTTCTCTTCAGGGGAGAGCTGGGTTTCACCTTTGGGAGTAATTTTACCCACCAAGATATCACCAGGGTTGACTTCAGCACCTACCAAGATAATTCCAGCCTCATCCAGGTTCTTTAAGGCCTCCTCTCCCACATTCGGGATGTCCCTCGTGATTTCCTCCTTGCCCAGCTTTGTATCACGAGACACACACTCGAACTCCTCTATGTGAATAGAGGTATAGACGTCCTCCGTTACCACCCTTTCACTGATAATAATGGAGTCCTCAAAGTTGTACCCTCCCCAGGACATGAAAGCGACCATCACATTTTGCCCAAGGGCCAGTTCTCCTAGTTCCGTTGCAGGGCCGTCAGCGATAATCTGGCCTTTCTTGACCACATCCCCCCGTTTTACGATCGGCTTTTGATTGTAACAGGTATTTTGATTAGATTTCTTATACTTAACCAGTTTATAGATCTGAACCTCATCCTCTTGATCACCATCTCCGCCCGATCTTATAACAATACGCGAGGCATCCACGTCTTCCACAACGCCATCCCTCTTCGCTATGACAGAAACCCCTGCATCCCTGGCCACCACACTCTCGAGGCCGGTACCGATCAGGGGTGCCTTTGCCTTCAATAGGGGGACGGCCTGACGTTGCATGTTTGAGCCCATCAATGCCCTGTTCGCATCATCATGCTCTAAAAAAGGTATAAGGGACGCGGAGACGCTGACGAGTTGATCTGGAGAGACGTCCATATACTTCACATCAGCCACAGGGGTCTTACTCGCTTCGCCCTCTATCCGAACTGCTGCTTCCTCCCTTATGAAATTCCCTCTCTTGTCCAGTGGTGCATTGGCCTGAGCAATGGGATAGTCTTTTTCATCAAGGGCTGAGAGGTAGGCTATCTTCTTTGAAACCTTTCCGTTTGCCGCATGCCTGTAAGGTGTCTCGATAAAACCAAATTCATTGACCCTGGCGTAGGTACTCAGGGAGACGATGAGACCGATGTTTGGTCCTTCAGGGGTTTCAATGGGACAAATTCTCCCATAATGGGTGGGATGTACGTCCCGAACCTCAAACCCTGCCCTCTCCCTGGTCAATCCACCGGGACCAAGGGCACTCAATCTTCGTTTATGGGTTATCTCTGACAGGGGATTGGTCTGATCCATAAATTGAGAAAGCTGACTTGTACCAAAGAACTCTTTGACCACCGCTGAGACAGGTTTAGAATTGATCAAATCATGGGGCATGAGAGTCTCAACCTCTTGCAGACTCATTCTTTCTTTGATAGCCCTCTCCATCCTCACAAGACCAATCCGGTACTGATTTTCAAGCAACTCACCCACTGCCCGTACCCGTCGGTTCCCCAGATTATCGATGTCGTCCACCATGGCTTCAGCGTTCTTGAGACGTATCAGCTCTTTGAGGGTGGCAATAATATCCTCCTTTCGAAGGGTCCGATTATCCAAGGGCACATCTAAATCTAGTCTGTAGTTCAGTTTCAGCCTACCCACAGGAGAGAGATCATAGGTGGAAATATTGAAGAAGAGCCCCTGAAAGAAGTTGTTGGCCACCTCCTGGGTGGGCGGGCTACTCGGACGCATTTTCCTGTAGATTTCAAGCACAGACTCATCGCAACCCTCTATCTTGTCCAGGAGCATGGTATTCCTGATCGTGGGGCTGACACCAGGGGCATCTAAAACGAGGCATTCTATTTCCTTTATCCCCTTTTCTTGGATCATCTGGAGCATCTCAGGGGTAAGGGCCGTATTTCCATTGATCAATACCTCACCTGTGCCGGGATCAATCAAATCCTCAGCGATGACCCTTGCTTCCAGGTCCTCCAAATGGATGGGGATTTGTTTTATACGGGCCGATGTAATTTCTTTGTGAAGCCGCTTTGTGTATTTTTCACCCGCCTTGGCCAGGACCTTCCGCGACTTGGGATACGTGATATCCTTTGTGATCCTGGTCTGATATAGATTTTCTATTTGCGCGGGGCGAAAGCATCCCTTTTTAGTGATAACAATTTTTTCCGTCTCAAAGAATTGGGACAGGATTTCTTTGGGGGAGTAACCGAGGGCCTTGAGGAATGTGGTGGATGGGAATTTGCGCCTTCTATCAATACGAACAAATAAGGTGTCCTTCGGGTCGAACTCAAAATCGAGCCATGAACCCCTAAGGGGTATAATGCGGGCGGAATAGAGTAGCTTACCGCTCGAGTGGGTCTTCCCCCGATCATGGTCAAAAAAGACCCCAGGAGACCTGTGGAGTTGGCTGACAATGACTCTTTCGGTTCCATTAATGATAAAGGTCCCTCTTTCTGTCATCATGGGAATGGTCCCAAAATAAATTTCCTGCTCCTTAATGTCCCTGATGCTTTTTGTCCCATCAGCCCCATCCGTATCAAAGACGAGCAGACGTACAGTCAACTTTAGGGGAGCCTCATAGGTCATTCCCTTATTGAGACACTCCTCTTCGCTATACTTGATATCTTCAAAGGTGTATTTGACAAATTCCAGAGAAGAGGTATTGCTGAAATCGCGGATGGGAAAAACACTCATAAATGCCCCTTGAAGCCCAACCGCATTACGCTCTTCAGGGGGTACATCTTTTTGCAGAAATCGCTCATAGGAATTTTTCTGCATTTCGATCAGATTCGGGATATCAATGATCTTATCGATCTTCCCGAAGTTTCTTCTGATGCGGCGGTCAACATCGTCTTTTGCTTTCATCTGATCTCCTTATATACATTTCAAAATTGGGAAACATTCCCCTCATATTTGGTGTATTGGACTGATGCATCCCTAGAAACGAGGGCTATCTTGATAAGCCCAGCAATCAGTACTCCAATACTCCAAAATCTCTCTTAGTTATTTGATCTCGGCGGTCGCACCCACCTCTTCCAGTTGTCCTTTGAGATTCTCTGCCTCCTCCTTTGAGACACCCTCCTTAACTGCACCTGGGACGCCATCCACTACCGCCTTGGCTTCCTTGAGACCAAGGCCCGTTATGGCGCGAACCACTTTGATAACTTGAATTTTCTTGTCCCCAACGGCAGAAAGAATAACATCGAACTCCGTCTTCTCAGGGGCCGCTTCCTGGGTCTGTTGAGCCGGGCCAGCAGCCACAGCAACGGGGGCTGCCGCGGTAACACCAAATTTCTCTTCAAGCTCTTTCACAAAATCTGAAAGCTCAAGTACTGTCATGTTTGATATATATTCAATTACGTCCTCTTTACTAATATTGGCTGCCATATCTCTCTTATAACCTCCTTAGAATGTTATTTCATATGGTGAATTATTATTCTTTGGCCTTTCCATTTTCTTTCCTGGTTTCAATGGCCTTTAGGACATTGAGCAAATTGACCAGGAGACCATTCAAAACCCTCACAAAGGAGCTGGGAACCTGCTGCATGGCTGACAAGACCTGGGAGAGGAGCTCGTCACGGCCTGGCAATTCTGCCAGTCTCTTGATGGCATCCAAGTCCATGATTTTGCCAGACATCTGTCCAATTTTTATGTCCAGCTTCTCATTATCCTTGCTAAAATCCACAAGGACTTTGGCTGGGGCTACGATATCATCGTAGGTGATGGCAAGGCCACACGGTCCTTCAAAGTGCTCTTTCAGGGACTCGGTCTCCGTATCCTGGCAGGCCAGTTTCATAAGCCTATTCTTAATCACCTGGAATTCGTTCCCGATATCCCTGAGCTCCTTTCTGAGCTTATTAATGGCCTCCACACGAAGACCCTGATAGTCCACCAGAAAGGTCGCCTTCGCCCTTTTGAGCCGATCCTTCATATCGGCTACAAAAATTTCTTTTTCTTTTCTTTCCAAAAACCAATCACCCCCTCTCCGACAAAGAAAGTATCAGGCGCCAAAGTCAGGGGTGCCTCTTGACTAAAGAACATCATGGATCGTCTCGGTAGGCCTGAAAAATTATTTAAGCCCTAGACGACTTTGATCCTTTTCCCGGGCTCTCAGTCGTTAAGGCGCCCACTGTCTTTGACTTCTGTTAGAGCTATCTTGCAGAGGTTTTCTTTTCTCTCGCCTTCTTAGCTCCTTTAACCATAGGTAGAAATTTGGATTTATTGCACTATCCGTGCACCTGGAATATTTAGACTACGCCCGCATGCCTAAGGATAAAAACCGACTTTCTAGCTGAGTAATTCTTTCACATATGCTGGATCCACCTTAATGCCAGGACCCATGGTCGTAGAAATGGCTATGCTTCTTAGATAGGTACCCTTACTCGCAGGAGGTTTTAATCTAAGGATTGTGTCCATGAAAGCAGTGATATTTCCCAGGAGCTTATCCGAACCAAATGAAGCCTTACCCATAGGCGCATGAACGATCCCCGCCTTTTCAACCTTAAAATCGATCTTCCCCATCTTGACCTCTTTTACAGCCTTGGCCACATCAAAGGTCACTGTTCCCAGCTTCGCATTGGGCATCATACCCCTTGGTCCCAAAATACGTCCCAATTTACTCACAGAACTCATCATATCCGGCGTGGCAATGGCCTTGTCAAATTCGAGCCACCCCTTCTGTATTTTTTCCACATACTCATCGGACCCAGCATAATCTGCCCCAGCGTCAACGGCCTCCTTCTCTTTTTCACCTTTGGCAAAGACCAAAACGCGTACCTCTTTCCCCACCCCGTTAGGCAAAACAACGCTGCCCCTTACCATTTGATCCGCATGCCTCGGGTCGACGCCCAGTCGGACAGCGATGTCAATGGTCTCATCGATCTTTGTATAGGTACTATCGAGGGCGAGTTGGACGGCTTCTTGAAAACTATATTTCTTCAGCCTATCCACCTTCCCTGCGCTCTCTCTATACTTTTTCCCTCTTCTACTCATGATCAGCAATCCTTTGATAACGATAAAGCGTTGGCATTTAAGCTTCTTTATTCGGAAGCATCGCGGAAAAATCAACCATCCGATTATAACGCATGACCTCTTTTTGTGGATTTATGGCGTTACTGTAATCCCCATGCTTCTGGCTGTGCCTTCAATGATCTTTACCGCACCCTCCAGGTCGTAGGCATTCAAATCCTCGAACTTGAGCTTTGCGATCTCTTCCACCTGTTTCTTTGTTACCTCTCCAACCTTTTCTCGATTCGGCTCACCAGAACCTTTGGCTATTTTTGCCGCCTGCTTCAGAAGAACAGAGGCCGGCGGTGTTTTGGTGATGAATGAAAATGATCTGTCAGCATAGATCGTCAGCACAACAGGTATAATCGTCCCCATCTGATCCTGGGTCCTCGCGTTGAACGCCTTGCAAAACTCAGCGATATTTACGCCATGTTGCCCCAGCGCAGGACCTATAGGGGGTGACGGATTTGCTTGTCCTCCATTGACTTGGAGCTTGACAGTGGCGATAACCTTTTTTGCCATTACGAACCTCTTTTAAATCTTGTGAACCTGTATGAAATCCAATTCAACCGGTGTTGAGCGCCCGAAAATGGTGATTAGAACCCTCAACTTCTCCTTGTCTGGCTTTACCTCTTCAACAACACCTTGAAAGTTGTTAAAAGGGCCATCAATAACCCTAACCTCATCGCCTTCCTCAAATTGATATTTTGGTTTGGGTTTACTGATCCCTTCCTCCATCTGTCGAATGATTCTCTCAGCTTCATCATCAGGAATGGGTGCGGGCCTCGTGCCCCCCCCCACAAAACCTGTCACCTTGGCCGTATTTCTTACCGTGTGCCAGGTCTCGTCATTCAACTCCATTTGAACCATGATGTATCCGGGGTAAAACTTTCTGGAAGAGGTCTTTTTCTGGCCCCGTTTAAGCTCAATCACTTGTTCTACTGGGACGAGGACCCTGCCGAAATACGCTTCCTGTCCCAGGGTCTTTATCCTTTCTTCAAGGTTTGTCTTCACCTTGTGCTCAAATCCCGAGTAGGTATGGACTATGTACCACTTCAATGCCAAATCTTTCCCCTTTAATCCTAATTCAGACGGAATGCCGTTACCTATCCCACAAGGTTCTTTATGATCTTGATCAGCCCAAAATCAATGATTCCGAGAAAAAATGAGACCACGATGACGAGAAATATGACCATGGCTGTCGATGCAAGCAGTTCCTTACGTGTGGGCCATTTCACCTTTTTGAGTTCCCCCTTGGATTCTCTCAAGAACTGGCTAGCCACACCCAAGTACCTGAGGACCGAAAGCCTCTCTTTTCCCCTCTTTTCAGGTTCCCTTTTTTGAATGGCTTGGAAGGGCTTTGGCTTGGTTTCCTGTGCTACTGGAATGGATTCGGCATCCGATTTCGAGACAGTACTGGGTTTCGATGGGGCTTGAGTCTTCCTTCTGGTTCCCCTTTTTTTCCTCTTCTTGCTGCGCTTCTTCATATTTCCCAAAATCTATTTGTGTCAAAGGCTTAGGGTGCATTGCCCTTCATCCCCAAGCCGTTGGTCCGGCCACCCGTCCCATAAAAGTGGCAGGCCAGGAGGGATTCGAACCCCCAACACCCGGATTTGGAGTCCGGTGCTCTAGCCGTTAGAGCTACTGGCCTGCAAATTCAATTAAACCTATTTCGTTTCCTTATGAAGGGTATGGGTCCTACAAAATGGACAATATTTCCTGAACGCCAGTTTGTCAGGAACCTTCCGTTTGTTCTTTGTGGTGGTATAATTCCTGTTCTTGCAACCTTCACAGGCCAGGGTAATAATCTCACGCATACGAAAAAGTTCTCCATCTGTTAAAAATATGGCACACAACTATGCCAAGAACAAATAACCTCTGGCCTGCTTTACTCTATGATGTCACTGATCACACCCGCACCCACCGTGCGTCCACCTTCACGAATGGCAAAACGCAACTCCTTCTCCATCGCTATGGGTGTGA
>Ga0209427_10006291_pt1 | contig 13578 bp, 8 predicted proteins | sample DeeMarSWOR136_30_FD_187465 | JGI IMG/M metagenome (GOLD analysis project Ga0209427, IMG submission 187465) | Marine sediment microbial communities from White Oak River estuary, North Carolina - WOR-1-36_30 (SPAdes) (version 2) | ecosystem: Environmental > Aquatic > Marine > Intertidal zone >... | reverse complement strand
CCAGCTCTGAGCCGTCGGCGGCGGAGATCGCCAACAGCACGCCGCCCTTACGGCCCCTTATCGCACCGGCGGGGTCCTTCGGATCGTAGATGTTCGGTGTGCCCGCGGCAAAGAGGATGTCGCCCGCTTTGACCATGCCCCTGGCAGTGGCCTGGATATAGACGAGCCACTTTCCGCTATAGCCGAACGAACTGTCACTCTTGCCTTTACTGCGCTTCTTGGCGGCGGACTTTCCCCGCCGCGTCGTTTTCTCGACCGGCTCGGCAGCTTTCGCCTTCTGAGCAATCGTCCCGGCAAAAAGGATATAGCCGGACTCGCGCGGATCGAAGACAGAATGCCTGCCCATCGGATAAGCTTTGAAGCCGTAAAGGTCTTTGCCGTCCAGCGTGAGGATTTCGCCCTGTGGCGTGTCATTCTGGCCGCTCTGGGGATAGAACTGCGGAGTGCCGCCGTACCGCAGGGCCGTATCGACCATCCAGGCGGTCCGATGGTTCCATGAATCATCCAGAAATCCGGCCGAGGCGAACAGATGTGGCTTGATACCGTCTTTTACCGGCTTACAGGTCAGGTCGAAGGCATTGTTGCGCAGATACAGCAGGCTGCCGTCGCTGGCCAGTATATCGGACAAGCCCCCTTCCACATCTTTGCGGCCGACGCTTCGTACGACCTGGTGTCGCTGCGTTTCGTCCCAGGGCCCGCTGAACAAGTACTCGTAGCGTTTTTGACCGGTCACCGGGTCCAGCCCATACAGATAGATACCGCCATCCAGAAAAGTTGATCTGCCGGCGGCCAAATAGAGTGTGTCCTCAACAATAAGCACACTGCCGTGTATCGGCCAGGCCGATTCAAGCTGTTCCCACGCACCGACAAGACGCTGCGAGGGTGCAGCGCGAAACCGCCAGACAAGCGCCCCGTCAAACGCACGCAGACAATAGACCCAGCCGTCGGTCGAGCCGAACAGCGCCAGGCCTCTGTAGATGACCGGCGGCGAGTCCACTCTGGCCCCGGCGGTGTAGCTCCAAGCGACCTTGCCGTCGTCCGGGTCCAGGGCATAGACTGTGTGCGCATCAATCACAGAAACGAATATCTTACCGTCGGCAACGACCGGCTGGCTCAGCCGCCCGGCTAACTTAACCTGCCATGCCCGCGCGAGGTCTTTCGAGACAGCGGACTTGGTCGCACCGCCTCGAGCCGTATCATGGCGGAACATCGGCCACTCACCGGGTTTGGGCTCGCGGATTTGCGGTTTGGTTCCAGCGGCTTTGCCGTAGGCAGGCCCTTTTTCGAGGGCGGTCTGAGTTATGACTTCGGAGCCTTGATTTTCTGCAGCCAGGGCAAGATAGCTGTTGAGCTTTACGGATCGGTTGCATTCGCAATTATCTGGCGTCGCGTACAGAAGGCCGTTACAGGGCACCACGCCGTATTGACAGGTGCCGCGTACGAAATTATGGGAGATGTCGTCCGTCGTTCCCAGTGGCAGGAATTCCACGCCGTTGCCGCCGGCGAGAAGGTACCTGACCGTCGCCTTGTCACGATAGCAGCGGTGGTGGCTCATCGTATCCTTATGGGGAGAGCCGATAGCCTCCCGCCGTTCACCTGTAAGCGGGTCGAGCCCCCCGCTCTGGTAGCCGGGCCAAACCAGACCTGCCGCGATGAATATGTTCGGCGCCGATACGGGATGGGCCTCACGGGAGGCGGTATTCCACAACTGTTTTCCGTCTTTGAGCGAGAATGCTGCGAGCGACTTTCCGTCTGCGGCGTAGATGGCCTGGTCTGTCATTACAACCACCGGTGGAGTGCCGGGGTTCTTGATGGTTGTGGTGCGCGGGACGTGCCAGAGCTGCCTGCCGGTCGCCTTTTGCACACAGACCAGATGAGTCTCATTTAAGAAGGCCGCACGGCTGCCGCGCACCGCAAGAGACATGGCTTTGTAGCCTTTGGTGTCCGTGCCGGATTTGGCCCACAGTGTTTTGCCCGAATCGGCATCTATTGCGACAATCGAACAGACAGGCCCTTCGACGATTGACGGATCGTTGTCCGTGTCGTGTTTGTATCTTTTGGATCTTTCGATCAGATAGCTCAGACCGGTCGGATATGTGGGGTCGCCAACAACGAGGTACAATACGCCGTCTTCAAACAAGATCTCCTGGGTCTTCTCTGTGCCCTTGTAGGTCTTGAGGACTTCGCCTGTGGCGGCATCCAGGGCCGAGACCGGCTCATGCAGTCCAAGCGTAACAAACACACGGTCCGGCGCCGCCACCAGGCGTCTGGGCTGCTGGACGGGGCCGGTACGGTGCGGGCGCGATACAGGTTCCCATTGCGGGATCGGCACTTTCCAGAGCAGCAGGCCGTTGAAGGCATCGCGGGCCTTTAAGTACCACTCGCCCGGCCAGTACGGAAGCTCGACCGGGCCCTCGTCCTCAATGGAGAAGATACGTCCGCCCGCGGACACCACGGCCCGGAACCCGCCAATGCTATCGTGATGACGATCCGATTTAGGCTCCTGTATCCACTGTAGATACCTCGGTGGGCCGACGACCGCATCGTCGGCCACCGCGTTGTTGTCGGGGCCGTGGAGGTAGTGAGACCACTGGTCTATCTCGCTCGGCCACGGCTTGACTATTTTCTCCCACTTTGGGCCTTTCTTGACATACGCCGCGCCCTTCGGAACCAAGACACGCATGACCTCATCTACTGAAATCTTGCCGAGCTTTTCGGCTATGAGCAGGTTGATGAGGTTGTCTGCGTACGGCAGTGTCCGGCCGTTGAATTTCATCACCGAGACCCTGCCGTATAGGTCTCGCGATTTTATGTGTTCGCGCGCCTTTTCAACGTTCTTCGCGTCGGTATCCAGCCCGTGAACAAGGCAACGGTCATTGACAAGCAGATCAGCCGTAAGTTTTCCGTCTCCACAGCCGAGGTGCACGATCACCCCGCCGGTGAAGCCGGAAGATTCGATCAGTTCGCGTGCATTTTGGGCACAGACCGGCTCGAACAAACAACAGCACAACAGTATCCATTTGACTGATTTCATCATTCGTTCCTTTCTCTGTTCATCGTAAGTACGGATGCAGCGGCATTATAACAGAATCCTTGGTTCGGGTGAAAGGTTGCTGTTCCCTTGCCGGATAATCGAATCCCGAAAGTCACGGCGGATTTCAGGTCAAAAGACTGAAAGGATGAACTTAGCGCTTGTATTGTCGATGAGGATTTGGTTTCATAGTATAGCTTGGGGGGCTTAGGAACGTGGGACCAAATTGAAAAGGAGAAACGTCAGATGGCAAGAAGAGAAGTATCAATCCTTTTGCTGACGTGCCTGTTTATGACGGCGGGTAATTCAGCATTGGCGGCAAGTAGTGACAAGGGATGGATATCCCTGTTCGATGGCAAGACGCTCGATGGGTGGGTGCAGATCAACGGCACGGCCAAGTACGAGGTGAAGGACGGTACGATCCTCGGCACCACAGTGAAGGGCAGCCCCAATTCCTTCCTGTGCACCCAGAAACACTACAGCGACTTTGAGCTGGAATTTGAGGTAAAACTTGACTCGCGTCTGAATTCGGGGGTGCAGATTCGCAGCAACAGCTTCAAGGAATATCGCGATGGGAGAGTCCACGGCTATCAGGTCGAGATTTCGACCAATGGCAGTGCGGGATTCATCTACGATGAGGCCCGGCGGGGCTGGCTGAGCAAGGACCGCAGCGACCAGAAGGCCCGACAGGCCTTCAAGGAAAACCAGTGGAATAAGTTCCGTGTCAAGTGCATCGCCGATTCAATAAAGACATGGGTCAATGACGTGCCTGTTGCAGACCTGGCCGACTCCATGACGAAGAAAGGTTTTATCGGCCTGCAAGTGCACGGTTTTAGAGGGGACCCGCCTGCGTGGGTGCAGTGGCGGAATATTCGGATCAGGCAGCTCAAAGCAGCTGATACGAGAGAGCCGGTTAAGGTGGTGGTGATCACCGGAGGACACGGTTTCGAGCACGATCCCTTCTTCAAGATTTTCGATGAGATTAAGGAAATCAATTACATCGAGTCCGTCCAAAAGGATCATAGCGAGTTATTTGAGGATATCGGTGGTTGGGATTACGATGTGATGGTCTTCTACAACATGACACAAGAGATTTCAGAAAAGCGGCGGAAGAATTTCCTCGAGCTGCTGGACAAGGGGGTGGGCGTGGTCGCGCTGCATCATACGATGGGTGCGTACCAGGCGTGGCCGGAGTTCAAAAAGATCATCGGTGCAAAGTATTATCTGAAGGACGTCATGGAGGACGGCGTCCCGCGTAAGAAGGGATCCTACAAACATGGTCTTGATGTCACGGTTCATGTGAAGGACCAGAATCATCCGGTGACAAAGGGCATGAGTGATTTTACGATCCATGACGAGACCTACAAGAACTGTTGGTTTGATAAGAGCAATCATGTGCTGCTGACGACCGATCACGCCACAAGTGACCCGACCATAGGCTGGGTGAGAGAACACGGCAAGGCAAAGGTGGTCACGATTCAACTGGGACACGACTCAAAGGCATACAACAACAGTAACTACCGGCAACTGGTCAAGCGTGCAATCCTTTGGACCGCCGGGAAGCTATAGAGCGTGCGGCGTTGTGTACGAGATGCTACTGAAGCCCGAGCGCATCTTCTGCGTGCCCGTTTTAGCCTTTCTGTCCGGGCAGGACGCGCGATGTGACGAGCGGACCTTGTGGCTAAGTAATTGACTTTGTGAGTCTCACCCCACCGCCTGGGCGTTTGAAAACTAATACCCCTCGATCATTATGATCGACCGGTAAGCTGCCTGGCGAACCTCCCTGCTCGAATCCTCTGCCTTTGCTTTCTCCAGAGCCGCAACGACGCTTGGATTCTTGGTCTTACCAAACGCTGTCGCTACTTGCTTGCGCAATTCCGCATCGGGATCCGAAAGCAGAACATCTTCGAGGGCCTTTCTGACCCTGTCATCGCAAGAGAATCCTGCCAGATCGCAAATGGCCTGGACCCGTCTTTCCCTGTCGCCAATTCTGAGTATCTTGAGCAGCTCGCTGTTCTTCTTCCGCTGCTTCTCAGACAGCTTTGCAGCCTCGGCATCATGCTTTGACTTACCGTCAGGGTTCTTTGTCCTGACAACTACTTGCCTATGGGTGATCACCTCTGGACATGAATCCCCTATCCAGACCCCTATCCCTGGCCAAACCAGAGGTCGGCGCCAGTAGTAGGATCTGGGCATATAACCGTGTCTATATCGACCCACGTCGAACCATACGTATCGATCCCTGTCCAGCCACGTGTAGTATCCACCGTACCATCCATAGTACGGATAACAGCCGGGGTAAAAACCTGGCCAACAGTGAACAAAAGGAGTACCGATGCTTATGCTGAAACCAACGCGTGCCACAGAGATGCTTGGCCAGAAGCCCAGAAAGCATATCAATCCGACCGCCGCCAAACTGAACTTTGTGATTTTCATTTTTGCCGAATCCCAAAATCGTCTCACAAACTACGTTAAACTGTCAGAAGAGCACTGCCATACCCATATTTTAGCAATCCTATCGGACTTTGTCAAACCTCGTGCGTGCGACGACATGTTTGTTCAATAGCACCTGCTCGATAGATTGGCCAAAATCTCGATTTTACTTTCCCATTTGTGTGAATCAAGCCCGCTTGCTAACGTTGCGCCCGAGCCCCACAATTTGTGCAACCATTTTTTTATGATTCGTAATGCTCTCATGTCACAAGCCTCCTGCTTTCCTGCGTTCTGCCTATTTCCGGCTGCGTCGCGCTCAAACGACCGCGTCGCAGAGTTTTCTCTATCTATAGAAGGCAAGAAGTCGACGTTTGGTAACAAAAATAGTGTCTCAATCGTGTTGGCGAGCGGATGGTCGTCAGCGCGCCCGAGCCAAAGGCCGCACGAACGGGATTACCGTCGTTTGAAGGCTTGCTTGCTTGACAGTGGAGAGGGCCTCTCACGTCTTAGTGCCCGGCCGTTGGCTTGGCCTTACCGTCCAGAAGGAGCACCTCCGGGGGAGCTTTCCAAACCCGACACAGGGGATTTTCCGTACGAATCCAGCCTTTCTCGCTCAATGCCGGTTTCGTGGAATAAAGATGCCGCCCCGTACTCGCATGACGATAGTCATAAAGCAATACGATGCACGGATTCTCATCCGTCGGATCGTCCGGCGGCCAAGCATAGAAAAGCGGCTCCGCGGTGGGATGAGGACGGCTCAGACTCAACGAGATCGTCTGCCCCTTCCCGGCGAGGATTTTTCGAGCGTAAACAGGGACCAGCCCGCTGTAGGTTTTGGCCGGCTCGATGGCATAAAACGGTATCGATGCGATAAGGTCCCACTTGCCGGCCTTTTCCACACCATCGCGCAGCAGGTAGTCGGTCGGGCCCTGCCTGTCCCGTACTTGATATACTGCCACCGGCAGGGCAAGACGCCGACCGTCAAGATTCAATCGGTACATGATCTGATTGTAATCGTAAAGTGGTGTCGGGTTTTCGGCGGAGCCGGAAAACGTCTGCGAATACGTGCCTTCGAAAAAGAGCACGCGCCCGCCGTCCTGGTCGAAATACGGATGATGCTTCGGGTTGTAGAAGGAGTACTTGTTGTGCGTCACAATCTTCCTGGCATACGCCCACGGCCCAACGGGACTGTCCGCTTCGGCGTACCAGACCTCCCCCAAAAACGAACTCTCGCCGAATTGCTGTACGAAGATCATGACCCATCTGCGCCGGTAGGTGTTGAAATAGACGCTGCCGCCATGAGGAGCGACCTGCTTTCCCGATTCGATATCATACAGGTGGACATCCTGCTTCTCTGCCTTCAGCGCCTTACTCACTGAGGCCTTCGCAGAAGCCTCATCGCCCGTCAAATCTCCAAAGCCCACCCAGCAGTAGGGTCTGTCCGCGCCGGCCAGATCCAGCCGCTGCTGGCGTTCCTCAGCGGACCGGCCTGCTTGAAGAGAGGTCAGCACCTCGTAACGATTCGGGTCGATAACACAATCCCACTGTGCCTTGACACGCATCCGAACCGCCAAGGGAAACTGCGTGGCAAAATAGTAGTATTCCTGCCCGCCCACGTTCACGCCAACGGCATGTCCGAAGTTCGGATATGGCAGGAGATCCGGGCCCGTACGAAGGAGCGGCTCAAATGACTGCGTCGAATCGTTGAAAACGACCAATCCGCGTTCGTATACGTCTCCGAGGTTTTTCAGCCGAGCGAATTTGGCGATTATCCGTTCCCGGCCCTCTTTATCCTTCACGGTCAGGAAGCCATCCAGCCAGACCAGGCCGCGTTCCTTCAAACGGCAAAGCGGTCTGCTGAATCCTTTTTCATCGACGCAGTATTCGAGGTTGACGCCAATCGCCGGGTCGAGACCTCCCCGTCCCGGCAAATCTGAAAACGCCCCGGCCATCGCAAAGTGCCCCAGTGGATACGAGGGCCTTGAGGTATCGCCCCAAAACCAGAACAGCCGGCCGTGATAGATGCATGTGTCCACCGAATCCTGGCCCACGACCTGCCCATTGAGAACAGGGTTTTCCAATGGGACCGAATGTCCCGCAAGAACACTGTCGCGATAGATTCCCTGGCCCGTGACACGGTAGAGTCGCTCGGCAATATTGATCCGATCGATCTTGATAACCACGCCGGCTCCCTGCGAAGTCTTCAACCGTATCCCGCGAAATCCAAATCCATCCTTCGGGAATTCATAGCCGTGACTTTCCACGTAGAAAAAGACGTCCCGGTCCATCAGGCCCGCCTCGTAAAATGCGATCGTGCCGTTGCTGTCTGTGAAGTAGCTTATGTTGTTCACCGTCCGCAGTTCGACCATCGGGACTCCCCGGCCTGTTTGCCGGTCCACCACCCGAATCGTGAAGTAGTCGTACGCAGAGTCCTGGAGGGAAAAAGGCCGTTGCGCAAGGGCCATGGCCCAGCCGGGCCAAATGACAGCCAGCAGAATGTTCGTCAAAACAATCCGTGGATAGCTTTTATACATTGTGTTTGATCCTCCACTCACCTGTTGCCCGTAATGGACATCGCCGCCATCCTCACTTCTCATATGGACGGATCGTTTGAGCGATTATTCTATCTGCAAACCGCTCTCGACGCGAGGAAATCTCGATATGCCCTCCCACTTCGGCCTTCAGGAACGTGATTTTACTGCCGCCGATACTCAGCTTGATCTGCTGAGCGTCGATGTCTGCGACCGCCTTGTCAACCGAAGCGGCCTCGGCGCCGGTTGCGGTTAGCACGTGCAGAAAATAGTCCGTCGTGGTCTCTTGGGAGGGCGATATTTCAATACGACATTCCGGCGCAGGCCCGGTGTCCCGCTGGGGAGCATAGTCTTGGCCGCCATAGCGATAAAGCGTTTTGCCGGTTGCGAGCGTTATCAGTGGATTGGCCGGCAGCAACGTCTGGACGAACAGCCGGCCTTTGCCGTTTGTGATCACCAGATACCCATTTGCCCGGGCAGGGGCCTTCATCGCCTGGAGCAACCAGGTCTTCTTGAAGCGGGCGTCTCTGGAACATACGCGATCGAAGATGACGAACGTGCCCGGCCGAACATAGACAATCTGCCGCGTGAAGTAGGCGAGCTTGCCGGGTGAGTAGGACCGGGTGCAGTCGCCCGCCACGTACACATAAGCCCCTCGATCCTCGAAGGCTACGATATCTGCGATGTCGTATAGCTCCGGTCTTTTGCGCCATTCGGCCAGATCCGAGACGGCCCCGTTATGGTGGGGCCAGCCGTGCGACTGCCCCCCATCGTTACCTGAAACGGGACCCGCACGTATCCCGCCCCAGGTCTCAGAGGGGTCATGGACCAGTATCGTGTTGTGGGCAATGGTGCGCAGATGGTAGTTGACATCGTGCTTTGAGCCGAATGAGTCGTAGTGACCGCCGTCGCTGGCCAGTTCCTCGTATTTGTAAATCAGAAAGTGTCCCACATCCAGGTGTTGGTGCGCTGTAAATCGGTCTCCGCACTTAAAGAAAAAGCAGGTTGCGTCTTCGCCCCAGGAACTGCGTGCATGGACATAACCGGGTCCGGGGCTGATATGTGATAGCTTAAATTCGTCCAGAGGACCTTTATCAACAGTGACGTCCCGCCAGAGGAAGTCCTTATATGCGTATGCGCCTACACTCGAGCGTGGCGTCGTTTCGTTAAAGGTGTGAACAACCTGATGGTCCGGATCGCTGCGGAAGTGGTTTACCAGAATGCGCCTGGCCGACAAGGCCTTGTCGCGATCGCCACCGAATACGCGGCCACCTCCGTCACCCATAGGTATTGGCCGGCGTGAGCCGTATATCCTGATGCCGGGATAGGTTTCGAACATGCCGGCCACCGCGCGGTTCGCGAAAAACTTCGGAGCATCCGCGTAATAGTCCACGCCTTCACAATGCCGGGCCACTTCACAAAAGAATAGCCACTCATATAGCCAATAGTTGACATAATAGCCTTCGGCCCATCCGCCGCCGTCCCCTGCGGCGTTGAGTGCCGGTGCCGCACGCGTGCGCCACTCTTGTTCCAAGGCTCCAAGAATCTCTCTGGCACGGCCATTTTCGTAATACGTCGCGTAACATGCCAGTCCAATGCCCCAGTTCTTGTATCCATACCAGCCGTTATGGAAGACATGGGTTTCAGAGCGAACGTTGGCATCAATCGTCTTGTTGACGTACTCACAAAACTTGGCACGCTCGTGCTCGGCCCAATATTCGTAGCACATATCGTATACGATGGCACACCGGGCCAGGTCGTGCGCGAAAGGCACATGCCCCTTTCGCACCGGACCATCGACGTATTTCATCGCCATCCGGACGGCGGCCCTGCCAAGCTGCTCGTCTTGGTCGATTGCGGCCACTAAAGCCATGGATATCATTTTTGAATGGTCATCGGCCCCAAGCTCACGTGCTACTCTCACCAGACGCTTGTATGCCTCTGCCCTTTCTGTCGCCAATTGTCGTAGACGATCCAGCGAGCCCAGCAGCCGTGGATGTTTATCCGGGACAGCGTATCTTTCGGCCTGAGCGACGGCGGGTGGGATCACGCTCGTCCAGGAAAAAAGGGACATTCCGACCCAGGCGAGCTGAACAAAGCCGATCGAAAGTGCCGATCTCTTGCTGAAAAAATCGTTCATGATATCACATTATAGCGAAAAGTGCCCCACTGGTAAACTGTCGCCGGACGTTGCACGTTGTTTCTTGGCAGGGCGACCACGGACAGAGTGGTAGCAGACGAACTGAAAAAATGAGCACGGCTATTTACTTGAACGTAGTTCAAGAGCGACCCTCTCAACATCTGACCACACGCGGAGAAAGTTGTCAGAACAGATCTTCCTTATATCTTTTTCAGTGTATCCCTTTCTCAGAAGCTCATAGATCAAATTCGGATAGCAAGAAACATCCTTCAAACCATTGGGCAGGTCGTCTCCGACACCATCGAAATCGGAACCCAAACCCACATGGTCTATGCCGACCAATTGCACAACGTGATCGATATGTGCGACGACATCTGAGATGTCGGCATCGCCGAGTGGGTTCTCTTTCATGTATCTTTCAGCGTATTTTTCCTTCTCCTCACCCTTCAAATTGTTAGCCTCAATATATTCCATTATGTGTTTTCTGCGACTCACAAGTTCCTTGTTTACTTGCGCGTTCACGAATCCTGAGCCAAAAGTAATCTGAATGACCCCTCCGGTTTTTGCTAACAGTCTTATCATCTGGTCATCCATATTACGTTCCCAGCCCGGAGTCAAATGGCGACAAGATGAATGTGTGGCTACCACCGGTGCTTCTGAAAGTTCTATGATCTGGTAGAATGTCTTGTCTGAAACATGTGAAACATCGACGATCATCCCCAAACGATTCATCTCAGGCACGACTTCCCTGCCGAAAGGACTTAAGCCGTTCCATTTTGGCCCTTCGTCGAAAGACGAATCGCAAATATGATTATTCTTTGAATGGGCAAGCGTCATGTAGCGAATGCCACGGTCGTAGAAGTGTTTCAGATTGGCAAGATTGCCCTCGATAGGTGCTCCATTTTCTATTCCCATAGCGAGAGATATCCTGCCCTTGCCAAACTGCTTCTTTACATCTGCGACCGACGCAGCCATAACGAACTTGTCCGGCCAGGTCCGAGCAAAACCTTCTATCATGTCAATTGTCTCGTTGGCGAAAACGTACGCTCCACCTTCTTGCTCATATTCTGAAGGAACATAGACGGCCATAAATACCGCGTCAAGGCCTCCTTCTTTCGCCCTGGGATAGTCAAAGTTGCCCCCCGCGGTTCTCTTTGAAATATCCTCCATCTTTTTTCTGAGACGATAGGGCACATCCTGGTGCGTATCGACAATCATATATCTCTGAGCTAACTCATTTGCCTTCATTTTCAGTTCGGCATCTGCTGTCATTGTAACCGGTTGCTGACAACCGACCAATAGCAGCGGCAGCAACACAATCGCAACTTGCGGAGATACCTTCCTATTATTGTTCATTTCTCATCTGATGTCCCGATCACGATTTTCTCCATCGCCTCCATAGAGGACATATAAATTCCTTTAGAATAGTTGGCCAATACTTGCATTGCTGTCGTTTTATTCTCTGTGTATAGCCGACAAGCAGCTTGTTCAAGTGGCTTCTGCAAAGTAAAAGCATTCTTCTCGATTTCCTCGGCGAGAGTTCTCACTCGGCCAACTGTATTGGCCGGAGCACCGTGGACTTTAGTATAGAAGTTGGAGAAGGTCCAAAAAGCCTGGAGCGGATCGGCCCGGAAGGGAGAACGAACTCTTCGGTCGTAGAAGAGCTTTGATGGTCTTTGCGATTTGGAACAAAACCCGGTGGGGAAATCAGAAATGCCAAAATGAAAAGGAATGTAAAACGAGGTACGGGGCGGAGCAAGGCACATCCAGTAAACGATGCCGATGTCCGAAGGCATGTTCCTGCGCAACTGAACCACAAAGCTGGTTTGGGTGTCACCGCTACAAATGGAGCAGCCGCTCTCGTGCGGACCCTTCATCAGCGGCGCCGATTGAGTTGCCGTCCCCTTATCATCGTGGCGTAGAATCTGCATCATTTCAGCTACGCCTACCTTATGCCGCGGCACGACCGAAAAGGGCAGCTCCGGGCCGAGCGGTATCGGCTCAGCAACGACATATGTCAGGCCACTCCACTGTCGGCCAAAGTTCGACAAGCTTGAAGCCGAGTCGGGATTTGAATAAACAGCAGCGAAGTCGAACGCTCCGTCGTTCTGAGGGTCGTACCAGCCCCGCGAAGCGGCATATTCGATGATATCATCCGAAGCCAGGAAGTTGTCCTTATCAGACAGGTCAACACGACGTACCGTGTAGGTGTTCGCTACCATTGCCACTTCGTCATCGCCGACCCGCTGCGCCAGCCAGTGCTTTCCATTGACGACGCAGAAAAGCCACCCTTCGTCCGGGTCGCAGATGATGTACGTTCGGCCGGAGTCGATGTAGCCGAAGCGCTCAACCAGCCTGCCCGCCAGCGAGACACCTTCGCGGGCGGTCTTGGCCCGCTCGGCCACCAGACGCCGGAGCATATAGCCTATCCCCCCGTCTGTGATTTCGGGCTTGTCTTCTCGCGAAGGGCAATTGTCCGATGTGATGCTGAGGCCCCACTCGTTGATGTAGCTGTCGGAAAAAAGCATGCCCGGCATCTCCGACCATAGATAAGCCCAGGTCTGTTCGACCTGATCTAATTGGCCGCCCTTGATGAGATTCACTTTTTCTCCGGGCGAATGTTTTCTGCGCGGGATCTTGTGATGGTTTACAACTTGAGGTGGAGCATCATCTTCGTTGTGCGCCATCATCACGTACCCGTCGACCGAGGCCCCCTTGCCCGCGACGATGGAAAAGCATCCTTCACATGATGCAGTCGGCGCCAGACATACAAAGGCCAGCACAAACACAGCAGCAAGGGATAACGTCCTCGTAGATAAGTGAAGCCTTGACAATCTCATTGGTACTCCTGATCATATAGATTTCAAGTTTTAGCGATAATACTTCAGAGGCAGATAGAAGTCAAAGAAGAATGGCCGTAATAAGCCGACACAGCGCCCCGGAATGTGCTGGTTCTGAACGGGATGTTCAGGGTGAAATTCACCGAGGTACAGCTTATGAACAGACTATTGGCCATGTTGTTTTCCGCGGCCGCGTTGGCGTCTTTCGGCTGTCAGAGCCATAATGCTCCATCGAGGCCCGTGATAGGGATAACGAGTGTCTACAGGTGGGACCCGCAAGAAAAATCGGCATACACGCTCGTAAATTTCGCCTATGTGCGTGCAGTGGCATCCGGAGCGGACTGATGATGCCGAACACCGCAATGCAATTTATGGCGCCCTGGTCCGGGCAGCGGCGGCCAAGAACTGATCCTTCTCGTGTGCATATACGTCCCCAGCAAAGGTCGAGATAGGTACGGCGGTCTTCCGCTCCTTCTTGCTCAGCCAAGTGCGGTACTTCTATCGAAGGCTTTTGAGCCAGTTCTCGGCCAACTCAGCTAAATCCGAGAAATCGAGGATGCCATCCGCATTGGAATCAAGTCCCGTGTCAGCCAGAACCTCGAG
>Ga0209427_10006288_pt1 | contig 13582 bp, 12 predicted proteins | sample DeeMarSWOR136_30_FD_187465 | JGI IMG/M metagenome (GOLD analysis project Ga0209427, IMG submission 187465) | Marine sediment microbial communities from White Oak River estuary, North Carolina - WOR-1-36_30 (SPAdes) (version 2) | ecosystem: Environmental > Aquatic > Marine > Intertidal zone >... | reverse complement strand
GTATCAATACCCATTGATCCGACCCTGAATACTCTCCAAGGTTCCTCTCCCATTCTTAACAATCTCTCCTCATGTTCTTCAGTTGCTGGAAAATGGATATGAGCAAATCTAGTAATAGCGTGCCTAATGCTCTCATCAATAAGTCCGCTATCCGTTTTGTCGCCTCCATGAATATGCGCTATCGGAACATTTAGTGTCGCTGCAGCTAAAGTTGCCGCAAGTGGCTCTAATCTATCACCTAAAACAACAAGGAGATCGGGACCAATCTCTGACAATACTCTTGTGAGTTTCTCAATTCCTCTTGCTAAAGCAGTTCCATAATAGACATCTGTTTTTTTCTCATCATACATCTCAATAATCGAATCTATCTTGAAATTATCTCGCCTTATGTTGTCAATTGTGTGTCCATATTCCTTCAACAGATGGAGACCGGTTACTAATAGAATTAATTCGAAATCTTTTCTCTCTGATAGCTGATTCAATAACGGTTTTAGTATACCATATTCTGCTCTTGAACCTGTTAGCACTGCGATTTTTTTACTCATTGAAAAAACCTGACAGCTCCTTTAATTCATTGATTTCATAATCAATGTATTCATTTCTTGGAGTGTTTTTGAATTCTCCTTTTAAGAGTCTCACAGTCTTCAAACCCGTTTTTTTAGCTCCTATGAAATCTAAATTTGGGTTGTCACCAATATAAAAAGAACATTCTGGAGTTGTCTCCAGTTCATCCAATGCTTTTTGAAAAGGGCCCTTTGTTAACTTTGATTGACCGAGTTCTTTTGTGAGGAGTATGACATCAAAGAAATGGCCGATCCCAAGTAAATTGATTTTTCTCCTTTGTCTTTGGATGTTTCCATCAGTAATTATACCTAATTTAAAATGGGCTTGTTGTAACATGGTCAATAATGGAATTGTATCTGGATAGGGTTTGAGGTCTCCATCAAAATCATTGAAGATTTGGACGACTTTTTCCAATTCGTTTTCTAGATCCAACTCGTTTAACAAATCGTCAAAAAGATGAGTATACATGCTTGTTTTTTCTTTCCAGATATCCATGAGTTTTGTATGAATTTCAATACTAGATACTTGGTATTTCTCCTCTAGATAATTGGCAATATCTGAGAAGGCGCCTGAGAAATATTGCTCTACATCAAATAGGGTGTTATCCAAATCGAAGATAATCGCTTTCATTATACTCAATAAGCTTCCTCGTTATCAAAAAAAACTTCTGAATAATATCGTAACATCGTTAGTCCTTCTTTGAAGGTTGCACTAGGTTTAGTCTTTTCACCTCTGATTAATTTGAGTAGATTTGAAATTATTGTGGGGTCAGCCTTTATCGAGAGGATGGATCCTCCACCAAACCTGGTATTAATCTCGATGAACTTCACTCCTGTCTTTCCCCTAATACACTGGATGCATGAAGGGCCGAATAACTTCAGTTCCTTAGCGATTTTTCTGCAGTATTCAATTATTTCTCGATCATTCACTGTTATTCCTTTCACAGAAACCCCGGACTCGGTTTGAATTCTTATTCTTGGGACAATTGAGAGGGCATTACCCTCTTTATCTGCAAGCACGTCAATGGTGTATTCGTCACCTTCCACAAGCTCTTGAACTATTTGGACCTCGAAATTTCCAATATGGCATCTCAATTCCTTCTCATTGGTTGCAATTTGTAAGCCTGTACTCCCTCTTCCAAATCTGGGTTTAATAATACAGGGATAAGTAACTGATTCAAAGTCGGAATAAGTCTCTGGAATTGGTATGTGCATTCTGGCAAAGAAATCGTTAGTTCTTTTCTTATCAGCACAAATTTCAACTGATTCTTTGTCAGGGCACAGAACAAGTGTCCCTTTCTTTTCGATTATTTCTTTATTTGTTGAAAGTGCAATTAATTCCTCTTCAGGACCGGTGATAATTGCATCTGGCTTCTCTTTTTCAACAAGCTCTAGGATTTTTTTAATGAAATCTGGATGGTTACCTTTTGGGATGATGTACCTTTTATCTAAAAGATGAAAGGCAAAAGAGTGTTTGTCAGCATCGGCACCTATTACCTCCACTCCATTTTTCCGTAATTCCTCAATTAATCCCCAAGAAACAGTACTCCCTGCAGCTGTTCTTATAACTTTGATTTTCTCCATGAGCGTATCTCTTTTTTTACTTTTTTCTTAAAACTTTCTAAATTCTTCGATGCCCTTAATCATTCAAACATATCCCAGTCTAACACTTGTTCGCGTTCTATTGTTATCTTTGCCCTCTTTCCGATGATACTTATCAAATGCTTTGGTGCAATTCCTGTTCCTGGACGTTTAATCTCAATCATTTCTTCAGTGATGGTCGAACCTTGTTCGATGTTTATCTTTGCAACTAGGCTCTTCCTTGCCACTTTCCGAATTTTCATTTCCGATTCGGTTGGCTTCTTAACACCGTCTCCCAGCGCATCTTCAACACTTCTCAAAATTTGCACCAGTTCAGTCAATTCTTTTGGTTCAAGCGATGTCTGATGATCAGGACCTGGTAAGTTTTTGTCGAGAGTGAAATGTTTCTCAATCACACATGCACCAAGGGACACAGCTGCAATGGCTCCAGCAAAGCCGATTGTGTGATCTGAAAATCCAACAGGGACGCCAAAGGCTTTTCTTAATGTCAACATTGCTCGAAGGTTAATTGTTTCTAATGCCGTTGGATAGTTAGTTACGCAGTGCAATAAAACAATCTGATTGTTTCCTTTCCCTCGTATCGTATTTACAGCTTCTTCCACCTCTTTGAGAGTTGCCATGCCAGTGGACATAATAATTGGTTTTCCATATGAGGCTACGAGTTCAAGAAATGGGAGATTTGTTACATCTCCAGATGCGATTTTGAAGGCAGGTATGATAGGCTCTAAGAAATCTGCAGCACTAGGGGAGTGTGGTGTGGACATAAATTGAATGTTCTTTTTATCACAATAATCTTTTAGTTTGACAAAATCTTCGAAGGAAAGCTCTAAGCGCTTTATCATTTCATATTGGCTCGCATCCTGTTTTTGCTGTTGCTTTTGATACTCAGCCATCTCCGCTTGACGGGTGACTAAATCTTCCGCTTTGAATGTTTGAAATTTGACCGCATCAACACCAGCCTCTTTGGCAACGTCAACAAGTTGCTTTGCCTTTCTAAGATCTCCATTATGGTTAACCCCTGCCTCTGCGATGATATAAACTGGTTCACCCTCGCCAATGTATTTTAGCCCGACTTTGATTTTCTCGGTCAAGTTCACACGCCCATTTGGTGTTAATCAAATTGAAAGTGCCCGGATTCGAGTAAGAATTCTATGAACTGAAAGTCAATTTCTCTGTCAACATCCACTGATGCGATATCGTCCATGATATAGATTTTTTCTTTCTCACAATGCAGACTTTTAGCATCAATGAGAAAATCTCTGTCAAAAACATAGATTGAACCATTGATCGAATACACCACTGGTGCGTCTTGTCTGCGGAAGTATTCGGATTTAAGGATTTTTGACAGATGGGCATTACCATTCTCATCGAGTTCAACCATATTGAAATATGGGTTCTTTTTCGCAACAGTGACACTGTAAAGGACTTGAGCCTTAGTTTTGATGAATTTTTCTAAGGCTTGATCTAAATCATTCACGGTCCGTATCGGAGCTGTTGGGTCAAGATCAATAACGGCATCATATTTTGTGTTATAATGTTCTTCACAGAATTTTAGCGCATGTTGGATTACAGGCATTTTTGGTGCTGTATCAGTTGCCATCTCTTTCGGTCGTAAGAAGGGTGTTTCAGCACCATATTGATTGGCTACTCGAGCAATTTCAGGTGAATCCGTGGATGTTATGATGTTCGATGCTTGTCCCCATTTCTTCAAAACAGAAATAGTATATGCGATTAGAGGTTTACCTGCAAGATTTCTGATATTTTTATTCGGAACTCCTTTGGATCCTCCTCGTGCACAGATTGTTGCTAATATGTTCATTCCAATATCTCCATTGAGTAAGTTATCATAATAATACCGTAATTTGAAACTACTTTGATTCATCCTTGGCTTTCCACTGTGAAAAGTCGTATGTGGGCGGACGAATCACGTAGAGAGTTGGGGAGACTTTAATCACGTAGGGCGTTTCCGGGGTGGTATGAAGTTCCTCTTCTTTCTTCTCTCCGAACTCGGGTGTACCGTAAACAATCTCAGCATCATAATACTGTTTTTGTTTCAACCAGTCCTTGGCAACATCAATGATGCGTCTTTGATCCCTTTTGGTGAGGGCAGGAAAGAAGATTTCACCACCTCTCATGAAGTTGAACGACTCCATAAGAAAGTCGACTGCTCTGTCGATGTGGATGAAGTATCGTGTCATCTCGGGATCTCGAACAAGCAGTTTACCTGTGGTTTGATATTGGAAATCCCAGGCTTCAAAGACATTCCCCGCCGTTTCCATCACATTGGGGAAGCGGGCAGAACTTAACATGATTTTTCTGGTGCCCTTGATATAGTTGGCTGCAAGAATGAGTCGTTCTCCGATGAGTTTGCTAGCTCCCATCATACTCGTGGGGTTAACCGCTTTGTCAGTACTGATGTAGAGGAACTTCTCGACCGTTGATGTATCGAAGGCTGCACGGATAGTGTTTTGTGTTCCAATAACATTGGTCTCCACCGCATCAAATGGGTTGAACTCACAAAGGGCCACATGCTTCAAAGCCGCACAATGAAAAACATGCTTAACCCCAAACATGGCCTCCTTTAAACGCGCGTAATCTCGAACATTCCCAACGAGAAATCGCAGATTCGGATTCTTGAGTTTTTCCCGTAGATACCAAATCCCATACTCGTTGTTGTCAAAGACGCGTATCGTGTATTCTTTACCCTTGGTTTTAACCAAGTGCTCAGTCAACGCTGCTCCAATCGAACCTGCCCCACCCGTAACGAGGATGGCGGGTTTAATTTCCTTCGCTTTTTTCTTTGATTTACTCATAGAAGACGCCTCCCATCAGGAAGTACAGTAAGTGGGATTCTCCTATTTAGCCATTCTAAATATTTAGGGTGTGTTTTCATTCTCATTCAGAATAATAAGCCTTGCTTTCTCCAATGCCATTAAATAAAGAAATAAAAGAAGGGTATTTGTAGGAGTCAAAAACCGTGGTCCTTTGCATTCGGTTAATTAGATGAATTTACGATGGCAATTCGACGAACCTATGCTAGAACAGCCGCATTCAGCTTCTTCCTCACAGTTGTAGGCTTTGTCATTAACATCGTCTATGGAAGGATACTTGCTGATACCCTTTTGGAATCAGAGATGGGCATTATCGCTGCTCTTGTGACTCTTGCTTCAGTGATTGAGGGCATCGCAATTTTTAGTATAACATACACGATAACCCAGAAAACTTCATCAAGTCTGGGTCAAGGGGATACCGATGCTGCAAAAGGCATCCTAGTTAAAGGATTGATTGTTTATTATGCTGTGAGTATTCCCTTCTCTATTTCTCTAACATTGATATCGCTTTTTGTTTTAGAGACTCTCTTTTTCACTAATCTTTTCATGTGGAGTGGACTGCTCATATCCTACATTGTCCTTTTACTCCTACTCCGTTCAGAATCAAACGCCATGAACAGTATGGTTGAAACTGATAAAGCCGTGGTCTTTACTAATCTCAGACGCTACCTGTCATGGGGGCTTTCATTAGGGTTTCTGTTTTATCTAATGAGTTTTGTAGGGGTAATCTATGGGTGGATAATTAGTGTATTCATTTTTGTTATAATTGGCAGCTTTCTTATTGCTAAATATTTCAAAGGAACTCGGTTAACCAATGGTCTTTCGACATCTACCTATCTTACCTTTGGGTTGTCTATCTTTGGAGCTTCTGTTATTCGTCTTATCGGACGATATTTTGATCAACTCTACGTATTGGCATTAATGACTCCAGAAGAACTGGCCCAATATTTCCTAGTAGTTCGCATTACAGGCGGTTTGTATGATTTTGCCGTTAGTTTGATTGCTGGAATTATAGCCATTCTAAGTATGCTAGTAGGGATCAGTCTTAAACGAATGCAAAATGCCCATGAGGCAGTACTCCGATTTGTGCTAGTTATATCTGCTCCGATTTATCTTGCTGTAGCTGCTTTTGGTGAACCATTAGCCCTCCTTTTTTTGGGGCCAAGATATCTCGGCTCTGGTATTTTATTATCGATACTAGCAATAGCTTCTTTTTTTGACCTCATAATCCTGCTCCTATTGATCGGTCGTCAAGCTGCAGGAAGACTGCGAATTATCCCTATAACTTGGGCTAGTCTACTAGTGTTCAAATTCATTCTTGTAACAGTATTGGCTGTATTTGGTTTAATTGGGATAGCGCTCAGCGTTCTTTTATCTCAGGTACTCCTAGTTGTTATTGTAGGCTTGTATCTCCGAAAGGAAATTTCACTAGGATGGTTTTGGGCCAAGTTATTCCTTCCAATGTTGATTGTGATAGCTATTGGACTCGTTTCGACCTTTTTTGGTGTTGATCTGTTTCTAGCGGTTATTCTTTCAGTATTTGCAGTACTCACAGCAGTTATTGTGGCGTTGCGGATTCGCATTCTCCCCGCAAGTGACATCAATATCATTCGAAGCGTGTTATCACCAAAGTTGAAGTGGATGCTCAACATCATTATTCGAATTGGTGGATATCCTCAAGAATCAGTTAGTGGTAATAACGCTTCTTCATGACAGATAGCCCTTTGACCTTGAATGGGGGGCTATTATATGTACCCGCGATTAGGATAATTCTTGAAACACTCGGTTATAATAAGCGAATACTTCGGTGGATCTTATTGTCCAAACTACTTCAATGGGTCAGCGGTCTACGAAATAAAGACATTGGAGATAATGCAACGTTATCAGAGGTGATGAAGTACCGGGGGGTTTCATTCTGGTGGTTTATTCGCTTTAGGATATACCGAAATCTTGCAATAGCATTTGGAAAAGGGCAATATCATCGAAGCCTAACCCGGGCTATTTTTAGTAAATTCAACTTTCTCTTTTTCTTCTATACAATCTTTGTTGCATTTATTTCGAAATGTATTTTTCCTAAACGAAAAAAACTGCGACCAAATACAATTTTTGTCTCCTACAGTTTTGGAGGATGGAGATTCTTTCGTGATCGCCTGACAGGTAAGTTAGTCTGGGGGCATTCACTTTTAAGTCCAGTTCTTGATGCGCTATCAGCAACCTCGAAGTGCCCTGAAATTATCTCAAGCTATCCGATTGCTCTTAATTTTCCAAGCTTATTCAAACCAGCATTCCAACTTAGCCGGAATTCTAAATTGGGGCTTTTTGTCCCATTGGAATCCTATTTTTCATGGGCTTCTTTCGTTCAAATCCTACGGGCAAGACGGCATTTTTCCAAAGTATGGACGAAACTGAAACAAAACCAAGGACTGGTCTTGGACCTTGATGGATGGAATATCTTAGAATTATTTAATACTGATTTCAAATATTTCTTCAAGTTCTTCCTTCCTCTTATGGTTCAGTATATGGAGTTATCAATTCAACTTCTGAAGAGGGAACAACCTGACATCATCTTAATGAAAAACGAATACAGCGAATATGAACGAGCTCTGCAATTTGCTGCGCACTTCAAGAAAACTCCAATTGTTGCATTACAACATGGGATAATTAACCAAAATCACCCAGGCTATTATTATGCCCGGAATATGGTTTCTCAAAAAGGATCGGCTCAGTTTCCATATGCCCCTATTCCTACAAAAACCGCTGTATTTGGCCCATATTACAAGAAGATTCTAACAAAGCGATGTTCCTATCCTATAGAACGGGTCGATGTCACTGGTTCGCCTCGAAATGATGTGTTACACTTTGCTGATCAAATTTATAATAAACAAATGTTCTGCGATTGCTTTGGTCTTGATCCCAACAAAAAGATTGTACTCATTGCTACACAACCACTTCACGTTGAAAAAAATCGTGTTGATTTCTTGTATAATTTGATAGAAGCTCTTCGTGAAGTACCTGACACTCAAATTGTAATTAAACCGCATCCAAATGAGTCGAGCAGTTGGCATAAAAAACATCTGAAAGAGTGGGAAGTATTCGCAGTCATTCTGCCACCAAAATCAGAAACCAATGCTGCAATTCATGCCTGTGATTTATTCATTGCTGTGCATTCGACAACAATTATTGAGGCGCTTCTTCTTGGAAAATTAGTTATTGTCGTAAATTTTTCGAAGAGTCCAGACATTTTACCTTGGGTCCAGGAAGGTGCGGTTCTAGGAGTATACGATCCTCAAGAGCTGGCTCCTGTGATCAAAAAAGCATTATTCAACGAAGAGGCTATTCGCCAGGAACTTGCTAATCGCTCAAAGTTTGTCTACAATCATACTTACAAGAATGATGGAAAAGCCACGGAGCGAGTGATCGGGGTCATCAAAAAATATTTACGACCCATTTCATCATGACACCAAGATCTTATTTCGCACATCATTTCTTAAGATCCATCTTTTCCCCCTAATTTAAGAAAAGACAAAAATCCTTCAACTCCTTTTTATAAGCGTAGAAGTGCCTATTATTTTTATGAGCGTACTTGTCACCAACGCGCACTATAGAAACACTCTTGCGACGATTCGGTCCTTACAAAAGAGGAAAATTGCTACTACGGTGACAAGTCACAAATCGACTGCCCTCTCCTTTTACTCCAGGTATGCAAAATGCCGTTATCTGTACTATGACCCATTACAGAATTCGGAGGCATTCGTTAAGAGCTTGGTGAAAATTCTTCAGAAAACCAAGCCTGCTGTGTTATTTCCTGTGGGTGTTGATGCAACTGTTCCTATTTCGTTTAATAAGTCCAAGTTTCTTCCACTAACATCGGTGCCTATTGCTGATTATGATGTCTTGGAAAAAGCCCACGATAAATCCATGACAATGAAAATCGCCGAAGAATGTGGTATTCCTGTTCCCAAAACGTATTTTCCTGAATCTCTAGAAGAGGTTGAAGTCATATCTGAAAAAATCCAATATCCTGCTGTTATTAAACGAAGAAAAGGATCAGGAGTTGGAAAAGGAGTCAGGATTGCTAGATCACGCACTGAATTGCTAACTAGATATCGAGAAATTGAAGGTTACTCTGGTGATTCATTAATCGAAGAACAAACAAAACCTCTAATTCAAGAATACATACCAGGCGAAATTCGAGATATCTGTGTTTTATTCAATCAAGGAAACCCCCGTGCGGCATTGGCTCAACGTCGAATATGGACCTGGCCACCGAATGGTGGACCAGGGATTCTTAATGAAACAATCCAAGATCAAAAGCTTCAACAGCTCGCAATCAAACTTTTGAAGAAAATCCGGTGGCACGGATTAGCTCAAGTCGAATTCAAGCTCGATGAAAATGGACAGCCTAAACTGATGGAAATCAACCCCAAGTTCTGGGGTACCCTTGAATTATCCATCAAAGCTGGCATTGACTTTCCCTCACTACTTTATGATATGGCGATGAATGGCGACATTGAGCCAATCTACGCATACCAAAATCAGTTGACAATCCTTTGGCTTTTCCCATATAATATGCATTATCTCATTCATGCTCCTGACAGGCTTCGACATTTGCGTGAGTTACTCCAACTTCTTTTCAGACGAAATACAGTTACCGATATCTCTCTCCTTGATATAAAACCTGAATTCCTGAAAGTGATATCAACCTTCATAGGCATCAAATAGTTCTTCTTTGAAGAATGAACTTACACTATCTGAGGGCTTTCCGTCTAATTGAACTCGAATCGGGGGTCTTCTGCAAAATTATTTGAAGTGGAATATGGAGTATGCTTTCAGGTAAACAGATTGAGTCTTTTTGATTTGCTTCGGAAATCGGATGAATATCTTTGGTCCCAGTTCGTAAAGGAGGAAGAATACAATACTCAGGCACTTGATCGATTGGGGCGGTTTCCCCATACAGCCTCAAAGTTTAGAAATGTTCTTCAACCAGCGGTTTCTGATTTCTTACTAGCTAACGGCCTTGAAGTAACGTATCCTAATGGTAGCCACTTTGCTGTTTGCCTCACACATGATGTAGATTATCTTTATTTTCCCCGGGGTGATAGCTTTCGATCATCAATTCGTAGCCTAAAAGACCTTGAGTTACGAAAAGCAATCAAATGGCTAAGGGCAGGTATCAAACGAAAATCAACGATTATTCAAAACATTCCCCGGATAATAGACGTGGAAACCGAATACAACGCTAAGTCGAGTTTTTTCTTTCTTGCCCAAGATGAATCCGCAGTTGATTTCATTTATCCCATCAAAGAATTCGAAGAAAGCTTAGGTCTGATTACTGATCGGGGCTTTGAGGTAGGCTTACATGGTAGCCTACTCGCGTATGGGAACCAAAATCTGCTCCAAACTGAAAAAAGGCGACTAGAAAAACACCTGGGCAAGAAAGTCATCGGTTATCGAAACCACTTCCTGCGCTTTGAACTCCCTACAACTTGGGAGTTGCTCGAAAAAGCTGGATTCAAATACGACACTACATTCGGCTATCATGATGCTTTAGGTTTTCGAAATGGCATGTGCCATATTTTCCAACCTTTCAATATCACGACAAATGCGTTTGTAAACATCTGGGAGATTCCACTCGTGATCATGGACAGAACACTACTTGAAACCTTGTCAATAGATCCAGCGACTGCTTGGGAGATGATTCGCCAGATCATAGATGTGACAGAGGCTCGACAGGGAATAATCGCAATTCTTTGGCACAATTCAAGAATGTTCGATGACCTATTGACACTATACCGAAAGATGCTCAGGTACTGCTCAGAGAAAGGCGCATGGCTTTGCTCTGGTGAAGAAATCGTATCCTGGTGGTCCAAGAATAAGTTCTTCGTCCCTTAATGAAGCTCAAATTAAGGCGACAGATTTATTGCTGGTTCATAATGGCCAGAAGTTCAGGTGGAAGGAGGTATGGGTCTTTGACAGCTTCAAACATTAGGGATAAATGATATCCCTGTATTCCGTCCGTTTCTGTCATTAGCTCCCCAACAACGCGTTGCATCTCTTCTGCTGATGGAAATGCTCCCTTGGCATGGATGCTGTGGGCACCTGTAACGATCCAGACAAGGAAGAAGTAGGGTGACTTTGAGATGGCTTTCGCTACTTTCTTAGTTAAAGCAGGTTCACATTCAACACCCATTGTGATAAAAATCGGCAAATTAATGTGTCTTGGATTGATGATTACCGAATACCCCTTTATGATGCCTTTATCCTCCAACTTCTTTATATGGTATCTAATTGTTGCTTCGCTGACTTTCATTAGGTTTGCAATACTTCGAATCGGGGCTCGGGCATTCTGAGAGAGGAGGTTCAGAAGTTTAAGTTCGGTATCTGATATGGTGGGTTGACGCTTCATTTAATCACCACGTCATTTTGCGAGATAAATTTCGTTTTTTCTATCGCATTTCGCAATAAAAATCTACTGATTACTACAAATATGCCTCGTTAATTCTTTGAATTACATTAAAATGCGTAGCGATTTAATCAGCAATCTTTTTAAGGTAATTACCAAGGAAGATGTATCCTTCATGGTGACTAATGATGACTTTAGTTCCTTCAAACCTATTAGAAAAAATCGAGCAAAGTAAAGCTATCATCGCAGAGGCAATCGAAAACTATCCTAAGACTGCAGTGGCATGCAGCTTTGGTAAAGACAGTATGGTTGTGCTTGCCCTAGCACGAGAGGTGAAACCAGACATTCCAGTATTTTCCGTTTTGACGCCAATGAAACCTCCTGAAACTTTTGAATTTAAAGACCGTCTAGTGAAAGACTGGAATCTCAATCTTACTGTCTATATGGCAGAGGAAGCACCAATTGAAGGACTTTGGAAAACTGATCCAGATCACTGCTGTGATATTTTCAAAGTTCAACCCACTCTAAGGGCTCTTGAAGGATTAGATGCTTGGATTACGGGGCTTCGGAGAACGGAGGGGAGAACCCGTACTGACTATGAGCCATTTGAACCCTGTAATGGAACGATGAAGGTAAATCCGATACTCGATTGGACAGAGGTAGATATCTGGCGGTACATAGCGATTTTTGGTGTCCCTGTGAACCCTGCCTATCGGAAGGGCTATCGAAGTCTGGGTTGCGCCCCTTGTACAGTACTTGTCAGCGATGATAAGACCGAACGAGCAGGTCGATGGCTTGGAACTAGTAAGTGTGGTGGCGAATGTGGTATTCACACCATGCACAAGAAAGGAAATGGCGGGAAGATAGAGCCCAGGAGTGAAATATGGGGCCCCACAGGATAATTTGTCCTCAATGTAGAAGGGAATTTTCTGGATACGCCCTTTCTTGTGAATGTTCATCTCTACTTAAGACAGAATATACAAATTCATTAGAACTCCGATCATTACCCGGTTTGTGGAAGTTTCTTGACTGGTTACCATGCCAAAACCCCTTGGACACGAAAGTGGGTTCAGTTACCTTTCGGAGTATTGGACTTGGGAAGGAACTCGGACTTGCCAACCTTTTCATTTCGTTTTCAGGTTATTGGCCTGAGAGGGAGGCGTTTAACCTAACAGGCTCTTTCAAGGATCTAGAGGCTAGTCCAACGGTTGCCCGAGCACATGAAGCTGGTATAGAGGCGCTCACAATTGCATCAGCAGGAAATACGGCTCGTGCATTTGCTCATGTGGCAAATAACACGGGATTTGAAGTCTATTTAATCGTACCCAAATCTTATTTGCATATGCTCTGGACACCCGAAATACCAAGTGAGCACATCCACTTGTTAACAGTTGATGGCGACTATTGTGAAACCATCGAAATGGCTTCGGAGTTTTGTCAACTTAACGGAATCACTCCCGAAGGAGGTGCGAAGAACGTTGCACGTCGGGATGGTATGGGGACAGTGATGCTCGAAGCTGCCTATACGATGAAACGTTTACCTGATCATTACTTCCAAGCAATCGGGTCTGGAACAGGAGCAATATCCTGTTGGGAAATGGCAAATCGTTTACGAAGTCATAACTGGAAAGGGAATCCTGTGCTTCATCTTTCACAAAACTTTCCCTTTATTCCTATTTATCGTGCCTGGGAGGCAGGCCGCCGTCAAATAATTCCTGACGATTTACAAAACGCCAGAGAATGCATCGAAGGGATCCATGCTGTTGTTTTATCCAACCGCAATCCACCCTATTCTCCAACTGGTGGACTATATGATGCACTTTCTACAACCAAGGGGAAAGTGTATTCCGTAACCAACTCCGATGCACGAAAAGCGGGACGGCTATTTGAAGCATTAGAGGGAATTGACATATTGCCAGCAGCGGAGGTAGCAATTGCATCACTCTTACAAGCAGTCGAGAGCGAATATGTTAACTCAACTGACCATATTCTTCTCAATGTAACTGGGGGAGGGGTAAAACGAATCCAAGACGATTTCGGTTGTTACCTAATTCAACCTGAAGGTTCTCTCACTCGACCAATTGTACCTTTATAATCTCCCACTCATAAGGAGTACTAGCACTACAAGGGATTTAGTGATTATTTTGACAATCTCAAATCAGGTCATCGAGGTGCTAAAACAC
>Ga0209427_10006287_pt1 | contig 13583 bp, 16 predicted proteins | sample DeeMarSWOR136_30_FD_187465 | JGI IMG/M metagenome (GOLD analysis project Ga0209427, IMG submission 187465) | Marine sediment microbial communities from White Oak River estuary, North Carolina - WOR-1-36_30 (SPAdes) (version 2) | ecosystem: Environmental > Aquatic > Marine > Intertidal zone >... | reverse complement strand
CAGACTCAAAATCTGGTGGTGGTAACACCGTGTCGGTTCGATTCCGACCTTCGGCACCAAACTTCTGACCGCTGCGTACACCCATCCGCCGGATCTTCTGTCAATTCTCTACCGGACGGTAAAGATACATGATCACACTGGTTACAACACAGCAACCGACCATTGGCGTGATCTCGGCCGTGAAGAGATAGTGCGCGAATCCGGCAAGTGCCGGAAGGTCGGCAACCGCGAGTCCCAGTACGAGTCGAGGATGAAGGGTGCGGACACGTTCAGCCTCTTCCATGCGCCGCGACGCCGCCAACCGCTCGCGGTAAGTGCGCCACAGCGGAATCGAGGGAAATGCCGCGAGAACCGCTGCCCACAACGCATACTGCCCCAGCTCTGGACGCATGCCTCCAATACCGGTCGTCAGTGCGACCACGACCAGCACCACACCGAAAACGATCGACTGGATAAAGAGAACGAGCCAAGTCTGCAATAACGAAATCCGCTTTGGCGATGGCGGCAGGTCGCTGGAATTTGTCATGACGTCATCGAGCCCCTTAGTTCTCGCGGAAGTTCAGCAATCACACAGACCTACCGCTTGGATCATTTCAATGGTGCAGGGCCCGCGCCCTGATCGCGCCTGCAGACGTGCCTGAGCGGTCATGGTCCCGTCGCGAGTCGCTGGAGTGCCGGCAGATTCTCCCGCACGGCTGCACGTCCCGCATCGATTGCCTCCCGTGCCCGGTAAAACTCGAGCAACCCGATTGCGCCAACGTCTGGCGAAAGCATCAGGTCTGGCGCGACCTGCAGCGCCCGCAACCGCACCAGCTCCGATTTTGTGATGTCCATCACCCGATCGACAACACGCGGTGCCGTCCAATACGGCTCCGGTTCCTTGCTGCGGCGCTGAATAGTCTCGAGCCGTCCTTCCAGCCAGACGCGCAGTGCCGGCGCCTTGGCCATCCACGGCTGGTCGAGCAGTTCCCGGGCGTGGCCCGGCCACTCGCTCGTATGCGTCGACGGAACCGGCAACTCGCGCCGACGCGCGCCCGAATGAACCGCCACCGCCACCACCGGCCCACCAAAGCGGGCATGCGCGACGTCGAATGGAACCGGATTCACCACGCCGCCATCGACCAGCATGCGCTTCCCGATTTGTACCGGTGTCAGAATACCGGGGAGCGAAACGCTCGCGCGTACCGCAAGCACCAATTCACCGCTATCAATCACAACCTGTTCGCCGCTTTCGAGGTCGGCGGCGATCGCGCAGTAGCCGACCGGCAACGTCTCTATTCGGGCGTCGCCCAGACCGCGACGCAAGAAGTTGACGATTTCGCGCCCTGAAACCAGGCCACCGTCTGGCAGGTCAGGCAGGAACAGGCGCAGGTTCTGAAGCCAGTCGAAAGAGAGTGCGAGCCGTGCCAGTTCCTCAAGTGACATTCCGCGAGCATAGAAGGCGCCAATCTCGGCCCCGATGCTGGTGCCGACAACCGCCCGAACCCGGATGCCCTCTTCGGCAAGCGCTTGCAGCACGCCTACGTGCGCGAGCCCCGCCGCGCCACCGCCACCAAGCGCCAGCACGATGTCGTTCCCTGGCGCGGTCTGGGGTTCTCGAGCAGTCTCCTCACGCGCTTCTGCCATCGATCGTCTCGTGTTTCAACGCAGCAATAACACGGCGCAATCGATCGCCTGAAGGAGCTCGTGCACGCCGGCGCGCCCGAGCCCTGGGCAGTCCTCCGCCACCAACAGCGTACCGACCCGCAGTTCCCGCACGCGACGCGCAAGCTGCGCAATATCCACTTCCACTACCCACTCAAATTCGGGGCGTATGCCGTGCCCGGCGAGCACGCGGGTCACCTCCGCCCGCTGCCGCTGCTCCTCCTCGGGGTGGTCCGCGAGCAGAAATACCGTCACCGCTGACGTCCCATGGGCAATTTGGCCGGCCAACGCCAGCACCTGGCTGGCGCGCGGCGATCCGTCATACACGATGGCCAGCGCCGCGCGCGCGTCCTCGCGCGGCGGGAGAATAAGCAGCGCCCGAGCCGGGCTGGCCAGCATCGCGCGCGCCGTCGAACCTAGCCTCGTCCGCCGGATTTCCATGCTTGCCGTCGCAAGCGCCACCAAATCCGCTTGCGCCGCGGCGGCCAGCAGCTCCGCTGCCACCTGGCCACGTGCTACCCGAAAGGAATAGTGCACCTGACGGCGTGTCGCAATTACCTCCAGCGCGTGTCGGGCGCGCTCCGCCTCGCGCCGCAACGCCCGCCCCACGTCTGCGCTAACGACCCGACGCGAACGCGCCGAAGCGAGCCCCACCTCCCGCGAGAACGGCAGTCCCGCCAATCGCAGCAGATTGATGTCCTCGACGTACAGCCCCTCCAACTCGGCTTCAAGTTGTGCCGCCATCGCCGCGGCGGCCTCCAACACGTCCACACTCGCCCGCGACGCGTCGAGCGCGACCAGAATGCGCCGGATCGGCGTCAGCTGTTGGGCTAGCGTCATGATTCTGGGCCGGAGTGTTCCTCGGGCGGTGTGCCGAAAAGACGCGCGAGTTCAGCAAGTATGAGCAAGCGCTGCTCGACCCGCGCATTGATGCTGCCATCGGCAAATCGGCCTTCGCTGTCACGCGTTCCGGCCGGCACGCCGGTCAGCAGCTCGATGCCCTGATCAACATCGGTAACGGGGTATATGTGAAACCTGCCCTGTCGGCAGGCATCAACCACGTCGTGCCTCAGCATGAGGTGCTGCACGTTCGCCTGGGGAATCAGCACGCCCTGTTTTCCGGTAAGCCCACGCTGCGCGCAGACATCGAAGAACCCTTCAATCTTTTCGTTCACGCCACCGATTGGCTGTACCTCACCGTGCTGGTTGACCGAACCGGTGATCGCCAACGATTGCGCGATCGGTACCTCTGCCAACGCCGACAATAACGCATATAGCTCCGCACACGACGCGCTGTCCCCCTCCACCGTTCCGTAGGTCTGTTCGAACACCAACGTCGCGGAAAGCGCGAGCGGATGATCCGCCGCAAAGCGTGCCCCGAGGAAGCCCGCGAGAATCATGACGCCCTTGGAGTGGATCGGCCCGCCGAGCTCGACCTCCCTCTGAATGTCGAGCACCTCGCCCTTGCCCATGCGAACCCGGGCAGTCAGCCGCGTCGGATAGCCGAAATCGAGCTCGCCGAGCGAAACGACCGAAAGCGCGTTTACCTGCCCGACCTGCTCCCCCGCGGTATCCAACAAGAGCATGCCGCGCCGAATCCCCTCTTGCACCTTCTCGCGCACGCGATCCGCCCGGCGTACGCGCGCATCGATAGCGCGCTGCACATCCGGAGCGCTCACCACTTCGCGTTGATTGCTGCGCGCCCAGTAATCCGACTCCCGCAACAGATCGACCAGGTCTTGCATGCGCAGGGAGAGTTTTTGCGCATCCGACGCCTGCCGTGCCCCATGCTCCAGCACGCGCGCCACGGCCTCGGAATTAAAAGGCAGAAGATCATCGCGACGCACCATGTCAGCGAGCATCCGGGCGTGCAGTTGTTGGGCTTCGGGGCTGCGGTCCATCGTTTCCTCGAAGTCGGCGGCGACCTTGAACAGTTCCCGGAAGTCGGGATCGTAGTGGTAGAGAAGGTAATACAGGAACCGGTCACCCAACATGACGACCTTTACGTCGAGCGGAATGGGTTCAGGCTCCAGCGATACCGTGCTAATGAGCGACAACATCTGTCCAAGCGACTCAATACGCAGTGCGCGTGCCGTTAGGCAGCGCTTGAGCCCCTCCCAGGCATACGGCTGCATCAGCAGCTTGCGTGCATCGAGTATGAGGTAACCGCCATTGGCCAAATGCAACGCGCCGGCCTTGATAAGGGTGAAGTCCGTGATCAGCGCACCCATCTGGGCAAGGTGCTCCACGCGTCCAATGAGTTTCGGGTGGGAAGGCTCGTCCGTGTAAACTACCGGCGCTCCCTTCGCGCCGCTGTTGTCTACCAGGACATTTACACCGTAGCGCCGTTGTGCCGCCCCCGCCGCTGCCCGCGGCAGGGGAATGCCGAGGAAACTGATCTCGGCACCTTCCTCGCCTCGGCGAAAGTCGTCGGCATGCTCGATCACCGCCTCTTGAACCGCCTCCAGGTGTGTCAGCACATCAGGCAAATCCGCATAGCGCTTGCGCAGCTCTTCAATTAGATGACCGACCGCGCTCATTACGAAGTCGCGATCGAGATCACGTAAGCGCTGCTGCGCCTCACGTCGCCACTGTGGCAACTGATGCACGATCTTCTCGAGCTGCTCCTGCAGCGTCTCCAGCACCGTGCCGATACGCTTCTGCTCTTCGTCGGGAAGCTTCTCGAATTCAGCGGGGCTGATCACCTCGCCTTTTCGTGTGGGCGCCAGCGCCATGCCGGTCGGCGTGCGGACCAGCACGAAGTCGTGCGCCTCTGCCTCCCGCCCGAGCTCACTAAAGGCCTGCTCGTGCCGCTCCTTGAGCTCTTCCTCGAGCTCATGCCGCCGGGCGCGGTACTCCTCACTCTCGAACGCCCCGGGAATTGCCGAGCGCAAATCCTCGACGAACCGTTCCATATCCTGCCGAAAAGGCACGCCTCGCCCCGGCGGTAGTCGCAACGCGCGTGGCCGATGCGGCTCATCGAAGTTATTGACGTAGCACCAATCGGATGCCACGGGCCGCTGGCTGGCACGTTCATCCAGATAGCGTCTTACGATCGAATGCTTGCCGGTTCCCGGCTCGCCCAGGACAAACAGGTTATAGCCATCGCGGACGATGCCAATACCAAATTGGATCGCCTCGGTGGCCCTCGGTTGCCCGATCACGTCGGTCAATTCGGCGAGTTCGGCGGTGGTCTTGAACGCCAGCGTTGCCGGGTCAACGCGCTGATAAAGCGACTCGGGCGGAAGCGGCTTGATTGTGGACATGTCGACTCAATGGTTGCGCGGTGAACCGGGCATTTCAAGCTTCCCAGACTGGCGCGGCGCGTGTCTTGACGCCGGTCAATGTTCCACCCCGAAACAAAAAGGGCGACCGGAGGTCGCCCTTACGTTTTCGGTCCGCGCGGTGGCTCAGGCCACCTGCACGGGAATCGAATTGCGCGTATGGGTAATACGATTGTTCGCGTCCACGTACACGAGCCGCGGCTTGTGCTTCGCCACTTCGCCTTCCTCAAGCTCTCCAAAGGCACAGATAATGACGATATCACCGGGATCAGCTTTGTGGGCCGCCGCACCGTTCACCGAGATGATGCCGGAACCCGCCTCGGCCCGGATGGCGTAGGTCGAAAAGCGCTCGCCGTTGCGAACATTGTAGACCTCAATGCGCTCGTATTCGCGGATGTCGGCGGCCTCAAGCAGGCGCGCGTCGATCGCCACCGACCCCTCGTAGTCGAGTTCGGAATGGGTAACGGTCACCCGATGAAGCTTGGCTCTCAGCAGAATACGACGCATGAAATGCTCCGCACAGTCATCCAATTATGGGGCGTAAAACCGGCCGATTCAAACTGCAATTCCCCTTGAATCAGTCCAGATGAAATTCAAGGTTATCTATCAGACGTGTCTTGCCAAGCCAGGCTGCCGCAAGCACCACCAGCCCGCGATCCGCGCCCTCGGGCGGGGCCAAATCGGCTTGTCTCCTGACACTTACATAGTCTGGACGAAAACCTGCCGCGCGCAGCGCCTCCATCGCCCAGGTTTCAGCGCCGAGCGGTGTCGCGCCCGCCAGCATCCGTTTACGCACACCGTCCAGTGTTTTGTACAATCGCGGGGCCAGCGCACGCTCGGATGCCGCGAGATAGCGGTTACGCGAACTCAGGGCAAGCCCATCGCTCTCGCGCACCGTTTCCACGCCAACAATCTCCACGGGCATCCCAAGATCTTCCACCATGCGCCGGACCACCATCAATTGCTGGTAGTCCTTCTTGCCGAAGATTGCCACATCCGGTTGCACCAGATTGAACAACCGGGTAACGACCGTGGCGACGCCCTGGAAGTGTCCGGGTCGAAAGGCGCCACAGAGAATGTCCCCGAGTCCGGGAACCTCGACGCGCGTCACCGCCGCGGCGCTGCGCGCGTACATCTCGCGATCTCCGGGCATGAAGAGCACGTCCACACCAACTGACTCCAGCGCCACCCTGTCTTCTTCCGGCGTGCGCGGATAGGCATCGAAGTCCTCGTTGGCACTGAACTGAAGTGGATTAATGTAGATACTTGCCGTCACGACCGGCGCGCGCTGACGAGCTTCACTCATCAGCCGCAAATGCCCGGCGTGCAGACTGCCCATCGTCGGCACGAACGCGATGCGTTCCCCAGCGCGGCGGTGCCGCGCCACCTGCTCGCGCAGCACGCTTATCGTCGACGCGACAATCATGCCGCGTGGAAGCTATGCTCGGGTCCGGGAAAGGTGCGGCTCTTCACGGCCGCGACGTATGCCCGGATCGCCGCCTCGATCGAATCCGTCCCCGTCATGAAATTGCGGGAGAACTTCGGGCTCGGGCGCGGATAGATGCCGAGCATGTCCTGTAGCACGAGCACCTGCCCATCCGTGTCGGTACCGGCGCCAATGCCAATGGTTGGGATATCGAGTTCCCGGGTGATCGTGGCGGCCAGCTCCGCCGGAACAGCCTCCAGTACCAGCAGACTTGCGCCGGCTTGCGCGAGCGCCAGCGCATCGGTTCGGATGCCCTCCGCCGCTGCTTGCTCGCGCCCCTGCACCTTGTAGCCACCCAATTGATGCACCGATTGCGGAGTGAGACCGAGATGTCCGCATACCGGGATGCCGCGCTCCACAAGGAAGCGTACCGTGTCGGCCATAGGCGCGCCGCCTTCAAGCTTTACGACGTGCGCTCCACCGCGGCTCATGAGCCGGCCGGCATTCGCCAGCGCCTGCTCAGCATTGCGCTGATAGCTCATGAACGGAAGATCGCTCACGATCAGCGCGCGCTGCACTCCGCGCGCCACGCATCGTGTGTGGTAAATCGCATCGGCCATCGTGACCGGCAGCGTTGAGTCATTGCCCTGCATTACCATGCCGAGCGAGTCGCCCACCATGACGAGATCGACGCCGCAGCGGTCGAGAAGGCTTGCGAAACTGTAGTCGTAGGCTGTCAGGCAGGCGATCGGGGTTTGGGTGCGCTTCATCTCGCGCAGCGTGGAAATCGTGACCGGCTTCACGCCCGCTGCACCCAAGGATTGAAGAAATGCCGGCCGGTACGAATCTTCCGGATGTGTGCCAGTAACATGGAAAAATCCTCGTCGCGGTCAACGAAGTTGATCTCCGCTGCATTCACCACTAGTAACGCCGATGTCGCATAGTGGTGGAAGAACTGCGTATAGGCGTCCACCAGGCGCTGAAGGTACTCCCGGTCGATGCCACGTTCATAGCCTATACCGCGCCGGCGCACCCGCTCGAGCAGCACGTCGACCGGTGCCTGCAGGTAGACAACCAGATCGGGAACCGGAAGATCCCGGATGGTCTGGGCATACACCTGCTCGTAAAGACGCAGCTCGTCGTCATCAAGGTTGGCACGCGCAAACAGCTTATCCTTGTCGATCAGGAAGTCCGCCACATGACCGGGCGAAAACATGTCACCCTGCTTCAATTCCTGAATCTGGCGGGCACGCTGAAACAGGAAGAACAATTGCGTTGGAAGCGCGAAATGGCTTCGCGACTGATAGAAGCGCTCGAGAAACGGATTCTCCTCGGGACGCTCGAGCATTGGCTGCGCGCCGAAAGCATCCGCGAGTCGCCGCGCGAGGCTTGTCTTGCCTACGCCGATCGGCCCTTCCACGACGATATAGGCAGGATACGAATGGTTCACTAAATCACGCCTCTGGAGATGCCACGCCCGCCAAGCGGACGGAGCATCTTACCATTCCTCGAGCCGCTCGATGCGCTGGTCGCGGCAGGCCGCCAACAGATCGCGTACGCTCCCACGCCCGGGAACGACCAGATTGGGGGCAAGCTCAACAAGCGGCAGCAGCACGAAAGCGCGCTCGTGCAGCCGCGGGTGTGGAAGTTCGAGTGCTTCTGTGACACACATAAGGTCCGCGTACAGCAGCAGGTCAAGATCGAGTGTTCGCGGTCCGCCCCGCTCGCCGTCGCGCACCCGCCCATGAAGACGCTCGATACCGAACAGGGACTCCAGCAATGACTCGGGGGCAAGCGTTGTAGCGAGCTGGCAAACCGCGTTGATGAAATTCGGTTGATCGGTTCGACCGACCGGAGCGCTGCGATACAGAGCGGAGCGAGCCGCCACCTCGGTGCCCGGGAGCGCAGCCAGCGCGGCACCACCCGCACGTAACAGGGTGCCGGAATCCCCCATATTGCTGCCGAGCCCGATGAAGGCGGTCGCGACAGCCGAAGGCCCAGTCATCCCTGGCCGGCGGGTACGTGCTGCCCGGACTTGCGCCGCCGGCGTCGACGCCGGCGCTTGCCGCCACCCGGGCGCTCCGCGCCGCCACCCTCGCCCGGCCCTAGCGCGGCGATCATGCCTCGACGCTCATCGGCCGACACCGCCTGAAAGCGTGTCCACCAATCCGCCAGCTCGTGAGTCGCCTCGCCGGATTCCGCGCGCAGCAACAGAAAATCGTATGCCGCGCGAAAGCGAGGATGCTCAATCATCTGCGATGCCTGGCGGCCATTGCGACGCGTGAGCCGGTCCTGCATGAACCAGATCTCCCGCATCGGCACGCTGAATCGGCGCGGAATGGAGACGCGCGTCAGCTGTTCGCGGATCACGTCGTCTGCAGCAAAATTTTGCGCGTCGTGCGCTGTCTTCCCCTGCAAGTGGTAATGCGGCAACCGCAACCGCATCGGCTCCCACAACAGCGCCGCGAACAGGAAGGCAGGCGTAACCGGACGATCGGCGTTCACACGCGCATCCGTGTTCTCGAGCGCCCGCGGCACCAGCGTGATCGGGAACCCGCCGTCCTCATGCGTAAGCGCCTCTTCGGTCTGAGGGAACAGATATTCAAACAGCCCGTAATGACGCAATAGCTCGTAGGTCTTGAGCGCAGCACCGCCATGGAACAGTTTAAGTACCTCCTCAAACATCCGCGCGGGCGGCACGTCGAGGAGAAGCGGCGCGAGTTCGCGAATCGGCTCCTCAGTGCCCGGTGCCAGATTGAATCCCAATTTGGCCGCAAAACGCACCGCGCGCAACATGCGTACCGGGTCCTCACGAAAGCGCGTCTCGGGATCACCGATCACACGTAGCAGGCCGGCGCGCAGATCCTGCACGCCACCGACGTAATCGATAACACCGAAATCGCGGATGTTGTAGTAGAGCGCATTGACCGTGAAATCGCGTCGCAGCGCGTCTTCCTCCTGCGTACCAAAGATGTTCTGGTCTGCTGGGGGCACTTCGGCACCGACAGATTCGGTCTCCTCTTCCTCGATCGGCTCGCCCGTCTCGGGATCGGTTGCCGGCACGTCGCCTGCAACGTCGTGGGCCGCCGCACGAAAGGTCGCCACTTCGATGATCTCGCGCCCAAAACGAACGTGCACAAGACGAAAACGCCGCCCGATGATGCGTGCATTGTGAAAAAGCTTGCGGATTTCCTCCGGACGCGCGTCGGTCACGACGTCGAAGTCCTTCGGTTCGCGCCCTAGCATGAGGTCACGCACGCAGCCACCGACCAGAAGCGCCGCATAGCCCGCGTCGCGCAGGCGGTGCAGCACCCGAAGGGCGTTCTCACTGATTTGGGCGCGCGAAACGGAATGCTCGGCGCGGGGGATCGTCACCAGTTCGCTAATGTTGAAGCACCTTGCATGGCCTGACGCATTTATTGTGTATATTGGTCCGGCACGTATAATACCACCCCTTTCCGCCGACCGTGCGTTTGCTCCCTTCGTCTAGTGGCCCAGGACGTCGCCCTCTCACGGCGAAAACAGGGGTTCGAGTCCCCTAGGGAGCGCCATCTCCGCCTACCGCACCGGTTGTAATCGACGTTCCTTGCCCTCATGTTGGCGGCGAAGCCAATTTCGTTTGATCCCGCATCATGGACATTGTTACCGAGTTTGCCTTCGACGTCGTTGCGACCGAATTCGAAGAGCGAGTCATTCGCAAGTCCCACGAACTGCCCGTACTGGTCGACTTCTGGGCCAGCTGGTGTGGTCCATGCCAGGTGCTCATGCCGCTGCTAGCGAAACTTGCGGCGGCTTATCAGGGCAAGTTTCTACTCGCCAAGGTCGATACTGACGCCCAGCGGGCGCTCGCCCAGCGTTTTGCCATCCGAAGCATCCCGACCGTGAAGCTGTTCCGCAACGGCCAGGTGGTCGAAGAGTTCATGGGCGCCCAGGGCGAACGAGCAATCCGTACCCTCCTCGACCGACATGTCGTGCGCGAATCCGACCAGACCATCCCGGCTGCCCGTGCCGCACTGGAGGCGGGCCGGCCGAAGGACGCCTTGGCGTTGCTGAACAGCGCACTCGCTTCCGACCCGCACAGTGACCGATTGATAGTGGAGCTCGCCCGTGCCCTGATCGCAACCGGCCAATTCGATGATGCCCACGAAACGCTGCAAGGCCTGCAGCCTGAGCGCCGCGACCAGGCAGATATTGCAGGCCTGCTGGGCCAAATCGGACTCGCGCGCGCTGTCTCCTCGGCGCCAGCGCTGGCCGAACTGGAGAAGCGTGTCTCCTCCGACTCACAGGATCACGAGGCCCGATATCAGCTTGGTATTCGTCGCGTCCTGAACGGCGACTACGATGCCGGACTCGCGGCGCTGCTCGAAATCGTGCAACGCAATCGCAAGTTTCGGGAAGATGCCGCACGCAAGACGATGCTCAGCGTGTTCACGCTGCTCGGAAGCAACCACGAGCTGGCGAGGAAATACCGCGCGCTGCTGGCCCGCGCGCTCCACTAGTCGCTAGTCGCGAGCGCCTTGGCCCTTGAGAAGATCGGCCGCCCGAGTAAAACCCCCGCGTGTTGCAATCTTTAGCGCAGAGTCGCCGCGTGCGTCGCGAATGTTCGGATCGGCCCCGTTTTCGATCAGCAGTTGTACGATATCGCTATAGCCTTTGAAGGCCGCGGCCATGAGCGGTGTCTTGCCAGAGACCGTGCGGACGTTGACATCCACTCCTTGCGCAAGCAACGACTGCACGCTGGCGATGCGGCCCTTCAGGATGGCATTGAACAGCGCGGCGGCACCGTGCGCTGACTTGGTGCGGCCGGTTTTCTCCATGCCAGTGGGTAGCTTGAAAAAGAAGCGGTTGGCAAGCGACGCGATAATTACCGCCAACAGCGTTAGCAACAGGATAAGCGGATCGATCCCGAATTCCTTGGCGATGTCCTCAGGCAGATTCGCGCCGACTACCAGTACCACGATGATGAGAACCAATGAGAACTTGAGGTAGCGCACCACAGCGACCCCAAGCACCGCGATGAGGCCCGCCAGAACATACTTGCGATCAAGGCTGAAATAGGCTGCCCATTGCTCGGGCATGTTGGCAGCCAGGGCCAGCAGGCAAACCAGGCCGACAAGCGCCCAGTCTCGCGGTGTTTCCTTAATTAGGACCATCCCCGATTCCCCCTTTCTTGTATTGTTCAGACCACCGCGGCGACGCTACGGATGTTGCGCCAGCTCACTTATAAATTAGACACAGTCTCGGGCGCAAGCAACGCCTCCGCCCGATGGGAACAGTCGGCCGCCGGGAGAAACATGCCCACCCAACTCGCGTGAGCGTTCTGCTGGACGTCGCGGGAAAGATTCATGCGGAAAGCAGGGTAGCTCCCGCACAGTGCCGAAAGACCTCGCGAAGCCAGCGACTGATTTCCATTATTTCCTCCGCATTCACCGAATGCGGCATACCTTCGTAACGATGCCATGACACCGGCCAACCACCGTCCTTGAGGAGCGCTTGGGTGCGCTCGCCGATCGGGAAAGGCACTACGTTATCGGCGGTACCGTGTGCAAGAAATATTGCCGTCGCGGCATTGGCCGGACATCGTGCCGCAACGAGATCAGCTGCGTGCAGCACGGGCGCGGAGAGGATCAGCAGGCCAGCGAGCTTTCGGTGGCAGGCGAGTCCAGTCTGAAGGGCCACGGTCCCCCCCTGCGAGAAGCCGGCCAGCACGATGCAGGTGCTATCGATTCCGCGCTCCACCTCGCGCGACACCAGCCCATCCAGATACGTCGCCGACTCATCAATTTGGGTGCGATCCTGCCAATATCCTAGCGGCGCAGGCGCGATGTCGTACCACGCGCGCATGACATATCCACCATTTACCGTCACGGGACGCATCGGCGCATGTGGGAATATAAAGCGGATTCCCAATCCGTTCGGCAAGTCGAGCTCGCGGACAACCGGCACAAAATCATTGCCGTCGGCCCCGAGCCCGTGCAACCAGATGACGCTGGCCGTGGGTTGCGGATTCGTCTCGATCTCGATCGGCGCATCGGTGAAGACGGCACTCATCGCGCGGTCTGCCCGGTCACGCTTCGCCGCGATAAATGCAACCCGAGGTACATGTCTCCCGTATCACGATACTTGACAGGCCTGGCAACGCTGGTTTTAGCCGCTGCCATATCCAGCGGGCGAGAATTTCGCTCGTCGGATTCTCCAATCCGCCGATCTCGTTCAAATAACAGTGATCGAGTTGCTCAAAGATCGGACGAAACGCCGCGCCAATGTCGCCAAAGTCCTGTACCCAGCCTTCGGGTTCAACGACTGGTCCGGTCACATGCACCTCGATACGAAAGGAATGTCCATGCAGGCGCGAGCACTTGTGCGCGGGCGGCAGATTGGGCAAGCGATGTGCGGCTTCGACGGTGAACAGCTTGAAGATTTCCACGACGGGTAGTCTGACAGTTAATGGAATTAGCGCCTAGTTTAGCGGCGCGCGCATCGCTCGGAAATCCCGCTGCTTAACGGTGGCTGCCTTGCTTCCTTCCACGACTTGACTGGCCAGGCGGATCACAATCATGAGCGCTACCCTGCCACTGCTTGCTACACCACGAGACCTCGCGCTGCGGCTCGGTGAATCCGATATCCGAATCGTGGATTTGTCGCGTCCCGATATCCATGTGCAAGCCCATATTCCCGGCGCGCTCCATCTCGACTAGGCCCGGATTGTGGCAGGGCGCCCACCGGTGATGGGATTATTGCCCGATGCGAGCCAGCTGGGCGCCGCGTTGGCGGAAATCGGGTTGCAGCCCAAGACGCACGTGGTGGCGTACGACAAGGAAGGCGGCGGAAAAGCCGACCGCCTCTTGTGGACGCTCGACGTCATCGGTCTTCGGCGCTACTCGCTGCTCGATGGCGGAATTCACGCCTGGATTGCGGATCAGGGACCGGTCAGCCAGGAGATTGCGGCTCATTTTACCGGCAACAACCCAGTGTCCTACACGAACGAAGGGCTCGCTGATCTCGAGTACGTGCGTGCGCGCCTGGCTGATCTGGACGTCGCGCTGCTCGACTGCCGCACACCCGGCGAGTTCAGTGGGGAAGTAAAACGGGCAGAACGCACCGGCCACATCAAGGGGGCGGTGAACTATGACTGGATCAACGCTATGGACCGTGACCGACAGTTTCGCTTGCGACCGCGTGAGGTTCTACTGCGGGATCTGACGGCTGTGGGTGGGTCGCCAGACAAG
>Ga0209427_10006286_pt1 | contig 13584 bp, 14 predicted proteins | sample DeeMarSWOR136_30_FD_187465 | JGI IMG/M metagenome (GOLD analysis project Ga0209427, IMG submission 187465) | Marine sediment microbial communities from White Oak River estuary, North Carolina - WOR-1-36_30 (SPAdes) (version 2) | ecosystem: Environmental > Aquatic > Marine > Intertidal zone >... | reverse complement strand
AGCGTGATAAACAGCCACACTTTCTTCCAATCCAAAGAAGTTCCTCTCACCTTCACTGGTCTCAATGATTATGGGTGCTTTGAGCTTAACAGCAGCATCAACAATGCCTTTAAGAATCTCATTAGTAGAGAAATTAAAAGCACCCAGAGCAAAGCCTTTATCATTGGCTTTCTTATACAGCTTGATAATCCAGTGTCTCACAGCACCACCCTCTTTTTCAAGAAGATTATCATTTATTTGATTTAAATGTTTTGGTTGAGAAGTTATTTTAAGAAATATTTAAATATGAACAAGCTTAGATATAATTAAACATGGATAAAGTAGAAAAAATTGCAAGAGAAATAGTGCATGACCTTGATGTTGCTGCTGATAAGTTAACTTCAGCTATTGGGCTAATTCCTGGTCTTGAAAAAAGGATTGATGAGCACCTCAAAGATATTATTAAGGTCATGAATGATGAATATAGATATAAATTTGGAAGACCTAACTCCAATCTTATGCTAGCAGGATTAGGGATTTTTATTGAGAATAAGCTTAGAATCCTGTATCATCTGGCTCATGACCTTGCAAAGAGCAAAACCCCTCTGCTCAGAGAGGCTGCACACGTTTTAATAGATTTACAGAGCTTGTTAAAGCAGTTTAAGAATCAAATGCTTGCTTATAAGGCATTAGGAACAGAGGGCTTTAAAACAGCTGATGCTGCAATACTAGAATTTGAGAACAAGGTAAGAAAACCCTTTACTGCTCGTCTTATAGGAATTCTTGACAAAGAAAAAGCCAACATAGGTCGTTCTTTGGACTATGAATTTGATACTCGTTAAGCCTTTCCTAAACCTTTTTATATCAACCCAACTTTCTCTTCTCCATGAAATTCGCTCACCTAGCAGATGTGCATATAGGGGCTTGGAGAGACCCAGCTCTAAAAAACCTGAATCTTGAGGCTTTTAGAAGAGCTGTTCATATAATCCTTGAAGCTCAGGTTGATTTTGTGCTAATAGCAGGTGATTTATTTAACACGGCAATGCCAGCCTTGGATCATTTGAAACAAGCAGTTATTCTGCTTAAAAGACTTAAAAAACAGGGCATTCCTGTTTATGCTGTGCCTGGCAGTCATGATTACAGTCCTTCTGGAAGAACCATTCTTGATGTGCTTGAAGAAGCAGAATTCTTGGTTAATGTTATGAAGGGAAAAGTTGTTGGTGATAAGCTGGTGCTGAGATTTACGCCTGATGTTAAGACAGGGGCAAAGATTACTGGTATAAGAGGCAAGAAAGGAAGCCTTGAGAGAAAGGATTATCAGCTCTTGGATGTCCAGAGCCTTGAGCAAGAATCTGGTTTTAAGATTTTCATGTTCCACACAGCCATTGATGAGCTAAAACCTAAGGAATTAGAAATGATGGAGTCAATACCAGCAACAGAGTTACCCAGGGGCTTTGAGTACTATGCAGGTGGGCATGTACACATAGTTGAGCAAAAAGACTTAAGAGATTATAAGAACTTGGTGTATCCAGGCCCTGTTTTTCCTGCTAACTTTGCAGAGCTCTGGAAGCTGGGAAGAGGAGGTTTTTACATTTATGATGAAGGTAAGCTTGAGTTCCAGCCTCTTAATATTAAGAATGTTTATAGAATAGAGGTTGATGCAGAGGATAAGAGTGCTGAAGAGGTTAATCATGCATTTGAAGCCAAGCTTCAGAAAAAAGAGTTTAACAACACCATTGTCTTAATAAGGGTTTCTGGCATGCTTAGGAGTGGCAAGCCAAGTGACATTGATTTCAAAGGCTTTTTCAAAAATATATATAATAAATCTGCTTTTTTTGTTATGAGAAACACATCTAAATTATCGTCTCAAGAATTTGAAGAGATAAGGGTTAGTTCTGGAACTGTTGAGCAGATAGAAGAGGAAATAATCAAAGAGCACGTTGGCAGGATTAAGACCAGTTTTTCAGACAAAGAAGAAGAAATGATTAAGAATCTTATCAAGCTTATGAGTGAGGAGCAGAAAGAAGGAGAAAAAAAGTATGAGTATGAAGCCAGGATGAAGCAAGAGGTTGATGAAGCATTAAGTATCTAAGTTTCTAGGTGCGGAATAACATCTCTTAAATCCTGGCTGTCAACAACAACGTGTGCAAGTTTTTTTAATTCTTCAGATTCAGCATTAAACGCGATTGCTTTGCCAACAGTTTTAAAGGCTTCAATATCATAATGCGTGTCTCCGATATAGATGACTTCATTTAAATCTATTCCTAGCTTTCTGCATAAGTCTTCAATAATTTTAGCTTTTCTTTCCCTGCCAGCACCAACCATCCAGTTATACTTTCCACTCACTTTTCCATCCTTGATAACAAGTTCATTAGCAAAAACATAATCAACACCAAAATCCTTTTGCACTCGTCTACTAAGAGAAAGATCGTTTCCACTAATGATTGCACACACCCAACCCTTCTTCTTTATAAAATCAAAAAACTCTTTTATGCCTTTCATATATTTACGATTCTTAACTAAATCAAGAAAAGGCTTTGCATCCTTTCCTTTCCAGAGTTTATGCGCCACTTCTTCAACCAGTTTTTTGTAATCATTATAAAGATACTTTTCTGTCAACATCTTGCCTTGTTCATGAGTTCCAAAAGCCTTATGTACATCCATCCAGAACTCTCTTCCTTCAACCAGAACACCATCACAGTCAAGACATATTAATTTATATTCCTGCTTCATTTTTTTACTGCTTGTTCAAAAGCACTCACCATTTCATCATCAATATCAATGAGCATTATCTTTTCTAAATGCTTGAACTCTGTCTCCTTAATAGCCTTAACAATCGTTTTTGCTGCTTCTAATTTGTCCAAGCCACCAACTCCTGTGCCCATGCCAGGCATTCCAAGGCTCTTAAAGCCTTGCTTATCTGCTAGTTCAAGAGCAGCCTTAACAGCGCAGAGCACTTTATGAGAGTCTGTTAGCTCTGCAGGGTTGTGCATGGTAGGAGCATGAATAACCTTGTTACAAACCAAGTCACCAGCAGTTGTAAGCACTGCCTGTCCAACCTGTATAGGAGCCTGCTCAATAGCTTCTTCCTCAATAATCTGTCCACCTACTCGCTTAATAACACCAGCAACCCCTCCTCCCATAAAACCAAAGCTGTTAGCAGGGTTAACAATAGCTTCAACTTCTAAAGTTGTGATGCTAGCTTTTTTTACTTCGATTTTAGGGATTATTGTTTCTTTCATTAAAGCAAGGGAGTTTGTTGTTATTTAAAAAAGTTAATAAAATATTCTTTCTTATTTATTGTCTCTTCTATTATCACCATATTGCATTAATCAACACAATTTTTGGTTCTCCTCCTCTACCTCCCCTAGTCCATCCATCATAGACATATCCAAACTCATACATTCTGTAAATTTCTTTTCCTTCAAAAAGAGGAGCTGTGTCAAGTTCAGTTCTTTCGATAAAACTATGGCCAAACATTAATGAGAGTTGGTCAAACATCCTACTTGTTGCTTCGTACTGTTCATTTGTTGACAATCCACAGCTTATTGAAGATTCATTAATACTGCCGCTGTCATTTTTTTTTAATACACTGTAAAACGCTGGGTTTTTCAAGGCTTTAGATTTGTTAAGACTCCATACCCTAAATGTGTATGTTCGTTCTTTTTGCCTTTTTGCACAGTCTTTGACATCTGAGATTATGTTATATTTTAACCCATATTCCTCAAATGCTTCTATCATTGGCCTAACACGGCATTTATCTATGTCAAGAATTTTATCTTCCAAATAATTTTCTCTTAGCAGTCTTCTGTATTTTTCTGCTTCGATCTGCGGAAGTAGTTTTCTGGCAATCTTGTTTTTCACTTTGCTTGTTTGTTTCCTTAGTATTTCTCCTAAGTTTGGTTTTCTCATAGCTATCACCTTTGTTTTTAGATTCATTTTTCTACCTCATACAAAATTTTTATGTTCAGCTTCTTCTTTAGAGCGGTTGATTAACCACAGCAATTGATTTAATTCATCATGTTTACATTGTGGGGGACAATTTTCTTGCTGCAATTTGCTTTCTAGAATTCTTTTTCTTTTTTCTGAAGACCAAATCCCTTCAAATGACTGTTTAAGAAGATTGCCGTATGAAAAACCAGCCAATCCTCTTGTAAAGCAGTCTGGGTAAACATCTCCTGTTGCTGAAATAACAAAGCGGAATTCGTCGCCAAACGCTTGTTTGTAGTCAAATTTCTCTCTTTTGTATTTTTCTCTTGAATAAAGAACTTTGAATTTATCTGTTTTTAGTTGTTTGAGTTCTTTAATGACTTTTATCAGGTTGTTATTAACATGATGATATGGCCGGAACTGTACATAATCCACTTTGTAATCTCTTGCTAATCGGGTGAATGCTTCCAGCTCTCTTTTTTCTTCATTTTCTGTCAGGTAAGCAACACCTATTGTACATTCAAGATTGTGCTTGTTCCTTGTTTTTACAAGCTCAGATATGTTATTCCATACTTTTTGATAGTTCTCTTTAGGAATGTTTTTTCTTTTAGCATATGTTTCCTGGTTTGCAGCATCAATACCGATTCTTATCCATTCACAATCAGAAAGGAGTTGCTTTTGATTTACTGTGTGCAGTAAAGAACCATTTGTTACCAGACCAACATCAATATTTTTTTTATGAGCATAACTTATGGCCTTCGTAGTTTCTGGATTTATTAGGGGCTCGCCTCCTCCTGTGAACAAGATTCCTTTGATAAATGGCGAGATTTTATCAATTATTGTTTTCATCTGATTATATGTTAGTTCTGCTTGGGAAGGAATTTTGTTTCCGGCGCAGTATTTGCAGTTATAGTTGCATTTATTTGTTGGGTCTATTTCTGCAGTTATTGGTAGGGTTTTCCCTGTTTTCATCCATTGTGTTAATCTTTCTGGATGCGCATAGATTTTACTTCTGCTCAAGATATTATTGAATTCTTCCATCTTTATCACTCCGCAGTAGTACTATAACTATATTAAATTATGTAATTATAATAATTATATTTAAATACTAGAACATCCCTCCTTATATGCATGTACAGGAAAGTAACACGAACAGGACCAGCAACACTAACAATAGCCCTGCCAGCTAAATGGGTAAAAGAGCACAATCTAAAGCCAGGGCAGTATGTAGAAGTAGATGAGTCTGAAGCAGACTTGATAATATCACCAGGTATAGAGAAAACACCAGAAAACATCATAATACCATATAATGAAGTATTAATAGAAAACATGCTTGAAAAACTATTCTTAGAAGCAGAGGCAACAATAACCATACACAGTGAAGAAAAAATACCAGAAACAATAACAAAAATAGTTGAAAGATTCCCAGGGATGCAGATAACAGAAATGCAGCCAAACAAAGTGATAATTAGCAGAACCCTGAAACCTGCTCTAAGCAATCCTGATGCACTCCTTAGAAGAAGCTATATAGTGATAAAAGAAGCACTAACTCATAATCCGCCACAGTTTTCATCAAACCTAAACGAAACCTTCTTCTTACTGCAACTACACCAAAAAAGACCAAAAGAAATATTCATTTTAAAAGAACTATACTCTACAATATTAAAACTAAAAAAACCAGTGCATGATAATACTTATGCTCTTCTAAGATTGGTGTTTAATACAGTTTATGAACAAAAATACAACTTCTCCTCAACAGACACCAAACACTTAGCTGAAATCTTTGGTAGGACAGAAGACTTATTCAAGAATTATTATAAAAAAAGTAAATCACCTCTGCAAATATCAGAAGTACATTACTGTATCCACTTACTCTCACAACTGCACAAAGAAATACTATACAAGCAAAGCATAGATGTTCTGACCAAAGCCACCAAACTCACTTCAAAAAGATTCAGAGTAGGAGTCTGCTTGAAAAACCAGTCAAATCCTTTCTGGGCAATAGATGTAAAAGAAAGCATCAGACAAACAGCACAGGGATACAAAGACATGGAACTAATCTTCAAATCTCCGCTAAAAGACTTTGATATTAATGAACAAGAAGAAATACTAAAAGAATTTATATCTGAAGGAATGGATGGAATCATGCTTGCTCCAATCCAGCCAAAAAGATTAAAGAAAATAGTTGACAAAATAAACAAATTGAACATTCCCTTATTAATATTAGACACAGATATTGAACTAGAAGAAAATAAATACACATTCATAGGATTTGATAACTATAAAGGAGGATATCTCACAGGGGAATACTTGAAAAAACACCTAAAGAAAGGTTCAAATGTACTCATACTTAAAGGACATCTAGAAGGCAACTTTACCCAAAGAGTGCCTGGGTTTATAGATGCGATGGGAAAAGAGTATAAAACAAAAGTAATCGTAGGACACTTTCAAGAAAGCACTGCTTATGAAAAAACCCTTGAATACATGAAGAAAAATAAAGTTGATGCAATATTTTCCACAAGCGACAACATGGCACTAGGAGCAATTAAAGCAATGGAGGAATTAAACAAAAAAATACCTATATGCGGATTTGACATGACAGAGGGAGGATTGGCTGCATTAAAAAAAGGAAAACTGCTGAGCGAAGTTAATACAAAACCAAGAGAACAAGGGGCATTAGGAGCACACACCATGTATAACCTTCTCACCAAGAAAACAGTGGCTGAGAGAATAGAATATGATATTGAGTTCATAACAAAAAAACAATTAACAAGATAACCAGCACTTGATTTCCCTTTAAACACCAAAAAACATATAAAAACTGTTTTACCTATATATGTTATACTCACAAAAAGGGGTGTTTTGTTGAAAAAAGATAAAAAACATGTTCCTTCTAAGAAAGATGAGGAATTAGAAGAAGGCTTCTTAAAGGTAGAGGAAGAATTACATGAATATGAAGAGAAGAGAATGGAAGGTGATGTGGAGCATGTTGAAGAACAGCTTAAGAGTTTGGAGTCTGTAACTGACTATGAGCAGCTCCCTTATGATGTGGTTCATAAGATTATAAGAGCAACTTGTCTGGTAGCATTAGTGGTTTGGTTTGGGATAATTGTCTTTCTTACCATTATAACCTTGTCAGATCCTTTTAACACTTTGATAGGTTTATCTCCTGTTCTGCTCACAATAATAGTTACTTATATACTTGTGGATAAGTATCACATGGAATCTGGCTTTCTCATGGTATTCCCTTTTATCTTTACAGGCATTTTTCTTTTGCTTGGAGTGAGTAATATGCTTGAAGGCATGGATTACAGAACTTTAAGCAGTGTGAACATAATTTTTGGGTTATTATTCGAAGCAGCAGTAATCATTCATTACAGTATTCTTAGAAGACAAAAGAGAGCCAAGTTTGAGGAGGGAAAGAAACAAGAGAAGACAGAGGAAAAGAAACTGATTATTAAGCTTGAAGACGAGGATGGTCTGAAAAGCTTTGTGAGCAGCATAGAGGATAAGTCCAAGGCAATTAACGCAGCCATTGGCAGAGTTTACAGTGTTAGGCATGGGGGAACAGAGCCTCTTAGAAAGAAGATTAAGATTGATGCTACTCATTATAATGAGTTTAATCAGTTAAGGCATGAAGTTCCTGAGCATAGAAAGGCAATAGCAATTAAGCTTTTAAAAAAGATTAAGGCAAGGCTGGAACTATTGCAAAAGCCTGAGCATGAAGTATTTGACAAAGATGATCTTACAGGGTTAATTAATCTTATTAAGGACCCTGAAGGCAAGGATGAGATAATAGAAATTTTGGTTAGAAATGATAAAGACCCTGTAGATGCTTATTATAAAGGAGCATTAGAGTTCTGCAGTGATGCATTGAAAGAGTTGGAGAAAGAAGAGAAGAAATAAGTCTTCTGTATTATCAAAAATTATATATATCTAGAAAATAAAGGTTCTGTTATGAAAAAAGAGAGTACAGAGGAGCACACTTTTGACAAGCTAGATAAAAAGTTTGTTTCTGAAGTTAAACTACTAAAACACTTTATGAAGCTTTATGTGGACAAACAGAATACATGTAAAAAAGTCCTTAATACCACCAGGTGGAAGTCAGATTCTACAGAGAAAGACAGAATCCATATTCTAGAGGATAATAAACGCCTGCTAGAAGTGCTTAACAAAATAATAGAGTTTGAAGGGTTTGAGGAAAAAGCAATACACGCTATGCTGCTTGATGAGCAGAACAAAAACATAAATGTAAAGGAAGTCAAGGAGATTGTAGAGGTTGAGTTTAATCTTAAGAGAATAAAAAAGATGCTAATGAATTTAAGAAACATTATTGAAATGGAGAATGCTTATTTTGAGGATAACTTAATCAAAGATATAACCTCAGAAAACGCCCAAGGCAAAGAGAGGATTATAGGGCTGCTAAAACAAGAGCTTCTTATTTTTAGAGATATTAACCAGCACTATATTATCATATCCAGGAAAATCAAGGATTATTTGAAAAATCTTTTGGAAAAGAAGCCTCTTATCTCGGTTATTATCCCTGCTTTTAACGAGGAAAGACTAGTAAGACGTTGCTTGAACTCTGTGCTAAGGCAGACTTATCCTAACAAGGAAGTGATAGTGGTTGATAATAAGAGCACAGATGAAACTCATAAACAAATTGCTCCTTATACTTATTATTATTCTTATATTAACATAAAAGGACTCCCTGTTGCCAAGAATGTAGGAGCCAAGCTGGCTCACGGAGATATAGTTGTATTTTTAGATGCTGACTCCATGGCTTATAAAGATTTACTTCAAGGCATATATCTTTGTTTTCTAGAAGGATATAACTGTGGTAAAGTGATTGATTTAAGAGGAGATAAGGCAGGAATAAAACCCAAATTATTAAGGCTTTGGTGGTATATTCCAGGAAAGATACAACAATTTACAGGCCTGCCTGTTAGTGGAGCAGGGGCTTGTATGTTCTGTAATAAAAAACTGTTCTTTAAAGTAGGTGGTTTTAATGAAGCAATGAAAACTTCTTCAGACACTGATTTAACCGCTAAGTTGGTTAAACAAGGAAAATTTAAGTTTTTCTCAAAAGGACACATAATCACATCTATGAGGAGATTTGAAAAAGAAGGATATTTCTATGCAAATTTAGCAGATATCCTAAGAGGAATATTTCCTACTAAAATTGATAGAGAATGGGTTAGACAAGAATAATAAGAAAAATAGATTCTTAAGGCTTCCATCTCAGCATTGTTCTTGGGAAAGGAATAGCGTCCTTTATATTATCAATATGGCATATCCAGGCAATAACTCTTTCCAGCCCCACACCATAGCCTGAGTGAGGCACGCCTCCGTACTTTCTGAGGTCAAAGTACCACTCATAATTAGACGGATCTTCTCCCATCTTCTTCAGGTCCTCTGTCATCTGCTCTACATCCATGCTTCTCTGGCTGCCGCCGATTAACTCTCCATAGCCTTCTGGCGCGAGCATGTCAAAGCACAGGGCTTCATCAGGATGCTCAGGGTCTCTGGGCTTGTAAAAAGCCATGATTGCCTTTGGATAATGAGTGACCACAATTGGCGTGTCAAAGTATTTCATAACCTCGTCTTCTTCTCCTGTTCTCAGGTCTTTTCCAAAAGGAACATCCATGTTGCTTTTTTCCTTAAGAATCCTTAACACTTCCCTGTACTTAAGGGTTGGCCAGGGCTTTTCAGCAATCTTTTTCAGCTTTTTCACGTCTTGTCCCAAGAACTTTAAGTCTTCCTCGTGGTGCTTGAGAACCTCTTTTAAGCAGTACCTGATTTCTTCCTTTGCAAACTCTGTTATATCTTTCAGATCCATCCATGCAGCCTCTGCCTCTACCATCCAGAACTCTGATAAATGCCTTGAAGTCTTCATCTTTTCAGCCCTGAAAGTAGGCGCAGTATCATATACTCTTTCCAGGCTGTGCACAGCTGCTTCTGCATACAGCTGCCAGGACTGGGAGAGATAGGTTTTGTCCTTGTAATACTTAACCTCGAACAAGGTGCTTCCTCCCTCGCACTGGCTGGGCTGCAGAATAGGAGGGTCGAACTTGTAAAAATTCTTTTTCTTAAAAAACTCCTCCCTTGCATTCACATAGGTGCTCCTAATTCTAAGAATGGTGTTCATCTTTCTGCTTCTAAGCCAGAGATGCCTCTTATCCAGTAAGAACTCTGCGCTCTGGTCCTTGGATATAGGATAATTATCACACCATCCAACCACTTCAAACTCATCAACATCAATCTCAAACCCAGTAGGAGCTCTTTTATCAGCCTTAATAGTGCCTAACAGCTTCATAGAGCACTCCACTCTTATACGGTCAGCTTCCTCAAACTTCTTGTCATCAAACTTCTCCTTCTTAATAACGCACTGGATGATTTCTTCTGCATCCCTGATAACCAGGAACTTTACTTTCTTGCTGCCGCGCTCCCTGTAAACCCAGCCTCTAATAGCTACTTTTCCAGAGCCCTTCTTCATGGCTTCCTTGATTGATATATATTTCATAATAATCCTCCCTCTTGCCTTATTTAGTGGGAAATGCTATATAAAATTAACTGATTATTTATTGTTTTTACTACAAACCATTTTTTGAATATATACTTGAATACGAATTATTTAAATATAATTTAAATTTATCTTTTTTGATGAGTAAAATAAATCTTAATTTGGGATGTGGGATTGTTTATAAACCCAATTATATCAATATAGACAAATTTGACAATAGGGTGGCAGATGAGATTTGTGATGTAGGTGATTTATCTTTTGAGCCATGTTCTGTTGATTTAATCGAAGCCTCTCAATTAGTAGAGCATTTTGATTATATTCATTGCAAATACATTCTGAGCGAGTGGTTTAGAGTGCTAAAACCGTTCGGGAAACTGGTTTTAGAAACCCCTGATTTGGAAATGGCTTTCAAAAAGTTTGTTTCTAGTGATTGGGCAATCAAAAGAACAACATTACAGTGGATTTATGGAATTGACAGCCCGGGAATGCAGCACAAGACAGGGTTTACTTTTAATTTACTAAAGAACCTATTGCAAGAAATTGGTTTTGAGAAAATTTCTAGTCATGAATCTATGACTCACAGGTATGAGCCTGGAATAAGGGTGGTATGCCAAAAACCTAAAAATTATCTAAAAAAACAGGTTTTCTCATGTTTTAGGAAAAGAATCTTAGATGGATTGGAAATACAGGATTCTTTTATATTGATTCCCTTAGAAAAATGGATTGATATATTTTTAGACTTATTTGAGAAACTTGAAGAAAATAATGAAGCATTTATTGACAAGATAATCTCTAAAACTGTCTTGTGCAATCCTATGCTTCCAATAGTATTTATTGATGAATGCGTAAAGCATGGTTTATTGAAAAAGTCAGATATTAAAGAAGAGTTGTGCCTCCTAGATTTTCTGAATAAAGAGGAATTTCACAAGAAAGTATATTCTTTGTGGGTTAAGAGAAAAAAAGAGCTTGCAAAGCCTGAAGCCAAATCCAATTTTATATTAGAGCTTGAGAAATTAATATTGGGTATTCTACATAATAGACTAGATTATAAAGAAAGCCTAGGGTATATAATCAATTTGAAGCCAACAGAAACATTGATTTTTGATTTTAGTTTGGTTTTCTTGGAGGCAAAGAAATTATTTAATCTAGGCGTAAAACAGTTCCACAAAAGAGATTTTTCCAGGGCAATGCTCATCTTTACAAAGTCTTCCAGGCTGAACCCAGACAACCCGCTTGTTTACTGGAACATGGCAAGGCTTGACCTTATCCTGAAATCAGGAGATCATGCAGTAATAAGGAATTATGAGCAAGCATTAAGCTTGATAAAGAACAAGGCAAACAAGTTAAACCTGAAAAAAGAGTTAAAACAGGTTAATAAGGGCAGACAAAAACTCATTCCTGAGGAGCCGGTTCCAGAATTCCAGAAGGCTGTAAAATAGTCTGAAACTTTAGTAATATTTAAATATTAATTATAGCATTAATACATACTATGAACCAAAAACTTGAAGAAGTCGGCAGCCAGCTGGATGTTTCAAAAGAGGATATTTCAGGAATCCAGAAGCAGAGGATTAAAGGAAAATTTTTGTATCCTATCATAGGGCTTATTATTGCTGGCTGCGCTACTGCGGTGGGTTTTTTTATGGGCAAGGCACATCCTGTTTGCATTAATTGTGATGGTTATCCATATTTTGCTACTGCAGGTTTAATAGCATCTAAAGTTGCATCAAAAAAGAAAAAATTCTTCTTTGTAACAATTATCATTACTATAACATTGTCTGTTGTAGGCTTTGTGGCAGCATATAAGACAGCCCAAAACATGTTTGGAGTTGCCATACTATACAATGTCTACAAAGAGAAGAATAAAAATGGTTAATAAAAAACTTCAAGAGATGGGAAACGATTTAAATGTTTCAAAAGAGGATATACAGAATATTCAAAAAACTTCGTTTAAAGAAAAATTGATAAGTTTCTTTGTACATCCAGCTTTAAGGGCAGTCCTAGCTATCCTTACGTTTATCTTAGGAATATCATTAGGTGGGGGTTGCATTAATTGTGATGGTTATCCGTTTGCTGCTGCAGTGGGAACAAACATTATAAAGAGTAGAAAGAAATCAATTATTTATTCTATACTAATACCTGTTATAACCTTTATTGCAGGTTACTTAGTAGGCATGATTTTTTTCGGTTATGCAATAAAGTATAATGTTTATAAAAGGTAGAATTTTACTTTCTTATTATGGCTTATCAATTAAGATGTGCAGTGTGGGAATTTACTTTGAAGTGTAATTTAAGATGCTCTCATTGTGGTTCATCAGCCGGGGTTCCTAGGCCAAATGAATTGACAACAGAGGAATGTTTTAGATTATGTGAGGAGCTTGCTGATTTGGGATGTGAAGATGTCTCCTTAATGGGTGGAGAACCATTTCTAAGAGAAGATTGGTATAAAGTTGCTCAGTGTATTAATAATTTAGGAATGAATCTTAACTTTGTTTCTAATGGCGTAATTCTTGACAGGCTCATAGACAAGATTGTTCAATTAAAACCAAAAGTTGTTGGTATAAGCTTGGATGGTATGAGGCAGACTCATGATTCAATAAGAGGCAAAGGAACCTTTGACAAAGCAACAAGGACTATTGACTTACTTAGGGGGAAGGGTATACAAACAACAGTAATAACAACCGTAAGCAAGCTTAATTTTAAGGATTTGTACAAGCTCAAAGAGAAATTAAAGGCAAGTATAAAGACAGGTATTATAGATTTCTTTCTATAGATACGCATAATAAAGAAATTGATTTAAGAAGATTGAAGAAAGACTATAATGGAAAATTAGAAAAAGATCCAAATCTTTATGAAGGCCAAAGCCCAGATAGACTTGAAAATTATCTAATAACTAAGCTTCAAAAAAAGATTGGTTAACCTTAAGAAACTTTTTTAAGGCTTCTGCTCTTGAATTCTTTATGGAAAAGAAATTTTATGTCACAACTGCAATAGATTATGTAAATGCGAGGCCACATATAGGCCATGCCTACGAAAAAGTCCTAGCAGATGCTATATCCAGATGGAACAAGTTACTTGGAAAGAAGGTTTTTTTCTTGACAGGAACTGATGAAAATGCTCAAAAAAATGCTCAGGCAGCTAAAGAGGCTGGAATT
>Ga0209427_10006285_pt1 | contig 13584 bp, 9 predicted proteins | sample DeeMarSWOR136_30_FD_187465 | JGI IMG/M metagenome (GOLD analysis project Ga0209427, IMG submission 187465) | Marine sediment microbial communities from White Oak River estuary, North Carolina - WOR-1-36_30 (SPAdes) (version 2) | ecosystem: Environmental > Aquatic > Marine > Intertidal zone >... | reverse complement strand
ACGGCCTGTCTGAAGTGTTACGAACAGTGTCCGGTCTTCATCTCTGGCTTTGATAAGATCATCGATATGAGACGAAGTAGCGTTCTCATGGAGAGCCGATTTCCCGGGGAACTCAAGGAGGTCTTTCGGGGTTTAGAAAGAAGGAGCAATCCCTGGGGGGGCGACAAGAGCCAGAGGGCTGATTGGGCCAAGGACCTGGGGGTTAGGACCCTGGCTGAAGACCCCGAAGTGGAGTGGTTGTATTTCCCGGGGTGCTTTAAAGGGTTTGATGATCGAAACAAGAAGGTCGCCATTGCGATGGTGAAGATCCTTCAGCGAATGGGGGTCTCCTTTGGTATTCTTGGCCCGGAAGAGGGGTGTTGCGGGGACCCTGCCCGGCGGACAGGGAACGAGTACCTTTACTCCATGCTCGTGGAGAGGAACCTTGAGACCTTTGAGCGGTATAGGGTTAAAAAGATCCTCACAACCTGCCCGCACTGTTATAACACGTTGAAGAATGAATATTCGCAATTTGGCGGGACCTTCGAGATCATCCACCAGACCGAGTTCCTCAAAAGCCTACTTGATCAAAAAAAGATAGCTCTGCATAACGGGGCTTCTCTGACCGTTACCTACCATGATTCGTGTTACCTGGGTCGTTACAACAGGATTTATGAGCCCCAGCGTGAAATCCTGAAGGCGATCCCTGGCGTGACCTTAAAAGAGATGGAACGGTCCCGCGAACGGAGCTTCTGCTGCGGTGGCGGAGGCGGTAGGATGTGGATGGAGGAACAACAGGGGAAACGGATCAACGAGATGCGCGTGGACCAGGCCCTCGCCCTAGAGCCGAACGTGATTGCCACGGCCTGCCCCTACTGCCTGACCATGCTCGAAGATGGCCTCAAGGCAAGGAACAAGGACGAGGTGGTGAAAGTCTACGACATCGCGGAACTCGTCGAAAGATCCATGAACGATCAACCCAAGAGCCATTGAACCTCAGTCCAGACTTTCGGAGGAAGACACTCGGCCCATGGCGCCGAGATATCTGTTTCTCTCTGCTAACGGCGTCAGAACTTCCGAAGTCTCTCAAGATGAAGCACATCTATCCTTCCTTCAACATTTCCCTAATTTTTTCTATCCTGGGATAAGACTCTGCCACTTCCTTACGAAATTCTTGAGCGTTTAAAGGATCAATAATGACAAAGTGTTTCCAGGCCCAATCGATATAGGCGGGTTCTTGAACCGCCTTGCTGAAGGCATCCTCCACTATTTTTACAATATGAGGTGGCGTATTAGGTGGGGCTTCAACAACGTGTCTAATCGTTACATAACTTATATCATACCCCAATTCTTTAAGGGTTGGGATATCCCGAAAATAATGGCTCTGAGGACCACGCCGGTCGGGAAACACAGCGAGGAGCTTTATCTTTCCCGCCCTAACCCAGGATGGGACTGCCGTAGCAAGACAAATCGTAAAATCAACATCTTTTCGGGCAAGGGCGGCAATACTTGGAGCCGAGCCTTCATAAGGCTTCCAATTGACATGAATCCCCAGCCCATCAGCTAATAGAAGTCCCGCAAGATGGCTCATCCCGCCTCTTACTGGAATCGCTCCCGTCAGAGTCCTGGTCTTAGCATCCTTCAGAAACTCATCGAAGGTTTCATAGGTGTCGGGAGGTACAACCAGGAGTTGATTCCCCACAGACCAGGCAAAGATTGGCGTAAAATCTTCAGTTCTGAAGTTGGATTCAGTCATGTTTTCGATAATGATGCTCCTGGGAAAGGTATAGCTCATTAAGGTATAGCCGTCCGGCTCCGTCATTTGAAATTTTTCGAAGCCAATCTTTCCCGAGAAACCGGCAATATTTTCAATTAAAACATCTACCCCCAGGTATTTTTGAACATAAGGTGCAATTTGCCGTACATCGGCATCTTCAGCCCCAGGGCCTGTAATAATTTTGATCGGTTTTTTCGGAAAAGCAGGCTTGATAAATTCCCATCCTTCCCGAAGATCAGGCGGTAAGACTTTTGCAATCTTTTGGGACAACTTGGTCCCAATGAGTAGCTTTGTAAGTGAAGTCACGGCCTGGGCTGCATCATCAGCCTGTTTTAAATCTTTCAGGTTAGCCATCTTCATTACTTCCTCAAGAAATTCTTTTCTCGTCTTCATAATACAACCTCCATTACCTAGAATAATTCCTCATTATGAAATTCTCCCAAAATCCTCAAAGGGAATGCACCCGAATACAGAACGGATACCTCAATTTCCAAAATTATTGTTGAAACAAAGGGGATATGGAAGTGGGTGATCACTGACAATCAAAAGAAACATCTTAGGAATTTACTCCGGTTGAATAAAAGGGCCGCACCTGCCGGAGGTTCATCCTTGAGCAACTCGGCCATCTGATGGAAAGACCCGCCGCATTTCACCCCTTTTTTACGAAAAGTTTTGCTTTATCGGATGAGCCAATTGAATTCATATTTTTCCTATCAGAGAATTTTGAATTCGTCAATGGAAAAATAGTCTTGTGAAAAATAGTCTTGTAAAAATTATCTTTTTGAGGATTGCCATTTGAAATCTAATAACGCAATAGGGATTCTCGCCATAACAAAGAGGAGGAAGCTCTGAGAAAGCCTGTTGACGGTGGCCCTCTTCGGCTCAGGGCAAGTGCTCGAAGATTAATGATTGAAGGAATTGATAACGTTGAACTGTGCGGCGCGGCATCGCCGATTCAGAGTGGAACTTGGAGCTTCATCGCTGGAGTGGAAAAAAAATGACAGCCCAGGCCGAGAAAAGCGTAAGACGACAGCGGGGGTTAATAGTCTTTCGGTAACTTTTCCAATTCGGCATAGCTGAAGACAGGGCCATCCTTACAGACATAAAGGTGGCCGATGTTACACCGACCACATTTTCCAATGCCACATTTCATCCTTCTCTCAAGAGAGGTGAAGATGCGATCGTAAGGGAATCGAAGGGCCATCAATTTGGGAAAGGTAAATTTGATCATGATGGGAGGGCCACAAATCACCGCATAAGTATCCTTTGATGAAGGAGCCACTTCCTCCAAAACATTGGGAACGAGACCCACCTTCCCCTTCCAATCCATATCTCCCCAATCGACGGTGACCACAAGGTTCAAATCCCTTCTCTTCTGCCATGTGGCCAACTCTTCTTTGTAAAGAAGAAGGCCTGGCATACGGGCTCCATAGATGACCGTGATCCCCTTCACCTTCGGCCGGTTTTCTGGGTGGAGGAGGTAGACAATCAACGATCGCAAGGTCGTGAAAGCGAATCCCCCGCCAATCACCAGGACATTTTTTCCCTTAAAAAGTTCGATGGGATATCCATTCCCTAGGGGGCCCCGGATGCCAATCTCCGAACCTTCCTCGATCTGGTGGAGGGCTGTCGTCACAAGCCCGGCCTTATTGATGGTAAATCTTAAAGATCCATTTTCTGTGGGAGAGGAGGCAATTCCGAAGGGCGCTTCTCCCTTTCCAAGGATGGAGAGCTCGCAGAATTGGCCAGGAACGAAGCTGAAGTTTTTCCCATCTTCTTCGTTCAGAAAACTGAGCTCAAGGGTTCGGAGCATACGATCAGTTGTCTCGATGGTGGCCTTCTTAACTCTCATTGGAATGGGAAGATATGGGTTTTTCATAACCTTCGATTCTCAATTTGCAATTTGCAATGTTCTATCCTCTCAAAATGCTTTGGGCCTCTTGGAAGAGGTCCAAAGGATCGCTTTGCGGATGTCGAAATGGATGGGACAATAGAGAATGCATCGCCCACATCCGACACAAGCCACTTGATTAAAGCTTTTCGGAAAATAGTTAAACTTGTGCATCAGCCTCTGCCGTGTTCGTTCCCGACCGGTGGGTCTTGGATTATGTCCTGAAGTCTCCAGCGAATAAAGAGGAGAAAGACAGGAATCCCAATTTCTCACCCGTTGACCTCTTTGAGAATCACCTTCGTCCACGATGTCAAAACAATGGCAGGTCGGGCAGAGATACGTACATATCCTGCAACCAATACATCCCTCGTGAACCCGATCCCAAAAGGCGCTCTCCGCCATGAGGTCCAATCTTTTCTCAATGCCGCCGATCGGAATGGAGAAGCCGACCTTTTCAAATGCCTTCTCTTCAAGCTCTTTCACTAAGACTAAATCTTTCGGGTTGGCTTCTTTCAGGAAGGGATTCTTCTGAAAGGCCATCCCCTTCTCGGTGAGCAATTCAACGAAGTAGGCTTCGCCCAGATCAATGAAGAAGAGATCGGATCCGGCTCTCAGAAAAGGATCCCCCCCTGCCGAGGAACAAAAGCAGGTGGAGAGGGGGTGGTTGCAGCCGAGGCCAATAATCGTCGTCTTCTTTCTCTTTTCAAGAAAATAGACATCGGTGTATTCCTTCCCCACAAAAACCTTTTCGAGGGTGGAAATGGCTTCGATATCGCAGGGTCTTGCTCCAAAAAGAACGCGCTCCCGCTTCACTTCATCCACAGGGATTACGGACGTCTGCTCGCCGGCCTTCTCATAGCGAAGCATGACTTCGGACTGAGGAAAGAAGAGATCTTTCGCCGGTTTTTGAGGATTCGGATGCGTCAAGTCCACTTCCTCGGGGCGATCAATCTTTCGAAAGACAGAGACCCCTTCCACCAGTTGAACCGGAGCAAAGAGATCATAGGTTTCGATCAAACCTTGTAAAAAGGACCTAAAATCTTTTTTCTCCAGTCTTAACTTCATTTAATAAATTCCTGTTTATCATCGATTTCAAACGTAGAGAGGGGAGGGGGGACCTCCGAATCGAGTCCGGTCTCAAAGTCAAAGAGATCTTTTACATCCTGGTTTAACTTCTGGGTGAGATAGGTGAGCCGAATCTCCATCGGACAAGCCCGTTCACAGGCCCCGCAGCCCGAACACCTTCCGGTTTGATGATAGGCCCGCACGATGTGATAGAATTGGAGATCGGAAGGAGAGAAACTCTTCTCAATCCATTTGGGATTGGAACTGTCTACAAAACATTCCGAACAGTAACACATGGGACAGACTTCGCGGCAGGCATAACATCGAATGCAACGGCTCGTCTCCTTTTCGAAGAATCTCCACCTCTCTTCAGGAGACATCTTCTCAAATTCCTTGGCCTCATGGTAGCTTTCCTTCAGAGGAGATTCTTCCACGGGATCTCCCACCATGACATCCGCGTGGGTCGGGTTTCGATGGGTACAGGCCTGACAAGATGAATAGAGGAAGTCATCTCGCTTCAGGGAGACCTCGAACTCATCCCCTTTAACATAAATCAAATCGCCTTCCTCACGGGCCTGAAGGATTTCTCCTTTTACGGCTCGACTCACTTTTCTCCGATCCACCATCCTCTGACAAGGGACTCCGATCATGAAGACCTGACCGGGCTGAAATCTTTTTTCCAGCGAAAGGGCAGTAACCGACCGGGCATCACATCCCTTCACGACAAGGCCCAGCTTGAATCGACTGAATTTGTGAAAGTAGGTAGCCAGATTGTTTTCGCAGAAGGAGTTCCAAATCAGACGATCGACTTTTTCGGGGCTTCGAATGAACCTGGGTGTCACACGAAGGGGCAGGGTCCCTTCCCCAAACCCGATGATGAGATCGACGGTCTTCTTGGCAAGGAGGTCTTTTGCGATGTCTCGAATCTTCTGCTGGATCATTGTTGAGTTGTGTACGGATTTGTTCATAAATACGAAATTCGAATATCGAAACAGAATTTAATGGTTATCCGGATATCAGGTTATCAGGTAGTGCCTGCCTGCGGTAGGCAGGGGTATCAGAATATCAGGGTATCAGGCTATGAGAAGGGATTATTGCAAAATGATCAATTAACAATGCTCAATTATCAATTTAATATATTGCTAATTTTGCATTGTTAATTTTGCAATCTGCATTGATCTTTTTCCTGATATCCTGATGCCTGGTATCCTGCATCCTGATTTCCTGGTACCCTGATTACCGATTAGGATTTCGTGCTTCGGATTTTATTTCTCTTAGTTCATCTTTTTTAACAAACTTTTTGATCGGTCCCAACTTCTTAATGTCCCGGGTGACCTCATCCACGACCTGAGAGAATTTTCCACCTTCTGCTGCAGAGACCCAGGAGAACTGGACCCGGCCTTCCTCGATGCCGAGGAATTCGAGGAATCTCTTGAGCGTGGTTGACTTCCTTCTTCCGATATAGTTGCCGCTAATGTAATGGCAATCCCCCGGGTGGCATCCGGAGACCAGGACCCCGTCGATTCCACTCTGGAGGGCCTTCAGGATGAAAAGAGGATTGATCCTGCCGGAGCAGGGGACCCGGATCACGCGGATATTCGGCGAATACTGAATCCGTGATGTTCCCGCGAGGTCCGCTCCTGCATAGGAACACCAGTTGCACAAGAATGCTAAGATTTTAGGTTCCCAGTGAGATTCCATCTTAATTGTTTTATTGCGGGGGCTATTCCCCGAACAGCCAGAAGAATCGGTTCGCTCGGTGAGCGAACCCTACATGCTTGTCCGTATTACATTTGTCTCGAAACCTCAGCGATCAAAAACCAATAACCAAATTCCCTGCCTGCGGCAGGCAGGCTCCAAATAAATTCCAATCACCAATATCCAAATCCAAAACAAACTCTCTCTAATTTTGGTTATTGGGAGCTTGGTTATTATTTGGTGCTTGGAGCTTGGAAATTGGTTATTATCCTCCCATGGCTAACTGATTAATCTGAGAAACGATCTCCTCCGTGGTGAATCCTTTCAAATCGATGGAGCCGGATCGGCAGGAGGCGACGCAGGCGCCGCATCCTTTACACAGGGCTTTGTTGACCTGGGAGACCAGTTTCTCCCCTACCATGGTCCTTTTCAATAAGATCTCAATCGCTTGATAAGGGCAAATCGTTTCACACAGTCCACATCCTACGCACGTTTTCTCATTCACTTCGGCGACAGTACCGATTGTTTCGAGATGGGTTTTTGAAAGATAGGTGAGGGCCCTGGCCACTGCAGCATTGGCCTGCGAAATGCTCTCATCGATCGATTTCGGACTGTGAGCTAAGCCGGCGAGGAAGATTCCCTCGGTGGCAAAATCGACGGGCCTTAGTTTCATATGGGCTTCCAAGAAGAAACCGTCTTCGTTGAGAGGGACTTTCAACATCTTTGAAAGATTCTCGTTTTCATAGCTGGGAACGATTGCAGGACTCAGGACCAGAAGATCGGTACGAATGAGCAGATCGTCCCGAAGGATGGGTTCATAGACGACCACACCTAGACCCTCCCCATCTATCTCCAGCCGGGGTTCCCTCTCCGGTTCGTAGCGGATGAAGAGGATCCCTTCCTCTCTGGCCTTTTCATAGAAGTCTTCTTTGAACCCATAGGTGCGAATATCCCGATAAAGGATGTAGACGTTCGTTTCGGGAGCTAAGGCCTTCAAGCTCAGTGCATTCTTGATCGCTACAGAACAGCAGACCCGGCTACAATAAGGGCGATCCCCATTCCTCGATCCCACACACTGGATCATGACCACATTCTTGATTGGTTCCAAGGCGTCGGGGGTGAGGACAATCCTTTCCTCCAATTCCTTCTGGGTGATGACTCGAGTATCCTTGCCGTGAAGAAACTCTTGGGGCCGATATTCCTCTGCCCCTGTGGCCACGACCATCACTCCATGGGCCAGCTCCTTGAATCCATTTCCATTTCGAATCCTGGTTTTAAAATTTCCTACGAATCCATCAATCTTCTCAATGGTGGTCTTTGTCATGAGATGGATTCGCGGATCTTTCTCCACCTCTTTGATGAGATGCTCTAAATAAGACTGGACATCCTCCCCGTCGAGGGTGAAATAAATATGATTGGCCTTTCCACCCAGTTGAGATTCCTTTTCAACCAAATAGACTTCATAGCCAGCCTGGGAGATCTTTTTCGCAGCGGTCATCCCGGCCAGACCCCCACCGATCACCAAGGCCTTCTGGTTCATCTCTACCATCTGCGTGGGAAGGGGATCGAGCAGAACAGCCTTGGCCACGGCCATTCGGATGAGGTCTTCTGCCTTCTCTGTGGCTTCTTTGGGCTGTTGCATGTGAACCCAGGAGCATTGATCCCGAATATTGGCCATCTCGAAGAGATACCGATTGAGGCCCGCCTCCCGAATGGTTTCCTGGAAAAGAGGTTCATGGGTTCGCGGCGTACAGGAGGCCACGACCACGCGGTTCAACCGATGTTCTTCGATCTTCTTCTTCATCAGTTCCTGGGTATCCTGAGAACAGGTGTAGAGGTTGTCCTCCACGTGGACGACCCCAGGCAGTGTACGGGCATATTCCGCCACGGCGGGGACATTCACCACTCCCCCGATATTGATCCCGCAGTGGCAGACAAAGACCCCCACGCGAGGTCCCTCATAATTCACATTCTTTTCTTGAATGAATTCCTTTTCGGTTACCCGTGTTCCTCTCGCAGCAGAGAGGAGCGAAGAGGCTTCTGCGGCACCGGCGCTTGCCTGAGCCACGGTCTCAGGGATATCCTTGGGGCCGGAGAAGGCACCGCTGACGAATATTCCCGGTCTTGAAGTCTGAAGAGGTTCGAAGACGGACGTCTTTGCAAATCCATAGGCATTGAGATCGATACCGAATGTTTTTGCAACCTCTTGATGGTTTTTGATCGGCTCGAGACCAACGGAGAGGACGAGGAGGTCGAACTCCTCGGAGACCATCTCTCCTTCTTCGGTCTCATAATGGATGGTCAGGTTTTTTGTGGTCGGATTTTCTTGGACATGAGAGACGCGGGATCGGATGTAGCGAACGCCGTAATCTTTTTTTGCCCTGTCGATGTACTTATCGAAGTCCTTGCCATAGGCCCTCATATCCATGTAGAAGATCGTGGCCTCCATCTCATGGGCATGCTCTTTCGCGATGACCGCCTCTTTGGTCGCATACATGCAGCAGACCGAGGAACAATAGCCTCTTCCAATATGAGGATCTCGCGAACCCACACATTGAATCCAGGCTATTCTTTTTGGATGTCCCTTGTCCGAGGGTCTCAGGACCTGTCCTTTAAAAGGTCCTGAGGCAGAGAGGAATCGCTCGAATTCAATACTTGAGACCACATTGGGGAATCGGCCGTAGCCGTATTCTGACTTTAAAGAAGGTTCAAACTCATCGAACCCCGGTGAAAGGATGATCGAGCCGACCTCAATCTCTAGGTCTTCGTCATTCATCCGGTGGTCGATGGCCTTTGCCTCACAGATCTTCAGGCACTCGAGACATTCTGAACAGCCCCCGCACTGGAGGCAACGCTCAGCCTCCCGGATGACATCCTCCTCCCTCAACCCGAGGTTGGCCTCGTCAAAACTCCTTCTTCTTTCAGGGGGAAGCGTCGTCATGGGCGCCCTGGCTCGGTATTCGACGCCATCCACATCGACCTGAATGGTGTCTTTCTGAGGCCCTTCACCTTCCCGATTGGCCCTCAGGTCTTCCCCTTTCAGGTACCGGTCGATGGAGATGGCTGCTTTCCTTCCGGCGGCCATGGCGTCGATATAGGTTTGAGGGCCGGTCACCACATCACCCCCGGCAAAGATTCCTTTCATATTTGTCTCGAGGGTCATCGGGTCGGCTTCAATTCCGCTCCAGCGCGAGGTCTTGAGCCCTCGCAACCCGTTGAGAAAGGAAAGATCAGGAGATTGACTGATCGCCGGGATGACTGTATCAGCCTCGATTCTGAATTCCGATCCAGGAATGGGAACCGGTCTCGCCCGGCCGGATTCATCCGGTTCACCCAGTTCCATTCGGATGCATTCCATTCCCTGGATCCTTCCGCCTTCAATCAGGAGTCTCGTTGGGGCGGTGAGATACTCAATGTTAATTCCTTCATGCTCTGCCTCTTCAATCTCCTCCTCCTGGGCAGGCATCTCATTCCGGGTTCGGCGGTAGGCGATGGTGACCTCACGAGAGCCAAGGCGGAAGGCGGTTCGAGCTGCATCGATGGCTGCGTTGCCTCCTCCAACGACGACAACTTTTTCTTCTACCTTCGCCGGTTCTCCCAGGGCTACCATTCGCAGAAAATCGACGGCATGGACGACACCCTCATTCTCTTCTCCTTCTAATCCCAGCTTCCTGCTTTGATGGGCTCCTGTGGCGATGAAGACCGCATCGTAACCATTGGTTTTGATATCCTGGAAGGTGAAGTCTTTTCCGATGGGAGTGTTAAGCTTCAACTCCACTCCCATACGAAGCAGGTAATTGATCTCCTTGTTCAGAACGGATCGGGGAAGGCGGTATTCAGGGATGCCCACCGCGAGCATCCCTCCCGCCACAGGGAGAGCTTCAAAGATGGTGACCCCGTAGCCCTTCTTTCTGAGGTCAAAGGCAGCCAGGAGGCCTGCGGGGCCGGAGCCTATGATCGCTACTCTCTCCCCATTTTCTTCGGGAACGGTGAGGTCTGTCTTATCCTCTTTCTCGAAGTCTGAGAGGAACCTTTTCAGCCCATCGATGGCCACAGGCTGTTCCACATCCTTCCTCCGGCAGGCCGCTTCACATGGATGGGTGCAGATTCGGCCGGTAATGCCCGGAAAGGGATTTTTCTCTCTGACCAATGCCAGGGCCTCCTCGAACTTACCGGCCGTGATGAGAGCGATATATCCCTGAGCATTGACATGGATTGGACAGGAAGCCCGGCAGGGAGGCTCCCCTCTCTTCTCAATGCCATAGGCACTTGGCATGGCCTGAGCAAAGAGCTGATAGATTGCCGCGCGAGTGACTAGCCCTTGTTCAAAATCATTGGGCATCTTTACGGGACAGACCTTTGTACAGTCACCACAGGCCTTACAGGCTTCGATCGAGACATAGCGGGCTTTTTTATGGATCAAGACTTTGAAATTTCCTGGGCCTCCTTCAACCCTCTCGACCTTTGCATTAGTCAAGATTTCAATATTCCGGTGCCTCCCAGCATCGACCAGCTTGGGAGACATGATGCACATGGAGCAGTCATTGGTGGGGAAGGTCTTGTCAAGCTGTGCCATGGTTCCCCCAATGCTCAGGTTCTTCTCGAGGAGGTAGACCTTAAAGCCAGATTCTGCGAGGTCGAGAGAGGTCTGGATTCCTCCAATTCCTGCACCGACGACGAGGACGGCTCCGATGGGAGGCTTGGAAGGAGGGGTCATGTCAGCCGGTCCTCCTGTTAACTTTCTTGAGCAGTTCGGTTGGCCTCACACGGTTCATCTTCATTCCCAGTTCGTCCGGTTCCATTCCCATTGCCAGACCCAAAAGCTGGGGATAGAAGAGGACGGGCAATTTGTACTCCTTTCCAGAGGTCTTCTCGATCTTACGTTGATTCGATTCATACATGATGCTACAAAAGGGACAGAAGAGGATCATGGCATCCGCCTGCTCGGCCCGGATATGTTCCAGTTTCCTTTGGGCCATGGCGAGTGCGACCTGCTCATCCATGGCCAGAACGCCACCGCCACAGCAGGCAAGTTTGTCTTCGTACTGGAGGGAACGGGCTCCGGCAGCTTCAATCAGTTCATCGAGACTCTTCGGATTCTCCGGATCCTCCGCTTTGCCATAGATGGTGGAGGGCTTTGTATAGTGACACCCGTAATGGGGAGCTACCTGAAGGGAAGAGAGATCGGCTTCAACCTTTTCTGAGATCCTCTTCCTTCCGACCTCCTGGTGGAGAATTCTCATGAAATGATTGACCCGAACCCCTCCTTCGTAGCGCAGCCCCAGCCATTGAGAGAGGTCCTCATTGATCCTTTCCCTGAGCGTTTTGTCCTCCTGGATCTCGTGGTTAGCTTCGGTCAGGGAGCCGCAGCAGGCACTGCAGAGGGTACAGATGGGAAGGCCCTGCTTCTCAGCGAGAGCCAGATTTCGGGCGGCCATCAGGAGATAAGCATAGTGATTGATCGATTGAATGGGGTAGCCGCAGCAGCTGAATTCAGGAACGTCGGCGAGCTGAATGCCTATTCGCTCAGCCACTTTTCTCGCTGAAATCTCGTATTGCAGGGCCCTCACGGGGACCGTGCATCCGAGATAAAGAATATATTGAGAAAAAGGAGCTTTCCCCTCAGGCTTTTTCTTCACGATGAGAGTCCAGTCTTCTTTAGAATCTTTTTGATGTCTTCGGTCTTACCCTGGAGAAGAGGAAGGTTGGATTCCTTCCTCTTCTCATTTTCAAAATCGGTAATCTCCAAGAGACGGCCGAAGGAGGAGAGGAGGTCGAGTTGGGTTTTCATTGCAGGAGGAAGATAACCTTCTCTGACGGCGATGTTCTTGATGGCATTCATCAGTTCAGGGATTCTGACATCTTGAGGGCATCTTTCAAAACAGGTGTAGCATGAAGAACAGAGCCAGATGAACTGGCTGGAAAGGACTTCTTTTTTCATTCCGAGAAGGGCCATCCGGATGATCTTTCTCGGATTGTACCGGTCGGTTACCTCTCTCACAGGGCATCCTGCCGTGCAGGTGCCGCAGGAAAAACACTTCTTGATATTCTCTCCTCCAGGTTCCGCAGCAATGATTAATTTGAAATTGGGGTCAAGGGTCTTAGAATCAATCATAAAACCTCAAATTCCTATCAACAACGCAACCAATTCTCTCGAAACGGTTGATGGAAGCCTGATCACTTGATGGGTGTTTGGTTTATTACTACTCTATAAGACAAGTGTGTCCCTTTTTCAACGATTCGTATTTCTACTGGTTGAGTTTTTTCACACGTTCAATCTCGGACTTTATGAATTCTTTCAGGCTATCTCCTTTCATCAAATTCTGGAGCTCCGCCTGAAGATTGGAGGGCGTGATTTTACATATCCAACCCTTTTCATAAGGGCTATCATTGATCAGCTCAGGGGTTTCTTCAAGTTCTTGATTGCAGGATTCCACCTTTCCGGAGACCGGGGCGTAGATCCTTCCTACCCATTTGCCAGATTCCATGGACCCACAGGGTTTTCCTTGCTCAACTGCCCTTCCCACATTGGGTAATTCTACATAGACGATTTGGCCTGCCAATTTTTGGGCGAAATCACTGGTGCCCATGATCACCTTGTCCCCTTCAACCTTTGCCCAGTAGTGTTCCTTGTGGTAATAGATATCATCTGGAAAGTTGTATCCTTCGATTTCCATAGTGAAATTCTCCTTTCGTTTTTTTTATGGCTATATACATCAAAAACAGTATAATAACAAGCATTTTTAAACTTCTTGACAAAAACTTTCTTGGATGGTAATGAATGTAACAAAAATCACAAATAATTCAAATAAATAATTCTCTTCTCCTTCATAAAGGGGGCGGAGGAGTTAAGAAAGGGGTGGATTTATGACAATTAGCAAATGGGTGACAGCAGGGACGCTTCTTAAGATGATGGCCATGCATTATCCCGACAAACCAGGGGCCGGGGATAAGGTTCGAAAGATGACCTTCAAAGAGTGGAATGAGAGAAGCTGTCGGTTAGCGAACGCATTAACAAAATTAGGGGTGAAGCAGGGAGATCGGTTTGCCATTCTGGCTTATAACTGCGTTGAGTGGATGGAGATCTACGCAGCGTCAGCAAAGGGGGGACAGATCACCGTTCCCATCATGTTCCGCCTGGCCCCTCCTGAGATCGAATATGTTGTCAACCACT
>Ga0209427_10006284_pt1 | contig 13586 bp, 8 predicted proteins | sample DeeMarSWOR136_30_FD_187465 | JGI IMG/M metagenome (GOLD analysis project Ga0209427, IMG submission 187465) | Marine sediment microbial communities from White Oak River estuary, North Carolina - WOR-1-36_30 (SPAdes) (version 2) | ecosystem: Environmental > Aquatic > Marine > Intertidal zone >... | reverse complement strand
ACCATAAAGAATTTCGCTGCCCCGCAGTATGTTACAGCGATCCTCAGCTCAGCCGACCCTTGGGTGACGATTGTTAACGGGACAGCATCGTATGGAGTAATCGATCGTCGCCAGTCCGTGACGAATCTTCAGCAACCTTTCAAATTCTCAATCGACGTGAACACCCCGGCCGACCGTCTCGCCCTTTTCAACCTGAATATCTCTGCCGGTTCAACCTCTGCCGCAAATGAGAGGATTGAGCTGAGACTGGCGCCGACCTGGTCTCGACCCCACACTATCTGGGCTGACGAGTCTGACAAACAAATCACCCGCACAATGAATGATGGCAGGCTCATCGCCGTAATGGATTTAGATACCTACCCCGCCGTTCACGATGGTATCTACGCCACCGTGCGCGAGCTCGATGGAGCATGGACTCCGCTTCAGAGGCTAAGCGGCACTTCCGGCTGGAGTCGCGGACCGTATCTGGATTTCGGCGATGATGGTGATGCACACGTGGTCTTTGAACGAAACAATCCTTTTCCCGATATGCAGTTGTTCTATACGCGCTACGACACCAACACCGGCTCGTGGTCACCGGAAACCCAATTGAACACTGAGTTCGAGAAATGTGGTATAACCGGCACCAACGTTATGCTCTCTGCCGACTGCAATGGATTCATTCACGTCGTCTGGCTGGATTGCAGGTCGGGAAACAACCAAATCTTCTATATGCATCATGACGGAAACGACTGGCAAAATGAGCAAGTGATTTACGACAACAACACCGCGAGTATCAATTTGATAGCCCTATTCGATATCACGGACGGCACACGTTATATGTTCTTCAGAAACGTTGAATCCGGTGAAGATGTCTATTACGTGATGAAAGGTTCGGGTACATCATGGCAGCCGCCGCACACAGTCACTGATTTTGGATATGACAGCCAGGGGCTTCCCTTCCAGAATGGAAATCACATTTACATGCTTTACTACGAAAACAGCGACCTCAATCTCGCAGAGTTTGACGGAGCCGACTGGCTCTACAGTGAGACGCTCATAAACGACTTTCAGGAAGCTGCGTACGACCCTCTGAGGGATTCATCGCTTACTCTTGCATCGGACCAGACCATCAGGTTTGCATACGGTCGCTTTTCCCATGAATCGTGGACAAGCTGGGTGGACTGGATGATAAGGAAGGAGGGTATCTGGTCGGCGCCTCTGACACTTAACACCTTCGAAGTGTTCCTTCATAAGCCGAAAATGTGCATAGACCACAACGACTTCGATCACATAATCACAAAAAATCTGACTCCTTCCGGCGGGGGTTGGTATGGCGATGCAAGACCCACTTATCTGTCCACCAGTCCGATTGACAGAGCGCTGTTACCGCCGCGTCCTGTTGTCACTGACGACGGAATTACAACCATAGACCCCACAAAGCTGCACGCGACCTGGTCGTCGTCACATCCCGCCGGTATCGCCAATTATATGTATGCGATTGGCACGGCCCCGGGCCAAGCTGACATCGTTGACTGGATAAAGTTTACCTCCGCCACCGAACATACTCAGTCGATGACCGGTAAACCGTTATTGCCCGGTCAGGCCTACTACGTCACCATTCGTGCCTTCTCAAACGCCGTCTACTCAAGCCCTTTGGGCTTTAGTGATGGAATCACATATCTGCCGGCCGACCTTGACGGTAGCGGCCGGGTTGATTTCGATGATTGTGCCATCCTCGCTTCATTTTGGCAGGTCACAAATTGTAACATTCTGCTAAACTGCCGTGGCGCCGATTTCGAGCCGGACAAAGACGTTGATTTGGATGATTTAAGATTTTTTGTCGAACGTTGGCTTGTCGGCTCGGCTCCCTGACGTCTCAATTCATGCTTCGATTGGTTCAACTGCAACCTTGACACGCCCCAAGCCTGCTGGCAGTAAAGCTCTTCTTTCTCATCTTGAGTGCGATGATGCTGAGGAGGAAGTGCGCTTAAAGCATAAATGGCGTACCGATGTGGCAGACGTGCGGGATCATCGATAACGGGATTTTTCGGCAGCGAACGCCGAGTTCTGAGAGACAATTTTGAACCTGCTTTGAGGCTGGATTTGTCAAGCCGGATTTAGTATATTGGACTAAGCCCAGCGGCGTTGCTGTGCACGGATAAAGGCAAAATCACAAAAATATTTGAATCACAGTACAATGAAGGGAAAAAGCAATGAAATCAACATTGTATATTAAGGTTTTATGGCTATTCACATTCGCGCTCCTTTTTGCTGCGGTTTCGGCTTACGCCGAAGATGGCGCCCTTTCAACAAAGCTTATTGAGCGGATTCAGTCGGATTTTGAAATGGACACTCACATCCGGGCGATGTACAACTCGATAACAAACAACAACGTTAAAAACCTGGCCCTGAACAGGGACATCATGCGGCAGCACAATGAATTCTTCAGTAACAAGGTAAAAGTCAAAGGCATTACGAATCAGAAATCCAGCGGCCGATGCTGGTTGTTTGCCGGACTCAATTCCCTCAGGCCGGCCGTCATCGCAAAGCATAAGCTAAAAGAGTTTGAATTTTCACAGATTTATTTGGCCTTCTGGGACAAGATGGAAAAGGCAAACACTTTCCTTCAGTATATGATCGATTTTCGGGACCTGGACCTGATGGATAGGAAGATGGTAATTATACTCCGTGGAGAACCCGGTGATGGCGGGTACTGGGAAAATTTTGCCGACCTTGTAAATAAATATGGCCTTGTCCCAAAAGAGGCTATGCCGGAAACAAACAGCTCGGAAAATACGAGAATGATGAATAAGGTACTATACCAGAAATTGCGGTCGGATGCGGTCAAACTACATAAAATGCATCGGGCCGGCAAAAGTGTTCGGGTACTGAGCAGGGAAAAGGAAAAGATGCTTGCCGAAGTATATCGAATTCTTGTGATGAACTTGGGCGAACCGCCGAAACAATTTAGCTTCAGATATCAGACGAAAGACTCCTCCAGAGACAAAGACGAGGATAAGGAAAACAATGGGGACCAAGACAAAGAAGAAGATACTATTGATAGTGACGAAACCCTGCAAATCACTACTACGCCGAAACGCTTTTTCGCCGAGTTCGTCGGCGTAAATCTCAATGACTATGTAAATATCTTCAACGACACGACAAGGGACTACGATAAGCATTACCAGATAGGTATGTCTCGGAATCTTTACGATGGCCATGATATCAGTTATGTAAATGTGGACATCGAAACACTCAAGAATATCGCGGTGCGTTCCATCACGGATGGAACGCCGATGCTGTTTGCCGCGGACGTCAGTTACGACCAGAGCAGCGAGCATGGAATTATGGCCGACGGTCTCTATGATTATCAATCCATCTATAATATTGATATCAGCCTGACAAAGGCCGAACGGGCCTTGTATCGCAGCAGTGTGCGCAATCACGGAATGACGCTCATCGGCGTTGATCTTAAGGATGCAAGGCCCGTAAAGTGGTGGGTCGAAAACAGTTGGGGCGCAGATAAAGGCAGCAAAGGATACTGGACAATGTATGACGACTGGTTTGACCTGCACGTTTATAACATCATCGTGCACAAAAAGTACGTACCCCCGGAGATTCTGAAAATTAAGGATGAGCCGGCTGTTCTCCTTCCGCCCTGGGATCCAATGCTGTAACGTCCGCCTCTGTTCCAGACCGCTTTAAGAAACGCAATGGACCACAGTCGTAGCTGAATTCTGGACCTGAAGCGCCCTTACTCCTCGGCCTGGATCTGGTGCTTTTACGCAAAAAAGCTAAGGTTTCAGTCAACACAAGCGAATATGCGAACCGCTTTCGACTTTGGGGATTTTCAAGGGTACAGAAATCGAAATACCACATAAATTCTGATTTCAGGATTGATTTATACAAAAACAAAGAATCCTGCCGCCTAAGAGGTTTTTTTCTGATTATAGCTCAAATAATTTGATGGATTAAATCCTCCACAATCCTTATAATGTGCATACCAAGGAGGCTTTCATTTATGATACGGTTTAATTGCAGTAACTGCGGGCAAAAGATAAAAACCGACGACAGGTATGCAGGCAAGCGTGTCCGGTGCCCGAGTTGTAAACAGCCTCTGCAAATTCCGCAAGTTAAGGGAGGGACAGGTCCCGCAAAACCGGCTGTCATCAAGTTCCGGTGCCCGAACTGCGATCAAAAGATTGGTGTCTCACCGGATTATGCGGGCAAGGTTGTCCGGTGTGCGAAGTGTAAACATCGGCTTCGCGTTCCGCAGCCTCCGGGACCGGCTGCGCAGCCGAAACCACAAGGTGACCTTGCGCCCCTGAGGCTGGCCCCCCGGCAGCCTGCCGCGGATGATGGTGGTATGGCCGGACTGGGTGACATGAGTGACCTCCTGCAATTAGAGGCCAGCGCGCCATCCATCGAAGATCCGTTACAGTTAAGCCCGTTAGAGGAACCCGCTGCCGACAGTAGGGTACAGGACTATGAAAGCCAGTTTCCAACAAGGCCGGCTTATCAAACCGACCGCGAAAAACCAAAGAAGAGCATTCTGGCCCCTGTTATTATCGCGGCGGTATGTATCGTGGGTCTCGTGGTTGGTTTTGTGGTAATTAAAAGTTATGTGGGAAAACCCGTTACTACTGCAAGTCGGGCGGGAGCAGCACTTGAAGATGCGCGTGAGTTTGCCGCCGACTACATAACTTTGCTTGCGGATGGGGATTATGACGCAGCAATAGAAAAGCTGAGTCCCGATCTGAAAAGGTACATGGACAAGGAACAAATCGAGATACTGGCTAAGCAAATTGGAAAGAGCGAGATACTAAAAATGGAGGATGGGCCGACTCACTATGAGAAGAGTTTCGGAAGTAATCTGTTCTTTTTTTGGTATAACCTGACCTACGGGGAGGGTGAACAATCAGTCATAGTATGCGTTCGAGAAGGTGATACAGGCTTTACGGTTGATGGAATCGCTGCTAAAGAGCCTTTTGGCCAGACCGTTGCAATAGGACATAGAAGTTTTGAACAATTAGCACAGACAGTTGTGGTATCAGCAGCCAGGGGAGTTGCGGCTTTCCTTGCTCGAATCGCCTGCGCTCTAATCGTGGTACTTCTTGTCATCGGTTTGATCCAGACCATTGCGATGTGGATTATATTTGAAAAAGCCAATCAGCCGGGCTGGGCCGCGATTGTTCCGTTCTATAATATGTGGGTACTGGCCGAGGTTGGCGACCAATCCGGATGGACAGGGCTTGGGGTTTGCTTCGGCGGAGCCATTCCAGTCGTCGGCCCCATAGTACAGATAGCACTTTGGATAATAATATCAATGGGTGTTGCTAAAAGTTTCGGCCGCGGCGTTCCCTTTGGAATAGGCCTGAGTTTTCTGCCGTTCATCTTCTATCCTATTCTGGCATTCAGCCGTGACTAACGGGGATAAAAGGATTGCCTTCTGTTTTTTCTTAACATTGCTGTACTATATCAACTTGTTTTAGGGCTTATGTCCGTTTGAAGTGGGTGCGCTGGGGGAAAAATATTAACTGAACAGGTATCTTAATATGAGGGCTTAACTGCTGGCCTGATATTAAGGTCCCGGTTTAGAACAGGGCTTTTTATTACAGCATGAAGAAGAAAGTATGAGGCTTGAAGCATTATAAATGGATTACTCTTCAAAAGATAAGTGCGGTTAATTTCCGACAGTTTTTTTGGCGAGGGCTTTTTTAACCGGTATATGTTCTTAGGTGGCTTCGGCTTAGTTACGACTACCGACGGGAACTTTCTTTCGATTTGGTCTTCTGAGTTGTTCGAGGTGCCTGACGTATTCGAGAAGCTCGTCACTGGAGAAGTTGGCCAAAAACTCAGGCTTTTCTTCACTAATCCGGCATATTCGCTGTATTATCGATGTTTTGTCGGCCATTATTCAAATCCTTCATGATAAAATAAATGGTTTAGGGATTCTCAGTCGAATTCTATCCTGCAATACTTACATAAACAATTTAACGGCAAACAGGGCTGTGCAACTTTACTTTTATTTTTACTTTTCACAGAGGATATTGTATATTTGCTAAAAAATATTTCGGGGATATACATCCGCTTCGGCAATCCGGATGTTTTGATATAGTCGAGGTACTGTGACTATTGTAGATTTGCTTTTTCGAGGTGGAATACCTAATTTCAAATAAGAAGCGTAAGATTTAATAGTGTCAAAAAATTCAGAAAATTTTAGACTACGGAGGTATCATGGTTGAAGACCAGGGAAAAAACGGTGGAGACGAGGGAAACGGCAGTCGAGTAATGAGGCCTGAAAGAGCTTTTTTGTGTCACAGCAGTGAGGACTCTGACTTTGTCATTAAGGTAGCACAGTTTTTGGAACGTAACCTTGAAGTTTACTATTATGAAGAGTACCAGCCACCCCGGGAGTCTTTTCGGGAGACAATCAAAAGAGAGCTTGAACGATGTGAAATATTTATTGGTTTCGTCAGGAATGAACCAACGGAAAACCAGATCAATGAAATAGAATGCGCATACGACATTCACCGAGCGGTTCATGAACGTAGTTTTATTTTTTGCCTGCTTGAAAAAGAATTTCCAAGAGCGATTGCAAGGGGAGAAACTCGAAATCTAAAAGACTTCCCTCAAGTCAAGGTAGAGCAACGTGGTTATGCCGAAGCAAGGCGGGTGGCTAAGGAAATTATGCGCTATCTGAACAAGCCGTTTAAGTGTGATGGCTTGCCGTCAAATCCTCATCTTTTCTCCTATGAAAAAGACATCATAAATCATTTTGTAGAGGATTGTCGTATTAAGAGGAGTGAAAAATCAACCGGAAAATTTTTGGCTTCCCAAATAAAGAAGCTTGAGCAGATAGTAAACAGGCAATTGGATGGCTGTCCTGTTGAGTGGCCTGATGTTGTACGATGGGATGAAGCGGCGAGAAACTTACCCGAAGAATACGTTAGGATCGGAGTAGATACTAAAGAGGCTAAAAACAGGATTGAGAGTTGGAAATCTATAGTAGGTAGTCTCAGAAAGAAAGATGACAAAGTAATTGTAGCCGCGCTGACCGACTACCACAAACCTGAAGTTAAGAAGTTAGAGGATGGTTGCTGTTTGGTCAAACCGGGAAAAATGTGCTTTCCGGAAGCCGGGCCCCGTGACTTTGTGTATTTTCCGAGAATCGGCAGGAGACTTAGGGTTGCTATATTAGTCTCCGGCGGTATAGCGCCCGGGACGAATGCCGTCATCGATGGGATTGTCCAACGCCATCTGTTATACGCCAACGAGTTTAATTACGTTAATGATTTGAACATTGTGGGGATCAAGAACGGCTTTTTGTCCTTTGAATACTGGGGGGATGATAACGCAAGGCGTGATCTCAAGGTCGAGTCGGTAAATACGTCATATAGAGCAAGCGAAGGGGGATCTTTGTTGGGAACAAGTCGAGTGGACGAGCTTTTAGATGAAAGCGATGAACGTTGGGACAGATTGAATGACATCATCAGCAAACTATATGCTTCACAAGTTGACATATTGTATATCATCGGTGGCGACGGCAGTATGAAGGCGGCCCACGCGTTGTGGACTGTTGCGCAGGAATTTGCAGAGACCAGAAGAAAGAAAGCAAGAAAGTTATCTGTTATCGCCATTCCGAAGACAATGGACAACGATATTTTGTGGGTATGGCAGACATTCGGGTTTCTTTCTGCTGTCGAAAAAGCAAGAGAGATAATCGACCATCTCGCTACTGAAGTAGAGTCGAATCCACGACTATGCGTGGCCCAACTGTTTGGTTCAGATTCCGGTTTTGTAGTTAGCCATGCTGTCTTGGCCAGTCGGCCAAAGCAATGCGATGCAGCACTGATCCCGGAGATTGACTTCAGTATTAGAGAACTCGCTAGGCATCTTAAGAAACAAATGAGTAAAAGACTGAAAACTGAACTAATTCGACGTGGCCTGGTCGTAATGGCTGAAACAGCGATTCCACGTGACGCGATGGACTTCGTGGATGAAAAGAGGAAAAATTATGTAGACATCGGTCTGACAGACGGAGAAAAGAAAGAGATAAGGAAATTCGAGGAACTTAGAGCGGAGGAAAAGCGAATACAAGGTCAAACCAAAGATGAATTGAGGAGCGCGGGATTGAAGATTGTAAGCAGGGGGCTTCACAGGCTTCTTGAAAACAATGGGGATGATGCCATAGATTCCCCAGGATTGCGTGCAGTCACCAACGAGCCGCGCCATCTGCTTCGTGCTCTGCCTCCAAGCTGCACGGATATCATCATGGGAAATCGCTTGGGCACACTTGCTGTGGATAATGCGCTCGCCGGTTATACTGATTTTATGGTTAGTCAGTGGCTGACGGAGTATGTTCTGGTGCCGTTGGAATTGGTTGTTCTCGGCCGTAAGAGAATTCCCAAGACGGGCATCTTCTGGAAGTCGGTAATTGCCAAGACCGGTCAACCGGCCGAATTATATTAAGGAGCAAGGGATAAATGGAAGAGGAATCATTGGAAATCGGAGGTTTAAATTCTGAGAAATATGGACAGAAGTATCAAGATCATCTCATCGAACAATATAAACTATACGTTGAGATGGCCGACCGAATGAGCAACAAACGAACACAAACAAACTCGTTTTTTCTTGGCCTGTGCACGGCTCTTATTGCCGGAGGAGCTGCGGTATATGGAAAAGGGTATACTGGACCGACGGTAGTGATATTAATTGCATTACTGGCTATTCTTGTCCTCTGCTATACATGGTGGCGTCTCATCATATCCTATAGGCAATTGAACTCGGCAAAATATAGAATCATAGTGCTGCTCGAAAGACATTTACCGGCAGCGCCTTATTCGAGAGAGTGGAACATCTTGGGGGAGGGTAAAAGCCCTGAATTATATCGTCCTTTATCCGGATTGGAATGTTGGGTGCCACTGATGTTTGCGATTCTGTTTGTATTGCTTGCCGTTTGTTTGGCTTTGTTTCCTTTGTAGCAAAGGCACGACACAAAAGAACAGGTCAGTTTCCATACAAAAGTGTCAGAGTGTGGAAGCTCAGGACAAAGGAGTATCGATAATATATTTCGGCGGCCCCGTAGTATGCCTTTCCGGAGTCGGTTTTGTTCTTAAATTATCCCGGGTGTATTATTTATCGGTTGCAGACTAAAGCAACTTGCCACGAAACATTTTCTTTCGCGAACAAAACGCCCTTATATCCTGAGAGGGGATTACGCTTTTGCCGGTTCCATGCTTTCTGAGCAAGGGTAGAGCGTCGGATGTTTACTTTTCGATTGTCGAGGCCCGGGATACGCATCCGGTGTGCAAAAGTCAAAGTTGGGAACAGGTGTAATTATCACGATGTTTTTATTTTCAAGGGAGGCCCGACAGACTATATCTGGATTGGCGGTCCTTCTATAATGGATGTGCGATTTTGATTGAAATTTCCAAAGGTTCTGTCGGCAGAGATTCGCAGGGCTCATGAGGTAAAACCGAATTGTCACTTAATGTTAAGCTTTACACATTGAGGATAGGTTTTTTCTTCTTATGTACCTTTGTTTTTGATATGATATTCATTGAGTCAATTATTTTATCTTTGCAATATATAAAGGATGGAATGAGTACTTCTCGAGGAAAGGTAAACTTATGAACCTGGATTATAAGCGGCGGACATGTATAATATGTGTTGCTGCGTTATTGAACTGTATGATACAATGCAACGGATCGTACAGCGTTCTTGTTGAAGCCGAGAGATTTGACAACTTGGGCGGATGGGTAATTGACCAGCAGTTCATGGACCAGATGGGCTCGCCCTTTGTGTTGGCGCATGGTTTGGGGATTCCCGTGGCCGATGCAACTGGAACGGTTACTTTTCCAAAGATGGGTACATATAAGGTATGGGTCAGAACGCGTGACTGGGTGAGGCCATGGGGGGGTAAGGGCAGTCCCGGAAAGTTCGAGGTATATGTTGGCGGCAAAAAACTGGAGACGACTTTCGGTACGGAGGGCAGCAAGTGGCACTGGCAGGATGGCGGCAAGGTCGAAATAAAACAGTTAAAGGTTTCTGTAATTTTGCATGATTTGACCGGCTTCGAGGGACGCTGCGATGCAATCTTTTTTACGAAAGACCTTGCTTTTCAGCCGCCTAATGATGACCCATCTATGAAGAAGTGGCGACGGCTTTTATCAGAGCTACCTATAGAACCGAGGGACGGCGGGCAATACGATTTGGTCGTAGTTGGCGGAGGGATTGCCGGGACGTGTGCATCGCTTTCGGCAGCCCGGCGCCGAGTAAAGGTGGCCTTGATTCAGGACAGGCCGGTTCTCGGAGGCAACAACAGCTCGGAAGTCCGGGTCTGGCTGGGGGGTGAAACCAACTTTGAACCATATCCTCGCGTTGGCGATATTGTTCGGGAATTAGAACCGGAAAAACGGGCCCACTATGGACCTGAAAATAAGGCGGAACTCTATGAGGACGACAGGAGGATTGAGATTGTCCGGGCCGAGGAAAATATTACGCTTTTTTTACAGCACCGAGTGAATGAAGTGAAGATGCGAGGGGATAAAATCACCACAGTAATCGCACAACACACGGTGACCGGCGAGAGGGTGCGTTTTAGGGGTCAGTATTTCGCAGATTGTACTGGTGACGGATGTATCGGTTATTTGGCGGATGCTGATTATGAGATGACACTGAAAGGCCACATGGGACGGTGTAATCTGTGGAATGTAATAGATACGGGCAAACCCGTGACGTTTCCCCTGTGTCCATGGGCCGTCGAATTGAGCGACAAACCTTTCCCGACGGCTGTAAAAGATTTGGGAGGTTGGTTCTGGGAGAGCGGTTTTGACTATGAACCCTTCGAGAAAGGCGAATACATCCGGGATTTGAATTTCAGGGCCATGTACGGCGCGTGGGACGCCCTCAAGAATGTTCGAGGCATGTATCCAAACCACAAACTAAACTGGGCGGCTTATATTGCAGGTAAGCGAGAGTCGCGACGTCTGTTGGGAGACATTATCCTCAACAAGAACGACATCGTTGGCGGCGTGGCGTATCCCGATGGGTGTGTACCTGCCACATGGAGCATTGACCTGCACCTTCCTCATCCATCTTATGATAAGGGCTTTGAGGGTGATGAGTTTCTCTCCAAGGCATATTACACGCATTACACCAAGCCGTATTGGATTCCTTATCGGTGCCTGTATTCTCGTAATATCCAAAACCTGTTCATGGCCGGAAGGGACATCAGCGTTACACACGAAGCGTTGGGGGCTGTGAGAGTCATGCGGACCTGCGGTATGATGGGTGAAGTAGTCGGAATGGCTGTGTCTTTGTGTAAGAAATACAGCACTACCGGCCGGGGTGTTTATGAGAAGTATCTTGAGCAGCTAAAGGCAATGATGAAAGGCGAGGAGATTGCAAAGTGGCTCAAAAAGGCGGGGCGTAATCTTGCCTGGGATGCGAAGGTAGTGGTCTCATCCAACTATGACGCGATTCGGTATCCCAAGAAGAATATCAATGACGGCCGATACGATACGAATGACAACGCGCAAAGATGGCTGAGCTGTGCGAGCGAGATGCCCGATTATATCACTTTTTCCTGGGATGAGCCGCGTACAGTTAGTGCCGTGCGGATTATAAGCGGTTGGTTTGACGGCAAGAAGTCGGGGGATTCGATCAGCCGTTTCAAACTGCAGCAAGGTCAGGGGACCGGCTGGGAGGATGTGCAGGATTTGAGGATAGTAAGTAATACGCGGGTGGAGAGTGTATGGAGATTTGTTGAAATCCGGTCGGAGAGGATTCGGCTTGTAGTAACGGTTACGCCGGGTAATATCTCTCGCATTTGGGAAGTTGAATTTTACCATCGGCCCACTTCAGCTCTGTGAAATCCTTCTGATTTTGAAGTATCCACCAAAGAGTCAAATTTTATTTTCCACAAATTTCACAACGGTGGCTGTAACGGTTTTGGCGGTTTTGCGTTCTATATTGTAGAATGACGACAGTTTAACCTCAGGAAAAATTGATGGCAGAAGAGTTCAGGCATACTATGACAAGCGACGAAAAGCTTATCAGCGACACTTTGAGCGGCAATATCACGTCATTCGGGACACTCGTTGAAAGGTACTGGAATATGGTAGTCGGATTGGCAATGAGCAAAATCGGTGAGCCGTCCGAAGCTGAAGATGTCGCGCAGGAAAGTTTTCTCAAGGCCTATTCACAACTACACTGCCTGCGGCAGCCATCGCGTTTCGCTGGCTGGCTCAGCAGGATTACTCTACAGCAGTGTTCTAATACTATAAGAGGTAAGATTCGGTGCAGGAGTGCACTGGGATGTAAGGCGACGGGGATTGAAGATCTCAATACCAAAGCGGCGAATCCTTGCAATGATAGATTAACGGAAAGCCAGAGGCATTTCATCAGAGAGCGTATACAGCGGTTGCCTGAGAAGTTTCAGAAGTTGATAGTGATGCGGTTTATGGGTGGCCTTTCTGCGGTCCAGATAGCAAAGCAATTGGGTAAACGGCCGGGTACGGTGAGGGTGTGGCTGCACCGTGCCTATAAAATATTACGGAAGGACCTTGCTCCAATATTAGAGGAGGTCAAATAATTATGAACTGCGAAAAATACAAAAAGCTAATCGAAAAATACATAGAGGGTGCAATCGGCGATGAGCAGGTTGCCGAGCTGAAGAGTCATGCAGAGACGTGTGAACAGTGCCGAGAGGAATTCGAGCAATGTAGAGGCTTAGGAGATGCGGTGAGGGAGGCCTTTTCATCCCGGATGTCTACTGAAGAGGGCAGGGCGTCGGTGATGGCAAGACTGAGTGCTGAGCCAGGCATTACCGTGCGACGTGCTCAATATAATTTAGGCTGGTTAGCGGGGAGGCGAGCGTCCATTGCGGCAGGTATCCTGTTAGCAATCGGATTGACTTTAGGTTTTTATATGGGGAAGGCGAGCACTGATAAGCCGACCGCTGCTAAAGTGCCGATGCGCGTTGCCAAGCTTGATGGGACAATCCTTGTGAGGCACGAAGGCCTGGATTCATGGCAGGTTTTGAAGGCCAATTCAGCGATTCATTTGGGTGATACATTTCACTCTACGGCCAAGTCTGCCTTTGTACTGGAGATGGAAGATAAGTCCACGATTGAAGTTAATCAGAACAGCATGCTGGTTTTGAAGTTTTATAACGGCGAAACCCAGTTTTTTCTTGAGTACGGCAGGTGTACGGCGGCTTTAGAGAGCCCGCATTCGCCATTTTTCATTGGCACTCCACACGGCCGGGTGGAGGCTTTAGGAACAGAATTCACAGTAACGGTCGAGTAGACCCGGACAACTGCCGCTTCTCTATGTAGAAGGGCAGAAGGAGATATATAATGAGAACAAAAACAGCTATGTTTTGCGCCGTTGTTCTGTTGACGGTGCCGATAATGGGATTCGCACAAAAAACGGAAGTGAGTGTCAAGAAGGGAAAAGTCATAGCCGAGACGGAGAAAACCAGCGTTGCCGTCGAGGCGGGTCGAAAGGCGGTCCTGCTGCCGGACAGGAATCCCGTGGTTGCAGTCGATGATCCAATGGTGGATGATGTGATGGAAATTTACAAGTGGGTCGAGGCG